>Ga0307372_10009907_pt1 | contig 13014 bp, 9 predicted proteins | sample OX1MG_FD_202533 | JGI IMG/M metagenome (GOLD analysis project Ga0307372, IMG submission 202533) | Soil microbial communities from Risofladan, Vaasa, Finland - OX-1 | ecosystem: Environmental > Terrestrial > Soil > Coastal area > Acid sulfate soil | place: Finland: Risofladan, Vaasa | collected...
TTGACGGCGAGGATCACGCGCTCGCCCATCAGCGCGCCTCCCGAAAGAGCGTCAGTCGCTCCTCGGCCGCCTGGGTTGCCCTGGCTCCGAGCTCGGCCATGCGGAGCTCGCCGTCGGGCAGCACCGAGGCAACCATCAGCACCGCCTGCTCGGCGGCGACCAGCGCGGCCAGGCTTGCCGGCGAGTCCGCCTTTCCGCCCGTGCCGGGCTCCAGGCTCAGAGCCGCCGAGACCAGCTGGCGGACGGTCGCGCTGAGCGACAGCCCACCGAGCCGAGCCTGCTCGGCGATGGCCGAGCGCTGAGCGGCGGTGAAGCCGACTTGAAGGCGGCGGCCCTGTGAAGTCCCCACATCTATTAACTGGTCATCAGAACCAGCCAAAAACCGTGCGTTGAGCGTGCGTTTTCGAAGTTCGCACGCAAAACGCACGCTCTGAACTCAGGCCGCGGCCCCCGAAGGACGCCGTGAGGCCTCAAAACGCACGGTCGGCGCACGGTAAACGCACGGTTGGTTGGGAGCCTGGGGCCATCTCAAAAGGAGGTGGCCCATGGTCACAAACCCACAGCCGGCGCTCTTTCTCGAACAGCTCGACGCGAGTCATAGGCGCAAGCGGTCGATCGAACCCGAGCTACTCGAAAGGCTCGCCCAACAGGACAGCCGCGTGTTCGAGCTTCTCCTACGTCACCGAAGTGGTGAGCCGGTGGAGGACGCGATCGTGGCGGAGCTGCTCCCGGTGGTTGCCGCCAAGTCGGAACGGATGAGCCCGGTCCGGCTCTACGGCCGAGACGACCTGCGACAGCAGCTGATTGCCGAGCTCTTCCACGTCGCCCGCAAGCTGCCCCTCAGGCGGCCGGACTACGTGACTCGGCGCCTCATGATGGGCGCGGCCAAGCGCCTGACTCGGCGCCTGGAACGCGAGTGGTTCCTGCAGCTAGCTGAGTGGTACCAACAGCTGAACTCGACCACGCTGGACGACGCCGACGGCGACTCGGAAGAGGACATGGACGGTGACTCGGAAGAGGAAATCGACGGCGACTCGGCGGAGGACGAGGGATGAGCGCCCTGCACGTTCGAGGAATGTCGGATATCCTCGCCCGCACGAGGGAGGCGGGGATGGAAGCTCAGGCGGGACAACGGTTCTGGAACTGGCGGCGAATCTCGCTCGCCGTCGGCTACGGACTCGTCTTTCTCGCCGGGCTCCAGATCCTGATGGCGGCCGATCCCAACGGACTGATCCTCATGGTCGCGGCTGTCGCCGGAGTGGTGTTCCTCCACCGCACCTGGCTCGGCGTCGTGGTGTGGACCTACGTGCTGCTGGCCGGGGTCGTTGCACTGATATCGGGTGACGATTCCGGCTTCTACGGCGTGGTCGCAGGTATCGGATTCGGCCTGCTTGCGTTGCCGATCTGGTCCTCGCGCCGCAAGGCGCCGCGCCCCGCTTACTGGCCGATGCAGTCACCATTCGCGCCGCCGCCAACCCATTCCGAGCCAACGCCCGCCGTCGACCCCCAACTCTCTGCCACTCCTCTACCAGCCGTCCTGGCGTCAGACGGGGCACACACACCTGTCCAGCCAATGATCCGGACGATCGGCAGGATCCAGGCCCTGACCTCGGCTGGGGACCTCACGGCGAGCCTGATGGGCAAGCCGGTGGTCGGGTTCCTTTGGCTCTACCTGCTCGCACGCTCGGTCCGGAAGCCGGGCGACCGTGTGACCCGGACGGCGATCACCGACGAGGTGGCGCACGGCGTCAGCGATCCCCGTGGCCGTTTGCGTGGATACCTGCGTGACCTGTCCCACCTCCCGGCACCACTTGGTCCGATGGTCAAGGTCCAGGACGAGCTGATCGGATTCGACCTGGACGGTTGTGAGGCCGACTTTGCCCTGCTGCGAACCCTCGCGGACCACGTACGTCAGACCAGCGGATCGCTCGATACCAATTTCCTGGGCCGCGCACAGGAGCTGCTGGTGGAACTCGGTGACGGCGACTTCCTGCCTGGCTTTGAGGACATGGAAAAGCGCGTGACGCAGGGACGCGGAGTCGCCGGTCAGATCGTCTCGGAGGTCCGCGCCCAGATCGACACCATGCGTGCTGATGTCGCCGAAGCGGTCGCCAAAGCACTGTTGGATCGAGGTCAGGCGGCGCTTGCCGTGGCTCTGCTTGACCCGTTGGTCGCCCGCTCGGAGGAGCGCGACGACCTGGCTCGAACTCTGATCAATGCCCTCCGTGAGAGCGGGCAGAATGCCCGGGCCGCGGAGATCCGCCGGCGCTTTGCCGTCGGCCAGGAGAGCTAGAGATGAAGAGCTTGAACAGGCGGCTGCGCGGGCTGCAGCAGCGGCTGGGCGCCCGAGAAGAGCTGATCGCCGTAATTGCTCTCGGGGTGCTGGCCTCGGGCGGCCTGGCCTTCACCGTGGTCACCAACCAGGGCACGCCGGCCGGCGCCGCGCTGGCCTACATGGCGGCTGTTGATCGCGCTGACACCGCCTATGTCTGGAGCCACTCGATCATCGATTCCGCCAGAGCCTCGAACAGCGATGTCTCGCTTTTCGACCGCTCTGCCCTGGCGGCCCAACTTGCCGCCACCGCACACACCCGATCCGGATTCCGCGTCCAGGGTGTCAGCTACACGAGCATCGGTCCCCAGGTCACATTGACCTATAACACCAGCGCCGGCCGCAAGACGACCAGCCTGATGCTGCGCGGCGGAGCGCCGCACCAGTGGACGGTCATCGTCGAGCCCGCAGGCCTTGACGTCCACCTTCCGGGCGGCGCCGGGACTCTTACGATCGACGGCCTGGCGGTGGCGGGAACGGCGGGCAAGGAGATTAGAATCGCCGTTTTCCCGGGCACCCACGAGCTGACCCTGGCCGCTTCCCCGTTGTACTTGCCGTATTCCGGAACCGCGGATGCCGAGCTCCCACTGCCCGCTTTGGCACCTGTGAGCTTCGCCAAGGTCCAGCTGACAGCCGAAGGGATTTCCGATGTGGATCAGACCGTGAACAAGGCGCTCAACGCCTGTGCCGCAATCACGGTCCTGGCGCCTGCAGGTTGCCCCCAATCGCTCGGGCAAGACGTCGCCACTGGTCCGGCGAGCTGGACTCTGCTCGGCGATCCGACCACGGGATCAGCGGTCGGGTTGGACGACCAGTCGAGGGTGCAGGTCTCCGGTCACGTCCTGATGGAGCTGAGCTACGTAAGCCAAACCACCAACAGACAGCGCGTCCTCGCCGTGGGCGGCGCTTATGCTGCCGCACTCGAGTGGGACGGCCAAGCCTTCAGGTTCGCGAGCCTACAAGCAACCTCCGGGGTCCCAGATCTCCCGCGGCCGGCGGCAACCGACGCCCAGGTTCTCGCCGCCCTGAAAGCCCAGTTCGACTCGTGCCTCAAGCTTCAGGCGGGGGAGGGCACCGGCTGCCTCCAAACCGTCGCGGCGTTCAACGCCTCGAACTTCGTCTGGCATGAGGACAGCGACCCGCTCCAGGGCGCGGTCCTGGCCTGGGATGGCCAGCGCGGGATCTTTACGGTGGCCGGCAGCTACGCGCTCAGCGTCGATTACGACTTCAGCCCACCCTTCACTCCCACCCGGCGGATTCACGACACCTCATCGGGCCAGTACATAGCTGACCTCTACTGGGACGGCTCCAAGGTCGTTTTCATCGGCTTGGAGAAGTGAGGAGAAGATAAGCCTGAGTAATCCGCCCCAATACGCACCGGTCCGAGTCCAGCTCGGCCAGATCGCCTGCACGGACACCCACGTCATCACCCCGGCCGGAACCTATCCGCTCAAGGGCACGACATGGACCGTGAGCAACCAGACCTTTGTCACCGAGGCCATCCCCGCTTGGGCGATCATCTGCGCGATCCTCTTCTTCATCTTCTGCCTGCTCGGCCTGCTGTTCTTGCTGGTGAAGCAGCGCCGGGTGAATGGGGCAGTCCAGGTTGGGGTGCAGGGGCCCGGTTTGTCCTTCAGTACCTACATCCCTGTCAACAGCGAATTCGCGGTCTTCCAGATCTCTAACTCGGTTGACGTGATCCGGACGCAGGTGGCGCGATTGACCCAAGCATGAGACTCGGTAGATGCCTGCCGGCGGGGCGGATTAGCTCCGCCGGCGGACACCCGAAACCTCAGCCGAACCTCAGCCGAACCTCAAGAAACCTTGAGGTTGCTGATCGCCTGGCTTTCAGCCTCGAGATAAAAGCCAGCCTGAAGCGGGCGCGAATAGTGCGGATACCGCAACCGATGTAGCACCTCTTTCTCCACCTGCCGAATGCGCTCTCGGGTGTAACCCAATGACGTGGCCGTGTCTTGCACGGTCATAGGTTTGGCACCATCCAGGCCGTACCTGAGCCTTAGGACAAGAATTGGATCGGGCTCCCTGGCGGGAATCGCCGTACAAACCTCCGTTAGCTGCGCACAGAGGAAGGCCAGATCGCCGACTACGTCTGGCGGCCGGCCGAAAAGGCGCCTTAGGAGTGCAAGCCAATGAGCGGCGATTCTCAGCTCCCTTCCGGACAGGCTGGCGATCATCGCGCAGCAGTATATGGATGTCCTATAGCCGTCTCATGCCGTCAAAATCAGCTGGTGAAGAATGACGCCACGGTGGTGACGAATGACGCCATTCGGCGTAACCAGCTAACCGTCCCAGGATGGGCAGTGGTGTCGCTCGTCTGGGTTTGCGTAGCTGCCTGCAATCCGGGCGCCCTGGCAAGCAGTAGTCCGAGTCCCGTCATCGCGACAATGCCTGCGGTGAGCCCAATCAATGTCTATCCCGGAGCGACCCTAGGACCCGCGCCCGCGTCATGTAGTGGACCAATCCCGCGGAGCGTTAACCCCAGCTTTGGATTGGCAATCGGGGAATCACCCGTTTACGCAGTCGGTGCCTGGGACTCAGCCGGCATTCTGCATGCTGACCGCGCGACCCAAACCCAGTACGGCGAGCAGGTCAAGGTGTTGTGGGTAATCAGGTCAGGATTCAATCAACCCGTCGCCTTGCGCGGAGCAAACACCTCCACAGGCTCGCCGCTCTATTTCGAGATAGGTGATGCGGGTCCAACGAAGACTCCGAAGCTGGATCCAAACGTGGCACCGGTTAACGAGGGCGATTGGGCCAATTTCCCTTCCTACCTAGATATTCCCGCGGCGGATTGTTACTACATTCAGGCGGACTGGTCGGGCGGTCACTGGCGCGTACAGTTTCCCGCTGGCGACTGAAAGCCCCCCAAATGCTTGATCGGCGCAGCATGAGAAGTCCTCGAGGAAATCAGACTGGTGAAGAATGGACCACTCTGGTGACGAATGACGCCAAAAGGCGTAAGAACATAAGGCGCGCACAAGCGCGCACAGGCGTCTAGACCGAGAAACTACGCGCGAGAACGGCTGCCGCCCTGAGGTCCGGTTTGTGCGTGCTTGGGAGGTTAAGCCTCATCGCTACAAACGGCCCTAGGAGAACCTGCCCATCCTCGCGGCCAAGCTGCCGACGGGCTTAGTCACCACGGGTTCTAGCCGCCGGATCGGGCCGTGATCTTTGCAGGCTGGGTTGGATTCAACAATCCTGCACCGCCACGATGGACTCGCGGTGGCTCTCGACATTCTTATGATTCGGGCACGTGCCTACGACCCTGCGGTCTTCCGACGGTGCTGGCGGCTGTTGAGCGCTAATCAGCTCATCGATTCGCTCTCTGCCCTGCCAGCGGCCAGGAAGCTCGCCGCGGCGCAGCCGATATCGTCGTCAGTCCAAGTCGGCGGCATCGAGGTGGCGACCGCCATCGTCCGTGATGAGACATCGACACGACGGGTCTGGCGTGAACGCCAACGAGGCGGCGCCACGCCGCTCATCCTAGTAACAGACTCAGGTACTCCCGGAGTTGTATCGGTACTCGGGCCCGCTGACGGCAACGGTCCACTCCGGCAGGTCGAGAGCGGTCCGCTGGAGGAACTGCTGCGTCGAATCTCAACCCTGCCGCGCCTCGATGCCGTACGCGAAGTCGCAGTCGAGCTCGAGCGGCTCGACCAGTCAGGGATCCCCGGCCTTCGCCTTCGTGACCTTCTAACCGTCCACACGCTCGATAGCCGGCTTCGAAACGATAAGCCGCGCTGGTCAGCCGCTGAGGCGGAGGCAGACAAGATCATCGCGGCCACTGAGTGGCGCTCACTGCTCACGGCGCTCGGGTACGAGATCGAACGCCGCCCGCAGCGCGGCTACCTGCTTCGTGTTGCCAACCGACCCGTGGCGGTCGTCCATCCGATGAAAGATGCGGCAGCGTTCTCGAAACTCGATGACGAAGGCCGCCCTCCCGAAGGCGCTTTGCTCGCGGACTGTGACACCGAAGGCACGAAATACGGGCTCTTCGCCGCGGGCGTTCGGCTTCGCCTGTTCGACTTCGCGACGCCCGGTGCGGCGACCGCACGCTACATCGACCTGGATCCGGCGGTAATGCGACCCGGTGATCGACCGTTCGTCGCGCTCGTTTCGCCAACCTACCTTGCCGATGGCGAGTTCGCGCGTCTAGTCGAAGACGCCCGGCAGTTTGGCGTCGCGCTGAGAAAGCGCCTGGACGACAAACTGCGTCAGGCGGCCCTGCCTGCCCTAGCCCGAAGCCTCCACCAATGGGCGTCGTCGCAGGCGATCGACTTAAACTCTGAGGCACAGGTTGTAGAACTTGAGAAGGCAGCCCTCACGCTGCTCTTTCGCCTTCTGTTTCTTTTATACGCAGAGAGCAGCCGCTATCTGCCGGTTGACAACCGCGTCTATGCCAACGCATCGGTCAGCACGCTGGCGGCCGAGGCCGAAGAGACCCGCGACAAGGTGAGCATGCGGTCGACGACACTGTGGGACCGCCTTCAGGTCCTGGTTCGCGCCATGCGCACCGGCAACGACGCGTGGCGCGTGCCGCCTTACAACGGAGCGCTCTTCGCCGCGGAGGGATTCGAGGGCGCCGCGCTTCTCGAGAAGGTGAGCTTCACCGACCCAAGCTTCGCCGATTTACTGATTGCTCTAGGGCGTGAGGAAGGGCGCGGGATCGACTACTCGACACTTGAAATCGGTCACCTCGGAAACATCTACGAGGCACTCCTGTCGCTACGTCTCACTACCGCCATTGGTCCCCTCCTTTATGACGCTCGCGCCGACCGTTACCGGCCGCCGGCCAAGGGAGAGATGCCGGCCTACAGAAAGGGCGAGCTCCTGTGGCTCACGAACGAGGGCGGCCGAAAGGCTGGCGGTGTTTATTACACGCCGACCGAGTTGGTCCGTCATCTGGTTAGGCAGGCCGTGATGCCAGCCTTCGAACGCCACCTGGCCGAGGTCGAGGCTAGGGCTGAGCGTGATCCAAATGGCGCCGCTCAGCATCTACTGGATTTCGCTGTTGTCGATCCAGCTTGCGGAAGCGCTCACTTCCTCGTTGAGGTTGTCGGTGCGCTCTCTGATCGCACTGTCCGATTTCTCGCGGAGCACCCTCTGCCTGCTATAGCCGACTCGATCGCAAGGTTGCGCACCGGCGCGCTGCAGGGAACGGCGACCGACGACACCATGCTGATTCGCAGGCTGATGCTCAAGCACTGTGTTTACGGCGTGGACATCAGCGCGATGGGTGCGGAGATCGCCAAGCTGTCGCTCTGGCTTGCCTCATTCGTGCCAGGGTTGAGCCTCGCTTACCTTGATGGCAACCTGAAAGTCGGCGACTCGCTTGTCGGCGTGGTCCGCATCGAGAGCGTCGGCGGCGGCAAACATGTCCCAGCAGACTGGCAGCGAAAACTTCGCGAGATAAGCACGGCGGCACTTGTCGCGGCCGACATCGAGGATCGTAACCCGGATGAAGTCAAAGCCAGCGAGGATGCCGACGTGCACGTTCGCGAGGTTGCAAAGACGATCGTCTCGATATTCGATCTCTGGACCGCCGAACCTTTCGGCGTTATAGGCGCGCGTGCGGAAGTCGCCGCCTATGCGCAGGACCTGCTCGATGGAAAGCGAGTCGCAAAGATGCAGCCCGCCGCCTCCCTCGCGGCTAAGGAACAGGGCTTCCTACATTATCCGGTCGAATTTTCACGCGTCTTCGCCCGTGATCGTCCCGGCTTCGATGCTGTGGTCGGTAATCCACCGTGGGACGAGGTGAAGCCAGAGGAGCTGTCTTTTTATGGCCTATTCATGCCGGGCCTGCGAGGCATGCCAGAGGCTGAACGTAAGGCGGCGCTAGTTGCTTTCCAGGCTAGCCGTCCAGACCTTCAGAAGCGGCTGGCAGAGACCCGGAAAGCAGCCGCCACGCGCAACCGGGTGTTTGGAAGCGGGGATTACGAACCGACGCGAGGCGATCCCGATTTGTACAAGTGGTTCTGTCAACGGTATCGCCGTCTTCTGCGTGAGGAGGGTGAACTTGGAGTCGTTCTTCCTAGAACAGCGTTTGTCAACGCGGGCTCCATCGGATTCCGAGAGTGGTTGTTCGGTAAGACGTCGTGCCATCGCATCGACTTCCTGATAAACCGCCGCCTCTGGATGTTCGATACGCATCCCCAATACACCGTGGCCCTTTTGGCAGCCGCGATGACTGCGCCCCCCCCAAACCAGGTTGTCCGAGTAGCAGGAGTCGCGGATTCAAATGACGCATGGGCCTTTCAATCTGAGTCTGCCGGTGTCAGGGTGCCGCTCAGCGCTTTCGCGACAGGTTTTGTAGTGCCATTAGCTAAGAGTGATCGGGAAGCTGACTTACTGGCTCGCATGCGGCTCGGCGATCCGTTTCCAATGGGTTCGAAGGGTAGATGGCGCTGCTTTCCGGTGGCCGAACTTCACGAGACTCACGATGCAAAGTACTGGAGCGGCGTTGTCAACGGTCGACCTCTCTGGAAGGGTGAGAGCTTCGACCAGTATCTTCCTCACGGAGCCCAGGCGCGAGCGTGCAAGGAGACCGACTCCCTCCTGAAAGCAATCCACAAGCCGCGGCCGGGCAGCGAGTCAACGGTTGAATCACATACCTCGCTGGAACAGCGCCGGTCAGCGGTTTTGCGCGAGCTTGGCCGAGCCCGGGTCGCCTTCCGCGGGATCAGCCGCTCCACTGACTCCAGGACTATCCGGGCATGCCTTGTCCCGCCCCGCGTCTTGCTGGCCAACAGTGCGCCTTACCTAGCATTCGTTCCTGGCACAGTCAAGGATCAAGCCGCGTGCTTGGCGATCATGAATAGCCTTCCATTCGACTGGCAGGCGCGCCGGTTCGTCGAGGCTAACCTCAACTTCTTCCTCCTTGAGGCTCTGTCGGTGCCTCCACTGAGCGACGACGACTATGAGGTGATCGCTCTTGATGCCGCTAAGCTCTCATGCGCCGATGAACGCTTTTCCGATTTCGCGCTGGGGATCAACATCAAGTCCGCCGAACTGGATCCTACTGAACGGGACCGCCTCCGGGCTGACATCGACGCCCGGGTCGCCCGCGCCTGGACCCTCACAGCAGACGACCTCGAGTTGATCTTCAAGGACTTCACAGTGGACGCGGTCTCGTCCCGATATCGCACACTCGTGCTCGATCGCCTCTCGAGGCTCTAGGGTGGCGGGGCGCCCCGAGCTCGTCGACAACCTTTCCGGAGGGTCTTCGCACGCTGAGGCTTTGCGCTATCTCGTTGGGGATCTGCCGCCGGAGCACGAGCTGTCCATCGCCACTGGGTACGTGAATCTAGGCGGACTCCGCCAGCTGTCGGCGACCGTAGCGGGCCGTGGAGTTCGGCTACTTCTTGGCGCCGCACCAAGCCCTGGACTCAACGCCGAATTGCCGCTCGACCGATTCGAGATGGCGCTGCTCAATCTCCGCAAGGATCGCGACCTCGCCCGATTCCCACCGAGCCGAGCAGCTGCTGCGTTGGCTGAGGTCCAAACGTGGCTCGGCGGATCCGACGTGGCCGTGCGCCGCTATCTGACCCAGTTCCTTCACGGGAAGGCTTACTTGTTCGGAGACCGTACAGATGCGCGGGCCGCGCTCATCACCTCAGCTAACCTCACGGGAGCTGGGCTCTTTCGCAACCTGGAGCTTGGCTTAGTGGACTACCAACCCGGCGTCGCCGGCGCCGCCATCGAATGGTTCGACCACTTATGGGCGGAGGCGGGTGAGTACAAACCCGACCTGCTTTCGCTCCTATTTCCGGACCCCGGCCTTATCGATCCCCACACCGTCTATTTGCGGGCGCTTCTAGAGCTCTACGAAGCTGAGGTTTTGGCCGGATCTGCGGGTCCGCCGCCAACGTCGGTACAGTTGGCTCCGTTTCAGCGAGACGGCTACGACCGCGCCCGCGCCATCCTGAAGCGCTTCCACGGCGTTGTGTATGCCGACGGAGTAGGCACGGGGAAGACCGAAATTGGATTGGCGTTCGTCGAAGAATATGCGCTTCGGCAACAGAGGAACGTCTTAATCGTCTGCCCCGCCCAGCTAAAGGACAACTGGACGCGCCGACTACTCGCCACGCGGTTGCCTGCGCAGGTGATCAGCTATCAGGAGATGGCCTCCGATGAACAGCTCGCACCTAACGCAGGCAACCGGCACCGCGTGCTTCACAGTGCCAAGGACACCTTCCGCCTAGTCATTGTGGATGAGGCCCACGCTTTACGGTCAGCCGATACCACGTGGTATCGATCGATGGAGCGGCTATTGGGTGGCGAGCAGAAGGAAGTAGTGCTCCTCACCGCCACGCCGATCAACAATGGCTTGTGGGACCTCTACAACTTAGTCATGGTTTTCGCGCGCCATGACCGCGCTTTCGCGTCCGCCGGCATACCGTCCATCCGGTCGCTATTCCTCAGTGCTGGCGCAAACCAGAAGGACCCTGAAAACCTCGACCCGGATGTTCTATTTCCACTCGCCGACCTGGTATCGGTCCGCCGCGACCGGCTATTTATCGAGCGCTACTATCCAAACGCAGTCTTCCCCGACGGCACGCCAGTGAGGTTTCCCACCCCGGCCCCCGAGACGCGGCGCTACGACCTCGACGCTGCTCACAAGGGGCTATTCGATGAGATCACGAACGCGATCTCCGGGTTGACCATGGCGCGGTATAGGCCTAGCGCCTACATCATTGGGGCCGAAGAAGAGGTGTCGGAGGCGACCCTCGCCGGACTCCTCCAAAGCGGTGTGCTCAAGCGCTTCGAATCTTGCTGGTGGGCATGTCTCAAGACAGTCGAGCGGATGATTGCTGCACACGATGCATTCCTCGCGGCGTGGGATATGGGCCGCGTGCCGTCGCGCGAGGTTCTCAAGGCGGCCGCGCACGCAGAAATGGACGATGCGGGCATGGCGGGCTGGGTCGAGCAGCAGCTCGAATCCGATCCAGAGGCCATTCCGATCGACCGCTTCAAGGCCGAGTACAGAAAGCATGTCGAGGCCGATTGCGAACTCTTAGTGAAGATTCGTACCAGGCTATCCACCCTGGGAGCCGACCGCGACCCGAAGCTCACGTTGTTGCGGTCGATACTCGAGCAGTCACCCTCGCAGAAGATTGCAGTGTTCGCGACGTTTGCTGAGTCGATCGAGTACCTCGACGAGCATTTGGCCAAGGAGGTCGCCGGGCGTTCTCGCGTAACTGTTATCGGCACCCAGAGCGATCCGGACTCACGCCTCACCGCGCTGGGTCGCTTCTGCCCGAAGACGGTGGTGCGGGAGGACTACGTGCCTCCTGATGGGGAAGTTGACCTGTTACTTTCGACCGACGTCCTCTCTGAGGGACAGAACCTGCAACAAGCAGCGCACGTCATTAGCTACGACATGCCCTGGAATCCACAACGTGTCGTTCAGCGTTACGGTCGTGTGATCCGGTTGAAGAGCGAACACGCTCGCGTCACGCTAACGACAATGCTGCCAGCTCCAGGCGAGCTCGAGCGGCTGCTTGGACTGGAGGCGACGATACGTCGGAAGATCATCGCAGCCAGCGTTTTCGGAATGGACGCTGAGGTTGTTGAGCACGCGGCTCTCGAGGAGCTGCGCTCCTACGCTGCGCGGTTAGAGAGCGGAGACACAGGTCTGCTGGACGATGACCAAGATGGCACCGGTACGTCGGCGTTTGCTGGTGAGGAGTTGCGCGCTGAGCTGATGCGGGCAGTCGCGGAAGGCGAGCTGGCTCGGCTGCAAGCTCTTCCGTGGGGAATCGGCGCGAGCTTCCGCCAGGCGCCCGGCATTCCATCAGTCGGAGCTGCTGGCGTGTTCTTCGCATGCCGCGCAAATGAGCGGCGTTATTGGCGATACGTAGAAGGAGATGGTTCGATCATCGGTGAAGATGCCGAAATGTTGCGTCGGATCAATCCTGGAAGCGCTCCGAGTGGCGAAGCGGCCGGTATTGAGCTCGAACAAGCATGGAGACTTGCCGCGGACACCGTTGTTGCTGAACATAATCGACTTGCTGACCCGCGCACCGACTCGGAACGTCTTGGGCCTGCGCAACGATGGGCGCTAGAACTGCTTCGCGATCCTTCAGTCGTGCTACCTGAAGGCGCATCCCGAGCCGACGAAGCACTATCAGTCGAACGGAGCTCTACGGTGCGGCAGGCTTTGTCTGCTATACGCGGAGAAGTTGATCGGGCGGTGATCTCTCGCAACGAAGCAGCCGTTCGCATCCTGCGGGTCGTGGATGACTTCGGCCTACGGTCGGTTCCACCACCTCCACCTCTCGAGCCAATCACAGTTGACGATATTGGCGTCGTCTGCTGGATGGCTGTACTGGCACCGACAGCAGTCCTGCCCGCCTACGGCGGCCCGACTCTTCAGGGCGAACGTTCGCCCCCGGCAAAGGCAAATGGGTCAACTCCATCGACGATCAGGCCTGGCGGCGCGCTTGCTAGCGATAAGCGTCGGTTCTGCCTATCCGGTTAGCTCCGCAAAGCTAGGCCTGGGTCTTTGACTTCTTCGTAGGTGGTTGGGGCGAGGCGGCTGCCAAGGCCGAGCAGGGTCTGAAAGGCAGCCATGGGCGTGCGCCGGCGGTTGAACCGGAAGACGAACTCGTCGAGGTAGACCTGCATCTGGTGGTCCGAGACCCCTCGGTAGGTCCCTCGCA
>Ga0307372_10009908_pt1 | contig 13012 bp, 13 predicted proteins | sample OX1MG_FD_202533 | JGI IMG/M metagenome (GOLD analysis project Ga0307372, IMG submission 202533) | Soil microbial communities from Risofladan, Vaasa, Finland - OX-1 | ecosystem: Environmental > Terrestrial > Soil > Coastal area > Acid sulfate soil | place: Finland: Risofladan, Vaasa | collected...
CGAGCATCTTTAAGGGGGGTTTCCGGAACCAATTCGGACCTCTTGATGTTCACCGCGATCTGTTCGCCCACCCCAGAAGTCTGGCGCCGCCCGGGGCAACGCCACTAGGGACCTATGTCACCTTTTGGTTCTTGCCCTATCCGCGCGAGGGTTCGCGCCAGGTGGAGCGCGCGCTCGGGTCCCACGAGGCGGCGCGCTCGACCGCACGCGCCGCGCGCAGGAGCGTCCACTTGTCATGGGCGCGGCCCACGAGCGCCGCACCGACCGGGAGCCCCCCGACGAGGCCCATGGGCACGCTCATGATGGGCCAACCCGCGATCGCCGAAGGGGTCGTAGCGCAACTCGCCACGACTCCCGAGTGACCTCCGACGATGAGGTCACTCTTCCACGCTGGGCCGTAGGCGGGCGCGAGAATCACGTCCACGTCTTGGAGCCCGGGCGTGAGGCATACCTCGGTCGCCCACTGCACGTTGCTTGATCGCGCACGGCGGTATTGATCCGTGTCGCGCCCGCCCGACGCGAGGGCCATCACGAAGAGGTCGTGGCCGAAGAACGCCAGTTCGGTCTCGGCGTGCTCTCGCTCAAAGGCCACCACGTCGGCCAACGACTTAACGCCCTCTCCCGCACGCCGCGCTAAGTAGCTCGTCAGGTCGTCACGCAACTCAGCGACGAGAACCGTCAGTTCATCTCGTTCGACGTCGGAGGTCGGCGCGGGGACGGCGCGCTCGATGACGTCGTGGCCATCACGACGAAGGCGCGCGACGAGTTCGTGCACCATCTCGTCGGTCGCGGGATGGTTCGCACGCCACGTCGTGGCGAACGCGAAACGAAGGGGGGCCGAAGCGTCCGCTGGAACGGGTACTCCGCTCAGCACCGAAAAGAGCGCCTCCACGTCGCCAACACTGCGTCCCATGGGCCCAGGACTGTCTTGGCTGGCACTGACTGGCACGACACGCTCTTGCGAGACGACCCCGACGGTGGGCTTCAAACCGACGACCCCGTTGAGCGACGCGGGACACACGATCGAGCCATCGGTTTCGGTGCCAATCGCCAGGGGCGCGTACCCCGCCGCCAAGGCGGCTCCCGAACCCGAAGAGGATCCGCCGGCGGAACGGTCGAGCGCCCAGGGATTCGCGACGAGTCCCCCACGAGCCGACCAGCCACTCGTCGAACGCGTGGAACGCATGTTGGCCCACTCCGAGAGATTCGTCGACCCGAGCACGACGAGGCCCGCCTCGCGCAGTCGTGCCACGAGCGGCGCGTCGAGGGCCGGGCGTCCGGCGAGCGACGTCGAGCCAGCGGCCGCGGGCAACCCCGTCACTTCGATGTTGTCCTTGATGACAATGGGAACGCCGTGAAGCGGACCGCGCAGCGCCCCCGCCCGACGCTCATCATCAAGCCGGGAAGCCTGCTCAAGCGCGTCGTCGCTGAGTGCGGCCATCGCGTGAAGTTGGATCGAGGTCGTCGCTCCGTCCAGGGCGCGAACTCGCTCCACCAACTCAGCGACGAGGTCGCGCGAGCTCCAGCGTCCACTCTCCAGCGCCTCGACGACGTCGAGCGCCCCCAGGTAAGCGAGCGGGGCGCTCTGCACGTGCGGTTCACTCATCGAATCAGAGTACCCAACTTTGGTACCACGGATGGCGCCGTCATCAGATGCTCGATAGGTGCGTCAATCGCCTTGTGTTCCGCGCGGCGGCGTTGGCTAGACACGGCGATCGCGAAGCGCGAAGCGTAGGCTCGCTGGCGTCAGGGCGTCGAAGCGAGTACTTGGCACTTAGACGTGGCAGCGCCTTCGTGTTCGCTAGGTGTCTCGAAAGCGGGAGGGCGATGCCGAGCGCAGATGAGATTCGAGATAGTCAGCGAGCGACGTGGGCCGGACTCTCTATGGGCTGGGGGAAGTGGGACTCGGTCATTATGGATCAACTGGCCCCGGTCGGTGCGGCAATGATCGAGCGCCTCGACATCGCCGAAACTGGTCAGCATCTCGACATTGCCTCAGGAACGGGTGAACCCGGCCTCAGCATCGCGAAACGCTCACCGAAGGGACGCGTCGTGCTGACCGATCTCGTTGGCGAAATGCTGGACATCGCCACCCAACGGGCTAGAGCGCAAGGCATCGCCAATATCGACACGGCGGTCTGCAGCGCCGATGAACTGCCGTTCAACGACGCCTCCTTCGAGAGCATTTCGGTGCGCTTTGGTTACATGTTCTTCCCCGACGTGGCCAAGGCAACGGCCGAATTCGTGCGCGTGCTCAGACCGGGCGGACGGCTCTGCTCGTCGGTGTGGGTCAAGCCCGAGGAAAACCCGTGGACATCGGTCGCCATGGAGGCCATCGCGACCGAGATGGCGGTGGCGCCCCACGGTGACGGACCGACCATGTTTCGCTGCGCTGCCCCGAAATACGTCAGCGCTTTATACGAAGCGGCGGGGCTGCGCGACGTCGATGAGTGGGACGTGGGAGTTGAACTGGTAACGCGTTCGCCCGAGGAATATTGGGAGATGATCAGCGAACACGTCTCGCTCGCGGCGGCGGCTCTTCAGCAGTTAGACGAACGAGCGCGAGAGCGGATTCGCGCCTACGCCATTTCGAGGGTGGGTGTTTTCGAGAAGGACGGCATCATCCGCGTTCCGGGAATGGCGCGCTGCATCGTGGGAACGAAATAGCGCTCGATCGCCAAGCCCCCCCTGTCGCGGCCGACCAAGAACGCGATCGACGATGGCCGACGTTGCTCTTGAAAGCCCCGGCGAAGTCGTGCGCCCAGCGAGTGCGCCACGACCAACTCCTAGCAGTGCCGGTGGAGCCATGGAGCTATCTCACCGCGTGCAGGAAGAAGGCGCCGCGACCACGAAGCCTGCCTCGTGCCTCTCCACTCGCCACCCCTCCCACGCAAAGTCCTCGAAGTTCGCCAGACCTTCGCGCACGATGCGCCGGGCCACCACGCCCTTTACGGCTTTGGCCGCGTGCCCAACGGCTCGCGCGCGATGGCGGTCCACGAAGGAGACGCGCACCAAGGTGGTCGTCTCGCTCAGCGTCTCGAAATCGAACGCACTCGCGTGTTCGCCCGGCAACAGGTCCACGAGCGTCGCTTCGCGCGCGTGCGTCGCGAGGACCTGGCTCAGCGGCGTCTTCCAGTATCCCGCGAGCACGCCGAGCGGCTTCAAGCGCACGCTCATCTTCAAGCGGTAGTCGGCGATGGCGTCGTTGGCGCTGGTAAGTCCGTAGAGGGCGGAGGGAACCAGCACCCGCGAGCGCTCCTCGGCGTCGAGCGTCGCGGGTTCCAAGTGGCGCCACACCACCCCTTCGTAACGACGCCACGCCTCACGCAGCGGCGCCGATCCCTCGAGATAGGCCCGGGTGGCGAGCAAGGCGCGCTCTGCCAGCTCGCCTCGGGCGTTAAAGAGCTTCTCGCGCTCGGCTCGCGTGGCCCGACGAAGCGACCGCTCAAGCGCGGCCGCGACGCGTACACGAAACGTTCCAAGCGACGCGTCAAAGGTGTCGCGTGACGGTAATCCCCCTCCCCCGACCGCTTTGCCCTCTGAGGGAGGGAGCAGCACAAAAGGGGTCGCCGACACGACCTCTTAGGGTAACCGGCGCGCCGTGAGTTTCAAGCCGCCTTCAAGGACTCCTTCGTGAGACCAAAGGCGCGCAAGAAACTGCGCACCTTCATGACCTGGTCTTCGGTCAGTTCACGAGTCTTCGTTGACCCGAACGAGTAGGTCTCACCCTCCACCGTCACGGCCCAGTTGCCGCGATGCGTTTCGTGCACTTCGCCAAAACGACCCAGCAGCGAACAGACGTCATGCCATTGGATGTTGTGATTGAGCGGAGGGCACAGAAGCTTCTGCGCCGTTGCACGATGGTGGTGATCCAACTTGATCGACATAGTCAACCCCCTCAACGAGGCGAGACTTTCTCCCCAAGAGCACTATTTACCCTCTAGGAACCACTGTCAAGGACGCCGACCAATTCCACGTGTTCGGTCATGGGAAACAGGTCAATTGCGCGTAAATCTCGCAGCTGATAGCCCCCTTGCGCAAAGCCCTTCAGGTCGCGCGCGAAGGTCGCAGGGTCGCACGACACGTACACCACGCGCCTCGGCGAACGCCCGGCGAGCGTCGAGGCGACGCCTCGGGCCAGTCCCGTACGAGGCGGGTCCAGCACCACGAGGTCACCTTGTTGCACCGCGTCAGAGACCGAACGAGGACTCACCTGCCACTGACGCACCTTGTGCGGCGCCAGCCCCTCAAGATTCGTTCGCGCGTCTCGAACGGCGCTTGGGCTCGATTCCACCGCGGTGATCTTGCCCCGCGGCCCCACCACTCGAGCGAGCGGAACGCTGAAAAGTCCCACGCCGCTAAATAGGTCAACGACGTGATCACCGGCGTTGGCGCCCAGGGCGTCAACGACGGCACTAGTGAGGACGTGGGGCGCGTCGACGTGGGACTGCCAAAACGACGCGGGGCTGACGTTGAGAACGGTCCCGACCACGTTCGGTCGCGACAGCGTCGATGGATCCATGGGCTGATTGGCCAGGGTGCGAATTTCGAAGAACTGTCCGCGCATCCCTTCGCGCCACGCCACCGCGAAGGCCGGTCCGTCGCCAATCGCGCGCAACTCCACGTCGGAGAAGCCCCGCCACCGGTGTTGAAAGGCCTCGGCCAACTTCGCCGAAGCGATCCAGCACGCCTCGAGCGTCACGACGTCGTGCGACCGGTATTCGCGAAGGCCGAGGTAGCCGTCGTCGTCGACCACACAGCGAATCCTCGTGCGCGACCCTTGGGCGATTGACGGCGCCGACTCGACCTGCACGTCGAGTTCGAGGCCGGCGACCCGACGCAGCTGCTCGGCCACGAGGGCGCCCTTCCACGCCAGTTGCGCGCTGAGCGACGCGTGCTGCAGGTCACAGCCCCCACAACCCCCCGGACGCGCGTACCCACAGGGCGCGGGCACTCGCTCATCGCTCGCTTCGAGTATTTCTGTCGCGTCGGCTCGCAGGAACTTCGTGGTCTCGGCCGTCACGCGTACGCGCACGAGCTCGTCCACGAGAGCGTGACGAATGAAGACGACCCGCCCATCGCTCGCACGCCCGACGCCGCCACCGACGGCCGGTCGCTCCACCCGAATCGCGTCGGCTCCCGTGTCGAAACTCACGATTTAAGCGACTCGCTGAAGAAAGAGGTCCACCAGGGAGAGCGCGCGGACGCGCGCGGCGGGCGTCTCGCGCGCGGTCTCTTCGAGCAACGCTTCGACGTCCAGCCCCAGGTCGCGCGATTCGTCAGGATCAGCCGCGAGCCACTCGGCCAACTGTGACTCATCGATCTCGGGGTGAAACTGAACGCCGACGTTCCTTCCTATCGCGAAAGCCTGCACCGCGAGCGACGAAGTCGCCCATACTTCCGCGTGATCGGGAAGCGAGCACGCGTCAAAATGGAACTCGAACCATGGCCCCGCAGACAACGCCACCCCTTCAACGACGTCGACGTTGAACCAACCGACCTCGCCGTCGGCGCCGCGCGAGACGACGCCGCCGTGGTGACGACAAAGCGCCTGGGCGCCAAAGCAGATACCCAGAATCGGAATCTCGCGTCGGTCCGCTTGGGCAATGAGTTCCAACTCGCGGCCGAACCAGGCGGCCTCCACTTCGTGGTCGTAGACCGCGCATTTCGAGCCGAGAATCACGAGTACGTCGACGCCGTCAAGGGAGGGAGTCGGACTCGAGGAGTCCATCAGGGCGACGAGCAACTCGTAGTCCCGTGCCGCAAAGGCCTCACCAATCAGACCCGGGCGATCTTCTTCGTGGTGGCGTAGTACCAAAGCGCGCTTCATGCACGTGAACTCTAGTGAAGTCAGTTCAACCCGCCGGCGGCGACCAGCCCATCGAGGTGGCGATTTCACGACAAGTGGGACAAATGGGATAACGCTGCGGGTCTCTCCCCGGAACCCAGACCTTGCCGCACAGCGCGCGCACCGGAGTGGCGTTGATCATTCCCTCGACGACCGAATTCTCGAGAGGCACGAACTCGCCGTCCTTTGGGGTGTAACCCTCGAGGACGATGTGGGTGAAACGATCGTGGTCGCCGTCGTCAAGCGTGGTGACTTCGTGGACGAGTAGTTCAGTTTGACCCTCGGTGTTCACGCCTTCAGAATAGTGAAGTCGCTAAGGTGCTTCGCGATGCCTCGACGTCGACGCCCGCTACCCGTCAAACGCCCGTTGGGGCGCGTCGCGAGCCACTTCACGCGCGAGGGCACGCCGAAGTCGAGTTACCGCACCCGACAAGAGGCTGAGCAGTCCGCGAGGTTGGCGTGGACCTTGAACGGGGTCGACCTCAACGCGTATCGATGCGACTACTGCCATCAGTGGCACATCGGCAAACGATTCCGTGACGATTAGCGGCGGGAGCAGAAACCGGGCAATATGGAGGGAACCCGAAACGAAAGGTTCACCATGTCGGTGCAGGCGTACATCTTGATCCAGTCCGAAATCGGTTCGAGCGAGACCGTCGTGCTCGCGACGCGCGCCGTGCCCGGAGTGCTGGAGTCCTTCGAAGTCACCGGTCCCTACGACGTCATCGTGCGCTGCGAGGCCGCGAGTGTCGACGATCTCGGCAAGTTCATCGTGGGCGCCATTCAAAAGGTGCCGGGCATCACGCGCACCCTCACGTGCCCGGTCGTGAACATCTAGCCGAAGGCGCCCGACTCGCGCAGTTGCGCAAGTCGCTCCTCACTGAAGCCCCACGCCCTGAGCCCCTCGCGCGTGCCCGCGCCCGCTTTGGTGGCCGGACGCGAAGTTTCGCTCGTCGTGCGTGAAAATCGCGGAGCCGGACGGGGTTCAGCTCGGTCGCCGTCCAGCGTAAAGACGCTTCGCTCGGTGTTGTAGGGATGGCGCGCCGCCTCGCGCGGCGAAAGCACCGGCGTCACGCAAGCGTCCACGTTTGCAAAGACCGCCGTCCACTCGTCGCGCGTCTTGGACAGAAAGATCGTCGCGAAGCGACGCTTCACCTCGGGCCAACGCGAACGATCGAACTGCGCGGGCAGTTCCTCGGCCGAGAGCGAGAGGCCCTCGAGCAGCGCCGCGTAGAACTGTGCCTCGATCGCGCCCACCGACACGAAGCCGCCGTCGCTCGTCTCGTAGACGTCATAAAACGGGGCACCCGAGTCCAGGATGTTGGCGCCGCGCTCCTCGTTCCAGAATCCCGCGTTCAAAAACGAGTGCAGCATTGCCGTCAGGGACGCCGAACCGTCGACCATGGCCGCGTCCACGACCTGGCCCTGTCCACTTCTCGACGCCTCGATGAGTGCCGCCAGAACGCCCATCACCAAAAAGAGCGAACCTCCCCCAAAATCACCCACGAGGTTGAGGGGGACGACGGGCGGCTCGCCAGCGCGGCCAATGGGCCAGAGGGCTCCCGAAACAGCGACGTAGTTGATGTCGTGGCCCGCTCGTTGGGCGAGTGGTCCGCTTTGTCCGTATCCCGTCATTCGCCCATAGACGAGGCGCGCGTTGCGAGCCTGACAGGCCTCGGGGCCCACTCCCAGTCGTTCGGCCACACCGGGTCGAAAACCCTCAATCAGCACGTCGGCCTGCTCGCAGAGTTCGAGCACCAAATCACGACCAGCCCGAGACTTGAGGTCCAGGGCCACCGACGCCCGGCCTCGGTTCAAGGTCTCCCACGTGGGCTCAGAGGTCGCGTCAGGGTCACCGCGCTCTAGTCGCAAGATGTCAGCACCGAGGTCCGCGAGCAGCATGCACGCGTAGGGACCCGGTCCGATTCCGGCCAGTTCGATGATCTTGACGCCGCGCAGTGGTCCCATCGCGGACAGTGTAGGTTCGCGCGACCCGCGAACCTAGTCCCACCACAGGTCATGGCCCAAGACGCCCCGAGCGATCAGGCCGAGTTGCACTTGGCTCGTGCCCTCGACGATCGTGAGTTGGCGCGCGTCGCGGTAGTACTGCTCCGTGGGGTGGTCCTCCATATAGCCCGCCGCGCCCAAGAGTTGCACCGCGAGTCCCGACGCCTTGACGGCGACTTCCGAGGCGTAGTACTTGCACATCGAGAGCATCGGCACGTACTCCTTGGTGAAGTGCCCCTGATCGGCCAGCCAAGCGGCCCGATACGTCAACAGGCGCGCGGCCTCGATTTCCGTGGCGCACTTGGCGATCTCCCACTGAATGCCCTGAAACTCCGCGATGGTCTTGCCGAAGGCCGGGCGGGCCTTCACGTATTCGGTGGCGTACATCAATGCCCCTTCGGCGAGACCAATCCCACGCGCCGCCACGATTGGTCGCATGGCATTGAGTGACTGCATGGCGAGCGCGAAACCACCGCCGATGACCTGAGACGGCGCGATCGCCACCTCATCAAAAACGATCTCGGTCGTGTCGATGCCCTTCACGCCCATTTTCTTGTCCACACGCGGACGAGTCACCCCCGCCGCGCTGGCGTCAACGAGGTAGACACCGATGTCCGAGTGATGGCGCGCCCGCGGGTCTCCCGACTTGGCGAAAACGACGAACCAGTCGGCCTGCATGCCGCCCGAGATCCAGCACTTCGTGCCACTCAAGAGAAATCCTCCCGGCACCGCAGGGTCGGGAACGACGTGCGTCGTGATGCCCGCCACGTCCGAGCCAGCCCCCGGCTCGGAGAGGCAAAAAGCCGCGCGCTGCGTTCCATTCGCGATGCCCGGCAAGTAGCGCAGCTTTTGCTCTTCGCTCCCCGCGATCATGACCGGGCCCGTCGGGAGGCGTGTCAACAAGAGCATGAGGCCAAGCACGTTGGAGTATTTGGTCACCTCTTCGATCGCGATCGTCAGACCCAGGATTCCGGCGCCCGATCCGCCGTATTCCTCGGGAATGCAAAGTCCGAGCAGGTCGGCCTTGCGGAACTCTTGAAAAACGTCCTCGGGATACTCCCCGCTCTGGTCGATCTCGCGGGCGCGAGGCTTGATCTTCTCTTGCGCGAGGCGACGTACGGATTGTTGGAGCGATTGAAGCTCTTCGGGCAGGGCAAAGTCCATACATAGCAAGTTAGTTCCGAGCCTGTGCCAACATTGCCCCGTGAGTTCCTTCGAGCGCGCCGGGGCGTGGCACGCCCTTTCCACACGGCGGATCGACCTCGTCGTGATTGGGGCGGGGATGACCGGCGCGGGGGTCGCGCTCGACGCCGCCTCGAGGGGGCTTTCGGTCGTGCTGGTGGACGCCGGTGACTTCGCCTCGGGTACGAGCTCGAAGTCCTCGAAAATGGTGCACGGTGGACTGCGGTACCTGCAACAACGCGAGTTTCGCCTCGTCTATGAGAATCTGCGCGAACGCCAGCGGCTGCTCGAAAACGCGCCCTACTTGGTGACCCCGCTGCCGTTTCTCATCCCGATCTTCACCAAGAATCACCTCGTCTCCAAATCGCTCGTCAAGGGTTACGCCACGGCCCTACGGCTCTACGACTGGTCTGGTGGATGGCGAATCGGTCATCGCTACCGCCGCGTAAGCAAAGAAGAGACGCTGGCGCACTTTCCCACGCTGAAGCCGTCCACGCTGGCGGCAGGCTTTCTCTACTACGACGCGCGCGGTGACGACGCGCGCGTGGCCCTGACGCTCGCCAAGAGCGCGGTGGACTTCGGCGCGATCGCACTGAACTACGTTCGCGCCGTCGCCGTGTCCAAAGACGAAGCGGGACGCGTTCGTTCCATTCGCCTGCGCGACGAGCACAGTGGTGAAGAACGCGAAGTCGCGACCACCAGCGTGGTCAACGCGACGGGCGTGTGGGCCGACGAGATCTTTGCCATGACCGAAAAGAACGATTCGCACCAGATCACCCCCGCCAAGGGAATTCACGTCAGCGTCGCGCGCGAACGCCTGTCCACCGACGTCGCCGCCGTGCTCAACGTTCCCGGTGATCGTCGCAGCATCTTCGTCGTGCCCTTCGACGACGCGCCCTACACCTTCATCGGCACCACCGACACGCCCTACGACGGCGAGCTCGACGAGCCCCGGTCTAACGCGCAGGACATTGCCTACCTACTCAACGCCGTCAACGAGGCCACGACATCTGATTTAGGCGTCCAAGACGTCACGGGTGTTTGGGCCGGGCTTCGTCCCCTTCTCGCACCCAAGGACGGCGAGGCGCTGCACCAGCGAACGAGCGACTTGTCACGTCGCCATCGAATCACCGACACCCACGACGGGGTGGTGCACGTAACTGGTGGCAAGTGGACGACGTATCGAAAGATGGCCCAGGACGCCGTGGACGCTCTAGGCCCGTACCTTGCAAACCCCTCACGCACGCGAACCAAGAAGCTGGCCCTGCACGGTGTTTCGTCTTGGCGCCCGACCACTGAACTCGAAGTGCACCTCTATGGACGATACGGCGGTGACGCGCCTCACGTCCTTGAACTCATCAACGTCGACTCGTCCCTCGGCGAGACCGTGATCATGAACCAGCCTTACGTCGGCGCTGAGTTCGTCTTCGGCGTGCGTGAGGAGATGGCGACCTCGCTCATCGATCTCTTGACTCGAAGAACGCGCGCTCACTTGCACGACGCGCGCGCCACGCTCGCCGCCGCCGCGCGAATCGCGGCGCTCGTCGCTCCCGCGGCGGGCTGGAGCGAAGCGGAGGTGCGCCGACAGGTCCACGAGTATGAAGCGCTCGTTCACCGCGAGTTCGAAGCAGCGGGATTGACGGTGGCGCCTTGAGCGAACCCACGATGCCTAATACCTTCCCCGACGCGCTGCGCGCGCCCGATATGAGCGTTTCGCTCGCCAACGCGCTCGACGAACTTGGTCTCGTCCACGATGACCAGGCCGCTGCCCGCGCCGATCACTCCCGAGACTGGTGGCCGCTGACTCTTCCGCTGACGACTCAGGGTGAGGTCCGCGCGTGGCCCGCTTCGGTGGTGCGGGCGCGTTCGAGTGGCGACGTGCGCAATACCATCGCCGTCGCGAGGCGACTGGGTCTCAGCATCACCGTGCAGGGTGGGCGCTCGGGCGTCGTCGGCGGCGCGACCCCGGTCGAAAACGGCATCGCCTTGGACCTGACGGCGATGAACCACGTCCTCGACATCGACGAGGTCTCGGGAAGCGTACGCGTCGAGGCCGGATGCTTTGGGCCGGACCTGGAGGCCGCGCTCGGCGAACGAGGTCTCACCGTGGGACACTTTCCCCAGTCCTTTGAACTCTCGACCGTCGGCGGATGGCTCGCGTGCCGCGGCGCCGGTCAGTTTTCCAACCGTTACGGCAAGGTCGAGGACATGGTGCGAGGCCTTCGCGTCGTGCTCGCCAACGGCAGCGTCGTGGACCTCGGCGGTCACGGACCACGTCAGGCGACGGGTCCGGACCTCGTCCAACTCTTCGTGGGCAGCGAAGGGACGCTCGGCGTCATCGTCGAGGCCACGCTGGTCGCGCGACGCCGCGCGAAGAGTGAAGAACGTGCCGCGTACGCCTTCAATGATTTTGACGAGGGGCTCGAGGCCTGTCGTCGCGTGCTCCAGCGCGACGCGCGTCCCGCGGTGCTGCGCCTCTACGATCAATACGAGTCCCGGCGAACCTTCGGCGACGAGCGCTGCGTGTTGATCGTGCTCGATGAGGGCGATCCACTCTTCGTCGAAGCCACCATGGCCATCGTCGAGCACGAGTGTCGCGAAGCCGACGTCCTCTCGCCGGCACTGGTCGAGCATTGGCTCGCTCAGCGCAACGACGTGAGCGCCCTGGCCCCGCTCTGGGACAACGGCATCGTCGTGGACACGATTGAGGTGTCGGCCCCGTGGGCGAGCCTGGGCCCGCTCCACCACGACGTCCTGGCGACGCTGCGCGACGTTCCCGAGATGCTCGTCGCCTCCGTTCACCAGTCACACGCCTACCTCGATGGCGCGTGTCTCTACTTCACCTTCGCCGGGCGACCCAGCGGTTCCGCCCAGGACTTTTACCGTGAGACGTGGGATCGCGCGACGCGCGACGTTCTTCGCCACGGTGCCGCACTCAGCCATCATCACGGTGTCGGACGCAACCGAGCGCGATTCGTGCGCGAAGCGCTCGGCACCGCCTATCCCTTGCTCGTCGCATTGAAGGCCATGCTCGACCCCGAGGACCTCTTGAACCCCGGCGTGCTCGGGGTCGGCGGTGAACCCTGGTGAGGGCGCTCACGATTGACGTGGGTACCTCCTCAGTGCGAAGCGCACTGGTGGACGAAGGCGGCACCGTGCAGCACGCGCACCAGCGCGCTCTCGCCCTCAACTCTCCGACGCCCGGCGAGGTCGAGCTTGACGCCGCCCAAATCGCGACCCTGGCGTTGGAGTTAGCCGAGGCCACGATCGGCGAAGGCGGTCCCGGTGACGTCGTCGCGATCACCAACCAGCGCGCGACGACCATCGTCTTTGACGTGCGCAACGGTCGACCGGTCGGTCCCGCCATCAGTTGGCAAGACCTGCGTACGGTGCTGGACTGCCTGACGCTCCAAGGTGAAGGGATCCGACTCGCCCCGAATCAGTCGGCCACGAAGGCCGCGTGGCTCCTCCAGCACAGCGACGTGGAGCCGGCGCACCTGCGCCTGGCCACCATTGAGACCTGGATTGCTTGGCAACTCTCCGGGGGCGAAGCCTTCGTTAGTGATCGTTCGAACGCGAGCGTGAATGGCCTGGTCACGAACGACCTTCAGGCTTGGGACCTCGCCCTCGCCGAGCGCCTCCACTTGCCCTCGACGATGTTCGCCACCCTGGTTGACACGATGGGCGCGTGCGGGGAAGCGTCGCGGCTCGCGGGCTCGCCGCCGATCCGCGCGCTGATCGGCGACCAACCAGCGTCGCTCTTTGGCCAGTCACTCGTTCGCCACGGCGCCAAGATCACCTTTGGCACCGGCGCGATGCTCGACATGGTCTCGGGGACGAACAGTCCCCCAACGATGGCCCGATTCGCCTCGGGCTGCTTTCCAACCGTGATGCGAAGCCGCGAGGGCGTGGTCACGTGGGGCGTGGAAGCCATCGCCTTTAGCGCGGGGTCGTGCGTGCAGTGGCTACGCGACG
>Ga0307372_10009910_pt1 | contig 13007 bp, 8 predicted proteins | sample OX1MG_FD_202533 | JGI IMG/M metagenome (GOLD analysis project Ga0307372, IMG submission 202533) | Soil microbial communities from Risofladan, Vaasa, Finland - OX-1 | ecosystem: Environmental > Terrestrial > Soil > Coastal area > Acid sulfate soil | place: Finland: Risofladan, Vaasa | collected...
CTAAGAATGGTGCGCGAGTCATCCTCACCGCGCAGCCTGCCAAATAGATTGCCCACCGCATCTTCACGCACCTCCAGGCCCGCCGCCTGCATAAACGCGCTTAATTGCTTGCGCGCCTCCATCCAGACGGGAGTATAGGCGAGACGCACCGCGCCGCATTCATCCTGCCAGCCAATTTTGCCAAGCGATTCTATATAGAGATGCATTGTCGCCGGGTCAACGTGGAAAGTCCTGTCAATTGTAGCCATGTGTTTTCTCCTCTCAAATAGTGGGATGACATCATAAAAATAATGGCAGCATGGCGTAGAAATCGGCGCACTGCACCATCTCAGCCGCGGGTACCTGGTCGAACGTGGTGTGCGCCCAGCGTTCCTCGCCCGGCCCAAAGCCGATGGCCGGTATGCCTGCCTTGCCCATCCAGTAGGTGGCGTTGGTAGAAAAGACCCACTTGCCGGTTTGCGCGGGACGGCCATAGCAAGTTTCAAAAGCCAACTTACCAGCCTGTACATAGGGATGGTCCTCTCCTAATGACCAGGCCGGGAAGATTTTCTCAACGGGAAAGACGAAGCCCGTGTAGCTTGGCGCGTCATACACCGGCACGACAATCTCCGCCAGGTACGCATTGGGCAGAGCGCGCAGTTCGTTCAGCACCACTTCCCTGGTTTCAGCCGGGTGCATGCGGCGATCGAGGTAGATAGAACACTCATCGGGTACGGCGCTTAACGAAACGCTGCGGGTTTTGATCTCAGTCACGGCAATGGAGCCAGCGCCGAGAAACGGGTCTGGACGCATCTTGAGTTCCTCTTGCAATCGCTCGATACCCTGTACAAACGGTATAGCTTTATAAAGAGCGTTATCGCCGCGTTCGGGCGCACTGGCATGGCAACTGCGCCCCTTGAAGGTCACGCTGACCTCAGTGCGCCCGCGATGCCCACGATAAATGTCCATGCCGGTTGATTCGCCGATCACCACGTAATCAGGGCGAATGCCCTCGTGCTCGACAAGCGCATTGCCGGAGATGCCGTCGCACCACTCTTCCATATTGCCGAAATAATAGAGCGTCCAATCTTTCGCCAGCCCCAGTTTCTTCAATGCCGCCAGCGCGTAGAGCATGGGCGGCGTCGAACACTTTTCGTCACCCGCGCCCAGGCCATAGATAATTCCGTCCTCATACTTGCCCTGGAAAGGGTCCCACTGCCACTGAGACAGGTCGGCGACTCCAACCGTGTCGATATGGCTATCGTACAAGAGCACGCGCGGGCCATTGCCGATACGCCCCAGTATATTGCCCATACTATCGCGCCGCACCTCGTCAAAACCGAGATCGGCCATGCGCGCTCCGATAGTATCTCCAACAGGGCCAAGCTGGCTATCGTAGCTGGGAATGGCAATGATGTCGCGCAAAAACTGGATCATCGCATCGTTATGCGTTGCCAGTTCTTGCCGGATAGCAGCTCGCGCTTCACGAATGTTCAATATGAATCTCCTTCCCTTTTGTAATGTAGGGACGCGATAAATCGCGTCCCCTACCGCCAATACGGACGCGATTTATCGCGTCCCCTACCGCCAATACGGACGCGATTTATCGCGTCCCTACATTCTTTTCCACAACGCTTGAGACAATTCCCTGGCTCGCGCGTGGATACGCACTTCATCGATGGTCAACAACTGGCGGTTGCGCATCAGCCAGCGACCGGCGGCCATAGTGGAATTGACATGGTGCCCCTCCATTCCAAAGATCAGGTGCCAGGGAAAGTTGCCATCGTCCATAGGTGTGGGTGGCTGGTAATCAAGCAGCACGAGATCGGCAGCCGCGCCGACGCTCAACGCGCCAACACGCGGGAAATCGCGGCTGAAGGGGCGAAAAACGGCATCGATGATACGCGCATTATTTTGAAAAGCCATGTCGAAGACGAGATCGCCTGGCATCGCGCGCGGATCAGCCAGCGCAAATTTGTGCAGCAGATAGGCAGTCTTCATCTCCTGTAGCATGTTCATACTGAAACCATCATTGCCGATTCCAACATTGACACCAGCGCCCAGCATTTTCTCGACGGGCGCGCGTCCAACTGCATTGTTCATATTCGAGCGCGCATTATGCACGCTGTGAGTGCGCGTCTCAGCCAGGCGACCAATTTCGCCGCTATTGACATGTACGCAATGGGCGGCAATACTACGCGGCCCCAAAATATGGGCAAGACGTTCAACCACGCGCTGTTGATAGCGGGTCGCGCAGTCGTTCTCGTCCGAAATATCCTCGGCAACGTGGATATGAAAGCCAACGCCCATGCCGGCTCCTACAGCAGCACAGCGTTCAAGCGTGGCAGGACTGAGGGTGAAAGACGCGTGCAAACCGAAACTGGCGGAGATCATACCTGCCTCTGCCTGCTGGCGGCGTCCAGCGCGTAGCACGTGCATGAAACGCTCGTTCTCGCGGATACCTCCCACGATTACATCGAGACCATCGCGGTCCGAGACCTCATAAGCGAGACAGGCGCGTATGCCCGCCTGCTCTACCGAGTCAGCTATGACATCCAGGCTTCCCTCGATAGCGTTGGGGCTGGCATGGTGATCGACCACGCATGTCACACCATGTCGAATGGCGTCAGCCATATATACGTCGGCGCTGGCCCGAATGTCTTGCAGGGTCAAGAGCTTATCCAGCCTCCACCAGAGCCGTTCAAGAATTTCGGGGAAGTTGCGCGGTTGTTCGCCTGGAATAGCCATGCCACGCGCGAACGCGCTATAAAAATGAGTATGCGTGCAAAGGAAGCCGGGCATGATGACGCCGCCACTGGCATCGATGTAATGCGCGCCGGGATACTGCTGAAGAAGCGCAACGTCGCTCCCTATATCAGCAACACGATCGCCCCGCACCAGCACCGCTCCATGCTCGATGAGTTCATTATGCTCGCCACCCGTGACAACTGTGCCGTTGCCTATGAGGATGTCTGACATAGTATTACCATCCTTCCTTCAGCCTGTCGTCAATCTTGCTTATGTTGGCTACATTATTCTCGCCTATCTCCATACCCGGCAATACGCGCCACCATCTCCATTCCCTCATGCCCCTTTGCGACCGGCACAACGTTACCAGCACTTCCAACTACCGCGTCGATACTTTTTAAGCCGCTGCCCGTCACCAGCAGCACAACCCTTTCATCCCTCGCCATCTTGCCTTCGTCGAGCAGGCGCAACAGCCCGGCATAACTGGCCGCTCCCGATGGTTCGGCAAAGACACCTGTCTGCCTCGCCAGCTCTTTCTCAGCACTGAGTATCTGCTCATCTGAGACAGTCACGCCACAGCCGCCACTTGCGCGAATGTGCTTCACGGCCATCGCGCCGTTGCGCGGCAGGCCCACCGAGATTCCATCCGCGATAGTTTGCGCGGGATACTGACGCACGACTCCATCACCCTCCAGCGCGCGTGTAATGGCGGGCGAGCCTGCGGCCTGCACCGCGATCATGCGAGGCATGCGCTCGATCATGCCCAGGTGGAGCAGGTCTTCAAAGCCGCGATAGACGCCGCTAATAATACAGCCATCGCCCGTCGGCACGAGTACGCTATCAGGCACCTGCCAGCCAAGTTGTTCAGCGATTTCCAGCCCGACGGTTTTCTTGCCCTCGACGAGATAGGGATTGTAGCCCGTGTTGCGGTTATACCAGCCGAAAGTATTGCACGCCTCGATACACAGGTCGAAGGCATCATCATAGCTGCCCTGCACGGCGAAGACCGTCGCCCCGCACATCAGCAATTGCACGATCTTGGCACGCGGCGCGTTATGTGGCACGAAGATGTAGCAAGGCAGCCCGCTAGCCGCCGCCAGCACCGCCAGTGACGAAGCAGCATTACCCGTCGAGGCACAGGCTACCGTCTTCCCTCCTGCTCGCATCACGGCAATAATACTGGCCCTATCTTTCAACGACGCACTTGGGTTGCGCGAATCATCTTTGAGCCAGAGGTTTGGCATACCCAGACGCGTTCGCAAACGCCCTACCGGGTACAAAGGCGTCCCACCAATAGCTAGAGGCGGTATAGTTTTATGGCTATAGGAAATTGGCAGGAGTGCGCGATAACGCCACATGGTTGTGTCGCGATCCGCTATCAGCGTCGTGCGGCTAATGTGCTGCGAAACTTGCTCGTAGTCATAATGCACCTCAAGCACTCCCAGAGGGCCGCAGGTCGGGCAGGTATAGGTGACTTCCGCGGGGTCGTAGATGGCCCCGCAGAGAACACATTGCAGGTTCTGGATATGGTTCAATGAATTATTTCCAATTTTACCTTTGCCAGTTTCGCTTTATCCGCGTCGCTAATGGGATGTTCGCGCTCTGGCACTTCCAGGTCGGTATAAACGCCGCAAAGTTCGGTTGAGAAGTAACGCAGGCCATTGTCAGAGAGAACAGTGACGATCATGCCGATGTCGGGATAGCGCCGCGCTACCTTGATGGCGGCGACCACATTGCAGCCGGACGAGATACCACAGAAGATGCCTTCTTCACGAGCCAGGCGGCGCGCCATTTCGATGGACTCGTCGGAAGTAGTGGTGACAACGCCGTCAAGATATTCGACGCGCAGCACTTCGGGTATGAAGCCATCGCCGATGCCCTCGATCTTGTGCGGCCCCCACGAGCCGCCCGCCAGGATGTCACATTCGGCAGGCTCAACGGCGAAAACCTTGATATGGGGATTCTGCTCTTTCAGGTATCTGGCCGCGCCCGTGACGGTTCCTCCTGTCCCCTGCGAGAGTACCAGCGCGCCAATTTTGCCTTCGGTCTGCTCCCAAATTTCCGGCCCGGTGGTGCGATAATGCGCCTCGATGTTATCGGCGTTGACGAATTGACCAACTTCCCAGAATTTGCCGGGCGCGGCGGCTTTGAGTTCTTTCACTTTCTCGATCACCAGGTCTACATCGCTCTCCGCGCCGGGAGTCAATATCAGTTCGGCTCCATAGGCGAGAATGGTTTTCTTGCGCTCCTCGCTCATCCCATCAGGCATGACAATCACAGCGGGGTAGCCTCTAGCTGCCGCGACACAGGAGGTAGCAATGCCTGTATTGCCGGTGGTGCCCTCAATAATGGTCATACCGGGGCGCAGGTCTCCACGCCTCTCAGCCTCCGACACCAGGAAGTGCAGGATACGGTCCTTGACGCTACCACTTGGATTAAAATATTCGATTTTGGCGACGATGGTCGGTTTGACATCACCAACCACGCGCCGCAAACGCACCATGGGCGTCATACCTGCCGTATCAAGGATGCTTTCGGCAATACGAGCGCGACGATTCCAGTCAACCATAGCTAATCTCCTGTTCTTAAAATATGAGGGATTGATGCTTCCTACGCCTCCCCGCCCTGGAGGTGAGGAGAGGGGAATTCCGACCCTCCTTCAAATGATCCTGTAACTACATTCTAACGAGACTACGATCGATACTCGCCAGCGTTGGGCGGCCAGAGAGCGCCATCGCGCGTTCGAGTTCCTGGCGCAGCAATTCCAGCACGCCGTATACGCCGTCCGCGCCATTGGCGGCCAGCCCCCAGAGAACCGGGCGACCAATCAGCACCGCCCGCGCTCCCAACGCCAGGGCTTTGAGAATATCGGTGCCGCGCCGGATACCACCGTCGAGATAGACTTCACAGCGTCCGGCAACGGCATTGACGATTTCAGGCAGGGCTTCGATGCTGGGAACTGCTGTGTCAAGCTGGCGACCGCCGTGATTGGTGACAACGATGCCCTCTATACCGTGCTCGACTGCCAGCCGCGCATCTTCCTCTGTTAGAATGCCCTTGAGTATAACCGGCAGCGAAGTAATGGAACGCAGCCAGGCGATGGAATCCCAGGTGAGGGATACCCATTGCTGACCCCTCTTTTCGATGCCGGCAAAGTTTGCCTCCTGGTAAGGAAATGGCGGGATAGTGGCGTTGTTGCGGCGGTCTTTCTCGCGATTGCCAAGTATAGGCAGGTCAACTGTCAGCACAATGGCGCGATATCCAGCAGCTTCCGCGCGGCGCACCAGCATCTCCGCAACTTCGAATGTGGGATAGGCATAAAGTTGAAACCAGAGCGGGCCACTTGCCGCTTGCGCGATTTCTTCAATAGCGCGCGTTGCGACGGTGCTGGCAATCATCAGCGTATGCGCTCTGCCTGCCGCCTGCGCTGTGGCACATTCACCATCGGGATGCGCGACACAATGCGAGGCAGTCGGCGCAATCAAGATTGGCATAGCGACAGGCGTACCCAACACGGTTGTACGCACATCGATAGCGCTGACATCCACCAGCACACGCGGGCGCAGTTTGATACGCTCAAACGCGGCGCGACAATCACGCAAGGTCACTTCGTCGTCGCTTCCGCCCTGAAAGAAGTCCCACAGGGCGCGTTCCAACTTTGTCTGGGCAATAGCTTCGTAGTCAAATAAGTTGACCGGTTCCACAAACCTATCCTTTCCAGAAAACTACGCGATCCATGAATACCTTTAGCCTTCAGTCCACCATACAAACCTTGATACCCGTGATCCTGGAATATCGCAAAGTCGATGGATGTCACAACTCCTGCATTCTGCGCGGCACCTGCCAACTGGGTATTGTAGACATTCATCTGAGAACGTCGCAGCAGACGTAACTGATCTTCCGTAAAGGTTGCCAGTTCGTCTTGTAGTTCTTGACGTCGAGTTTGCACTGCAAAGTACGTTTGCCCAAGAGCTACAATTGGTTTAGATGGGTCAGCATTCTGCACAATGAGGTAGCAGGCATAGCGCGAGAGATGAATGTCAGCTACATGCCGTTTAGCTCCCTTACCTGTTTCGATCATATCGCTCACCTGAGCGAAATGATCTGAAACGGCCTGGCTGCTGCTTTTACAGGCAATTTCAGCCTTGCTAATAGCATTCTTGAACTTACCATATTCAGTATACCCCAGTATCTTAGACAGATCTCGAGCTGACCAGTATTCACTTTCGTCCTCAGCTTTCCTGCGTATCGCTTCGAAAGGCGAAGTATACGGTACACCGGTATCCCGGTCGTCGCTATCCATGATGTTTCCCCCTTTTAATCAATGTAATTTCTATTTATTTGACCCCTGTGTGCGAATAGCCCGCAGGACGCGCTCCGGCGTCATGGGAATCTGCCGGATACGGATGCCGAGGGCATCGGCGACGGCGTTGGCGACGGCGGGGGCCATGCCATCGATGGGGATTTCGGCGATGGCTTTCGCGCCAAAGGGACCGAAGGGGTCGCTGGTCTCCACGATGTAGGTCTCCATTTTGGGCATATCGGGCGCGCTGTAAATACGATAATCGCTTAGATTGGTCGTCAGCATGGCTCCTTTTTCGTCGTAGATCATCTCTTCGCAGACGCCATAGCCAAGCGCCTGGGTTGCGCCGCCCTCTATCTGGCCCTCTGCCGTGATGGGGTTGATGACGCGCCCGGCATCCACGGCTGAGATAGCGCGCAGGACGCGCACCACGCCCGTTTCGGTATCGACCTCGACTTCCGCTCCCTGCGCGGCGAATGGCGGCGGCGATTCGTAACTCATCCACGAGGCAGTAGACATGATTTGCTGCTGGTTTTCAACGTGCAGGGAGTGCAGCGCGACCTGCGAGACGGTAAGGGTGTTTCCGTTGGGAGCAGTAATGACGCGATCTTTGATGGTGAGCGTTTCTGGGTTAGCCTTGAGCATGCTACCGGCCACCGCGAGTATTTGCGCCCGCACCTGCTCGGCGGCTTTTTTGGCCGCGCCGCCGCTGATGTAGGTGGTTGATGAGGCATACGCGCCTGTATCGAAAGGCGTGAAATCTGTGTCCGACGAGTGCATTATGATATCTTCGACATGCACGCCCAGCACCTCGGCGGCAATCTGCGCAATGACGGTATCGGAACCAGTGCCGATATCGGTTGCGCCCACCAGCACATTGAATGAGCCATCGTCGTTCAACTTGATACTGGCTCCGCCCATGTCAAGGCCAGCGATGGAAGTGCCATGCATGGCGAGAGCAACGCCCACGCCGCGCCGGTAGCGACCAGTTCCACCTTTGCCGCGCTTTTCTTTCCAGTTCAGCTTGTCTTCGACAATCTGCAAACATTGTGGCAAGCCGCAGCTCTGGATGACCTGGGTATAACCTTCTTTGCCCTCACCCAGTTCCCTCGCCAGGGGAACCTCCTCGCCCTCTTCAATCCAGTTTTTGCGCCGTAGTTCCAGCGCGTCCATGCCCAGTTGCTTCGCAACCTCGTCCATGTGGCTCTCGAGAGCGAAGCAGCCCTGCGGAACGCCATAGCCACGAAAGGCACCGGCTGGCGGCAGGTTGGTATAGACGACCTCGGCCTCGAAACGAATATTGGGACAGGGATAGAGTGGAAGCGTCTTGGAGCCGGTGTTGCTCTGCACGGTCATGGAGTGAGTGCCATACGCGCCCGTGTTGGCGAGCAGCGTCATCTCGTTGGCTACCAGCGTGCCATCGCGCTTGACGCCGGTCTTCATGTGAATAATCTGCGGATGGCGCGAGCGACTGCTGCGGAACTCTTCGGCGCGCGAAAATTCCAGCTTGACCGGTCGATCCGTCGCGATGGTCAGCAATGCGCAAATATCTTCGAGCAGCACTTCCTGCTTGCCGCCAAAGCCACCGCCGATGCGCGGTTTGATGACGCGAATACGACGCGGCGACAGGCCGATGATGGGCGCGATAATGCGGCGCACGTGATAGGGAACCTGCGTGCTGGTACGCACTACCAGGCGATCATCCTCGTCCCAGTAGGTGATGACAAGGTGGTTTTCGATAGGTGTCTGCTGCACCTGCGGAACGATGTATTCGCCCTCGACCACCAGGTCGGATTCGGCAAAACCGCGTTCCACATCGCCTATTTCCGCGTGCAGGTGCGCGGCAATGTTGCGCGCAGCATCATGTATGCGATAAGATTCCGTTTCGGGGTGAATGCGCGGCGCGTCAGGGTCCGTAGCCTTGCGCGGGTCGAGTATGGCTGGCTTGATCTCGTAATCGACATGAATCAGTTTCAAGGCCATCTCCGCGATTTCCGGCGTTTCGGCGGCCACGGCAGCCACGCGATCTCCCACGAAGCGCACTATGTAATCCAGGCTGTACTGGTCGTGCGGCCCCGGTTCGGGCCAGGATTGACCAGCAGTCGTATAGGGGATGCGCTGCACATCTTTGTAGGTCAACACGGCATGCACACCCGGCAAAGCACGCGCCTCGGACGCGTCTATGTCGCGAATAACAGCGTGCGCGTGCGGGCTGGTGAGCAAGCGTCCATGCAGCATACCGCGCAATTCGATATCATCTACATAGGCGGGTTTGCCCGTGACCAGTTTTACGGCATCGACTTTGCGTTCAGCTTTCCCTACAATATTCAATTCGGTTGACACGCGGGTACCGGTCAACGTCGCTACACCACCATCAGCGTCATCGCTCTGCGCGGGCGCGCCGTGTCCCGCGCCGGACGAACTACCTTCATCATGCGGGTTGGACGCGCCAAGTTCGGCATGTTCGAGCGGTGAGCGTCCAGGGTCCCAGGGCCGGAAGTTCTCGTTCGAGTCGGGGCGGCTGATGGAAGCGATAGTCTCGCCACGCATTGCGGCTGCCGCCCGTAAGACGGCTTGTACAGGTTTAACATAGCCGGTGCAGCGGCAGAGATTGCCTGAAAGCGCATCGCGCACTTCCTCTTCAGTTGGGCTGGCATTGTTTTTGAGCAGCGCGTAAGCAGAGAGCACCATACCAGGTGTGCAGAAGCCGCACTGGATGGCACCAGTATCGACAAAAGCTTCCTGCAATGGATGCAACTTGCGCGCATTGCCCAGACTTTCGACAGTGGTGAGGGTGCAGCCGCCAACCTGGGCCGCGAATGTGACACAACTCGGACGAGGTACGCCATCGATCAGCACGGTACAGGCACCACACTCGCCCGTCTCGCAACCATGCTTGACGCTGAAATATCCTTCCTGGCGCAGCGCCGATAATAAGGACTGGTTGGCGGCTACTTCCACGCTTTTAATGACGCCATTGATACGCAATTCTACTTCCATACTATTGCCTCTCCTTCGAAGATACCATGTTACGCCAACGCGCAATGCTGGTGGCCTCTTCTAGCGCGCGAAAGGCCAGGTTTACTCCGCTGATCTTGCGGTACCCACTGCTGGCCCGGAAATCAGCCGGGGGTTGAAAGTTTGCCATACCTGCCTGCAACGCGGAGACGAGCAGTTGTGTGTTGAGCGTTGTGCCGCCAGGGTTCATAGCGGTCTGGCCTGCGAGTTGTCTTTCGACGACATGCATACGCACAGGCTCCATATTGACACCGCCCAACGCGAGACGCACACAGCTATAAACACCATCGTCGATTTCGACCAGCGCGCATGCATTCAATAAAGCAATATCGGTGGGGGTACGGCCTATGCGTTGAAAGGACATACCAGCGCCCGCGGCGGGACGCGCAATGATGACTTCGATTATTAGTTCGTTGGAACGGCGTTCAATGCTGAGGTTGACGCATGATACGCGCCGTTCCTGCTTGCCTTTGACAGTGACACCAGCCAGCGCGAAACCCGGTCGCTCGACTGTGCCACCGCTTAGATCAATCCTCGTTCTAGAGGCGGAGCGCAGGAGCGCCTCGGCGTCCAGCGCAGCCAGCACCGTGAGCACATCGGCCTGTGATGCCGCCCCGATCGCCAACGTGCCGCCAAGCGTGGCACTGTTGCGAATGACGCGCGAGAACGAGGACGCCTGAGCCGCGCGAGCAAGAGTGCCCACCGCCAGTTCTTTCAACAGGGGCGCATCGACCATACTTTGCAGTGTGGTCATCGCGCCTATATGCACGCTCGCTGCATCCTCATGAATGTAGGCCAGTTCCAGATCGCGCAGATCAACCACCGCCTGAATACTGTCATCGTCCAATCCAAGCAGGTGCGTCCCTCCGGCCAGGGGGATGGTCTTTACATCCGGGCGCGCCAGCAAGAGGAGAGCCTCGTCAATATCCTCTACCCAGTGGTATTCGAACAAGTTCAGCAACATCTGTTTTACCTTTGGTCTATAGAGATGTAGGGGCATCCCGCATAGGTGCCCGGCCAGCACTACCTTTGCAGTGGAAGCAGAGTGAAAGTTTCAACGTCGATCAACCCTTGATCGGTTAGTTTCAGGGATGGAATCACCGAAAGCGAAAGAAAGCTGAGCGTCATACAGGGATGTTCCAGCGTGCAACCGAGTGCGGCAGCAGCGTCATCCAATGCACGCAACTGCTGCACCAGTTCAGCGGCGGGCAATGGTGAGACCAATCCACCCAGTGGCAGAGGCACGCTGGCCAGCACTTCTCCATCGACAACGCAGACAAAACCGCCGCCCATCTCTTCGAGAGTGCGCGCCGCCTTGAGAATGTCGCTATCGCTCGCACCCGCGATCACCAGGTTGTGCGCGTCGTGGGCTACGCTGGACGCAATGGCTCCTTTGCGCAGCCCAAAACCTTTGACAAGCCCCAGACCAACGCCGCCACTGGCATGATGCCGCTCGATCACTACCAACTTGAGCAGGTCACGCGTGGGGTCGGCCACGATCGCGCCATCGATTATGGTTGCCTCTTCACGCAGGTGTCGGGTAGTGATCTGTCCCGGCTCGATACCCACAATTTCGACCTGCCCTGCTTTGCCCGGTATGCGCAAATCTCGTAATGAAATAGGCCCGATATGTACCCTGTCAGTCACACCGCTATAGATGGCGGCAGGCGCGTCAACCAGCAGTTCGCCAGCCTGAGCCACGAGTTGCCCATCTTTATAGACCGATTCCACCGCGAAAGTCGCGAGATCATCCAGCACAACGAGGTCGGCCACGAAGTTAGGAGCAATCGCACCACGATTGTAGAGGCGGAAATATTGCGCGGTATTGTAGGAAGCGAGACGTATCGCCTCGACCGGGTCAAGGCCCAGTTCGATAGCGCGGCGCACCATCGAGTCCATGTGCCCGCGCTCCACCAGGTCCAGCGGGTCGCGGTCATCCGTGACGAAGAAGACGCGTGGAGGGTGCAGTTCTTTGACCAGAGGCAGTAAGTCATCCAGGTTGCGCGCGGCTGACCCTTCGCGGATCATCAGCCACATACCCAGACGAATGCGCTGGCGAGCCTCTTCCGGCGTGGTACATTCGTGATCGGACATGACGCCCGCCGTGGCATAAGCGCTCAGGTCATGCTCTGAAAGTCCGGGAGCATGCCCATCGACGACCAGCCCACTGCTCTGCGTGGCAATGATCTTGGCCAGTACCTGCTCATCCCCATGCAGCACGCCGGGCATATTCATCATCTCGGCCAATCCCAGCACGCGCTCATCTTGCAGCAGTGGCAGCAGGTCTTCGGCCATGAGCACGCGGAACGGGCTTTCAAATGACGAGGCGGGTACGCAAGAGGAGAGCATAACAAATGCATTCAGCGGCAAACCGCGACCGGATTCGAGCACATAACGTATGCCATCAATGCCAAGCACATTGGCAAATTCATGGGGATCAAGCATGACGGTGGTCACGCCGCGCGGGACGACGATACGCGCAAATTCCGAGAGCATGAGCATGGTACTCTCAATATGCATATGCCCATCCATCAGCGCGGGAGCGAGCCAGCGACCCTGCAAATTACGCTCTCGATGTCCATGATATCCACCACCAGGCGCGCTGATACCAACCACCAGTCCATCAGCGAGAGCCACATCGGCGGGATAACATTCGCCGCTGCACACGTTCACAAGCCGGGCATTGCGCAACACGAGATCGGCTGGCGCTTCACCTCGCGCAATCTTAATGCGGCGCTTCAATTCATCCATAAAAACATCTCCTCAGTGTGCGACAAGATTGCAAAAGTTTCAGTCTGCCCTCGTTGGCGAACATCGTATCAAAAACTCGCACCTTCGTCGAGGGTTTTCGCCCATGTGGTTCTTCTGTCTCTTTATGCGCTTTGTTATGGAGTTAAGTATACTCTCAAGAGGCAGTTTGTGGAACGCTTTTCCGTTGAGTGGGACGCGAAGGTAATGC
>Ga0307372_10009915_pt1 | contig 13003 bp, 8 predicted proteins | sample OX1MG_FD_202533 | JGI IMG/M metagenome (GOLD analysis project Ga0307372, IMG submission 202533) | Soil microbial communities from Risofladan, Vaasa, Finland - OX-1 | ecosystem: Environmental > Terrestrial > Soil > Coastal area > Acid sulfate soil | place: Finland: Risofladan, Vaasa | collected...
CGTTCCGTCTCCTGGCCATTCCCTAAACACCGTGAAACATCCGCCATGAAGCACCCGCCGCAAGGCGAAACAATCACCCTTGACTGGTCCAACCATATCAGGGAACGCCCTCCGTGGCGTTCCGCGAACTCGGAGATGGCGTCGATTCTCGCTCCCCCGGAACGCCACGGAGGGCGTTCCCTACAGAGAATGTCCTTGACATTCCGTCAAACGGTATTACTACCGAACCAACGCATGCCGAACATCCATCGCGCCCGGCCAGGCTTGAAATCGGACGGTGCAAAGCGCCCGAGTCGCTATGCTCTGCTCGCGGTCGGATTCGTCGCCATGACGCTGGCGCCTTGTGCAGTCTCCGCGGCGCGAGCAGACGTTTCGAATTCGTTTTTCGCGCGTCGCATTGCCCCGATCCTCTCGGAACGCTGCGCAGCTTGTCACAACAACGAGAAACGCGGCGGCGGCTTGGACCTGACGAGCCGCGAGGCGCTGCTGAAGGGGGGCGATAGCGGCCCGGCCGTCGTTCCAGGCAAGCTCGATGAAAGCCGGTTGCTCGAGATGGTCGGCGGCGACGAGCCCGAAATGCCGAAAAACGCCAAACCGCTCGCCGCGGCGCAATTGAGAGATCTGCGTAGGTGGATCGAGGAAGGCGCCGTTTGGCCGGCCGGCGTGGAAGTGACCGCCGAGCTGTGGTCGTTGCGGCCCGTGTCGCGGCCGGATGTCCCCGACGTCCGGCGCCCGGCCAGGATCAAAACGCCAATCGATGCCTTCATTTTGCAGCGGCTGGAAGAAGATCGACTCGAGCCCGCGCCGTCGGCCGATCGCATCACGCTGATTCGCCGCGCCACGTTCGACCTGCACGGGCTGCCGCCGACGCCCCAAGAAATCGACGAATTTCTGGCCGACGATTCGGAAACTGCCTACGCCAACGTCGTCGAAAGGTTGCTGGCATCCCCCCGCTACGGCGAACGTTGGGGACGGCATTGGCTCGACCTGGCGAGCTACGCCGATTCGCACGGCTTCGAACTGGACTATCCGCGCCCTTATGCCTGGCGCTATCGCGACTACGTCATCCAAGCGTTCAACGACGACAAGCCCTACGATCGGTTTCTGCTCGAACAACTCGCCGGAGACGTGCTTTCCCCGGATGATCCTGCTGCGGGAATCGCCACGGGCTTTCTGGCCGCCGGGCCGTGGGACTATTCCGGTTATGTGACGGCGATTCAAGAAACGGCAGCCAGTCGAGGCACGAGGCTGCAAGACCTCGACAACATGCTCACGACCGTGATGACGACTGCCGTCGGCTTGACCGTGGGCTGTGCGAAGTGCCACGACCACAAGTTCGACCCCATCTCGCAACAGGACTATTACAGTCTGCAGGCCGTCTTTGCCGGCGTCCGCCGCGGCGACCGGATCTGCCAGGGAAACGCGACGCAAGAGCAGGCGCGCCGGATGGAGCAGATCCGGCTCGACATTCACAAGAAGCGAATCGGGGTCGCCGAGATCGACGCGCGGGCGCCCGAGGCCCGCACGGAAGAGCTGGAGCAAAAACGCGCCCTGCTTTGCGATGAAATTGCCGCGTTGGAAGCCGAGTACGCGCAACTGCCTGAAGTCGAATTGACGTATGCCGTACTCTCGGAAACGCCGCGCAAAACCCACGTTCTCTATCGCGGCGACACGGAATCGCCGCGGGATGAAGTCGCGCCGGCGGCGTTGTGCGCAGTCAAAAGCCTCAAGGCGGAATTGACCGACGGCGACGCCCCCGAACGAGAACGCCGCCTTGCGCTGGCTCGCTGGCTCACCGATCCCGCCAATCCGCTGACGGCCCGAGTGATGGTCAATCGCTTGTGGCACTACCATTTTGGGCAGGGCATCGTGGGCACTCCGGGCGATTTCGGCTTCAACGGCCAGCGCCCTTCGCACCCCGAATTGTTGGACTGGCTTGCATCCGAGTTCCAGCGGCGGAATTGGTCCGTCAAGGAGACGCACCGCTTGATCATGCTGAGCGGCGCCTACCAGCAGTCGTCCCGAAACGACGCGAGCGCGGCAGCCATCGATGCCGGCAATCGTCTTTTGTGGCGGATGAATCGCCGGCGGCTGGACGCCGAAGAAGTCCGCGATTCCATGCTTGCGTCGAGCGGAAAACTGCAGCTCGCGATGGGCGGGCCTGCCGATCAGCCGTTTCGTTACCAGTTCAGAAAATCTCCGGTTTACGACTATCTCGACACGACGGATCGCCGCGAACGCGGGCGGCGGTCGATCTATAACTTCATCGTGCGGAGCACTCCCGATCCGTTCATGGACGTGCTGGATTTTCCGGTCCCATCGGCCTGCACGCCGGCCCGCAACTCGACGAACACGCCTTTGCAATCGCTCTCGCTGCTCAACGACCGATTCGTCATTGAACAAGCGGATCGCTTCGCAGCGCGGCTTTCCGCCGCCCACGAGCACGACGTACGCGCCCAGGTGAATGCCGCCTATCGGCTGGCGTTTGGACGTTTGCCGTCTTCGTCGGAGGCGGAGCGCGCCGAGCAGTTCATCGCCGGGCGCGAGTTGTTTCAGTTCTGCCGGGCGCTCTTCAACGCGAACGAATTCCTGTACGTCGATTGACAATGTCTCCATTACGTGAAATCGCGAACGGAAAGGAAATCGCCATGCCAGACTTTCGGCTCCGCGACCATCGGCCCCGCCTGGTCGACCGGCGCAGTTTTCTCTGGGAGATCGGGGCCGGCTTCGGCGGAATGGCCCTCTCCGCCTTGTTGGCCGAAGAGCAACGCGCCGCGGCCGGCGGTCAAGAACGGTTCGACCGTTCGAGCAAGCTCCCGCACTTTGCTCCGAAAGCGAAGCAGGTCATCCAACTCTTCGTCGGCGGCGCGATGAGCCAGATCGATACGTTCGACTATAAGCCGGAACTCTCCAAGCGGGCCGGGAAAGACTTCGAGCCTGGTGGCAAGGTCGAGTTGTTCGAAAGCATTCCGGGGAAGGTCGCGCCGAGCTACTGGCCGTTCGAGCGGCACGGCGAGTGCGGGCGATGGGTTTCCTCGCTCTTCCCGCATTTGGCGACCTGCGTCGACGACATGTGTTTTATCCACTCGATGGTGTCCAAGAGCAATGTCCACGGGCCGGCGCTGTTCATGATGAACTCGGGCTTCATCTTGCCCGGCTTCCCGTCGATGGGCTCCTGGGTGACTTACGGCTTGGGGACCGAAAACCAGAACTTGCCCGCGTTTGTCGTGTTGCCCGACCCGCGCGGGTTCCCGATGAACGGGCCGATCAATTGGGGCGCCGGCTTTCTGCCGGCAACCTATCAGGGAACGGCGTTGGCCACGCGCGCCTCCGCTCCGCCGGTCCACAACCTGTTTCCGCGGGCGGACGGGCGGCTGACCGCGGACAGCGAGCGCGACACGTTGCAGTTTCTGCAGTCGCTCAACGCGGAGCACGCGCGGCAGCGCCCCGGCGACAGCGAACTCGAAGCGCGCATCAATTCCTACGAATTGGCCGCTCGATTGCAATTGTCGGCACCCGAAGCGGCGGACCTCTCGCAGGAAAGCGCGGCGGTCCATCGACTCTATGGAATGGACGACCCTGTGACGGCGCCGACCGCTCGCCAATGCCTGCTGGCCCGGCGGCTGACCGAGCGCGGCGTCCGCTTCGTCCAGGTCTGGTCGGGCTCGCTCAATGCCGGTTTCCCTCGCCAGAATTGGGACGCCCATGAAGACATGCTGAACAACCACGGCCGCGAAGCGAAGTTGTTCGACCAGCCGGTCGCCGCGCTGCTGAAGGATCTCAAAGCCAGCGGGCTGCTCGACGAGACGCTGGTGATCTGCACGTCGGAATTCGGCCGGATGTGCTGCTCGCAGGGCGGAAAGGGCCGCGACCATAACCCGTTCGCCTTCACGTCGTGGCTAGCCGGCGGAGGAATCAAGGCAGGCGCGGCGTACGGCGAAAGCGACGAGTTCGCCTACAAGACCGTCGAGAATCCCGTCTACTGTTACGATTTGCACGCGACCGCGCTGCACCTGCTCGGCATCGACCACACGAAACTGACCTACTTCCACAACGGCATGGAACGAAGGTTGACCGACGTTCACGGGCATGTGATTCGCGACATTCTGAACTGATTCTTGGAGGCTCGCATGGCCAAATTCCTATTCATTCTCAATGGGCCGCCCTACGGCGACGAGCGCTCGTACAACGGCTTGCGGCTCGCCGACAGCCTGGCCAAACACGATGGCAGTGAAGTGCGCGTGTTCCTGATCGGCGATGCGGCGGCGTGCGCCAAGCGCGGCCAGAAGACGCCGCAAGGATTCTACAACCTCGAACGGATGTTGCACCTCTTGCAGCAGCGCCGCGGGCAAGCTGGCGTCTGCGGTTCGTGTTTGGACGCCCGCGGCATGGCCGAGACGGAGCTTGCCGAGGGTTGCCATCGCAGCAACATGGAAGAACTGACGAATTGGACGATATGGGCCGACCAAGTGCTCGTGTTTTGAATCTGTATCCGGGGTTCCTCGGCGGAATCCGTGGGTTGATCCCGTGTACCGTAGGACGGACCTCCGGTCCGTCACCTGGCGGGAGACGGACTGAAAGTCCATCCTACGGTCGCCTAGCGGGAGACGGACTGGAAGTCCGTCCTACGGTGGCTCGCCGGCACGGCCCGACGCGCACCGCCAGCGATGCTAAACGGTAACAATCGACCCACGGATTCCGGCTCGCGCCGGAGAAGATCATGACTCAACCCCCGCTGACGCCGAATGTTCTCGCCGGCCGGCAAGGCGCGATGGTCTTGAACGGGGCGGCGCTCTCGTTGGCGGTGATCGCCGCTTCCGGCAGCGTGTACCTGAGCTTGGGGCTTGGACTCAAAGCCTGCCCGCTCTGTTTCTACCAGCGTTCCTTCGCCCTCGCGGCGGTGCTTGTCTTGGCGATGCAATTGTCGTTGGAAGGTCTCCGCTCCGCGCACGCATGTCTCGTGTCCCTTCCACTGGCTGCGAGCGGTCTGGGCGTCGCCGCGTTCCACGTCTACTTGGTGCAGATCGGCAAGCTCGAATGCCCGCCGGCGCTGTTGGGATGGGGAGACGGGCCGCTGCAGAGCCTGGCCGTCTTCGGAGCATTGACGCTCGTCTGCTTGGCAGGAGCGTGCTCTGCCCGGCGAACGGATGGGGGCGGAAGCCTGCCTGCGATCGTCGCCGCACTACTCCTCGGAGCGGCTGCGGCTTGGGCTAGCATCGCCAGTGCGCCGTCCCTGCCGCCGGCCCCGACGCAACCTTATGACGCAGTCAAGCAACCCTTCGACATGTGCCGGCCGCCGTTTCGAGGAGCATGAGATGTCCCGCTGGTTGATCCTCGTCTATGGGGCGGTTGCCTACGCAGTCTTTCTGGCGTCGTTCCTGTACGCCATCGGCTTTGTCGGCGGAATGGTCGTGCCGAAAACCATCGACTCCGGACCGGCGGCCGACGCCTCAACGGCCATTCTTATCGATCTTGGGCTACTGAGCCTGTTCGCCATCCAGCACAGCGTCATGGCCCGGCCGTTTTTCAAACGCTGGTGGACGAGCGTCATTCCGCCCGCAGCAGAGCGGAGCACTTACGTGCTGGCCAGCAGTCTGCTCCTGTCCTTGCTGTTTTGGCTCTGGCGACCCTTGCCGGGCATTGTCTGGAATGTCGCCGCTCCGGCCGCCGCAGGCTTGCTCTGGGCAATCTTCGCGGTCGGTTGGTTGATCGTGCTCGTCTCGACGTTCCTCATCAGTCACTTCGACTTGTTTGGATTGCGGCAGGTCTGGCTATTCTTCCTCGGGAGGCCCTATTCCGCGCTGCCATTTCAGACGCCCTGGCTTTATCGCCTCGTGAGGCACCCGATCATGCTGGGCTTCCTGCTCGCCTTCTGGGCCGCGCCGACGATGACCTACGGTCATCTGCTCTTTGCGGCGGTCGTATCGGCCTACGTCCTTGTCGCGCTGCGGCTGGAGGAGCGAGATCTGCTGGCGTATCACGGCCAGACCTACTCCGCCTACCAACGGCAAGTTCGCATGCTGCTGCCGCTGCCGACGGGCGCCGGGCAACCGAGCAACCCGATGGATCGACTGGCCAGCGAATACGACCAGTGGTTTGATTCGCCGGAAGGCGAGGAGCTTTTCGAGCTGGAGTTGGACTGTGTGCGGGACGTCAAAGGCAGCGAACCGGGTCGGTGGCTCGAAGTGGGCGTTGGGACGGGCCGATTTGCCTCGGCGCTCGGGATTCGCGAAGGAACCGATCCGTCCGAGCCCGCGCTTGCGCTGGCCAGGAGCCGGGGCATCGATGTCCTTCACGGCACTGCTGAGAAACTCCCCTACCAGGACAAGACCTTCGACGGCATTCTACTTGCGGCGACATTGTGCTTCGTCGCCGATCCGCCTGGGGCGATGGCAGAGTGTCGAAGAGTGCTGAAGCCTGGCGGCCGGATTGTGATCGGCATCATTCCCGCGAATGGTCCCTGGGGGCGGCTTTACGCGGAAAAGGGTCGGCACGGCCATCCGTTTTACTCAATCGCACATTTCCACACTGCCGGCGAAGCGATCTCGCTCGCTGAAAACGCTGGATTCGCATTCACTGGCGCGTGCAGTTGCCTTCTGAATCCGCCAAACTCCCCGCAAATGAAGCGAGTTGAGAAGGACGTGGTCGAGAGCGCGGGCTTCGTGTGCCTCGGGTTTTGCCAGCAGCAACCCCATTGACGCCGCCCGGCAGTCCCCACATGTTCGAACGTAGCCTTACGCAAGCAAGAGGCGGAGTGAGCGGACGATGACGGAACAGTTCGAAATCGCGGTCCGCCTTGGTTGCTTTGGCGGCATCTTGCTCGTCATGGCGTTGTGGGAGCTGCTGGCTCCGCGGCGGCCGCTGACGGTGCGCAAAGCGCCCCGTTGGGCCAGCAACCTGGGCCTCGTGGCGATGAATGTCGTTCTGGCCCGATCGCTCGCGCCCATCGCGGCCGCTGCCGCGGCCCTGGTCGCCGAATCGCGAAGCTGGGGGCTGCTGCACCTGGCGGATTGGCCGGCCTGGCTGGAGATCGCGCTGGCCGTGGCGGCGTTCGACCTGGCGATCTATCTTCAACACGTGATGTTCCACGCCGTGCCGGCGCTCTGGCGTTTGCACATGGTTCATCACGCCGACTTGGACTTCGACGTCACCACGGGCTTGCGGTTCCACACGCTGGAGATCGTGCTTTCTGCACTTTTCAAACTCGCCGTGGTGGTCCTCGTCGGGCCGGCGGCCGCTGCTGTGGTGGTCTTCGAAGTGCTGCTCAACGCCACCTCGATGTTCAATCACAGCAACGTTCGGATGCCGGGCTGGCTGGACCGCTTGCTGCGTTGGGTCATCGTCACCCCGGATATGCATCGGGTTCATCACTCGGTGGTCCGCGCCGAAGCCAACAGCAACTTCGGCTTCAATCTTCCCTGGTGGGATTTTCTGCTCGGCGCCTATCGCTCGCAGCCCTCGGCAGGGCACGAGAACATGACGATTGGCGTGTCCCAGTTACGCGACGAATTGCAGGCGGACAGACTTTCTGGGATGCTGACGATTCCGTTTTCGTCCGGATCCGAAAGCTACTCGATCCGCGGCGCGGCCGATGCCTCGCCAGAGGCTGCTCCATGAGCTCAGTCGTTTCTGGCGGCACGCGGCGAGCGTGATGGGTTAGAATCTTGCACGTGCATGTGGAGGTAACGCGAATGGTTCTTGATAGCAGGCGCATCATGCGGCGTTTTTCCTTGCTTTTAGTCTGGGGCGCGGCCCTCGCCCTTCAACCGGCCTGGGCGGAAGAGCGCGAGCCGACCAGCCGGGAATCTGACGGAGTCAAGCTGCTCTTCAGGCCCGAGCTGTTCGAAACGCTCGTCAATCCGAATTGTTCTCACTGCATCGACGAGGCGCAGCGTCGAGCGGGTGAGTTGCGCAGCGATGACCGCGTGCTGGCCTGGACGCGCGGCAAGTACGAAGGCGGCGCGGTTCCCTGGCGGTTCTTTCTCGTGCCGTATCGCGTGATCAGCGACACGTATGGCGTGTTCGTCTACGATGCCGACGCCGGCTTCGTCCGCGGATACGAGCCTTCGCTCGATTTCCGCTTTCACGGTTGGCGCAACGGCGTGATGGTCATTCGCCACAAAGACGGCACGCTCTTCTCCGCCCTTTCGGGCCGCGCTTTCGACGGGCCGCGCAAGGGCCAGCAACTCAAGCCGATCGCGACCATCGAAACCGATTGGGGCTATTGGAGCAAAGCCTATCCCGGCTCGGTGGCCTATCACATGTTCGACAAGTACCAGCCCCGCGAGTTGCCCGAACGGGACAACGTCGACTCGGCCGGCACGCGGCTGGAAGCGAATCCGCGGCAAGTCGACGGCCGCACGCGCGTCGTCGGGCTGGCGCTTGGGGAGCGTACGAAGGCCTGGCCTGTGGCCGCGTTGGAAGCCGGCGGCGTCCTCGAAGACGAGTTGGCCGGAGAGAAGTTGATGGTGCTTTGGCATCCGGCGACGCAGACCGCGGCGATTTATTCGCCCGAACTCGAAGACGCAGCCGCCGACCAGCCGAAACTGGTTTCGCTCATTCGCGACGGGGCCGACAAACAAGCTCCGTTTCGCGATCGCCAGACCGGTTCGCGCTGGGGCATCGAAGGCCGCGCGACGGCCGGCCCTCTGAAGGGCAAAACGTTGCGCTGGCTGCCCGGAGTGCAATGTCGCTGGTTCGCTTGGGCCGCCGAGTACCCGGAAACCGAGCTGGCTCCAGGCCCTCGCGACACGGCGCCTCCGCCATCGGGCAAGGACAAGTCAGACAAGGACAAACAGCCCGGCGGGCGCGAAACGTCGCGAAACTCGGCGATCGATAGCACGACGCCCCAAACGCCGAAGTTGAGCGCACACATCGTCGAGCCCGAGGCCGTTACCGCGGAGCAAACCGCGAAATGGCGCCGCGACGGCTACCAGGCGGCGGCTGTGGTTCTCGACGACCGCCCTAAGGCGACGGCTTACCGCCGCGCCGCGCAAGCTTTGGCCGCTGCCGGGCTCGACCTTTATTATTGGATCGAGGTGGCCCGCAACGCCGAATTCGCCGATGCTCATCCCGACTGGATGGCCTCGCTGGGCGTCCACGCGGATTGGCACGAGCGTTTTCCCAAAACGCTGCTGCCCAAGCCGGGCGAAGTGGCCAAGGCGTATCCCTGGACGCCGATCGGTTATCGTCAGGCGTACGACGCGCATCTGGCGCGGATTGCCGAGTTGCTCGCACGCGCGCCGGGCGACTATCGGGGAATATTGCTCAACGACGTGCAAGGCGGCCCGGCCTCGTGCGGATGCGGCAACTTGCAATGCCGTTGGGCCATCGACTATGGCGTGACCGCCACCGCCGACAAGCTCGCCGGCGACGACGTTGCGGCTCGCTTCGCGGACGACGTACGCAAGCTGGCGCCGGGCAAGCTGGTGACGCCCGTCTGGATGACCGAATGCGAGCATCGCGACTTGCCCGCCGATCGCCGGCCGCAAGGAAAGACCACCGGTTACTGCGGCGGAGTCGGCTGCTCGCAGGGTACGTGCCCCAAGGCGTTTACCAAACAGTGGCGGGCGCTTGTGGACGATCACGAAGGCCCGGTAGCGCTGCTGGCAATTCACAAAGAGTTGGGTCGCGACGGTCCCGAATATGGCGGCGCCGCCGGCTGGGTCGGCCAGGCGGTCGACTATCTCGACGAGACGCTGCCGATGAACGGCGGCAAGAAACTGCCGCGCGAGCGTCTCTGGCTCGTCGTTCAAGGATACGATCTGCCCGCTGACGACGTCGCCGCAGCGCGACAGGCCGCAGCCAAGACCGGCGCCGGCGCCGTATTCGTGGCCCAGACGCGGATCGACCAGTCCTACGAGCCGCGCGTCGTCGCGGCGAAGCAGCCCGTGCCTTAATGATTCCAATCCCGGCAGGTGTTATGAAAGTGGGCGATACAGGGCTCGAACCTGTGCCCCCCAGCTTGTCGAGCAAGCCTCAAAACCCCGCAAAAACCGCCAGCGCCTGTTCTGCAGCCGCCTGATTCTCCTTGCCGCGTCATGCACAAAACGGCCAGCGAGTTGACCCAGGCTCCGCGAGAACCGATATTGCGGCAAGTCTGCGGTTTCGACCGCGGCGCATCCCAATTCCGCCCGAACTTCCGAGGTTTCGGATGATGGCCCAGATCCAAGCTGCTGCCGTAATAGTTCGCCTCGCACCCAATTCCTTGCACTATTCATCTCAGGACTCATTTGCCATGGAATCTCTTGCGAGAGCCGCGTGTGTCGTTTTCGTCTGGCTTGCCGCCGCGCAGGTAGGCGCGGCCGCGGAGCGTCCGAACGTCGTGATCTTTCTTGCCGACGACGCCGGTTGGGGCGACTATAGCCATTCCGGCAACCGGCAGGTTGCGACGCCGAACATCGACTCCATCGCTCGCGCGGGCGTGTCGCTCGATCGTTTCTACGTCTGTCCGCTCTGCGCGCCCACGCGCGCCGAGTTCCTCACCGGGCGTTATTATCCGCGCGGCGGCGTGCGCGGCGTTTCGACCGGGCAAGAACGGCTCGACCTGGATGAGAAAACCGTGGCCGACGCCTTTCAGGCGGCGGGTTACGCCACCGGCGCCTTCGGCAAGTGGCACAACGGCAGCCAGTGGCCCTACCACCCGATGGCTCGCGGCTTCGACGAATATTTCGGTTACGCCGCAGGGCATTGGGGCGAATACTTCGACGCGCCGCTGGAAGAAAACGGCCGCATGATCCGCACCCAAGGCTACATCGTCGACGTTTGCACCGACCGCGCGCTGCGGTTCATCGAACAGCACGAAGACGGGCCGTTCTTCTGCTACGTGCCGTTCACGACGCCCCACTCGCCATGGTCCGCGCCCGAGGAAGACTGGCGGCGATTCGAAGACAAGCTCATCGCTCAACGCGCGACCGACGCGAGCAAGGAGAACCTCGACGAAACTCGCTGCGTGCTGGCGATGATCGAAAACCAGGACCGCAACGTCGGCCGCGTGCTGGCCAAGCTCGACGAATTGCGACTGAGCGAGAATACGATCGTCGTTTACTTTTCGGACAACGGGCCGAACACGATGCGCTGGACCGGCGGCATGAAGGGAAAGAAGGGCAATACCGACGAAGGCGGCGTGCGCAGCGTCTGCTATTTCCGCTGGCCGGCGAGGATTCCTGCCGGCCGGACGGTGGCGCCCATCGCGGGCGCCATCGACTTGCTGCCGACGCTGACCTCGCTTGCCGGCGTGCGCCGCGTCGGCGACAAGCCGCTCGACGGCCGAGACCTCACGCCCATGCTCCTGAACGAAGACAGCGACGGGCCCGAGAGGATGATCTTCTCGACCTGGGGCGGCAAGATCAGCGTGCGAACGCAGGAGCATCGGCTCGACGGCGCCCGGAAGTTGTTCGACATGCGGACCGATCCGGGCCAGACGACTCCCGTCAACGATCGCGAACCCGAACTCGCCGCGCGGTTGACGACCGCCGCCGAGGCGTGGCGCAAGGAAATGTTCGGCGATGCAAAGGAAAAGCCGACGCCCGGCAACGCCATCGATCCGCGTCCGTTCCCGGTCGGCTACCGCGAGTTTCCGATCGCCATGTTGCCGGCTCGCGACGGCGAACCGCGCGGCGGCGTGCGACGCAGCAGCCCGGCGCCCAACTGCTCGTACTTCGTCAACTGGACCTCGACCGACGACCGCATGGTCTGGCTGATCGACGTTCACACGGCTGGCCGTTATGAAGTTGCGGTCGACTACACCTGCCCGAAAGCCGACGCCGGTTCGCTCGTCGAATTGAGTTTCGGCGAGAGCCGCATGACGGGCCGCGTGGCATCCAGTTGGAATCCGCCGCTGAATACGAACCAGGACACGCTGCCCCGTCCGCACGGCGAATCGCAGATGAAAGAGTTCCGCTCGCTGAAGCTCGGCGAAATCGACTTGAAAAAGGCAACGGCGCCGCTTACGCTGCGCGCGTTGGAAATTCCCGGCGAGTCGGTGATGGACGTCCGCCGCATCACGTTGACGTTGCTGCCGTAAGATTGTGGTTGACTGATCTCCGTTATGGGCCGGTCGGTCCTTGTCATCGCTCTGCACTTTATGAGGTTGCGATGTCATGAAGAAATCGCGCAGCTGCGTTATGTGTTGGATTACAATCTGCACGGCCTGTGCTGCGCTGGCCGCACAGCGAGGATGCCAGGAGGACGCGACGAGTGCTGTCAGCCCGAGAATATCATGGGATTCCGCAAAAGTTCGCAAGATGGAGCAGGAATGGCGCGCGTTGCATGACGCTCACAACAAAACGCCTGCCGGCCCAAATGGCAAAGACAGGTTCGTCCAGATCCAAGAAAGTATCGAGCGCATTTTTAGCGGGCAGCTGACGGCAGATGAGGTGCGCAAGTTGGCAGCCGCCGCCGACGAGTTGCCGGCTGAGATCGAGGAATTTGGATTTACCGCCGACGCGCTGGCGTTCCTCGTAAAGAGGCTGACTGAAATGGAGGAAAGAGAGCGGCTGGTAGAATTGCTGGCGACGCGTTGCCCGACATGGGTCAGGTGGCCCACGCACATTGAATACCATCTTGCCTCACAGGGAGAGCGGTTCGAACAACCCATTCTGATTCTGGGAGATGCTTACTCGAGGTGCAAGTCCCAGCAGACGCGGAAGGCGCTTATCGCCGCCGTCCGTCGAGGGTTCCGAGGTTACGAAATAGAAGGCAGCGACGACGCGGAATACGTTAAAAATGCAATGCAGTGGTATCTGAAGAACGGGAGCGATTTGGAGTTTAACTATTTGTACGTGACAAACGACTCCGCCTACCCAGTTCATCCGCTGTTTGTAGAAAAAGGAGAGGCCGGCACAGACCGATACCACAAGAGACTCCGCGCGCGCCTTAGAGCCTATCCGAGAACCGAACTGCATGGCCGCTAGCATCCGTAATACAGGTAGAGGAGATCATTTCTCGAACTGCATGGAGGTGCAAAATGGCCAACCGACCATCATCAAAGTTTCACCAGATT
>Ga0307372_10009917_pt1 | contig 13002 bp, 13 predicted proteins | sample OX1MG_FD_202533 | JGI IMG/M metagenome (GOLD analysis project Ga0307372, IMG submission 202533) | Soil microbial communities from Risofladan, Vaasa, Finland - OX-1 | ecosystem: Environmental > Terrestrial > Soil > Coastal area > Acid sulfate soil | place: Finland: Risofladan, Vaasa | collected...
CGATCGAGCGGACTATCTCGGCGCCGGGCCGCGCGGGGAGGTCCGGGACGGTGATGATCGCGGCGCCGGTGCGCCGGGCGACCAGCGCGATCGCGCGGCGCTCGGCGGCGGCGCGGGCGAGGTCGGCGTGCGCGAGGTCGGCGACGCGATCGAGATGAGGCGCGAGGGCCCGCAAGGCGGGCGTCCGCGCCATCTCATTGGCGTCGCGCGCCGTGAAGCCGGGCGCATGCACGCGGTTGAAGACCAGCGCCGCAACTTCGAGTCCGGCCTCGGCGAGCGCCGCGTGGGTCTCGAGCGTCTCGCGCACCGCGAACGGCTCGGGCGAGGTCACGATCACGACGCCACATCGCTCGCGATCGCTGAGCAGGCGGGCGACATTGCGCGCTTCGCGTCCGACGACACTTGCGCCAAAGGTCTGGTCGGCGACAAACGGCATCTTAAGAAGTTCGAGAGCGTGGCCACTGGCGGGAGCATCCATGACGATCAGGTCCCATTGCGGCGCGCTGGACGGGCGGCGCTCGAGTTCGTGAACCGGCTTGCCTACCATGATCAGTTCGCGGAGCCCCGGAGCGGCCTCGACGAAATAGCGGAAGATGCGGCTGCCGATGACGGTCTTGCGGATCACGCGGCTCGGGATCACGGTGCCGAGATATTCGCCGAGCTGATGGACGCCGTCGAGTATCAGGGCAAAGACGCCAGGAGCGACCTCAGCGGCGTCGAGCGAGGGCGTGCGGCCGAAGATCGATGCGACCCCGCCATTGGCGTCGTATTCGAGGACCAAGGCGCGTCCGCCCGCGTTGGCGCGTCGAATCGCAAGCGCCGCCGAGACGGTGGTCCTGCCGACGCCACCCTTGCCGAGGACGATCAGAACCTGGCGATCGAACGGCGCGCGACGCATTAGATTTAAAGTGTCACTTCGAATGTCAGACAAATCTAAAGTGACAGGTGAATTTCGGCTCTACCAGCGGATCAGGTTCGCACCCCAGGTGAGGCCGCCGCCGCATCCATTGAGCATCACCAGGTCATTGTCCCGGATACGGCCCGCTTCGAGCGCCTCGTCGAGCGCGATTGGGACGGAGGCGGACGACGTGTTGCCATAGCGATCGACGTTGGTGAAGACCTTTTCGGGCGGGAGGCCCAGGCGCTCGCCAACGGCGTTGATAATCCGGAGGTTGGCCTGATGGGGTACGACCAGCGCGATGTCCGAGAGCGGAACGCCGGCGCGCTCGGCGACCTGCTTGCAGATGTCGGCGATACTGCGGACGGCGAGCTTGAACAGTTCGGGCCCTTTCATTTTCATGCCGTCGTCGGGGGCGCGGCGGACTTCGGAATCGAGCGTGGCGCGGATTCCCGTCGAGCGGACGGAGAGGATGTTCCAGTACTCGCCGGCCGAGCGGAGCAGGCTTGCGAGAACGCCACGGGGGCCGGGCTCGGTGACCATCACGACCGCGCCGGCGCCGTCGCCGAAGAGGACGGCAGTGCCGCGATCCTCCCAGTTAAGCATCGTGGAGAGCGCGTCGGTGCCGACCAGGAGCACGCGCGAATAATCGCCCGCGCGCATCATCGCGTCCGTGACACTGAGCGCGTAAACGAATCCGGCGCAGGCCGCGGCTACATCGAAGGAGGGAATCGAGGTCGCGCCGAGCTGGCGCTGTAGCTGGCATCCGAAGGACGGGAAGGCGTATTCGGAGGAGACGGTGCCGACGATAATCGCGTCGAGGTCTGCGGGCTTAAGGCCGGCGCGATCGAGCGCGATACGGCTTGCGCGGGCGGCGATATCGACCAGCGACTCGCCGCTGCGCAGGAGGTAGCGTTGCGCGATGCCGGTGCGGGTGCGGACCCATTCGTCGGACGTGTCCATCACGCGCGCCAGATCGTTATTGGTTACGGCGGTAGGCGGCGTGGCGCGCCCGGTCCCGACTATTCTCGAACCCATGCTTCGATCGCCCTGCCTATGCGCTGGCCCTGAACGCCAGAGTGGTGTTGGTGCCGCCGAATCCGAAGGAGTTGTTGAGCGCGATGCGGATCTTGGCCGGCCGGGGACGGTTGGGCACGTAGTCCAGGTCGCATTCGGGGTCGGGATGTTCGTAATTGATCGTAGGAGGAATAAGGCCGCGGGTCATCGCGAGGACGGTGTAGGCCGATTCGATCGCGCCGGCGGCGCCCAAGGTGTGGCCAGTCATCGATTTGGTCGAGCTGACGGCGATTCGCGCGGCGCGTTCTCCGAAGACGCGCTTGATAGCCTGGGTCTCGGCGAGATCGCCGGGAGGCGTCGAGGTGCCGTGCGCGTTGATGTAATCGATCTCGTTGGGATCGAGCTCGCCGTCTTCAAGGCACATCATCATGCATTTCGCGGCGCCCTGGCCTTCGGGCGAAGGGGCGGTCATGTGATAGGCGTCGCAATTGGCGGCGTAGCCGGCGACCTCGGCGAGAATTTTTGCGCCGCGGGCGAGCGCGGCCTCACGTTCTTCGAGGATGAGCGCGGCGGCGCCCTCGGACATCACGAAGCCGTCGCGCTCGGCGTCGAAGGGGCGGCTGGCAGCTTGGGGGGCGTCGTTGCGAGTCGACAGCGCGCGCATCGCGATGAAGCCGCCGAGGCCGAGCGAGGTCAGCGCGGCTTCGGCGCCGCCGGTGATAGCGGCATCGAGGTAGCCGTCGCGAATCATGCGATAGGCCTCGCCGACGGCATGGCTTCCCGAGGAGCATGCGCTGGTGGTGGCGAGGTTGATTCCGCGCGCGCCGTAACGCATCCCGATCTGTCCCGGCGCCAGGTTGCTGATCAGCTTGGGGATGAAGAACGGCGTGATACGCTTCAGGCGGGTATCGAGGAAGAGCAGGTGATTCTCCTCGATCGTCAAAAGTCCGCCGATTCCGACGCCGACCAAGACGCCGACGCGATCGGCGATATCGTCGCTTACTTTGAGTTCGGATTGGCGCATCGCCTGCTCGGCCGCTGCTACGGCGTACTGGATGAAAAGGTCCATCTTTTTGACGTCTTTCTTCTCGATCCAGTCGAGCGGTTCGAAGTCCTTGACCTCGCCGGCTATCCGGGCCGGGAAGTCCGAGACGTCGAAGCGCGTGATCGGGCCGATCCCGGAGCGGCCGGCCATCAGCGCTTCCCAGTTTTTTTCCACTCCGGTTCCCAGAGGCGTGACCAGCCCCAGACCGGTAACCACCACACGGCGATTGCAGTTGCGTTTCATCGAGCGCCCGATTTCCCTCCGAAGGGGATCATTAACAGATACTACTTATCAGAACAGGGGCTCCATATACATCCATGAGCTGCGCGACGGATGGGCCCCGCGATTCCGTTATCAACATGTGTGCGGGCTCGGGGATTGATCGCGGGGCATGACGTTTCGCGATGGTGATCAGACTGAGTCCGCTTATTGCGGCGGGCGTCATGGCGTCGACCGGAAACCGGCGTTTGCAAACGCGGAATTCGAGCGCCTATAAATTAGCCCACCGAGTCGCGATACTGGCGCGTTCGCGATCTATGAGCAACCGGCAGTGGGCGATACCCAATACATCTTCAAGCACGCGCTGACGCAGGAAGCCGCCTACAACTCATTGGTGATCGAGCGGCGCAAGCTCTTGCACGAGCGCGCCGGCGCCGCACTCGAAATGCTTGGAGCAAAGAACATCTGGAATTGGCACTTGCAAGGCGACTGGCAGCTAGCGCTCACGGCTCGTTCGAAACTGGGATAGTTGACCGTCAATGGCTCTGCTTAGCGAATTGCGCGGGTAAGTCCTCCGTTTGAGCGCTCGAGCGCAAGGCGATGGCGGCATCTTCGCGCTGTTCGAGGCGACTGCTTGCATGCGCCGGCGGCTGGATTGACCGTGCGGCGTGACAGAGGAGACGGTTTACGATGATGATCAAGCTGAGTCCGCTTATTGCGGCGGGCGTCATGGCGTCGACCGCGACCACCGATGCCGTCTACGTGATGTTCAATGCCGCGGTCGCGGGGCGGCGGCGCACGATGGCGGCAACGTGGAGCAGCGTGTGGTACCTGCTCTCGGCATTTGCGGTTATCAGTTACACGGGGAATCCGATTTACGTGCTCTTTGCGGCGGCGGGCTCGTGGATCGGCGCGTTCGGCGCGGTGACGTGGCTCGGGGGCACGGGACCGAAACCGCCGCGCTCCGCTATTCCGGATGAACCGGGTTCGTAATCGAATGCGGGTCGAAGTTGGCGATCGCGCGGCGGCGTGCGCCGATTGATCAGCGCACAATGCGCCGAAGAGATGCGACGGCGTGCTTTTCGTGACGCCGCCTTGAACCGGCAGCCGCGCGGGTGAAGAATTATCCTCTATCAGCCAACGCGCCGCATCGCCGCGGCGTCCTGGGGCGGTTTCGGCCGCCGATTGGTAAGGACGCGGCGGCAATCGCGGCCCACATCGAGAATCGGAGACCAAGTGGCCCTCGCAGCAAACAAGACAAAAGTGTCCGATGCCGAGTTCGAACAGCAATGCGTCAATTCGATCCGCGTGCTCGCAATCGACGCGGTGCAGAAGGCCAACTCGGGCCATCCGGGACTGCCGATGGGGATGGCGCCGATCGCATACCTGCTGTGGACGCGCTTTATGCGCTACAACCCGGCGAATCCGAAATGGTTCGGCCGCGACCGCTTCGTGTTATCGGCGGGCCACGGCTCGATGCTGCTCTACGCGATGCTCTACCTCAGCGGATACGATCTGCCGCTCGACCAGCTAAAGCAGTTTCGCCAGCTTGGGAGCCTGACGCCCGGCCATCCCGAGAGCAACATCACGCCCGGCGTCGAGACCACGACCGGGCCGCTCGGACAGGGCGTCGGCAACGGGATCGGAATGGCGGTGGCGGCGGCGCATCTGAAAGCGCGGTTCGATCGCGGAGCGTCGGGAGTCTTCGACCATCGCGTGTTCGCGATCGCGAGCGACGGCGACATGATGGAGGGTGTGTCGAGCGAGGCGGCGTCGATCGCGGGCCATCTCGGGCTCGGCAATATCATCTACATTTATGACGACAACCACGTCACGATCGACGGCGGCACGGTGCTCTCGTTCGACGAGGACGTATGCAAGCGCTTCGAGGCCTACGGATGGCATACGCAGGCGGTCGAGGACGCCAACGATCTGGAGGCAGTGGCGCGCGCGATCGAAAACGGAATCGCCGAGACGTCGCGCCCGTCATTGATTCGCGTGCGTTCGCATATTGGGTATGGCAGCCCACATCGCCAGGACACCTCGGAGGCGCACGGCAAGCCGCTCGGCGCGGAAGAGGTCAAGCTGACCAAGCGTTTTTACGGATGGCCCGAGGAGCCGCCGTTCTATGTTCCTGACGAAGCGCTCGCGTATTTTCGTGAATGCGGCGCACGTGGGGCGGAACTGGAGCGTAAATGGAACAAGCGCTTCGAGGCGTATGCGGCGGCGAATCGCACTGAAGCGGCGGAGCTGAAGGCGATGCTCGCGGGCGAGTTGCCGGCGGGATGGGACAGCGAAATTCCGGTCTTCACGCCGAAGGATTCGCTGGCGACACGTGAATCGGCGTCGCGCGCCGAGCAGGCGATCGCCAGGCGCGTATGGAATCTGTTCGGCGGCGCCGCCGACCTCAACGAATCGACCTTCGTCAACGTCAACGACGGTGGCGACTTCCTGCGCGGCGATTACCTCGGACGCAACATGCATTTTGGAATTCGCGAGCACGGGATGTGTTCGATTCTGAACGGCGTTGCGCTGCACGGCGGCTTCATCCCTTATGGATCGAGCTTCCTGGTTTTCACCGATTATTGCCGGCCGTCGATCCGCCTTGCCGCTCTGATGGGCCTGCACGTCATCTATGTGTTCACCCATGACTCGATAGGCGTGGGCGAGGACGGCCCGACCCATCAGCCGGTCGAGCAGATCGCGAGCCTGCGCGCGATTCCGAATCTGACCGTGATAAGGCCGGGCGACGCCAACGAGGCCGCCGAAGCGTGGCGTGTCGCAATGACGCATCGCAGCGGGCCAATCATGATGGTCCTGTGCCGGCAGAAGCTGCCGACCTTCGATCGCACGGTGATGGCCCCGGCGAAGGGAGTTGCACGCGGCGCTTACGTGTTGACCGAGACGGCAGGCCGCGCGCCCGCGATAATTTTGATCTCGAATGGATCGGAGCTTAACCTGGCGGTCGGAGCAAAGGCGGAGCTGGAAAAACGAGGCCATGCGGTGCGCGTGGTCAGCATGCCGAGCGAAGAGATATTCGCGAGTCAGGACAAGGCCTATCGCGATTCGGTGCTGCCGGCGGCTGTGAAGAAGCGCATGGCGATCGAGGCTGCCTCGCCGATGTCGTGGTATCGATGGGTCGGGGACGAGGGCGACATAGTTTGCATGACGACCTACGGCGCGTCGGGGCCCTATCAGGACGTGATGAAGCATTTCGGATTCACGGTCGAAAACGTGGTAGAACGGGCGAGCAAGCTTATTGCGGGGTAGAATCAGTCTCTGGCGCGGCGGGCCGGTCTTGAATAGTCTTGCGTACCGGTTGTGACGGCCGAATATCGAATGTCGAAAGCACAAATTATCGTTCTGGAAGATGCGCAATCCGTCCACGTGCGAGCGGCCGAGGAAATCGTTCATTTCGCAGGCGAGGCGGTCTGCACGCACGGAGAGTTTTCACTATGCCTGGCGGGGGGAACGACGCCGGCGGCGACCTACGAGCTGATGGCGACGCGGTTCCATCTGAGCGTCGATTGGAAAGAGGTGCATTTCTTCTGGGGCGACGAGCGTTGCGTTGCGCCCGCCGCCGAGGCCAGCAATTTCGCGATGGCCAACCGCACGATGCTGAGCCGGCTCGCGCTGCGGCCCGGACAGGTCCATCGTATTCGCGGGGAGGCGCCGCCAGCCGAAGCGGCTGAGGCCTACGAAGAGGAATTGCGATCGCATTTCGGACTGGCGCAAGGCGAATTCCCGCGCTTCTCGCTGGTGATGCTCGGATTGGGCGACAACGCGCACACGCTCTCGCTCTTTCCGGGGCTCCCGGCGATTCATGAGCAGGAGAGGCTCGCGATTGCGGTGGAAGTGGACGCGGCGCAGCGATCGCGAGTCACGTTGACGGCGCCGACAGTCAATAATGCGGCCCGCGCGATATTCATGGCTACGGGAGAGGCCAAGGCGGTCGCGGTCAAGCATGTGCTCGAAGGGCCGCGTGATGTCGATCTGTATCCCGCGCAAATAATCGCACCGCATGACGGTGAGCTGCTGTGGCTGCTCGATCGCGCCGCGGCGAGCCTGCTGACGGGCGTCTGAAGCCTTGAGCGCCGCCAATCGTAATCATCGAATGAAGGCGTCGGTCGCGGCGGACGCCTGGGCGGTGGACTCGCGATGATAAGCTTTGTCAGCCGCCACGCGATCGGAATTCTGGTCTTTGCGGCGATCATGGTTTGGGGCCTGTTCTATCTGCCGACCACGCCCTCCTACGCGATCTTCGAGTTGAAACAGGCGGTGGACGCACGCGACGGTGACGCCGCGGCGCGCTACGTCGATTTCGAAAGCGTGGTGCGCAACGCGGGCTACGAGGTGGTCGAGAGCAGAGCGGCCAACGGCGACGTTATCTCCGCGCTGATTGGCAAGGGCGCCGTCGACGCTCTTTCGCGGCCGCTTTCGAGCGCGCTCGAAATGTGGGCCAAGCGCAAGGTCGAAGACGGCGCGCGCCAGGTTCAGATGCCGGCCGTCGCGGTCGCGGGTGCGATCCTTCTGCTCCATCACTCCGGCGACACCGCGTCGACCAGCTTTCGCGACGACCAGGGCCGCGAATGGAAAGCGACCATGTCACGGCGCAACGGCGAGTGGCAGATCGTGGAAGTCAAGAATATCGAGCAGCTCCTCGATAAGCTGAACTCGAGCCGCCCCGACTATTGGAACCAGGCGCCGTCCGCGCCTGTTCAACCGCCAGCCGTATCGCCGCCGACCCCGTCGACGCTCTGACGTTCAACCGCCTTTCAGCTACGGCGTTCCGTTGCCCATCAGCTCGACCACCTGGGTCGCGGCCGAATCGGTCGTCACCGAGCTTAGCGGACGAGAGCGAAAGCGCCGCTGCCACCGGCTCGGCGATTCGACGGCGTTCCAACCCGGATCGCGGATCGCCCTGAGCTGTTGACCCACACGTTGGACCTGCCATCGGCGACCACGGCGAACCCTGCTGGCACGCGGATCTGGCTGCCGTTCCCACGTACCGAAATGGAAATGCGGTTAGCCTTACTCAGTTGAGATGAATGACTTTCGCCGTTTGCGCTTGCGGACATCTTCTCCGGGCGCTCCGTGGCGAAGGGATGTTTTCTCGTGCGGCTATGTCTGACACGATCGGCGGGCAGCAAATGTGCCAGAGTCATCGGCTCTGACATTTCGCGCCCCGATGCGCGCCCCCGTCGGAGGAGACCTGGAGGCGACGTGGCTCGAAAGGACACATCTCGATGGAGTGGCGATGGTTCCGAATGCGCCACGAGAGGCTGGTCGGCAGTTTTTACCTGATTCCAGCGGCATGCGTGAAATATCCAAGGCGGTCAGAATAAATCCTGCTTGCCGCTCCGCGGCGAGGCTCGTTGGCACTGGCTATATGGCACAGCATTAGCTAGCGTGACTGCCTGGATTAAAAGTAGTTCTTCGGCGATTCCATCATCCACAGGGTCGGTACAGAGGGCGGACATGACTGGCAAGGCGACCGATGCAACTGAAGCTCAACCGAGAAACTTCGCGCTGGCGCCGAACAAGTCAGGAGCGAATCGTCCCGCGAGCATCAGACGGCGATGGGTTCGTTTGGCCGGCGCGCTGGCCGCAGCGTTCCTGCTCTCGCCGGGAATCGCAAGGCGGACGGCCGCGGCCACGGTAGCGAACGCGGCGGACGCGTCAAGCGGAGGCGAGTCGCAGGCGAGCCGCGACCGTGAGCTTCAGGAAATTAAGCGGGACATGCTCAAACTGCAGCAGCGGGTCGAAGAACTCGAGAATCAGAACAAGCAGCTTGAGCAAACCAGCGCGCAGTTGCAGCAAAGCACCGGCAAGCTTAAGACGACGACCACTCAGCAGATCGCGACGCTGCAATCCCAGGTCGAGTCGACGACCTCGCCCGACTCTTTTGCCGACGCGATGAATCGTTATCTCGGCCGTTACCGCTTCACCCTGGTTGGCGGCGTCGCCGGCAGTTTCATTTACGATCGCCAGAGCAACATCAATACTTTTGCCCTCGATTTCGAGCCGATAATTCTATGGCAAATCAATGACAACATGCTCTTCGAGGGCACGATCGAGGCTAATTTGCCGGTTGGATCGAGTGCGGAGTATCAACTGCCCGTAGCGGTGGTTCAGTGGTTTTTGAATGACTATGCGGAACTGTATTTCGGCATTTTCGATCAGCCCTTTGGCGACTGGTACGAGGATCAGAGTCCGTTCTGGGTGAATCGGTTCGTGACGGCCCCGCTGCCGTACGGCGCCAATGCGTTGATACCGCCGACCGATATCGGCGTGCAGCTTCGCGGCGGGTTCCAATGGGGCGAACTCGGACAGATCGCGGACTACACGCTCTATGCCGCCAACGGCCCGGGATTCAGCCAGTCGACCTGCACGGGAAACACCCCGCCGTCGCCGTTGCCGTCATGTGCGCCGACGCCGCTGGTCGGCGACACGCTGGTCGGAGTGAACAACATCCGCCTCAATACTCATAGTCCGGCGTTCGGCGCGCGCATCCGAGTCTACCCGCTGCCGGTCGACTCGAATTTGGGGCGGCTGGAACTGGGCGCGTCAACCTATGATGGCAAGTGGCTCGACAGCTTCTGGTTCAACGCGTGGGGACTGGATTTCAACTATTTCAGGGACAATCTTCAAGCGCGGGGCGAGTGGATCGAGAGCTATCGGCAGATGCCGGGTGGGGTTGGCGCTGATAATCGGCAAGGTTGGTACGTCCAGGCCGGCTATTTTCTGAATGGACTGCGATTGCCGTTGCTTCCCGCGCGCGTGAACGCCCTGATCGGCAAGCTCGAACCGCTGGTGCGCTATTCCGGAATCAACCAGCGCGCCTCGGTCCTGAGCGAAATCGACACAACCCCGGGCATCGGATTCACCGGTTCGCCGGCAGTCTTCGCCCCGCATGCCCGGGAAGTAGCGCTGGGGTTGGATTACTGGTTCGCTCCGTCGGTCGTCTGGCAGAACGAGTTCGACCTCGAACTGCCGGGAGCGGGTGGCTTCTACAGCGACACCGGGCAACCTGTTGGCGCGACATACAACGATCGCGCCTTTGTGAGCCAGATTGCGATTGGCTTCTGAAATGGAGACGCCACTGACCATGAAACTGAGGCAGTTGATAATTACCATGCTTGCCGTATTGGCTATCGCTGGAGTATCAGGACTGCCTATTCGAGCTCAGGCGCAGGAAGGACCAAGCCCGGCGGAGCGCCGTGTGCTTTTTATGCGCGGAGCCGAACTCTGGCCAATCTACTGCAACACCTGCCACAATGCGCGGCCCGGGTCGGAATTTTCACCCACTGAATGGAATATGATTATGATGCACATGCGATCGCAGGCGAATCTGCCGGCCGAGGATGCGCGTGCAATCCTGGAATATCTCAAGAGTTCGCGCTGAAACGCGCCGTCGGGAACGCAAGTGCTGACTGACGGCCAACACAAGGACATGATTCAGATGAAAAAGCCTGGTCTCGCATCGATGCTCGCCGGCCTCGCCGCCGCATTGCTGATCGTCGCCGGCCTCCGCGGAACGGCGGACGCCCAGGACGCGCCGACGATGTTCAAGATGTACTGCGCGCGTTGTCACGGGGATTCAGGCAAAGGTGATGGTCCCGATGCCGCCACGCTCCAGACCCATCCGCGGGACTTCACGGACTGCAAGTTGATGGCGACGATCAGCGACGACACGAGGTTCAAAGCGATAAAGAACGGTGGCGCGGCGGTTGGATTACCCAGTGATATGCCGGCATGGAACGGCGGATTGACTGATGCGCAGATTCACGCGCTGGTAAGTTACATTCACGGCTTCTGCAAGTGATTCACAAGCCGCTTGCGTGCGGTCGTGATTTGCACGCGGTCGTTGAAAGGCGCGATGAAGACGCGCGAAGATTCGCGTAGCGGCTGATGAACGCGTCACCGTCCACCGGGCTTGAATGACGCGGCCGGAAGTGTCTGGAAACGAAAGCTCCATGGAAGCGCCATCGGTGCCAGGCTTGTTCCCGAGCGGTTCATCGGTGCGTGGGAGGCACGCCCGGTCTGTGCGCCCTCCCGAGAAAGGGGACGAACGTGCTATTGACCGCCGAGGGGGCAATCTTCAAGCTGACGGCTCGGCGGAAGTGAGTTCTGGCGGTTATCGCGGAGGATACTGCTCGAATGAGCGGAGAGGTGGCCGAGTGGTCGAAGGCACCAGATTGCTAATCTGGCGTACTGGGTAACCGGTACCGAGGGTTCGAATCCCTCCCTCTCCGCCAAATTGCTGCACTTTTGGCATCGAGCAATGGTGGTCAAGCCTCTCTCGAAACGCCCTGATTGGCGCGGGTGGGGTCAGGGTAGGGTTGATTTGACGAATTCTTGACCGCTCCCAATCGGGCCAACGTCTCCTGGCTCAGCTCGCCCGGATTGATCCAACGCCAGTAGTGACGGATCAGCATGGTGAGGTTTCGATGGCCCATCTGTTTCTGGAGCCAATCGATTGGGGCTCCCTTCTGAAGCATGAGGGTCGCGTATGTATGCCGCGTTTGCATGAGCGGCCGATACGGAACTTCGGCCTTCTCGACCAACCGTGGCCAAAGCGCCTTCGTCACCCGGTTCACGTTCAATGCCTTCCACGCCCGATTCGGGAAAACGAGTTCGCTCCTCAATTTCACCCGGTCTCGTTGCTTCAGCAATTCCTCGCGAACACGAGAAAGCATATGGTCTGTCCCCCGATGCCCGTCAGATCATAGGTAGAGTCTTTGGTTGTTTTCCCCCTCCTGGGGCGGAATCAGTTTCTCCGTATTAAGCCGTGCGAACTCGACAGGTGTTAGCGCGCCGAGGCTCGAATGCGGGCCGACGATGGTTGTAATCGTCGCGCCACGCTTCGATGGTTGTACGCGCCTCGGCCAGACTCAGGAATACATGCTCGAGCCCGCCGTACTTCGCTTTCCATTTGTAGAAAGTTGCGTCCGAGATCCCGTGGCGCCGACACACCTCCGGGGTCTTTGCCCCCGCCTCCGCCTCCCGCAAGATCCCGATAATTTGCTCCTCGCTGAACCGGCTGCCCTTCATCTGTCCGTCTCCTTTCAGTGACGGACTCTACCTCTAAACTGTTGGGCGAGCGGGGGGCAGGCCAGCTCCAGTTCGCGAACCACTCTTATTCCGCCCAGCGAAGTATCGACCACGGTCGCCAGACACTCGCGGCTGAAGTCGTCCACTACGCATAGGATGCGAAAGCGCCGCCCATCACTCAACGTGTCGGAGACGAAGTCGAGCGACCATCGTTGGTTGATCGCGTGTGGCACCAGCATTGGGGTCCGGGTTCCCAGCGCACGTTTGCGCCGGCCACGTCTGCGCACCATGAGCTTCTCCTCGCGGTATAGCCGATAGAGGCGCTTGTGATTCATGACCTGACCTTCGCGGGCCAGCATCCAGGCTAATCGCCGGTACCCGAAGCGTCGGCGTTCCGCGGCCAGCTCGCGCAGGCGCTGTCGAAGCGCCGCGTCGTCCGGCCGCTTGCCTTGGTAGCGAACCGTCGAACGATCCATGCCTACCAAGCGGCAGGCGTGTCGCTGACTTAGCCCGCGGCGCTCCATCACTCTGTTCACCGCCATTCTTTGCGCCACAGGCTTCAGACGTTTTTTCCGAGTAGGTCCTTGAGCGCCGCGTTGTCGAGCATCGACTCTGCCAGCAGCCTTTTCAAGCGCCGGTTCTTGAACTTGCCCCGAGTTGGTGGACACCCGGGTTAGGCGGCCAAGAGGCGCTGGTTTCGTCGTTCGAATTCAACCGGGCTCAGACAGCCGAGCGACGAATGTCGGCGCCGGCGGTTATAGAGCAACTC
>Ga0307372_10009920_pt1 | contig 12999 bp, 17 predicted proteins | sample OX1MG_FD_202533 | JGI IMG/M metagenome (GOLD analysis project Ga0307372, IMG submission 202533) | Soil microbial communities from Risofladan, Vaasa, Finland - OX-1 | ecosystem: Environmental > Terrestrial > Soil > Coastal area > Acid sulfate soil | place: Finland: Risofladan, Vaasa | collected...
GTACACCGCCACGCCGCCCAGGCCGGGCAGACCTGGGCCCGCTACGCTCCTGGTGACCACGAACAGTAACGGTCACCCAGGGCACGGCAGGGAATACAGGACCTTCGAACACGCGAGCATGCCAGTTTTCCGGAAGCTGCCCCGGCCGCTGGCGGTGATCGTCCAGTCCACCAGCGCGGCGGGCAAGAGCGCGCTGATGGACGCGGTGCTGGGGTTCGTGCCGGGTGAGGACCGGGTGCGGTTCTCGGCGATGACCGGCCAGTCCCTGTTTTACATGGGCGAGGCGGACCTGGCGCACAAGGTCCTCGCGGTCGCGGAGGAGGAAGGGGCGGAGCGGGCGGCCTACGCCCTGAAGCTGCTGCAGTCCGACGGGGAGCTGTCGATCGCGTCCACGGGGAAGGACCCGGCGACGGGCCGGCTGGTGACCAATGTCTACACGGTGACCGGGCCGGCGGCGATCTTCCTGACCACCACCGCCACCGACGTCGACGAGGAGCTGCTGAACCGGTGCCTGGTGCTGACGGTCGATGAGGGCCGGGAGCAGACCAGGGCGATCCACGACCGGCAGCGGGCGTCCCAGACCCTGGACGGGCTGCTGGCCGGGGCGGAGGCCGAGGGCGTCCGGCGGCTGCACCAGGACGCGCAGCGGCTGATCGAGCCGCTGGCGGTGGTCAACCCGCACGCGGAGTCGCTGGGGTTCGCCGACGGCACGGTGCGGACCAGGCGGGACCACGTGAAGTACCTGACCCTGATCGCCGCGGTCACGCTGCTGCACCAGCACCAGCGGCAGATCAAGACCGCGGCCCGCGGCGAGAGCGTGATCCGATACGTCGAGGCCACCCAGGCGGATATCGCCCTGGCGGACAAGCTGGCCGCCCGGTGCTGGCCCAGTCCCTCGATGAGCTGCCGCCGGGCACCCGCAGGCTGCTGGACGCGATCGCCGGCTACGTGACGGCCAGGTCCCGGGCCGAGGGCACCGACGCGGGGCTGATCAGGTTCACCCGCCGGCAGCTGCGGGAGGCGCTGCCGCTCGGCGACAGCCAGATGAAGGTCCACCTGGCCCGGCTGGCCGACTACGAGCTGGTCATCGCCCGCCGCACGGGCCCGGGCGGCGGGTTCAGTTACGAGCTGGCCTGGCAGCCCGAGAACCCCGGCGGGAGCACCGGCGATGCGACCGCCGATGCGGCTATGACGCCGGGCCGGCCGGGTTCCGCGGGTCGCGGCCGGGGCCGGCCGGGGGCCGGCCGGACCGCCCCGGAAGCACTGAACAGCCAGGTCAGCGGACATGCGAGAGGGTCCGGGAACGGTCATGGCCCGGGAAGCACTGACCCCGGCCTGAGTAATCACCGGGTCGTAGTCACAGCCGCGGGAGGCCCGAGGTGACCCGCCGGGCGGCCCAGCGGACCCCGCAGGTCATCGCGGGGGACCGGGCGGACCTGGCCGGGTTCCCGAGGCTGGTGGAGGAGTTCTGCGAGGACATGGCCGCCCGCGGCTACTCGCCGCGGACGATCGGGAACCGCCGGGCCATGCTCGCGTTCCTGGCCGCCTGGCTGGCCGAGCGGGGGATCACCCGCCCGGCCGAGGTGACCCGCCCGGTGCTGGAGTCCTACCAGCGGCACCTGTTCCATTACCGGAAGAAGGACGGCGATCCGCTATCGTTCCGGTCGCAGTCCCAGCGGCTGCTGGCGGTCCGGGCGTTCTACAAGTGGGCCGCCCGGCAGCGGTACGTGCTGCACAACCCCGCCAGCGAGATCGAGCTGCCCAGGGCCGAGCGGCGGCTCCCCCGCCCCGCGCTGACGGCGGCGGAGGCGGAGCTGGTCCTGGCCCAGCCGGACCTGGCCGATCCGCTCGGGGTCAGGGACCGGGCGATCCTGGAGGTCTTCTACTCCACCGGCATCCGCCGCTCCGAGCTGGCCCAGCTCGCGGTCACCGACATCGACCACGAGCGGGCCACGCTCCTGGTCCGCCAGGGCAAGGGCAAGCAGGACCGCATGATCCCGATCGGCGAGCGGGCGCTGGCCTGGACCGGCCGCTACCTGGCGGAGATCCGGCCGAAGCTCGCCATCGGGGACGATGACGGGACGCTGTTCCTGACCGCCGACGGTGAGCCGTTCAGCCTGGACCGGCTCACCCAGCTCGCCTCCCGCCACGTCAAGGCGAGCGGGGTGCCGAAGGCGGGGGCGTGTCACCTGTTCCGGCACACGATGGCCACCCTCATGCTGGAGGGCGGGGCGGACATCCGCTACATCCAGGCGATGCTCGGCCACGCCCGGCTGGACACCACCCAGATCTGCGCCCAGGTCTCCGTCCGGGCGCTGCAGGCCATCCACGCCGCCACCCACCCCGCCGCCGCGAACACCCCCCGGCACGAGCGGGAAGGCGGCCCGGGCGGTCATGGTGACGAGGCGAAGCGGGTGGCTGTCTCCCAGCTGCTGGCCGTCCTGGGCGAAGAGGGCCTGGAAGAACCGGGAGCCGCGCCGTGACCGGCCCGGCGTCCCCGGCGGAGCTGGCCGGGCAGGCGGCGGAGGCGGTCCGGGCGCTCAACCACGCCACCCTGCCCGGAGCCGGCGGCCTGGAATACCCCGCCGACGCCTACGAGGTCACAGGGCAGATCGCCGTGCTCGCCGCCCGGCTCCCGCAGGCCCTGGCCCAGCTCCTGGCCTTCCTCGCAGAGCAGGCCGCCGCCGGTCGGATCACGGTCGTGGCCGGGCAGCACGCCGGGGACCCCGCCGCCATGCTCGCCGCGGTCACCGCCAGCCTCGACGCCGCGGCCGCGTCGGCCCGCCGCCTGCACCAGGCCCTGGACGACGCCCAGAACCACCTCACCTGGGCCGCCGCCACCGAGTCCTAACCAGGACCTGGCGGCGCGGGGCGGCGGGCCGCCGGCCCGCAGGGCCGGGGCGGACCGCCAGCCCCGGGCGCCTGCCCCTTGATTACCTATAAGGCTGAATTCGGCAACTGAGCCGCCAGTCAGCCCGCCACGGCGTGCCAGCCCCGGTGCCGGTGATTCTTTCGGCAACTGAGGCCCGCCCGGACCAGCGGTGCGGCGCCGGCTGATTCTTTCGGCAACATCATTCGGCCGCTGCCAGACTCGGCGGCATGGGTCCCGCCCGCCGCCGGCTGGCCTTCCTCTCAGCCGCCATCGCTGCTCTGGCGGCTGTCCTGGTGCTCGTGCTGCCCGCCGGGATCGCGTCAGCGGCACCCGGCCCCGGGCCGGAAACTCGCGTCCGGGCCTCCGCCTCCGCGGCCCCGGCCCCCACCGGGGCTGATCGGCCTGTTTCCGCAGATCAGCGTCTGGGCGATGCCGCCTGGTGTCCGTTTTGCGTGTCGGGTGCGTGCGTTGCCCCAGAAGACGCGGGGACGGCGGCCGGGAGGGAGATCACGACGTACTATCCGCCCAATCGAGGGTTCTTTGACGAGCCCACCAGCCAGGTTCTGAGGACGGGCACCCGAATCGACAGGTACGGCGGGGAGGGCGGCACCTTCGTTTCCCCGGAGGGGACACCGGAGCCGATGCGAGCGCTACCGCCTGGAGCTACGACTCGGCCCTGCAACGTCTACGAAGTCGTCAACCCAATCGAGGTCCGCGCTGGCACTGTGTCCCCGTGGTTCGGTCAGCTCGGGCTTGGCACTCAGTACGAACTGCCAGACTCGGTCGGTAACTTGATCCAGAACGGCTACCTCAAGCTGGCGGAGGACGGTGGATGATGGATCGGTCATCATTGCGGCAGTTCTTGGACCGTGAACAGATCGACCCTCGGTCCTACGGACTCGAAGGGGCGTCAGGTTTGCCAATCCAAGATCGCGAAGAGCGGTATTTCATCGAGCAGGGTCCTTCGGGCTGGTCGGTCTACTACTGGGAACGAGGGCTGCGAAGCGGGGAGCAGTCCTTCGATACCGAAGACGAGGCATGCAGCCATCTGCTTGACCTGCTTCTTAGGGACCGGACCACACGCATGAAGTGAGCGCGGAAATCAGTTCGCTAGCGGCCTGCTCGGCTTCTCCGTCGTGCCCCAGAAGCAGCACCGGTTGTTAACGCCGCTGGGAAGGCGTATCCCGAGGTGCTTGATCTGCGTACCGGCGATCCGATCCCGGCTCCGTCTTCGGGCTTGACGAAGGTGTCGTTGTCCGGGCGTGTCTCGTGGGGGGCTCAGGAGCGTGGTGCGTTCATCAAGCAGTGGTATGACCAGGGGTTCCAGACGCCTGAGGGCGGGTGGGCGCAGTACGACATTCATCACATCATCCCGCGCGAGTACGGTGGGACGAACGATTTCTGGAACCTGACGCCCGTCCTGGGGACCGTGCATCAGACGGAGTTCAATCCATGGTGGTTGCAATATGGCGGCTGACGTTACCGAGGTGCTGGCGAGCTTCAGCGCGTACGCCGAGCCCAGGGATGGCCTGGGGGACAACCCGTTCAAGCTCGGCTGCTCGCTTAGCGCGCCGGCTACCGATGAGGAGGTCCGCTCGGCGTGGCCCGCCGGGCCGCAAGGTGAACTGGCCGAGGCGTGGTCGGTGAGCCGTGAGTCGCGGCTGTTCGAGGACGTTGATTACGGCCAGTGGGGTCTTGTCCTGCTCTCGCCGGCTGCGAGCGCCGAGCGCACGGCTGAGCAGCGCGCGCTGCGCCCTGATGACTACCGCGATGAGGACGTGGTAGTTGGAGAGTTCTTGGGTGATCCGGAGCTTCTCGTCCTCGCGCCGTCTGAGGCCGGAGACCGGCAGGTCCTTGTCGCGCTGCCGCTGGATGGCCGACAGGACTGGTATCCGGGGGCGCCGGACCTGGCCAGGTTTCTTGAGAAGTATCGAGACCAGCAGGGGGCCAAGTTCTGGGAGTCGGCCGGCTGACGGCAAAGAAGGTTGCCCGCGCTCGCGGTCGCCCCTGGTGACGGCCGGGATGCTGGCGGGTGCTGCCGCTTCCGCGCGTGCGTGCCAGGCGCGAGCTGTGCCTGTCGGCTGTTAGGGCTCGCGGTCTTGCGTCGCGCGTGTCCATGCGCGCTCGCTCGACCTCCTGATGGCTGTTCGGCCGCCTGGTCGCTGTCATTCTTGCCGCCTGTTCCGCTGCCTGTTCTGTCCGTTTTCCTGTGCTGTCGTTCTTACTGCACACCTAGGCATCAAGATGATCAAGGTCGCTCCGGCTGGCCGTGCCGGGCGGCGCGTCCGCCCGCCAGGTGGCGTGGCGGCTGTTTCTTTCGGCAACAGCCGCGCGGGGCTGCGCGCCTGCCGGGTGGTCGGCTCGCGCCGGGCTGCGTGACGCCGCGTGACGCGGCGGGGTTTAGCTGGCGTTGCCGGTGATGAGGCGGAGGCGGGCTTTGGTGGTGATGGCGTCGATGACGGCCAGGATGGTGGCGCGCTCGTCGTCGGTGAGGTGGGCGAGGTCGGCGAGCTTTGCGTCGATGGGGCCGCCGGGGGAGCGCAGGGGGCGTCGGGGGGCGTCGGGGATGAGCAGGTAGTCGAGGGTGATGTTGAAGGTCTCGGCGATGCGGACGGCGGCTTCGAGGCTGGGGGCGACCTTTCCGTTCTCGTAACGGCTGACCTGGCGGGCGTCGCTGCCGAGCTTGCTGGCGAGCTCGGCCTGGGACAGGCCGGCTTCGGCGCGGAGCTCGCGGAGCCGTCCGGGGATGAACGGGCTGGGCATGTCGTGGCCTCCGTGGTCGCCACGTGATGCCCATTGTGCTGCGCTGATGACGTTCATGCGTGCCTCCGGTGGCTCGGGTGCTTGCCATGAAATGCATTCTGTGGCATACCATGTTGCCGCCTGATGATAGTTCCATGATTTTCCGGAGAGTGGCGTGGCGCGGGTCCCGGACGCGGAGATCGAGCGGCTGAAAGCGGAGGTTCCGCTGGTGTCGCTGGCGGAGGCTGCCGGGGTTGAGCTGGCGCGGACCGGGGCTGACCTGACCGGGCGGTGCCCGTTCCACGCCGACGATACGCCGTCGCTGGTGATCTCCCTGGGGAAGAACCTGTGGCATTGCATGGGCGCGTGCCAGGCCGGGGGGAGCGTGATCGACTGGGTGATGCGGGCGGAGGGGGTGAGCTTCCGGCACGCGGTGGAGTTGCTGCGCGCCGGCCCGCCCGCGGTATCGCCCGCCGGGGCGGGGACGAAACGGTCCACGGTGCGCAGGCTGGCCTGGCCGGTGGAGCGGGACGCCGGGGACGCCGAGCTGCTGGGCCAGGTGACCGGCTACTACCACAAGGTGCTGAAAGACTCCCCGGACGCGCTGGGCTACCTGGCCCGCCGGAGGATCGATCACCCGGAGGCGATCGGGGAGTTCCGGCTCGGCTACGCGGACCGGACGCTGGGGGTGCGGCTGCCGGACAAGCGCCGCAAGGACGGCGCCGAGCTGCGGGGCCGGCTGGAGGCGCTCGGGATTTTCCGGGCCAGCGGCCATGAGCATTTCGCCGGCTCGGTGGTGATCCCGGTCTTCGACGAGCGGGGCGTGGTGAGCGAGGCCTACGGGCGGAAGGTCCGTGATGACCTGCGGGCGGGCACCCTGAGGCACCTCTACCTGCCGGGGCCGCACCGGGGCGTGTGGAACCTGCCCGCCGTCGCGGCCTCCGATGAGGTGATCGTCACGGAGTCGCTGATCGACGCGCTGACGTTCTGGTGCGCGGGGTTCGCTCACGTGACCGCGTGCTACGGGGCGGGCGGGTTCACCGCCGACCACGAGCGGGCGTTCAGTGAGCATGGCGTCCGGCGGGTGCTGATCGCGTTCGACCGCGACGAGGCCGGGGACAAGGCAGCGAAGGCGCTCGCCGGCGAGCTGACCGCCCGGGGGGTCGAGTGCTTCCGGGTCGAGTTCCCCGCCGGTGCGGACGCCAACGACGTGGCGGTGGCGTCGAAGAGCCCGGCCGACTCGCTGGGCCGGGCGATCCGGTCGGCCGCGTGGATGGGCTCCGGTCCTGGCCCGGCCCGCCGCAGGAACGCGCCGCTCCCGGAGCCGGCCCCGGCCGCCCCTGAGCCCCGGCCGGAGCCGGCTCTTGTCTCAGCCGCCGTCCCCGCCCCGGCCGGGCCGCCGCTGGCCGCTCCCGCCCCGGCCTGAGCCGGCACCGGCCCCGGCCGTGGCCTCGCCAGTCCCGGCGGCTGTCGCTGAGCCGGTGCCGGCGGTGGCCGGCGGGGAGGCGTCGTGGCGGTTCGGGGAGCGGGCCTGGCGGGTGCGTGGCCTGGACAAGGCGTCCAGCTTCGAGGCGCTGCGGGTCAACGTCATGGCATCGGCCCCCGACGGTGATGGCGGGACCAGGTTCCACGTCGACACGGTCGACCTGTATTCGGCGCGGGCCCGGGCCGGGTTCGTCGCGGCGGCGGCCGCCGAGGTGGGCGCCGGGCCCGAGGTGGTCAAGAAGGACCTGGGGCGGGTGCTGCTGGGCTGCGAGCGGCTGGCCGATCAGGCCGTGACCGCCGTGCAGGCCCCGGCGGGCGGGCCGCCGCCGATGAGCGAGGCCGGCCGTGCGGCGGCGCTGGCGCTGCTGCGGGACCCGGACCTGGCCGGGCGGATCGTGACGGACTTCGCGAGGGCGGGATGGCCGGGGAGACCGCGAACTGCCTTGTCGGCTACCTGGCCGCGGTGTCGCGGAAGCTGCCGAGGCCGCTGGCGGTGATCGTCCAGTCCACCAGCGCGGCCGGGAAGAGCGCGCTGATGGACGCGGTGCTGGGGTTCGTGCCGGGTGAGGACCGGGTGCGGTTCTCGGCGATGACCGGCCAGAGCTTGTTTTACATGGGCGAGGCGGACCTGGCCCACAAGGTCCTCGCGGTCGCCGAGGAGGAAGGGGCGGAGCGGGCGTCCTACGCCCTGAAGCTGCTGCAGTCGGACGGGGAGCTGTCGATCGCGAGCACCGGGAAGGACCCGGCGACCGGGCGGCTGGTGACGTACACCTACACCGTCACCGGGCCGGCGGCGATCTTCCTGACCACCACCGCGACCGATGTCGATGAGGAGCTGCTGAACCGGTGCCTGGTGCTCACGGTGGACGAGGGGCGGGAGCAGACCCGGGCGATCCACGACGACCGGCAGCGCCACGCGCAGACCCTGGACGGGCTGCTCGCCGGCGCCGACGCGGAGGGCGCCCGGCGGCTGCACCAGGACGCGCAGCGGCTGATCGAGCCCCTGGCCGTCGTCAACCCGCACGCCAGGTCGCTGGCGTTCGCCGACGGCACGGTCCGCACCAGGCGCGACCACGTGAAATACCTGACCCTGATCGCGGCGATCACGCTGCTGCACCAGCACCAGCGGCGAGGCGGTGATCCGCTATGTCGAGACCACCCAGGCCGACATCGCCCTGGCCGACCGGCTCGCCGCCGAGATCCTCAGGCGCTCCCTGGATGAGCTGCCGCCGGGCACCCGCCGCCTGCTGGAGGAGCTGCACGGCTACGTGACCGCCCGCTGCAATGCTGAGGGGACCGATCCGGGGCTGGTGCGGTTCACCCGCCGGCAGCTGCGCGAGGCGCTTCCGTTCGGCGACACCCAGCTGAAGGTCCACCTCGCCCGCCTCGCCGACTACGAGCTGATAATCCCGCACCGGACCGGGGCCGGCGGGTTCTGCTACGAGCTGGCCTGGCAGCCCGAAAGCCCCGCCGGGAGCACCGGCGATGCGGCTATGACACTGGACCGGTCGGGGCCGGAAGGCTCGCGGTCGGCCCCCGGCCGGGGCCTGGCCGGGGGGTGGCCGGGCCCCGGTTGGCCCGCCGCCGAAGCAGTGAATGGGCAGGCCAGCGGCCACGTGAGGGCCTCCGGGAGTGGCCGGCGGCTGGAAAGCACTGATCCGGGGCAGATCGATCACCGGGTCGCAATCGCAGCGGGAGGCCTGCGGTGACCCGCCGCCCCGCCGGCCAGCGGGCGCCGCAGGCCATCCCGGGGGACCGGGCGGACCTGGCCGGGTTCCCCCGCCTAGTCGATGCCTTCAGCGAGGACATGGCGGCCCGCGGCTACTCGCCCCGCACGATCGGGAACCGGCGGGCGATGCTCGCGTTCCTGGCCGCCTGGCTCGGCGAGCGGGGGATCACCCGCCCGGCCGAGGTGACCAGGCCGGTGCTGGAGTCCTACCAGCGGCACCTGTTCCACTACAGGAAGAAGAACGGGGACCCGCTGTCGTTCCGGTCGCAGTCCCAGCGGCTGCTGGCGGTCCGGGCGTTCTTCAAGTGGGCCGCCCGGCAGCGGCACGTGCTGCACAACCCCGCTTCCGAGATCGAGCTCCCGCGGGCTGAGCGGCGGCTCCCCAGGCCCGCGCTCACCCAGGCCGAAGCGGAACTGGTCCTCGCCCAGCCCGACATCACTGATCCGCTCGGGGTCCGGGACCGGGCGATCCTGGAGGTGCTCTACTCCACCGGCATCCGCCGCAGCGAGCTGGCGAACCTGGCGGTCACTGACATCGACCACGAGCGGGCCACGCTGCTGGTGCGGCAGGGCAAGGGCAAGCAGGACCGGATGATCCCTGTCGGGCAGCGGGCACTGGCCTGGACGGGCAGGTATCTCGCCGAAGTGCGGCCGAAGCTGGCCCTCGGGGATGATGACGGGACGCTGTTCCTGACCGCCGACGGGGAGCCGTTCAGCCTGGACCGGCTCACCCAGCTCGCCTCCCGCCACGTCAGAGCCTCCGGGGTCCCCAAGGCGGGGGCGTGCCATCTGTTCCGGCACACGATGGCCACGCTCATGCTGGAGGGCGGGGCGGACATCCGCTACATCCAGGCGATGCTCGGCCACGCCCGCCTGGACACCACCCAGATCTACGCCCAGGTCTCCGTCCGGGCTTTGCAGGCCATCCACGCCGCCACCCACCCCGCCGCCGCGAATACCCCGCACGGCCAGCGGGACGGCGGCGAGGCGAAGCAGATCGCCGTCACCGAGCTGCTCGCAACCCTGGACGACGAGGGCCTGGACGAGACGGGAGCCGCGTCGTGACCGGCCCCGCGTCCCCGGCGGAGCCGGCCAGTCAGGCCGCCGAGGCGGTCCGGGCGCTCAACCACGCCACCCTCCCCGGCACCGGAGGCCTGCAATACCCCGCTGACGCTTATGAGGTGACCGGCCAGCTGGCTGTCCTCGCCGCCCGCCTCCCGCAGGCCCTCGCCCAGATCCACGCCTTCCTTCAGGAGCGGGCCGTCGCCGGCCAGATCGCAGTCGTGGCCGGCGAGCACCAGGGCGACCCGGCCGCGATGCTCGCCGCTGTCACCGCTGATCTCGACGCCGCGGCCGGCTTTGCCCGCCGCCTGCACCAGGCCCTGGACGCCGCCCAGAACCACCTCACCTGGGCCGCTGCCAGCGGCGGGTGACCCGCCAGATGCCACAAGCCCGTGACCGCGCCCGCAGGGCCTACTCTTATGTCATGTCGATGACCGTGCACCTGCCCGAGCCCCTGGCGGCCGCGCTGGAAGCTGAGGCCGCCCGCCGTGGTCAGTCCCCGGACCGCCTCGCCGCTGACCTGCTCGCCGAGCGGCTCCCGCACGCCGGCGAGCCCCGCCGTCGGCGGCTGGCGTTCGCCGGGATCGGCGAGTCCTCCTCCGGCCGGTCCGCGGCTGAGGCCGACCAGATGCTGGCCGAGGGATTCGGCCGCGGCTAACCATCCCGGGAGCATCGTGTGCTGATCGTCGACACCGGCCCGCTGCTCGCGGCCGCCGACCGCGCTGACAAGGACCACGCGGCCTGCCGGGCGCTGCTCGAAGACGACGAGGGGCCGCTGGTCACCACCGGCCTGGTCATCGCCGAGGCCGCCTACCTGATAAACCGCCAGCTCGGCCCGGCCGCCGAGGCGGCCCTGTATTCGGCGATCATCGACGGCGAACTGGAAGTCGCCGCCCTGGAACGCGGCGACTGGGAACGGGTCCGCGACCTGGTCACCACCTACGCCAGCCTGCCGCTGGGCGGCACCGACGCCTCCGTGATCGCCCTGGCCGAACGGCACGGCGCGACCCGCGTCGCCACGCTCGACCGCAAGCACTTCACCGTCGTCCGCCCCCGCCACGCCCCAGCGTTCACCCTCCTGCCCGAATAGCCGGCCTGGGCATCAAGGCACGCCCGTCCCCCGGACACGGCACCCTCGGCACGCCCCAGTCCGCCGAATCCTGGCCCCCGGCCCGTCCCGCTGGCAGGATCACGGCCGTGAGCCCCCACCGGCTGATCTTCTTCTCAGCCGCCCTCCTGGCCGTCCTGGCCACCCTGGCGGCCGTCCTGGCGGTGCTGCTGCCGGCCGGGACCGCGTCAGCGGCACCCGGTCCCGCAGCTGAAACTCGCGTCTGGGCGATCACCTCCGCAGCCCACCCCGGCGTCAGAGCCGACGAGCTAGTTTCCGCAGGCCAGCGACTGGGCGAACCCGGCTCATGTCCGTTTTGCGTGTCTGGTTCGTGTGTTGCCCCAGAAGACGCAGGGCTGAATGTGGAGGGCGCGAACTTCGCGCAGCGAACGTTCAGTTCCACGTTCAGGGGCGGCTCGCTGGCTGGGCGGTCGATCAGCGACGTTGCCGGTGATCTCGGCTCGGGGGCGCTGACGCCGAAGGACGTTCCTGTCGGGATGATCGTGAGGGAGGGCAACTCGCTGATCCTCAACACCCGGTCCGCTCAAGCGCTGATGCAGGCGGGCATACCAAGATCAGCGTGGTCCGTCATCGATCAGACCGGCGATCCGTTCTTCGAGGAGCTGCTGACTGGCCAGCTGACAAGGAACGGCCTGGACTCGGGCGGGTTCCCGTATCCCACGCCAAGCGGAGGGTGATGAGACATGGCCTCGACTGAGAAGAAGCAGCTTGGAGTGCTGCCGGCACCGTCAACGTCCTTCACGGATGTGGCCTTTGAAGCGCACCGCGGCACTGTCACCATTGGGTTCGAGTTCAGCCGCGATGGGGAGTCCTACCGCGGTGGCCTCCGCTTCGAGAAGGTGCGCGCCTACCGGGCCCGCGAAGAGGGTCATTGCACTGCATGGCACGTGAAGGACGTCTATGACACGGTGGCTGAGGTCATGGACTCCGACTGGGTCGGCGAATTGGCTGCCGCCGAGCCGGCTGAAAGGTGGGGGTCGTGGGAGATGCACCACTTCATGATCTATATCGACAGTGAAGGATGCTTCGAGGTGGCGGCGCAGTCCTGGTCCCTGGTGCCGGCGGAACGCATCGGGTGAGTGGCGACTGGACCGAGCTCAGCAAGGCGGTTTCGCACGCGTTGCGGCATGAGCCCTGGCTCTACGAGCTGGAGCTTGATGATGCGGGCTGGACACCGGTCGACGCTCTTGTGAACGCCCTGTCGCAGGAGCCGCGCTGGCGGGGGCTGTCACGCGCGCAGCTGGAGACCATGATCGAACGTGCGCCGAAGCAGCGTCATGAGATCGACGGGAACCGGATCCGGGCGCTTTACGGGCATAGCGTGCCCGGCCGGATCGCGAAGACCCCGGGCGTGCCGCCCGCCGTGTTGTTCCACGGGACAGCGGCTGGCTCGGTCCCTGCGATCCTCGCCGACGGGCTTCGGCCGATGCAGCGGCAGTACGTGCACCTGTCGGTAGACCGGGACACCGCCTACTCCGTAGGGCGCCGCAAGGACGCGGCCGTGGCCGTCCTGGTGATCCGTGTCAGCGAGGCGCACGCGCGTGGCGTGCGGTTCTGGCCGGGCAACCAGATGGTCTGGCTGGCCGACTACATCCCTCCCGCCTTCGTCCGCGAGGATTCGGGCGGCTGAGCCGGGCGGCCCTTCACCGTCGTCCGGCCCCGCCACGCCGAGGCGTGATGCAGGTGCTTGGCCGGTACGGGGTCGGTGCTGCACGCAGGGCGGCGGACACTGACAGTTCGGAGGAGACCATCCTGGTCGGTGAGAGCGTCACTACAAGCAGCTCGATGTCGATGGCCTGACCTGTGCGCTGATGGATGTCTTGCCGCACATGAAGGTGTGGGTCGCCCCGGAGAGCCTTACAGCGCCTACCGGTTCAACGCCATGCGCTGGGACTCGACCTCCGGCCAGTACGACATGGGCTTCCGCAACTACGCCCCCGGCCTCAACCAGTTCCTGTCCCGCGACATGTACAACGGCGC
>Ga0307372_10009921_pt1 | contig 12997 bp, 8 predicted proteins | sample OX1MG_FD_202533 | JGI IMG/M metagenome (GOLD analysis project Ga0307372, IMG submission 202533) | Soil microbial communities from Risofladan, Vaasa, Finland - OX-1 | ecosystem: Environmental > Terrestrial > Soil > Coastal area > Acid sulfate soil | place: Finland: Risofladan, Vaasa | collected...
CCGGCGGATCAGCGTAGCCAGCTGATGGCGCTGCTTCTTGTTCACACGGAGAACCGGGGCAACGAAAGGCATGCCCCTTTATACGCTAACGAACGCTTTATGTTACACGAGGACAGTCCACTAGTTCTCAGTCGTATTCCCCGAGCAGGAACCAGGCGCGGGCGCGGCGGTCGTAGAGCAGGCGGAAGCGTTGCTGGTGGGCGAGCTCGACGTCCCACTCGTCGCGGCTCCAGGCGCCGTCGGTCCACCACTCGCCGGAACTGCGCCAGGGCCCGGCGGCGCGCAGCACGCGCTCGGGCGGACGCCGGGGCAGGTGGCAGAGCGCGCCCTCGGGCCGCGCCACGCCGTCGGGGGCGGGCAGGCGGCGCAGCTCCAATTGGATGCGCGCCGGCGGGCGCGCCACCCGCAGGCAGGGCACCGCCTCCGGCGGCGCGGGCGCGGCGACCTCGTAGGCGTCGCTGGCATCGCTGCCACTGGGCTGGTAGGGCACCACGACAAAGGCGTCGTCGCGGTGCAGGTCTTGCAGGCGGGCGGCGCCGCAGCGCTGCCCCTCAGGGTCGTCGAGCAGCTCGCGCAGCCGCGCCAAGAGGCGCCCCAGGCGCTGGCTCTGGCCGGCGGGATCGCCGAACAATCCAGTTTGGGTGCGGCGCGGCTTGGCGCCCACCAGGCGGAGGGTGGCGGCGGCGATGGGCGCGGCCGGCGGCTGCATCGCCAAGCTGGTCTCGAGCTGGCGCAGTAGGCGGCGCGCATCGCGATGGGGCAATGTCCAGCGCTGCTCCCACCGCCAGGGGCTGCCCGACTGCAGTCCCAGCTCGAGGGCCGCCGCCGCCAGGGCGCGGTCGGCGCGCTCCAGTGCGGCGCAGTGCTGGCCGAGCTTCTGCTCCAGCCAGGGCAGCAGCGGCAGGTAGCCCTCGAGCGCCGGCTCGAACTCCTGGCGCAGCTCGCACGGCGGCTCGGGGGGCGGGGCGGGCAGCAGCAGCCCCTGATCCTGGCCGCGGGCCCAGCGCTGGCAGGCCAGCCCGGCGCGTCCCAGGCGCTCGGCCAGCGCCCGCGGCGGCAGCGCCGCCACCTCGCCCAGGCTGCGCAAGCCCCAGCGCGCGAACAGATCGAGCAACGCTTCGGCGTCGGCTCGCGGGGGTCGCGCCGCCTTGCCTGCTGGCAAAATCGGCGCGAAAGGCTGCGAACCGGGGTCCCCAGAGCCCGCCTCGGGCTCTGGGGTGGTCGTAATTCCGCAGGGCGGCCCGCCCCCGGGAAGCGAATTCGGCGCGGCCCCAGCGAGGCGCAGCGCCGACTTGGGGCCATGGGGCCCCCGAGTCGGCGCGAGCACGCCGCCCCGCGCCGTTACAGCGGGGCGGCTCACAAGCGGGACGCGCGCCGCAGGCGCGCTGGGGCCCGCGCCCACCATGCCGCAGCCCTGCAGCGCGCGCAGCGCCTCGAGCGGCAGCGCGGCCAGCGCCGGGGCCGGATCGGGGTCGGCGATCACCCACAATCCACCTCCGCTCGCCGCCAGCAGCGCCGCCGTGCGCGTGGCCGCCACCCCCAGCGCGGGCTGCAGGCCGCGGGCGCGCAGCCGCGCCCGCAACGTGCGCGCGATCTGCGCCGGGCTGCCCAGCAGCCCCATGCCCTCCAGATCGAGCAGCCAGCGCTCGGGCGGCAGCCAGTGGCAGCGGTCGGAGCTGTGTTCGAGATCTTCTTGCATCCATGCTTGCAATTGCCGCTCCGCCGCGGGCGAACGCGCCACCGCCAGCGCCTCCGGCGCCCGCAGCCGTGCCTGCGCCTCGCTCAACCCGGCGCTGAGGCCGCGCCGCAGCGCCGCGGGATTGACCGCCACCACCTGTCGCGTTAACCCCGCTGCCTCAAGCACCAATTGTGGCCCGGCGGGCAGCTCGCCCTGGAAGCGCAGCGCCTGCCAGGGAAGTTGCGGAAGCCATACCGCCAGATAGCTCATGCCCGTAACCCCACAACTCTCTGCCGCAGCAAGCGGGGCTCGATGCGCGCCCCAGGACTCGGCGCGCCCATCGCCACCACCAGCGCCGCGCAGGATTGGGTCAGCGGCTCGGGCGCCAGCAGCAGCAGCGCCGTCTGCCGCAGCCGCTCCAGCCCGCGCAACAGCCGAAACCAGGCCGAGCGCGGTGTGCGCCGCAGTTCCGCCAGCGGCCAGGCGAGAAAGTCCACCACCACCAGCTCCAGGCCGCCGCTCTGCACCACCACGCCCAGGATCTGGTGCCAACGGCTGAGGCCGGCCAAGCCGCCGAGCGCGGGGTGGCCGCGCAGCCACAGCACCTGTTCCAGGGCCACCCCGGCGCGCTGGGCCGAGTCCGGGTCCCACTGGTCGCGGGCATCGAGCCACGCCACCCGCCCGCCGCGGCGGGTGTGCCGCGCCGCCAAGCGCATGGCGGCGCCGGTCAGCCCCGCCGCCTGCGGCGCGGCCGGCACCAACTCGGCGATCGCGCCCGGCGGCGGGCCCTCGGCCCACAGCCGCCGCAGCGCCTCGTCGCTGGGGGCACGCCCGCGGGGCGCGGCGGCGTCCCCGAACGCGGGCAGGGTGGTGCCCCAGCCCCGCGCGCCCAACAACGCTTCCAACTCCTGCCGTCCTGCCATCGCCGTCCCACCACTTTCGCTTTTTATTCGCTTAAGGGAACGATGCTAAACCAGCCCCCGGTGGTTGTCAAACCGCGGGCCGCCGGCCTCCACTCGCGGGGGTCGCGCCGCTTTGCCTGCTGGCAAAATCGGCGCGAAAGGCTGCGAACCGGGGCCCCCGGAGCCCGCCTCGGGCTCTGGGGTGGTCGTAATTCCGCAGGCGCAGACGCGCCAGTGGCGCGTCTGCGCCCCCGGGAAGCGAATGCGGCGCGGCCCCAGCGAGGCGCAGCGCCGATTTGGGGCCACGGGCCCCCAAATCGGCGCGAGCACAAGCGGGACGCGCGCCGCAGGCGCGTTGGGGCCCGCGCCAACCATTTCGGTATGCTGGGGGACATGCAAGCCGAGGAGTTGGAGCAGATCAACCTGGCGGCGATCGCGGCGGCGCAGGCGCGCATTGCCCCCTATGTGCGGCGCACGCCGCTGGTGGCGAGCGCCACCCTGAGCCGGCGGCTGGGGGCGCAGGTGCACCTCAAGCTGGAGATGCTGCAAAAGACGGGCTCGTTCAAGGTGCGCGGGGCGTTCAACAAGATGGCCGGCCTACCGCGCGGCAGCCGCGTGGTGGCGGTGAGCGGCGGCAACCACGGCCAGGCGGTGGCCTACGCCGCCGGGGTGCTGGGGATGGCGGCGCGGGTGATCATGCCGCAGGCCACGCCGGCCAACTACGTCGAGGCGACGCGCGGCTACGGCGCCGAGGTGGTGCTGGTGGCGGCGATCAGCGAGGCGTTTGCGCTGGCGCGTGCGGCCGAGGGCGAGGGCTGGGTGATGGTGCATCCCTTCGACGACGCCGCCATCATCAACGGCCAGGGCACGGTGGGGCGGGAGATCGTGGAGGATCTGCCCGGGGTGACCGACGTGGTGGTGAGCATCGGCGGCGGCGGGCTGGCGACCGGGGTGGCGGCGGCGGTGAAGCGGCAGCGGCCCGCGGTGCGGCTGTGGGGGGTGGAGACCGAGGGCGCCGACTGCATGGCGCAGGCGCTGGCGGCGGGGCGGGTGGTGACCCTGCCCCAGATCACCTCCATCGCGCGCACGCTGGGCGCGCCGGCCGCCTCGCCGCTCACGCTGCGCGCGGCCCAGGCCTGGTTCGAGCGGGTGGAGGTGGTCTCCGACGCCGCCACCGTGCGGGCGCTCGACTTTTTGCTGGAGCGCTGCAAGCTGCTCACCGAGCCCGCCGCCGCCTGCACCCTGGCGGCGGCCGAGCGCCTGGCGCCGCAGTGGAAGCCCAGCGACCAGGTGGTGCTGGTGCTGTGCGGCGGCAACCTTGCGGTCGCCGACCTGTGCGGCTTCGCCCCGCTGCGCGCGGCGCCGTAGCCGGCCCGGTTAGGCGTCGGCGGGGCCGTAGGGGGCGGGCGGATGCTGCCGGTGCCAGTCGGAGTGGGCCTGCAGTTGGCGGGCGGCGCCGAGGGCGGCGCCGTCGTTGAGGGCGGCGGCCAGGAACTGCACCCCGATGGGGAGGTGGTTGGCGGCGAGGCCGGCGGGCACCGTGACCGCGGGCAGGCCGCAGAGGCTGGAGATGCCGTCCGGCTGCAGGCTGTCGGGGACGAAGCCGCCGCGGCCGCCGCGCCCGCCCCGTCCCAGGCCCCGCCCCGGACCGCCGCGCGCGGCGCGCGCCGGCGGGTTGATGAGCGAGGCGGTCGAGCCCTGCCCGGGCGCGGCCAGCACGTCGAACTGCTCGAACAACGGCTCCAACTGCCGCGCCAACTGCAGCCGCAGCCGCTGCAGTTGGATATAGTCGGTGGCGCTGAACTGGCTGCTGGCATAGCCGTTGATCTGCCCCAGCGGGTCCTCCAGCAGGGCGCAGCGGCCGCTGGCGATGAGCTCGGAGTAGGCGCTGGCGGCCTCGATCAGGATGACCAGCTCGCTCGCCTGCTCATAGGGCCCCGCCGGGAAGGCGGCGTCGGCGACGCTGGCGCCGTGGGCTTGCAGCACCGCCAGGGCGCGCTCCACCGCCTGGTGCAGCTCGGGCCGCGCGTGGGGAAAGACGTTGGTCAGCCGCCCGATGCGCAGCGGGCGCTCGGGGGGCGGGGCGAAGGCGGCCTGCGCCTCCGGCAGCGAATCCCAGTCGAGCGGATCGTGCCCGGCGATGGTGGCCAGGATGAGGGCCAAGCAGTCGGCGCTGCGCCCCATCGGCCCGATCTTGTCCATGGTCCAGGCGATGGTCATCACCCCGTGGCGGCTGACCCGCCCGAAGCTGGGGCGCATGCCGGAGATGCCGCACTGGGTGGAGGGGCAGATGATGGAGCCGCGCGTGTCCGAGCCCAGGGCGAAGCCGGCCAGCCCGGCCGCCATGATTGCCCCCGACCCGCTGGAGGAGCCGCAGGTCCAGTAGGCCGTGTTCCAGGGGTTGTGGCAGGGGCCGGTGAGCGAGGCGTGCGGGCCGCTGTAGCCCAGCCCGCCCGCCAGCTCGATCATCGCCGCCTTGCCGATCAGGATAGCGCCGGCTTGGTCCAGGCGCTGGATCACGGTGGCGTCGGTGTCGAAATGCTGGTTCTCGTACGGCTTGGCCCCCCAAGTGGTGGGGTAGCCGGCCACCGCCAGCAGGTCCTTGGCGGCGTAGGGGATGCCGTGCAGCGGGCCGCGGTCGTGGCCGGCGGCCAGCTCCTCGGTGGCTTGGCGCGCCTGGCGCAGCGCCCGCTCGGCGGTGAGGGTGGCGTAGGCGTTGAGGCCCGGCCCCAGCCGCTGGCTGCGCTCCAGGTAGGCCTGGGTGAGCTGCAGCGGGGTGAAGTCGCGGGCGCGCAGCTTCGCCCCCAGCGCGCGGATGGGCAGGAACAGGTCGGCGGGCCTAAGCATGGTGGCCTCCGCCGGCCTGGCCCGCGGTTACCAGGCGCAGCACGGTGGCGGGCGGATCGCTGTTGCGCATGGCCACGGCGCGCACCGGGCCCAGCATGGCCACGTGCCCGGCGACGATGCCGGGCAGGCGCTGGCGCTGCGCCGGGGTGAGGCGGTGGCCGTAGAGGGCGAGGATGCGCGCCACCTGCGCCTGCACCTCGGCTTCGGGGCTGGCGGCGGCGGGCGCCGGCGCCTGCGCCGCGGTGGCGCCCGGCCGCGCCAGCGCGCCCCCGGCGAGCGCCGCCGCGGCGGCGCGGGAAAAGTCACGGCGGGAGAGAAGGGGAGGCTTCATGGTGCCGCCAGCTTACCACTCCGGCGGGGCGGGTGCGCCCCCGGCGAGCGGCGGCGGCGGCGTTTTAACGTTTTTTAATGCCTCCTAACTTGCCCGCCGCAGCCGACTCCGGCACACTGCCGTACGGAGGAATTCTATGTCATCGCCCCGTAACCTGATGCGCTCGCTCGGCCTGCTCCTGCTGGTTTGGGCCCTGGCGGCGCTGCCCGGCCTGGCCCAGGTGAACCCCACCGGCGTCCTGGCCGGCACCGTGATGGACCCCAGCCATGCCGCCATTCCCGGCGCCAAGGTCCTGGTGACCGGCACCAACACCGGCATCACCTTCAACTCCAGCACGGGTGTGGATGGCCACTTCACCATCGCCAACGTGGCCCCGGGCGTCTACACCGTCAAGGTCTCCGCCAACGGCTTCCAGGTCGGCAGCTACCAGGCGGTCACCGTGGTGGCGAACCAGACCTATAACCTCAAGTCGGTGCTGAAGGTGGGCTCGCAGGCCTCCACCGTCACCGTCGAGGCGGGCCAGAGCGTCATCCACGCCGAGCAGACCTCGGTGGGCACCTCCATCACCGGCAAGGTCATCACCCAGCTCCCCTCCGCCAGCGGCGCCAGCTCGCTCTACTCCCTCACCGAGACCAACCCCGCCATCCAGACCATGGGCGCCCCCCGCCAGAGCAGCGCCGAGGGCCTCCCCGGCGGCGCCATCAACATCACCATTGACGGCATCTCGGCCCAGTGGGAGTCGGGCAAGTCGGGCGATCCGGTGTTCACCATGATCAGCCCCAACGTCAGCGACACCGGCGAGTTCGACGTCACCAGCGCCGCCGGCTCGGCCAGCCAGACCGGCGAGGGCGCGGTGCAGATCAGCATCTCCAGCAAGCGCGGCACCAACAACTGGCACGGCTCGGCCTTCGACTACCTGCGCAACGACGCCCTCAACTCCAACTACTACTTCAACAACCTCAGCGGCCAGAAGCGCCCGAAGATGCGCTTCAACCAGTGGGGCTTCAGCCTGGGCGGGCCCATCTGGAAGAACAAGCTCTTCTTCTTCTTTGACATCAGCAAGTTCGGCCAGCCCGAGGGCACGGTGAAAAACGCCACCATCCTCAATGCCGACGCCAACCAGGGCATCTTCGACTACATCCCCGTCAATGCCAGCGGCAATCCGGCCATGCCCAGCGGCGCCCTCCCGGCCTGGGACAATTGCGCCCAAACCGCCAGCGGCCCGCTGTGCAAGGCCAACATGCTGGGGCTGGCCCAGAACTACGGCTTCAACGGCACCGCCGATCCCTTCATCGCCTCCATGCTGAGCAAGGTGGCCGCGGCGGCGGGCGCCCCCGGCGTCACCCTGTCCACCCCCCCCAGCCCCTTCCAGCAGCAGTTGGCCTTCCCCGAGAGCGGCAGCAACGCCCAGACCAACCCCGATTTCCGCGCCGACTACAACATCAACCAGAGCAACTCGCTGGAGTTTGACTACCACCTCAGCCGCCTGATCATCTTCCCCGACGCCCTCAATGGCGGCGGCTACAGCTTCCCGGTGGCGCCCTACAACACCAACCAGTTCGGCTACGGCGCCGACCGCGCCATCTGGGCCACCGCCTGGCGCTGGGCGGTCTCGCCCGATTCCAGCAACGAGCTGCGCGTCGGCTTCCAGAACAGCCCCTCCAGCTTCAACTACAACCAGACCAACGCCATCTACCCCTCCCTCGCCACCAACCTGGGCTCCATCCGCATGCGGCCCAACCTGCCCACCTCGCTGATGACCAATCCCTTCCTGCCCTATGGGCCCTTCCAGGAATGGGACAACGTCTACCAGTTGAACGACAACTTCGCCTGGGTGCATGGCAACCACAACATGACCTTCGGTATGACCGCCAGCCGGGCGCGCTTCTCCGACCTCGGCTCGGGCAACACCGTGGCCACCATGGGGGTGGGCATGAGCACCCTGGAGCCGATCGAGGCCCAGCTCAACACCTCCAACCTGCCCGGCATCAACAGCTCCGACCTGGGCTTGGCGGGCAGCCTCTACGGTCTCGTCACCGGCAACGTCACCAGCTACAACACCAACGTGGCCTTCAGCCCCACCTCGCGCTCCTTCGTCACCGGCGCGCCCAGCGTGGCCAGCTACCACCAGACCGACTTGGGCTTCTACGGCGCCGATAGCTGGCGCGTGCGGCCCAACCTGACCTTCAACTACGGCCTGCGCTGGGAGTATGAAGGCGTTCCGGTGGACAACTACAACCAGTACTTCATCGCCAACGGCGGCGCCGCCGCCGCCTACGGCATCTCCGGCGCCGGCAACCTGTTCATGCCCGGCACCATGACCGGCGCGGTGCCCTCCTACACCAACGACCTGGGCAAGCAGTGGTACAAAAACTGGTACAAGGGCTTCGCCCCCAGCGTGGGCTTGGCCTGGCAGCCCTCGGGCTGGCTGTTCGGCCACAACGGGGAGACGGTGCTGCGCGCCGGCTACTCCATCGCCTACTCGCGCGAGGGCCTGCAGAACTTCTCCAGCATCGCCGCCAGCAACCCCGGCTACTCGGGCGCCCAGTTCAGCAGCCCGCAGGCCACCGCCACCCAGCCCGGCCAGTTCAATGCCGGCTCGATTGACATCGGGGCTATGAGCATCAACACCGTCGCCCAGACCCCCGGGGCGTTCTCGGCCAACATCCCCATCAACCCCATCAACGGCCAGTCGGTCAGCGTGTTCGATCCCAACCTGCACATGCCCTACGTGCAGAGCTGGTCGCTGAACTATCAGCGCGCCCTGGGCACCCACACCGCGGTCGAGGTGGACTACATCGGCAACCACGGCGTGGGCCTGCTGCAGCGCTTGAACTTGAACGAGGTCAATATCTTCGAGAACGGCTTCCTGAACGAGTTCAAGCAGGCCCAGGCCAACTTGGCGGCGTGCAATTGCAACAACTTCGGCGACACCGGGGCCGGCCAGGCGCCGCTGCCGATCATGACCGCGGCCTTCAATGGCGCGGGCGGCAGCTCGCAGACGGTGGCCGGCTTCACCAACGGCAACTTCATCAACGACATCAAGACTGGCCAGGCCGGCACGCTGGCCAACTCCATCGCCACCAACTACCAGTACTGGCAGAATCTGCAGGGGAATGGCTACCCCAGCAACTTGTTCCTGGTGAATCCCAACGCCCAAGGCGGCGCCTTCGAAATGCGCAACGGGCTGCAGTCCACCTACAACGCGGTGGTGTTCCAAATCCGCCACCGCCCGGTGCATGGGCTGACCTTCGACGCCAGCTACACCTACAGCAAGAGCCTGACCAACGACTGGCAGCGCAGCGGCTCCAACACCCTCAGCGAGGTGACCCTGCGCAATCCCGGCCTGATGAAGGGTCCGGCCCCCTATGACATCCGCAACGCCTTCAAGTTCTTCTCCCTCTGGGAACTGCCCTTCGGCAAGGGCGAGCGCTGGGCCAACGGCGGCGGCTTGCTCAACACCGTGGTCGGCGGCTGGTCGTTCGACAGCAACATCCTGCTGCAGAGCGGCCGTCCCGGCCTGATTACCGGCGGCCTGGGCGGCACCTTCAACCAGGGCGACGGCGGCGTGGTGCTCAACGGCATGTCCACCCAGCAGTTGCAGGGCCAGTTGGGCGTCTACAAGACCCCCACCCCGGGGCCCGGCGCGGTCTGGTACGTGCCCCAGGGCCTGCTCGGCCCCAACGGGCTGCGCAGCAACACCGCCGTGCTGGCCCCCTGCTCCGCCCCGGGCCTGCAGTGCTCGCGCATGTTCCTCTACGATGCGCCCCTGTTCCTGCCCGACTTCTCGTTGGTGAAGAACACCCAGATCACCGAGCGTATCGGCTCGGAGCTGCAGGTGCAGATCCTGGACGCCTTCAACAACGCCAACTTCTTCTGGACCGGCGCCGCTGAGACCTTCGGCACCGCCGGCCAGAGCCTGTCCTCCAACGGCTTCGGCCGCATCACCAACGCCTACCAGGCGGTGGACTCCAACAGCGACTACGGAGGCCGCACCATCGAGCTGGTGGGCAAGATCACCTTCTAGCCCGCCTCCCTTCCACGCAAAACGGCCTCGCCACCTGGGGTGGCGAGGCCGTTTTGCTTTGCGTTGCCGCCGCGCGCGCCATCGCCGCCTGCGCTCGGGCGAAGCCCGAGCGGGCCCGCGCGGCTACGGCAGGGGGGACGCAGCGCAGGCTGCGGCCGTGGTGCAACTCGCGGGGGTCGCGCCGCTTTGCCTGCTGGCAAAATCGGCGCGAAAGGCCGCGAACCTGGGTCCCCAGAGCCCGCCTCGGGCTCTGGGGTGGTCGTAATTCCGCAGGCGCAGACGCGCCCGTGGCGCGTCTGCGCCCCCGGAAAGCGAATGCGGCGCGGCCCCCCCGGGCAATGAAGCAGCGCAGCGCCGACCTGGGGCCCCGGCGCCCCCGATCGGCGTGAGCACAAGCGGGACGCGCGCCGCACCGGCCTGGCGCTGCTACAGCCGGGCCGGGTAGGCCGCGCTGGGGCCCGCGCCCACCATCGCTCTACTGCTGGCGGCCGCCGGCGGCGGCGAGGGAAGCCCCCAGGGCGCGTTCGCCCGCCAGCAGGCTGCGGATCACCGCCTTCAGCCAGGCGGCGATGCGGTCCTGCAGCTCGAAGATTTCGGCCGCGGCGAAATGGCGGTGCTCCGCCCACTCCACCCCGCCGTCTTCGGTCCGCACCAACTGCGCGGTAATGCGCACCGTCTGCTCGAACTGCTGGAACCAGCCCTCCAGCCGCCAGTCCACCTCGCTGCCCGCCTGGGCGCTGCTGGGCCGCACCCGCAGTCCAGGAATGCGCGCTAGCGCTGCCACCAGCGCCGGCCCCAGCGCCGTGCCCAGCACCGGAGACAGCGGCGACTCGCCCACGCTTTGGAACGGCGCCACCCCCAGCCAGGTCACCGCCGGCTCTTCCGCCAGCCGCGGCTCCGCCGCCGCTTCCGGGACCACCGGCGCCACAAACTGGTAGCCCCGCCCCGGCACGGTGGCGATCAGGCGCTCGTGGCTGCCCAGCGCCCGCCGCAGCAGGCACAGGTTCACGGTCAGGTTCGAGTCATGCACACTGATGTCGCCCCACACCCGCCGCAGCAACTCCTCCCGCCCCACCACCCGGCCGGAGCAGCGCACCAGGGCGATGAGCAGATCCAGCGCGCGCGGGGTCAGCGATACCGTCTCGCCATTGCGCCACAATTGCCGCTGCGCCAGGCACAGGCGAAAGTCGCCAAAGCGGTAGCGGCCCGCCTCGGCCTGGAAGTCGGGATTGGGGGCCGCCATGGTTGGCGGGGTCAGACTGCTGAGCAAGACACGAGCCATAGATCCTCCACACACACCACCCCGCTGCCTGGATACAATATATAACGCCTCCGCCTCCGACTCAACCCCACCGCCCCTGGGGGGCCCGACCCTCCCCCCAGCACGTGCTATTGTGGTTACAGCCCCGGCATCCGCCCCGGCCTCCCTTTTTCTCATGATTTCTGTCAGCCAGCTCACCATGCGCTTCGGCGCCAAAGTGTTGTTCGAGGACGTCTCCACCTCCTTCCCCCCCGGCCGCCGCTACGGCCTCACCGGCCCCAATGGCGCCGGCAAGACCACCTTCATGCGCCTGCTGGCCGGCGAGTCGGAGCCCACCAAGGGCAGCGTCACCCGCCCCCGCAAGCTCAGCGTGCTGCGCCAGGACCAGTTCGCCTTCGACCAGCACCGCGTGCTCGACACCGTCATCATGGGCAACCACCGCCTGTGGGAAGCGCTGGAGGCGCGCGAGGCCATCTACGCCAAGCCCGAGATGACCGACGAGGACGGCATGCGCCTGGGCGAGCTGGAGGGCATCGTGGGCGAGGAGGACGGCTATGCCGCCGAGAGCGAAGCGGCGGTGCTGCTGCAGGGGCTGGACATTCCCGACGCCCTGCACCTCCGCCGCATGGGCGAGCTCCAGGGCGGCCAGAAGGTGCGGGTGCTGCTCGCCCAGGCGCTGTTTGGCCGTCCCCAGGCGCTGCTGCTGGACGAGCCCACCAACCACCTCGATCTCGACTCCATCCACTGGCTGGAGGGCTTTCTCAACCACTTCGACGGCTCCGTCGTGGTCATCTCCCACGACCGCCATTTCCTCAACAACGTCTGCACCCACATCGCCGATATTGACTACCAGACCATCATTACCTACACCGGCGGCTACGACGACATGGTCCTGGCCAAGACCCAAATCCGCTCCCGCATCGAGTCCGAGAACGCCCAGCGCGAGAAGAAGATCGCCCAGTTGAACGACTTCATCGCCCGCTTTTCCGCCGGCACCCGCTCCAGCCAAGTGCAGTCGCGGCGCAAGGAGGTGGAGCGGCTGCAGGTGGCCGACTTGGCCCGCTCCAACATCGCCCGCCCCTTCATCAAGTTCGAGATGAAGCGGCCCTCGGGCAAGCACGTGCTCGAGCTGGAGGGGGTGGCCAAGGCCTACGACGGCCCGGCGGTGCTGCGCGGCTTCAGCGCCAAGCTCATGCGCGGCGAGAAGGTGGCCATCCTGGGCCGCAACGGCAGCGGCAAGACCACGCTGCTGCACGCCCTGCTGGGCGGCAGCCCGGCGACCGGGGTTGCCGACGGCCTGCTGCGCCAGGTCAGCGGCTACGCCGGGAAGTTTCGCGACGCCGGCACCGTGGTGTGGGGGCACGAGGCCCAGGTGGGCTACTTCGCCCAGGACCACCGCGCCCTCATCACCCCCGGGCTGAGCGTGGTGGAGTGGCTGGCGCAGTGGGATCCGGCCGCCTCGCAGGAGGAGCTGCGCGGCCTGCTCGGCCAGATGCTGTTCCAGCGCGAAGAGGCCACCAAGCAGACGGCGGTGCTGTCGGGCGGCGAGGCGGCGCGCCTGCTGTTCTGCATGCTGATGCTGCAAAAGCCCAACGTGCTGGTGCTGGACGAGCCCACCAACCATTTGGATCTGGAGACCATCAGCGCCCTCAACCTGGCGCTGCAGCGCTACGCCGGCACGGTGCTGCTGGTCAGCCACGACGAGGATTTGGTCGAGGCCACCGCCACCCGCGTTTGGCATTGCGATGGCAGCGGCCGGGTGGAGGACTTCCAGGGCGGCTACGCCGACTACCAAGAGGCCGCCGCGGCCATCGCCAGCGCCGGCTAGGAGTCTGCGCGGCAGAAACCGGGAGCGGGGGAAAAGCGTAAAGGAGGCATGCCCGCCTCGTATCGGCCGTACGCCCCGGAACAATCGCTGCTGCTGCCGCCATCGCTGCGGGACTGGCTGCCG
>Ga0307372_10009922_pt1 | contig 12997 bp, 10 predicted proteins | sample OX1MG_FD_202533 | JGI IMG/M metagenome (GOLD analysis project Ga0307372, IMG submission 202533) | Soil microbial communities from Risofladan, Vaasa, Finland - OX-1 | ecosystem: Environmental > Terrestrial > Soil > Coastal area > Acid sulfate soil | place: Finland: Risofladan, Vaasa | collected...
AGGTGCTCGCCGAACTGGACCAGTTGCGCGCGGCCGGCTGGCGGGAATCCGTTTTTATCGTCGACGACAATTTCATCGGCAACAAGGCTCGCGCCAAGGAATTGTGCGTGGCACTGGCGGAATGGCGTAGCCAGCACAAGACCAGCTTCGATTTCAATACCGAGGCCTCGCTCAACCTGGCCGACGATCCGGAGCTGATGCAGTTGATGAAAGACGCCGGCTTCGTCTCCGTCTTTTTGGGCATTGAAACCCCCGATGAATCGGGGCTGATCGCCAGCAACAAGCTGCAGAACACGCGCCGCAGCCTGCTGGACAGCGTGGCGACCATCCAGAGCTACGGAATGCAGGTCATGGGCGGCTTCATTCTGGGCTTCGACACGGACCGGGACGACATCTTCGACCGCATGGTCGACTTTATCCAGAACAGCGGAATTCCGGTTGCGATGGTGGGCCTGCTGCAGGCCATGCCCGGAACCCAGCTCTTTCGGCGTCTGCGTCGCGAGGGCCGCATTCTGGACGCAGGTTATGGCGATAACACGGCGGACAAGCTCAACTTCCTTCCCCGCATGAATGCGGCGACGCTGGTGGAAGGTTATTGCTCGGTACTGAAGAGGATCTATTCCTGCGAGGCCTACTACGATCGCGTCAAGCTCTATCTCAGCCGTACTCAGCAGCGGCCCGGTGAGAAACGATACAAGCAACGCTGGCTTACACCCGGCAATGCGCGCGCCTTCGTCACGTCGATTGTCCGCCAGGGAGTCTTCGGTCCCCAGCGCCGCAGCTACTGGAAATTCCTCATCACCGTTCTTCAGCGTCACCGCCATTGCATCGGCACAGCCATGACATTGGCCGTTATGGGCTATCACTTTCAGGTGATGACCCGTAAGTTGACGGCGACGCCGGACTCTTCCGTGGTGGCCGCGGGAACCGCCGAGAGATCGGGCGCTGTTTGAGCGTCCGGTTCCGATGACGGACCCGACTGCTTGCGATGCGCATGAGCTACGCTAGTGACGCCTGCGCCGCAACCTCGTCTTCGATGTGTGCCACGCCGTGGTTTCCGGATTGAAGTTCCAACGGAAGGAAGACCGAGAACACCGTCCCCGAATCGGGCGGAAGCGCGCGGCTCTTCACCTGGATGGTTCCGCCGTGTTTGTGGACGATTTGCGAACTCAACCAGAGGCCCAGGCCGGTCCCGGTATCGCCTTTGGTGCTGACAAACGGCTCGAAGAGGGAGTCGCGGATCTCAGGAGGAATCCCGGATCCGGTATCGGCGATGGTCAGGCGGATTCCCCGCAGCGAACCGTTGCTGTGCTGCCGGGCATTGGCGGCGCGGATCTTCAGCCTGCCGTGGTGTCCGAGGGCATCAATGGCATTCCCGATCAAGTTGAGTGTCATCTGGCGAACTTCGCCGGACATGGCCACAATCGGCGAGCATTCGCGGAAATCGCGTTCAATCGCAATCTCAGCGGAAGCAATTTTGGAACGATAAAGAGTAAGGGCGGAATCCACAATCTCGTCGATGTGGACGACGGTGGGCTTGCCTGGGTCGCGGTAGAACCGCAGAGTCTGGGCGACGATTTCCGCTACCCGGGCCAGCTCCCGGGCCGCAATCTCGTTCAGGGCCTTGGCATCGGGCAGAGAAGACGACGTCCCGATCAGGTAGAGCAGATTCGTGACTGCCGCAAGGGGGTTATTAATTTCGTGGGAGATGCTGAGGGCCAGGCGGCCGGCGACCACCAGCTTTTCCGATTTGCGAAGGGCAATTTCCGCCAGCCTGGTTGCGGCCAACTGGTCTCTCATCTCATATTGCCGGCGGCGGCTGCGCAACGCGACCCGCACGGTGCTGATGAGCGTCTCCGGCCGGACGGGCCGCTCGAGCAGCACCATGTTGCCCAGCGGCTGCTGCGCCAGCATTCTCTTGCGGCTGCGTTCGCCGGGCACGGTGAGGAGGAGGAAAAACAGCTCGGACCAGGAAGGTTGTTCGCCGATCTGTGAGGCCCACATGTCGATGTCGGGCAGGTGCATGGCTTCTTCCGCCATGATCACCACGCCTGCTCCAGCGCGGGCTTCCATGCGGGCAGCCTCGGAGGTGGCAAAGAGTTCACAAGGGATGCCATGGCTCGCGAGCAGATTCGAAATCAACTCGCCGTCCCGCCCCGTGGGCGCGATCACCAGGGCCCGGAGTTCCATTTCCTTAATGGTCATTTTGAATCGCCATGTTCTGCGGACGATTTCGAGTCTTGCAGGCTTTCGAAATTGCCGCGGTAGACGGGAGAGCCGGTCAACACTCCCTCGAAATCTGTAAGGATCGCGCCGACTGCAATCTTGCCGTTCTTCATTACGAGCTCACGGATGGTGCGTTCGTGCTCTCCGCTGCGTTTCTTGATCACGGAGAGCGCCTGCCGCACCTCGCCTGCTGCTTCAAAATAGCGGAACAGCAGAACCGTGTCGGCGAGGTAGCTCACGTCCACGGGCGTATCCACAGCGCTTCCCACAAAACCATGCTGCGCCACGGTCATCAGCGTCGCCACGCCTTTCTGGCTCAGGAACCCAAGCATCTCGTGCAATTGCATGGAGAGAAATTGTTCGCCGGGCATGGCATTCAAAAACCCGTTCAGGCTGTCGATGATCAAGAGCTTCAAATCCTGCTTCTCGACCAGGTCCCTGATTTCATGAACAAATTGCCCGGGCGAGAGTTCCGCGGCATCCACCTGGCGAAGGAACAGGTTGTTGTCTTCAACGTGTTTCCTGATGTCGAGGCCCAGGCCCTTGGCCCGGATGACCAGGGTCGCCAGGGTTTCGTCGAAGGCGAACAGCGCCGCCCGGCCGCCCTGTTCCACCGCGGTCACGGCGTAGCGCACGGCGATGGTGGATTTACCACATCCGGCGGGTCCCAGCAGAAGCGTGCTGGTGCCGCTGTCAAGGCCGCCGCCCAGCAGCGTATCCAGCGCTTCGACACCACTCTTCAACTGCGTGGGCTCGAACGTCAGAGGGTGCTCTGAGGCCACCAGCCGGGGATAGACTTCGACACCGCCGTGCTTGATGCAATAGTCATGAAAGCCCTCGCGGAACTTTGCCCCGCGCAGCTTCTTCACTTCCAGGCGGCGCTTCTTGATGCCGTACTCCCGCTCCACGCTTTCCAGCATGATGACGCCGTGGGCAATGCTCTGCAACTGCAGATCGTGCCCATTGGCGGTGCGATCGTCCAGCAGGAGCACCGTGCATTTGCGTCCGGCGAAATATTGCTTGAGGCCGAGAATCTGCCTGCGATAGCGCAGCGAATCGCCGGCCAGGAGGCGCATTTCAGAGAGGGAATCGAACACCACGCGCGCCGGCTGCAGCCGCTCCACCTCCGCCAGCACCGCGTTGGTGGTGTCGGCAAGCTCGATTTCGGAAGGACTGAAGACGGTGTACTGGGTTTCCGCTTTCAGCCGCGTCTCGTCTGCCACCAGTTCGAACAGATTGATATCGTCGAGCGACCATCCGTGCGACTCGGCAATCTCCAGCAGTTCATCCTGAGATTCGGAGAGGGTGATGTACAGGCCCTTTTGGCCGCGCCGTGCACCTTCCATCAGAAACTGCATGGCGATGGTGGTCTTTCCCGTCCCCGGATCGCCTTCAATTAAATAAAGGTGATTGCGGGCCACGCCCCCGCCCAGAATGTTGTCGAGGCCGGCAATGCCCATGGTGAATAGCTCGATGGGCCTGGCACGCCGGATTTCTCGAATCTGCCCGCCGTTTCCGCTTTCAAATGCGTGGATGTCTTGCTTCTGTTTCGACTCCATTGAGAATCCTATTCGCCAGGGAGACCCAATCGGCTGTCTCTGCGCGATTCCGACATTCAGGGGCCCGAAAGCATTCTTTGTTTATGGCTGTCTCGCCGTTGTTGGAAGGTACTGCCTGGCTCCCGCCAAGAGTAGCTCGAGGCGCAAACCAGGGTAATTCAATTTTGGCTTTACTCGTCACAGTTCGTATGGTCACTTTTGAACAGAGCGGGTGGCGGGTGGGCCGCTGGCCGAGGCGGTGAGCCGCCCGCTTATTGCCTGCTTCCGGGCAGCAGGCCGCGGTGGCGGAGTTCGGTCAGGACGCGCTCCACTTTCCAGTCGAGGGCGCCGGTGCCGTCGAGGACGAGGTCGGCGTGGGCGGCGGTGGGGCGGACCCACTGGAGGCTGGCGGGGCGGACGGAGGTTTCGTATTGCCTGCGGACGGATTCGGGGGTGCGGCCGCGGTCGGTCACGTCGCGCTTGAGGCGGCGTTCGAAGCAGATGCCGTCGGGGGTCTCGAGGAAAACGCGCAGGTGGTAGTGGGGCAGGATCTCAGGGTAGGCGAGGGCGAAGATGCCTTCGACGAGGACGAAGGCGGCGGGGCGGACGGTTTGGGTTTGGCCGGGAACGCGGGAGTGGGTGGAGAAGTCGTAGAGGGGGCGGTCGATGACCTGGCCGCGGGCGAGGGCGGCGATGTGGGCGGCGAGCAGCGGGCTCTCAATCATGGCGGGATCGTCGAAGTTCTGGAGCGGGCGCTGGGGGCGCGGCAGGTGGGAGAGGTCGCGGTAGTAGTTGTCGAGGGGGAAGTGGATGCCGCCGAGGGTGCGGGCCAGCTCGTCGGCCAGGGTGGTTTTGCCGGAGCCGGAGCAGCCGGCCAGGGCGATGATGCAGGGACCAGGGAGTAGGGAATAGGGAGGAGCGGTCACGGCGCCTCATCGACTGCGGCGGCGATGCGGGGGGCGAGGCGCTTGAGCAGGGCGGCGAGCTGGTGCTCGACCTTGCGGCCGGCTTCGAAGACCTCCTGGTGGCTAAGCTGGGACGCGCCCAGGCCGGCGGCGAGGTTGGTGACGCAGGAGATACCGAGGACTTCGATCCCCATGTGGCGGGCGACTATGGTTTCGGGCACGGTGGACATGCCGACGAGGGTGGCGCCGAGGGTGCGGAAGGCGCGGATTTCGGCGGGCGTCTCAAAGCTGGGGCCGGGGGTGGCGAGATAAACGCCTTCGGCGAGAGGGCCCAGGCCTTCTTCTTCGGCGGCCTGGCCGGCCAGCCTGCGGAGGCGTTTGGAGTAGGCCTCGGTCATGTCGAAAAAGCGCAGTCCGGCGGACGGGATGCAGGCGAAGCGAGGCTCGTTGGGGCCGGTGAGCGGATTCCAGCCCATGAAGTTGATGTGATCGGCGAGGGCGACGAGTTGGCCGATGCGGTAGCCTTCCTGGATGCCGCCGGCGGCGTTGGTGAGGACGACGGCGCGGATGCCGAGCGCGCCCAGCACGCGCATGGGGAAGGTGACCTGGGCGGGGCTGTAGCCCTCGTAAGAGTGCACCCGGCCCTGCATGACGATGACCGGCGTGCCGGCGAGCGTGCCGGCAACGATGCGGCCGGTGTGGCCCTCGACGGTGGATTGAGGAAAGTGGGGAATGTCGGAGTAGGGAATGAACACCGGATCGGAGACGGTGTCGGCGACGGCGCCGAGGCCGGAGCCGAGGACGATGGCGAGGCGCGGGGCGGGGCCGGCCTGGGAGCCGGCGAGCCGGGCGCGCAGGAATGCGGCGGCCGCATGGACCTGATCGTAGTAGGAGGTGGCCATTGACACTACTTTAAGGCAGGGATTGGGGATTAGGGATTGGGGATTAGGGATTAGGGATTAGGGATTAGGGACCAGGGAACAGGGAACAGGGAACAGGGAACAGGGAACAGAGAACAGCATCAGGGACGATGGCGAACTGAGCGCTGGCCGCAGGCTTCGGGGGCGTTGGCCATCTGCCGAACCATGTTTCGGTAGCCCGAAGAACCTGGGTGGAGGGTGCCCCAATAGCTTTTGCGCGTCATCAGGGGCTGGTGCAGGTCAATGAGCTGGTTTTGCAGGATGCTGACGCCGCAAAGCAGGTTGTTGCGCGGATTCAGGATGGTCTTGTCCGGGTCGTGGAGCGGGAGGTTCCGGTCGTGCTGCCAGTCGAAGTCGCAGCCATAACGGATGGAATCCCAGTACTTGAGCTGGAGCAGGCCTTCCTGGCGCGCGATGTGGTGGGTGACCGGATCGACGATGGCCATGGACTTGTCCAAGTGCCGGACATCGGCGGTTGGCCTGAGGCCGGCTTCGGCTCCGGCCAGAGCCTGAAAGAAGTAAGCCCAGAAGGCGCGTTTGTCGGCGTCCGACATTCGATTGAACCGGGGGCAGAAGGGCCTGACGTCGCGGGCCACCTGGCGCGAGAGCAAGTCGGGCGGCAGGTTTTCTTCGATAAGAACGTCCCACTCGGGATCCCATGGGTCGTCTCCGCGGAGTTCGGACTTTTTGACGGCAATGGGAGTGGGCGGCGCGGGCTTGATCTGGCCGGGCGCGACCGGCCCCGGCGGGACCGGAACCGGAGGCACCACTGCGGCGTGGAGCGGGCCGCGGGCTCCTGGCTGCGAAAGCGGCTGCGAAAGCGGCTGCGCATTTGCGGCGGGCTGCGCCGGCGCGGTGGGCGGAGGGGAATTCGGCACGGCCTGCTGGGCGGGTGCCGGCGCGGCGGCAAGAACCAGACCGAGAGCCAGTGCCGGCAGCGCCGATTTGGAGAAAAGTCCACGCACGGAGATTTGTGATGCGATGGGATTTCAAGAAAGTTGCGCCGGGTGAACTTTTGAAACGGTACTAAAGGTCATCCTCGTGGGAAATAGATGGGTTACGGCGTTCTCCGGAGCATCTCGACGAAGAACAAGCGCCGGGGTCAGGATAGGTTCTGTGGAAGGCAGGTTGCTGGGAAGCGGCTTGATTCAGGCGCGCAGCAGAGGCGCCGACGAGAGGCCGATCCCGGATGGGAAGGTTTGGACTTCCAGATCGATGCTGGCTATCTCGGAAGCGCATTCGCGTTGGCGGTTGCGGGTGCACTGGCATAATTCGGTGAAGCGGATGTGGCCGGCCTGGCTGAGCTCTACGCCGGCCGCAATCAGCATGCTGTAAATGTCGACGCAGGCCTGGCGCTCGAATTCGAAGAGCATGTTGATGGTGCCGGTGTCGCTGGCGCCGCGGCTGAGGACCCAGCCGCCACAGCCGAGAATGGCGCCGGTAAGGGTGCAGACTAGGCGCGAAGGCTCAACCTGGGATACGGCTTTCATCTCCATGGCCCACGGGATGGTGGGTGCGGGCACGGCGGGCGGGATGGGCACCTGGAACCTCACTGGGGTGTTTATCGCCAGCAGTTGGACGAGCGTGATTCGTGTTGCGGAGTCGAACGATGGCTGACTTTGTTTGGAACAGATTGCGGCCGGCAGGGCGGTGGAAAAATGCGCGGGTAATTTGAGAGAGGCAGGGAACGGAAAGGCAGGGAACAGGGAGCAGGGAGCAGGGAGCAGGGAGCAGGGAGGAGGAACTACAAGCTGAGAACTGCGAACCGTGCCTGTAAGCTAATCGTAATGATCGTGGGCACGGGTATCGATGCGGTGGAGATCGAGCGTATCCAGAAGACGATGGATCGTTTCGGCGCTCGGTTCCTGGACCGGGTGTACACTGCCGCGGAGCAGGAGTATTGCCGGAGCAAGCGGAGTTCTGCGGAGAGCTTTGCGGCACGGTTTGCCGCCAAGGAGGCGGGGGCGAAGGCGCTGGGGACGGGGATCAGCCGGGGCGTGACATGGAAAGAGATTGAAGTGGCGAGGGAGCGGGGCGGCAGGCCCAGCCTGAGGTTTCATGGCAGGGCGGCGGAGAGGGCCGCACAGCTCGGGGTATGGAATGCAGCACTTTCGTTGACCCACACCAGAGATATGGCGATGGCCAGCGTGGTTCTGGAAAGCAGGGACCGGAGAAACTGGGACCAGGGGACCGAGGGAACAAGGGAACGAGAAAGCAGGGACCAGCAAAACAGGGAATAGGGGAAGGTCAACCGCTGAAATTTGGCGGCTCCCCGCCGGGCTTGAGCCCGCTTGGCGGGATGCTATTCTCAGGTCAAGGTTGGTTCAGCCGTCCGCAAGAGGGAAAAGAGTGCCAAACCGCAAAGAGATCAAGTGGGCGCAACTGAAGGTCGGCACCCTGGTGCTGGTGGGCATAGCTATTGTGGTTGCACTCATCTTTCTGATGTCGAGCTCGTCGGGGGGGCTGTTTGCGCGGAAGTTGTATCTACGGTCCTACTTTGAGAACGCCTCAGGGTTGAAGAACGGCGCGCCGGTGGCTCTGGAGGGGGTCACCGTCGGCAACGTGCGGCGGATCCGGATTGTGCCCTCGCGGAATCCGACGCCGGTGGAAGTAACCATGGAGATCGGCAAGCGTGCGCTCCTGGACCTGCATACGGATTCGACTACGGCCATTGCGCAGGCCGGCGTGCTGGGCGACAGCTACGTGGATATCTCCTCAGTGAATGCGGTGGGACCTGAGCCTGCCGACCATGCCGAGCTGAAGGCGCGCAGCGTGCCCAGCATCCAGCAGGTGGTGAATACCAGCCAGGTGGCTCTTCGGGAAGTGAGCACCATGATGAAGAAGGTGGACACGGTGCTGGACACCCTGAACTCGAAGCGCGGAACCGCAGGCAATCTCCTTAACGATCCCAAGCTCTACCAGCACCTGACCCAGGTGGCAAACAACCTGGAGATCGTTACCCAGCGGCTGGCAAATGGGTCCGGCAGCCTGGGCAAGCTGATGACCGACCAGAGCATGTACGACAAGCTGAATGCGACCGTGGACCGGCTGAACACGATCTCGGAGTCGATTGCAGCCGGTCACGGGTCGGTAGGCAAACTGCTGCACGATGAGGCGCTCTACAACAATCTGAATGAAGCGGTGAAGAACACCAACACCCTGGTGGAGAACATCAACGCCGGCAAAGGCGCGATCGGCAAGCTGGTGGCCGACCAGGCATTCGCCGACAAGCTGGACAGCACGATTACCAACCTCGACGTCCTGGTGAAGGGGTTGAACGACGGCAAGGGCACGCTGGGCCAGTTGATGGTGAACCGGTCGGCTTACGACAACCTGGATGCGACCATGGACGAGGCGCAGCAGTTGCTGAAGGCGGTCCGCCAGAATCCGAAGAAGTACATGGTGATCCGGATGAAGCTGTTTTAAAGAACAGTTCGTAGTTCACTATTCACAGTTCATCGCCCGCAGATCGGAAATCTCAGTTGACGGTTCCCCGCCGGCCTTCAGTTTTCAGGGAACTGGGGTTTCTTCGGGTACGTAGAAGGATTCACCGGAGGGATTCCCTGTGCGAATGCGCTTGGTTATGGCGGTGGTATGCCTGGCGGTGGTTGCTTCCCTGTCTTTCTGGCTGCGAATGGCTCGAGGGGCTCGCGCAGCGGAGGCAGACGTCCCGCGCTATGCAGCCAATGGCGATATGCTCGCCCCGGCCCGTTACCGCGAGTGGATTTATCTGAGCACGGGGATCGACATGAGCTACAACCCGAAGGTCGCCGCAGCGGACCACTCGATGTTCGACAACGTGTTTGTGAACCCGGCGGCGTACCGGAGCTTTGTGACGACGGGGACATGGCCGGACAAAACGGTTTTGGTGCTGGAGGTGCGGGGCGCTGAGTCGAAGGGGTCCATCAACCAGCGTGGGCATTTCCAGGGCGAGGGGCTGATGGGATTTGAAGCGCACGTGAAAGATGTGGCGCGCTTCAAGGGCGGGTGGGGGTTTTTCGATTTCGATTCGCCGGAGAAGAACGGAACCCTGATCCCCAGCGGCGCGCCGTGCTACTCGTGCCACCAGGCGCACGGGGCGGTGGATACTACGTTTGTGCAGTTTTATCCCACGCTGCTGCCGATTGCGCGGAAGAAGAAGACGCTGGCTGCGCAATAGTTGCACAGTTCATAGTTCGTGGTTCGCGGGTCACAGTGCCGATTGCGAGCCCTCAGCCGTCAGCTGTTCGTTCTGCACGTGTCACGGGGTCGATTCTCCGATGATGCCTGCCTCCCACTGCTCCAATCAGTTATGTGAAGTCTGACGGCTCAGGGATGACGGCCTTCTGCTGTGAACTGCGACCTGCGAACTACGAACTGGTGCGATTACAATTTGCGGTGGTGGCGGAAACGTTTTCAGGTGGGAGCCGCTGGGGAGGGTGACGATGAAACTGAGCCGGAGACATTTTCTGGGAGGGGCGGCGGCCGCGGGCGCGGCGGCAGTTGTGGCAGGGCCGAAGAGCACGCTGGCGCAAAGCGAGGTGAAGAGATCGAGCGCGGCCGTGGACGTGGCCACCAAAGACCTGACCCATTCGGCCGTGGCCAAGGTCGAGTGGAAGGCGGAGCCGTTCTCGATGACCGACGTGCGCCTGCTGCCCGGCTTCTGGAAGGAGACGATGGAGCTGAACCGCAGCTATCTCTACTCGCTGCCCAGCGACCGGCTGGCGCACAACTTCCGTGTGACCGCCGGCCTGCCTTCGGATGCTGATCCGCTGGGCGGCTGGGAAGACCCGAAGTGCGAGCTGCGCGGGCACTACATCGGCCACTACCTGAGCGCGTGCGCGATGCTTTACGCGAGCACGGGCGATGAGTTCATTCGCGCCAAGGCAGATGAGCTTGTGGAAACGCTCGCCGCATGCCAGGCAAAAGATGGCTATCTGAGCGCGTTCCCCACCGAGGAGTTCGACCGGCTGCGCGAGTTCAAGGAGGTGTGGGCGCCGTTCTACACCTATCACAAGATCATGGCGGGCATGATCGACATGTACGAGCACACCGGCAACCGGCAGGCGCTGGAGATTGCGGAGCGCATGGCCGGCTGGGCGGCGGCGTTTTCGCAGCCCTTCAGCGAGGCGGACTGGCAACGGGTGCTGCTGGTGGAACAGGGCGGCATGATGGAATCCGCGTACAACCTGTACGGGATTACGGGCGACGCGAAGTACCGTGACCTGGCGGTGCGGTTCGAGCACCACAAGATCCTAGATCCGCTGGCCGCGGGGCAGGACATCCTGGCCGGCAATCACGCCAACACCAACATTCCCAAAGTAATTGGCGCGGCGCGCGGCTATGAGCTGACGGGCGACGAGCGGCTGCGGGCAATCAGCCAGAATTTCTATCGGATGGTCACCGAGCACCACGCGTACTGCACGGGTGGGACAAGCAACGGCGAGTTGTGGCGGACGCCGGACGAGATTTCAAAACAGCTTGGGCCGGCCGCGGAAGAGTGCTGCTGCAGCTACAACATGATGAAGCTGGCGCGGCACCTTTACGGGCAGAATCCCGACGCGAAGTTCTTCGACTACTACGAACGGCTGCTCTACAACGTGCGCTACGGCACGCAGGACCGCAACGGGATGCTGATGTATTACGTGTCCATGAAGCCGGGCGAGTACAAGACGTTTGGGACGCCGCTGGACAGCTTCTGGTGCTGCACGGGGACGGGCAGCGAGGAGTACACCAAGCTGAACGACTCGATTTACTGGCACAACCAGAACACGGTGTTCGTGAACCTGTACATTCCGTCGCGGCTGGAGTGGCGCGATCGCGGGTTGAAGCTGCGCATGGAGACGAAGTTCCCGGCGGAGGAGCGGGTGACGCTGACGGTGGAGGCTGCGCCGGAGGAGGCGACGGGGATTGCGCTGCGATTTCCGTACTGGGCAATAGAGGGAGTCACGGTGACGGTAAATCAAGAGGCGCCATTGACGAAGTACGAGACGCCACCGAGCTACGGGACATTAATGCGGCAGTGGAAGGCAGGCGATGTGATCACGCTGGACTTGCCGCTGGCGCTGCATATTGACACCGCGCCGGACGACAAGACGGTGCAGGCGGCGATGTACGGGCCGCTGGTGCTGGCCGGCCGTATGGGCACCGAGGGGCTGACGACGCGAATGATCTACGCCGGTCCGGGGCCGCAGTGGGGCGATAACGGCTACACGATGCCGGTGGTGGATCTGCGGCCCATTAAGCGCCCGGGTGGCACGGTGGCGGACCAGGCATCTGGGCAGAATCCTTCAGAAGGCGGCGTATGGTTCGAGCGCGTGGAGGGTTCGCGCGAGTATCCGCTGATGTTCCAGACCAAGGGTCGCGGCCCGGTGCACACGCTGGTGCCGCTGAACCGGATCATGGATGAGCGGTATTCGGTGTATATGAAAGTGGAGATGGCGTGAAAACCGTTTCCAGTTGTCAGTTGTCAGTTGCCAGTCTTCAGTTGATCGTTCACAGTTCGCAGGCGGTGGGCTCGTAGTTCGCAGGATGTAGCCAGCAGCCCTTCTGCATGGAAACCAGCTACGGGCTACCAGCTGCTGGCTCAATACGCGCGCAGATCGAGGATGGCTTTCAAGATCCTCTCCGGTTGTGGCAGGATCGCGTCTTCCAGAATTGGCTGGTAGGCGACGAACGTATCCATGGCGGCGACGCGCTTGACCGGCGCGTCCAGATCCTCAAACAATTCGTCTGCGATGCGCGCGGCCAGCTCCGCGCCGTAGCCCCAGCTCAGCATGTCTTCATGCGCAATGAGCACGCGGCTGGTTTTGCGGACGGATTCCGCGATGGCTTCCCAGTCGTAGGGGTTCAGGGTGCGCAGGTCGAGGATCTCGACGTGAATGTCGTGTTTGCGCTCGGCCATCTGCGCCGCCTGGAGAGCGCGGGTGACGACGGCGCCATAGGTGATCAGGGTCAGGTCGGTGCCGGGGCGGACGATGCGCGCCTTGCCGAAGGGGATGGCGAAATCGGGACCGGGATAGGGCGCGCGGCCATAGGTCTCGCGGTAAAGGCGCTTATGCTCGAAGAACATGACCGGGTCGTCGCAGCGGATGGCGGTGCGGAGCAGGCCATTGGCGTCGAGCGCGTTCGAAGGCATCACGATACGCAGGCCGGGGATGTGGGTAAAGATGCTCTCGCCGGACTGCGAGTGGTAGATGGCGCCGCCGGTCAGGTAGCCGCCGATGGGCACGCGGACGACGGCGGGCGCGGCCCAGGCGCCGTTAGAGCGCCAGCGCATGAGAGGAAGTTCGTTGCGGAGCTGGTGCATGGCCGGCCAGATGTAGTCGAAGAACTGGATTTCGACCACCGGCTTCATGCCGCGGACCGCGTATCCGACGGCGCGGCCGACGATGTTGGCCTCAGCCAGCGGCGAGTTGAAGACGCGCTC
>Ga0307372_10009923_pt1 | contig 12996 bp, 13 predicted proteins | sample OX1MG_FD_202533 | JGI IMG/M metagenome (GOLD analysis project Ga0307372, IMG submission 202533) | Soil microbial communities from Risofladan, Vaasa, Finland - OX-1 | ecosystem: Environmental > Terrestrial > Soil > Coastal area > Acid sulfate soil | place: Finland: Risofladan, Vaasa | collected...
CCGAGCTTCTCGATGAAGCGGCCGTCGCGGGGGCTGCGCGAATCCGCCACCACGATGCTATAGAATGGCCGCTTCTTGGCGCCGCCCCGCGACATGCGAATTTTAAGACCCATGAATTCTCCTTAGCCTTCGATGCTGTGTCGTTGAAACCGATCAGTGCGGCCGGAAGCCGCCGCCCGGCAGCAGCGCCTGGACGCCGTGCCGCTGCAGTCCTTTTTTGCCGAGCTTGTTCATGCGCTTCATCATGTCGGCCATGTCCTGATACTGCTTCAGGAGCCGATTGATTTCGGGAACCGTGGTGCCCGAGCCGGCGGCGATGCGGCGCCGGCGCGAGCCGTCGAGAACCTTGGGATTGCGCCGCTCGATCTTGGTCATCGACCCGATGATCGCTTCCTGGCGCTTCAGCAGCGATTCGTCGAGCTTCGCCTCGCCGAGCTGCTTCTTGATCTTGTTGATGCCCGGGAGCATGCCCATGATGCCGCCCATCCCGCCCATCTTGCGCAATTGCTTGAGCTGGCCGGCGAGATCGTCGAGATCGAAGCTGCCCTTCTGCAGCTTCTTGGCGAGCTTCTCCGCTTCCTCTTGGTCGATCGTCTCGGCGGCTTTCTCGACGAGGCCGACGACATCGCCCATGCCGAGGATGCGGCCGGCGATGCGATCGGGATGGAACGCCTCGATCGCGTCGAGCTTCTCGCCGGTGCCGACGAATTTGATCGGCTGGCCAGTGATCGCGCGCATCGACAGTGCCGCGCCACCGCGCGCATCGCCGTCGATCCGGGTCAGGATGATGCCGGTAATGCCGATACGCTCGGCAAAGCTCTTGGCGAGATTGACCGCGTCCTGGCCGGTCAGCGCGTCGGCGACCAGGAGGGTCTCGGTCGGCTGTGTCGCGTCGCGCACCGCGGCGACTTCCTGCATCAACGCTTCGTCGATATGGAGCCGGCCGGCGGTATCGAGGATGACGACATCGAAGCCTTCGCACCGCCCGGTTTCGAGCGCGCGCTTGGCGATCGCGACCGGCCGCTCCAGCGCCACCACCGGCAGCGAGGGCACATCGATCTGCTTGGCCAACACGGCGAGCTGCTCTTGCGCGGCGGGGCGGTTCACGTCGAGCGAGGCGAGCAGGATCTTGCGCCGCTCGCGATCCTTCAACAGCCGCGCCAGCTTGGCCGAGGTGGTGGTTTTGCCCGAGCCCTGCAGCCCGACCATCATGACGACGACCGGCGGCACCGCATTGAGATTGAGCGTGCCCGATTGATCCGAGCCGAGGCTCTCGACCAGGTGGTCGTGAACGATCTTCACCACCATCTGCGCCGGCGCGACCGAGCGCAGCACGTCCTGCCCGACCGCCTTGGCGCGCACGCCGTCGACGAAGCTCTTCACCACCGGCAGCGCGACATCGGCCTCCAAGAGCGCGACGCGAATCTCGCGCATCGCCGCATCGACATCGCCCTCGGTCAGCGCGCCGCGGCGGCGCAGCCGGTCGAAGACATCGTTGAAGCGATTGCTGAGGCTCTCGAACATAATCCTATCGCCGAACGTACAAGACGTGCCAAAACCAAAAGCGCCGGTGCGCGATACTCGCGGACCGACCCGCCCCCGCAGGGGCCAGAGAAACGCTTCTGGTGAAGCGGCAGGAAGCTAGGTCGGTCAGGGCTTTATGTCAATCCAGGGGATTTTCGCTGACGCCCGACCCGGTGCTTAAATCGCTGTAATCTTTGCCGCAATTTCGCCGTCACAATAACGCCGCTTTGCCTTGGAGTGGTCGCCGGCGAGGGCGCGTTGTCTTGACGTCTCGCTTTCGAGACGAACACAACACAGGATTTCCCATTCCATGAGCAGCAAATTCACTCTCCGGGCGCTGGCGCTGACCGGTCTTCTCGCCGCCTCCGGCCTGCCGGCCTTCGCCGCCGACCTGGTGCCGGCCGCGCCTCTGCCGAGCGCATCGGTCGCGACCGGTTCGAGCGCGAAAATCGGCACCGGCAGCATCGCTTCGGTCGGCAGCACCGCGAAGACCTCGATCCACAAGACCAAGACCGCGGCGGCCAAGAAGACGACCAAGGCGACAAAAACCGCAAAGAACACCAAGCACGCCCAGACCGCGCAGCGTCCCGCCGCTTCGGCGCATGTGAACAGCGCGGTCGGGGTCGGCAAGGGCGTCGGCGCGAACGCCGCGGTGGGCGCGACCGTCCGCTGATACCCAAGAAGCACCTTATCGAGATCGCGCGAGCGCGGGGCTTAACGGCCCCGCGCTTTTTTATGCCGGCGATGCGCTCTATAACCGCGCGATGCGCGCAATCGATTTCGTCAAGATGCACGGGCTCGGCAATGACTTCGTCATTCTCGACGCGCGCGCGCATGAGCTGGCACTTAACGACAGCGCAGCGCGCGCGCTCGTCGGCTGCGACCAGATTCTGATCGTCGAGAAGCCGCAACGCGAGGGCGCGGACGCGTTCATGCGCATCCGCAATGCCGATGGCGGCGAGGCCGAAGCCTGCGGCAACGGCGCGCGCTGCGTCGCGGCGCTCCTGATTGCCGAGGCAGTGCGCGAGCGCGTCGTCATCGACACCTTGTCCGGCCCGGTCGAAGCCTGGCTCGCTGGCGATCGCCGCATCGCCGTCGATATGGGCGAGCCGCGCTTCGGCTGGCGCGGGATTCCGCTGGCGCGCGATTGCGACACACTGCATGTGCCGTTGAGCCTCGGGCCGCTGGCCGATCCGGTTTGCACCGGCATGGGCAATCCGCATGCGACCTTTTTCGTCGCCGATGTCGAGCGCACCGACCTCGCGACGCTGGGCCCCAAGCTCGAGCACGACCCTATCTTCCCCGCGCGCGCCAATATCGGCGTCGCGCAAATCCTGTCGCCCCGGAAAATCCGCCTGCGGGTGTGGGAACGCGGCGACGGGCTGACGCTCGCCTGCGGCAGCGGCGCCTGTGCCGCTTTGGTCGGCGCCGCGCGCCGTGGCCTGGCCGAGCGCCGCGCCGAGATCGTCGCCGATGGCGGCAGCCTCGAGATCGAGTGGCGGGGCGACAATCACGTCGTCATGACCGGCCCGGTCGCGACCAGCTTTCGCGGCGTTATCGACCCTGCCTTGCTGAGCTGACGCAGATGGCCGCCGAAATCCTGAGTTTCGGCTGCCGACTGAACGCTTTCGAGTCGGAGGTCATTCGCGGCCATGCACGCGACGCCGGGCTCGACGACGCGGTGATCGTTAACACCTGCGCCGTGACCCAGCAAGCCGAGCGCCAAGCGCGCCAGGCGATCCGCCGCGCCCGCCGCGAGCATCCCGGAGCGCGCCTTATCGTCACCGGCTGCGCCGCGCAAATCGACCCCGAAGCCTATGCCGCGATGCCCGAGGTCGATCTGGTTCTCGGCAATGACGAGAAGCTGAAGCGCGAAAGCTATGACGGCATCGCGCGCGCGGACAGCGCGCGCATCCAAGTCGCCGACATCATGACGCTGACCGAGACCGCGGCGCATCTGATCGACGGCTTCGACGGCCGCGCGCGCGCTTTCATCGAGGTGCAGCAGGGCTGCGATCACCGCTGCACCTTCTGCATCATCCCATTCGGCCGCGGCAACAGCCGCTCGGTGCCGGTGGGCGAGATCGTGCGCCAGGCCGAGCGCCTCACCGCAGCCGGCTATCGCGAGCTGGTGCTGACCGGCGTCGACATCACCGGCTTCGGCGGCGATCTGCCCGGCAAGCCGAGCCTCGGCCAGTTGTGCCGCCGGCTGCTGGCGCTGGTGCCGGGCCTCGCGCGGCTGCGGCTATCGTCGCTCGACCCGGTCGAGATCGACGACGCGCTGTGGCGACTGATCGCCGACGAGCAGCGGCTGATGCCGCATCTGCATCTGTCGATCCAGGCGGGCGACGATCTGATCTTGAAGCGCATGAAGCGCCGCCATTCGCGGGACGACGCGCTCGCTGCGTGCCGCCGCGCTCGGCTCTTGCGCCCCGGCATCGCGCTCGGCGCCGATATGATCGCGGGCTTTCCGACCGAGGACGAGGCGATATTCGGCCGCAGCCTGGCGCTGGTTGAGGAAGCCGGCCTCGATTACCTCCACGTTTTTCCGTTCAGCGCGCGGCCCGGCACGCCAGCCTCGCGCATGCCGCTTCTTGCCGGCCCGGTGGTGAAGGAGCGCGCGGCGCGGCTGCGCGATGCCGGCAAAGCGGCGACCGCGCGGGCACTCGCGGCACGCGTCGACACGACCGCGCTGGTGCTGGTCGAGCAAGCGTCGAACGAGGATGGCAACTTCGGCCATAGCGAGCATTACGCGCCGGTGCGCTTTACCGGCGAAGCGGTCATCGGCGGCATCGCGCCGGTTGTCATCACCGCGGCGACACCCGGCGCGCTGGCAGGACACGCGGCATGAGCGGCGAGAAGCCGGGATGGTTCGCACGGCTCAAGACCGGCCTCACGCGCTCGACGCAGCGGCTGACCGATGGCATCGCCAGCATCGTCACCAAGCGCAAGCTCGACGACGCGAGCCTCAATGAGTTGGAAGAGCTGTTGATCGGCGCCGATCTCGGCCTCGGCCTCGCCCAGCAGATGACCGAGCGGTTGAAGCGCACGCGTTTCAATCAAGAAGTCAGCAGCGAGGAGGTTCGCGCGGCGCTGGCCGAGAGCATCGTTACGGCGCTGAAGCCGGTCGAGCGGCCGCTGGCGATCGATGCCGCGGTGAAGCCGTTCGTCATACTGGTGATCGGCGTCAATGGCAGCGGCAAAACCACCACCATCGGCAAGCTAGCGAAACTCTACGGCGATGCCGGCAAGAAAGTCATCCTCGCCGCCGGCGACACGTTCCGCGCCGCCGCGGTCGAGCAACTCAAAATCTGGGGCGAGCGCGCCCATGCCGAGGTGATCGCGCGGCCGGCCGGCGCCGATGCGGCGGGGCTCGCTTTCGACGCCGTCGCGCGCGCGAAAAGCAACGGCGCCGACATCGTCATCATCGACACCGCAGGCCGGCTGCACAACAAGACCGATCTGCTGGCCGAGCTGCAGAAAATTCTCCGCGTCCTCAAGAAAGCCGAGCCCACCGCGCCCCATGCGGTGCTCCTCGTGCTCGACGCCACGGTCGGCCAGAACGCGCATGCGCAGGTGCAGACCTTCCGCGACCTGATTTTATCGGAATCGGCGAAAGCGCCGAGGACCTGCGTCCCTTCGATGCCGCGGATTTCGCCAACAGCCTGGTCGGCCTTGAGAGCTGAGCGTTCCCCCGCACCCTCCCGCGCGTCGCGCGGACCCCTCCCTCTCCCCGGCGGGGAGAAGGACAACCCGTTCGACCGCGCTTCGCGGTCGAACCCGAAGGGGCCAATCGCGAAGAGCGATTGGCCGGGTTGTCGATGAGGGAGCTTTTGCTCGCATTGATGTTGGTTGTTTTCTCCTTTCACGCCGCCGCCGCGGCGGACGCTGTCATTATCACCGACATCCATTTCAATCCGCTCGCCGACAAATCGCTGGCCGATCGGCTGGCCGCGGCGCCGGCCGAGCAATGGGCCGCGATCCTCGACCGCGGTGGCGAGCGCCTCAGCGCCTATGGCGAGGATTCCGACTGGAAGCTGTTGCGCGCGGCGCTTGCCGCGATCAAGACGCAGCACCAGCCGAATCTCGTCCTCGTGCCCGGCGATTTCCTGGTTCACAGCTTCCGCGCCGTTTTCAATGCCGGCTTTGCCGAGCACGATGCCGCGTCCTATCGCCGCTTCGTCGCCAAGACCCTGGGCTTCCTCGCCTTGCAGCTCAAAGCCGCGTTCGATCGCGCGCCGATCCTGCCCGCGCTGGGCAACAATGATTCCGATTGCGGCGATTACGCAATCCGCCCCGGCGGGCCTTTTCTGGCCGATACCGAGGCGAGCGTCGCCGCGATGATCGGGCCCATGATACTCAAGGGGGCCGCCGGCGACAGCTTCGCCAAGAGCTGGACCGCGCTCGGCAATTACGTCGTGCCGAACCCGGCGGTGCCGGGCGAGAGCGTTGCGGCGGTGAACCTCAATTTCTTCTCGCCGCATTACCGCAATTCCTGCGGCAGCGACGCCGATGGCAATCCCGCGCGCGCGACGCTGGCTTGGCTCAAGAACATACTCGCCGATGCCGCGCGCGCCGGGCGCAAGGTGATTCTCGTCTATCACATCCCGCCGGGCGCCGATGCCTATGGCACCGCGCGCCAGGATTCCTGCCCGATCACACCGGTGCCGCTGCTCGCCGCGCCCTATGCCGACGAGTTGCACGCGTTGATGCTGCGCTATCGCGACACGATCGCGGCAAATATCGCCGGGCATCTTCATACCGACGCGTTCCGGATCTTGCGCGAGCGCGGCGCGCCCTTCGGCTTCGTGATGATCGCGCCGGCGCTGAGCCCGATCTTCGGCCAGAATCCGGCGTTCCGGCGCGTAGAGATCGGCGCTGACGGTACGATCGCCGACGAGACCACGTTCTATCTCGCGAATCTGCCCGAGGCCGCGGGCGGGGCGGCGCCGCAATGGCGCGCCGAGACCCGCTTCGATCGCGCCTGGGGCTTACCGCGCTTCGATGCTGCGAGCCTCGATAGGCTCTATCGTCGCATCGGCACTTCGCTCGAGGCGCGCACGCGCTGGATCGCGACGTATGGCGTGCAAGGCCCCGCCGGCGCGGCGATCACGCCGGGGAATTTCCCGGTCTACCGCTGCTCGGTCGGCAGCGATCGGATTACCGATGTCGCGCGCTGCCTCTGCGGCGAAGCACGTTGAGGCCGCGAAAAACAGCGGAGGAACCGCCATGACGAATAAAGCTCCGAGCCGCATTCGGGAAATTCCGGCCGCGGCGCTCACACCGGCGCAGCAGGCAGCGATCGACGCCGTGCTCGGCGGACGCGGCCGCATTCCCGGCCCCTACAAGATCTGGCTGCATAGCCCGGTGCTGATGCAGCGGTTGGAGCGGCTGGGCACGTTCCTCGTCACGGAATCGTCGCTGAGGCCGCGCGAGCAGGAGCTCGCGATCCTGATCGTCGCGCGTCATTGGCACGGCGATTACGTCTTCAGCGTGCATGCGCGCGTCGCGCGCGATGCCGGCATCGACGACGCCGCGATCGAGGACATCCGTGCGGGCCGCCTGCCGGCGCTGAGCGATCCGCGCGAGGCCGCCATCGTCGAGATCGCGACCACGGCGCAGGATCGCGATCCGGCCAATGACGCCGCGTTCGCGCGCGCGATCGCCGCGCTTGGCGAGGAGGGCTTGGCTGATCTGCTCGTGTTCATCGGCTATTACAGCGCCGTCGCGATCGCGATGAAGCTGCATCGCGTGCCGGCGCCCGCCGGATAACCGGCATTCGAGTGGGCAAGCGCGGACTTGCGATCCCGGGCGCTTCCAGCCACATTGCGCCCGATTTCGAAAGGGAGCGGGAACGTCATGACGAAGCTGAAGCGCGGCCGGCATTTCCTTCATGTGCCGGGCCCGAGCAATGTGCCCGATCGCGTGCTGGCGGCGATGAGCCATCCGGTGATCGATCACCGCAGCCAGGAATTCTTCGACCTGGTCAAACACATCTGCGCCGGCATGCGACGCATCTTCCGCACCGCCGGCCCGGTCGCGATCTATCCCTCGTCGGGCACCGGCGCCTGGGAAGCGGCGCTGCTCAACACGCTGGCGCCCGGCGACAAGGTGCTGGCGTTCGAGAGCGGGCATTTCGCCAATCTGTGGCGCGTCATGGCCGAGCGGCAGGGCCTGTCGGTCGAGTTCATCCCCGGCGATTGGCGCCATCCGGTCGATCCCGCCGAGATCGAGCGCCGCCTCGTCGCCGACAAGAGCCACGCGATCAAGGCGGTGACGATCGTCCACAGCGAGACCTCGACCGGCATTCTCTGCGACGTCGCCGCGGTGCGCAAGGCGATGGATCGCGCCCAGCACCCGGCGCTGCTGATGGTCGACGCGATCTCGTCGCTCGGCGTGCACGAGTATCGCCACGACGATTGGGGCGTCGACGTCACCATCTGCGGCTCGCAGAAGGGCCTGATGCTGCCGCCGGGCCTTGGCTACAACGCGATCTCGCCAAAGGCGCTCGCCGTCAACAAGCAGGTCAAGAACACGCGCGCCTATTTCGAGTGGCAGCCGATGGTCGACGCCAACGAAACCGGCTCTTACCCGTTCACGCCGGCGATCAGCCTGTTTCTCGCCGCCAAAGAGTCGATCGCGATGATGGAAGAGGAAGGGCTCGACAACGTGGTTGCGCGGCATGAGCGCCTCGCCGAAGCGACGCGGCGCGCGGTGCATGCCTGGGGTCTGGAAATCCTATGCGCCGATCCCAAAGCCTATGCCAACGCGCTGACCGCGATCATGGTGCCGGAAGGCGTCAACGCCGACCAAATCCGCGCGACCATCCTCGATCTCCACGACGTCTCGCTCGGCGCCGGCCTCGGCAAGGTGGCGGGCAAGGTGTTCCGCATCGGCCATCTCGGCTGGATGAACGAGTTGATGCTGGTCGGCGCCCTGGCCGGCGTCGAGATGGGCCTCAACGCCGCCGGCGTGAAGCACAAGAACGGCGGCGTGCAGACGGCGATGGATTATCTCGGCGGCAACGCCGCCGGTCATGGACGTTGAGCGTCTCGCGACCAAGCTGATCGAGGCGCGGCGCAGCGGCATCCGCATCGCCGCGCTCGCGGCGCAAGAGACGCCCGCGAACGCCGCCGAAGCCTATGCGGTGCAAGATGCGATCCTGCGGCAGCTCGGCATTGCGGTCGCCGGCTGGAAGGTCGGCGCCGCAAGTCCCGATGCCGAGCCGCAAGCGGGACCGCTCCTCGCCGACCGACTGCTGCCGAGCCCGGCGCGTTTCGCGCTGTTGCCAAACGCCCTCCGCACCGCCGAGGCCGAGCTCGCGTTTCGCATCGCCCGCGATCTGCCGCCGCGATCGCATACCTATGGCGAAGACGAGGTGTGGGAAGCGCTTGCGAGCCTTCACGTCGGCATCGAGATTCTGGAATCGTCCTTCGTCGATCGCCGCAAGATCGCGGAAGCCGCGGTGCTGGGCGATCTCTTGAACAATGGCGGCTACAGCTATGGGGCGCCGCTCGCCGATTGGCGCGCGCTCGACCTCGCGGCGCCGCAAGCCGTGCTGATCATCGACGGCAAGGAAATCCGCCGCGCCAAAGCCGGGACGCCAGGTGGGCATCCGAAGCGGCTGCTGGCATGGCTCGCCAATCACGCGGCCGCCCGCGGCCGCCCGCTGAAACGCGGCGACATCGTCACCACCGGCAGTCATACCGGCATGATCGACGCCGTGCCGGGTGCGCAGGTGACCGCGCGATTCGAGGACATCGGCGAAGCGAGCCTGATTTTCGCCGCTTGACTTATCGTAAGTTATTGCTTACGGTAAGTAATGGCTTACGCAATGGCAGCCCTCGCGGCGCTCGGCGACTCGACACGGCGCGAAATATTTGAGCGCCTGAGCTGCGGCCCGCGATCGGTCGGCGATTTGGCGCGCGACCTGCCGATCAGCCGCCCGGCGGTATCGCAGCATCTGCGGCAATTGAAGGAAGCGGGGCTCGTGACCGACCGCGCCGACGGCACCCGGCGGGTCTATCGCATCGACCCGGCCGGCCTGGGCGCGATCCGCCAATGGCTCGACCGGTTTTGGGACGATACGCTCGCTGCCTTCAAGGATGAGGCGGATAAAGACGCGGAGACATTGCCATGAGTCCGACCATCGCTCCGGCGCCGATCCGCAAAAGCATTCGGGTCGATGCGGCGCCCGCGCGCGCCTTCGATATTTTCACGGCGGGCATCACCCGCTGGTGGCTCAAAACGCATAGTATCAGCATCACCAAATCGCCCATCCAAGAGGTGGTGATCGAGCCGCGGGAAGGTGGGCGCTGGTACGAGCGCGGCGCCGACGGCAGCGAATGCCCCTGGGGCAAGGTGCTGGCCTGGGAACCGCCGACCCGCCTGCTGCTCGCGTGGCAAATCAACGGAGGCTGGCAATTCGATCCGGCGCTCGTCACCGAGGTCGAGATTCGTTTCACGCCCGACGGTACCGGGACGCGGGTAGAGCTCGAGCATCGTCACCTCGAGCGCTTAGGCGAGCATGCCGGGGCGATGGCCCAGGCCTTCACCGGCGGTTGGGGTACCTTGCTCGACAGCTTCGCGAAACAGGCAATTTGAAGGAGGAGCATCATGGCCGAGCTACAGATCATCGGCGCATCGCCGAGCAATTTCGTCTGGGTGACGCGGATCGTCTGCGTCGAGAAGGGCGTGCCTTACACCCTCGTCCCAGCGATGCCGCACACGCCGGACGTCGATGCGATTCATCCTTTCGGCAAGGTTCCCGTCATGCACCACGGCGACGTGACCTTGGCGGAGTCCCGTGCCATCATCGGCTATATCGATCGCGCCTTCGACGGTCCGTCGCTGATGCCGCGCGATCCCATTCCCGCCGCGCAAACCGAGCAATGGGTCTCGATGGTCTGCACGACGATCGATCCGCTCTGGTTGCGTCAATATTACGCCGCCTATGTGATGTTCGGGAATAAGGATGGCACGCCCGACCGCGCGCGCATCGAGGCCGCGATCCCGAAAATGGCGTCGCAATTCGAGATCATGGACCGCGCCGTCGCCAAGACCGGCTTTCTCGCCGGTGATGGTTTCACCCTCGCGGACGCTTATCTCACGCCCATTCTCTATTACATGAATGCCGTGCCGGAGAGCCACGCTCTCCTCGCCAACTGCGCGCATCTGAGCGCCTATTTCGATCGACAGATGGGGCGCCGCAGCGTTCAGGAGACCAAGCCCGAGGTTCTTGTCCATCAAATGCGGCAGTGAAAAAACGGCCCCAAGGCCTGTGACTCCCGGGGATAACGCGGAATGCGGTTGAGGCTCAAGCGCTTCCGCCGCAGCCCGGCGCGAACAAGCGGCGGAGCGATTGTGGACGCGATGCGCTTTGCCGTCGCGCCGGCGAGCGTCTAAGCTCGGTCTCATGGCCGAAACTGCGGCGAGAAGCCTCTTTCCCGACGACGCGAAGAATGCCGCGCGGACCGGCATTCTGCCGTTCCAGGCAATCAACGCGATGCTGCGCGAGCACGAGATCTGGTCGAAGACCGAGATCCTGGCCGACCAGGTGCAGCCGGCGAGCATCGATCTGCGGCTCGGGCCGATCGCCTATCGCGTGCGCGCGAGCTTCCTGCCCGGCCCCAACAGCACCGTGCTCGACAAAATCCAGGAGCTCGACGCCTATCCGATCGACATCGGCGGCGGCGCGGTTCTCGAAAAAGGCTGCGTCTATGTCGTGCCGCTGCTCGAAGCGTTGACGCTCAAAAGCGGCGTCACCGCCTTCGCCAATCCCAAAAGCTCGACCGGCCGACTCGACGTCCTGACTCGGCTGATCGGCGACCGCAGCCACAGTTTCGACCGGCTCGACAAAGGCTATCAGGGGCCGCTCTATGTCGAGATCGCGCCGCGCACCTTCAGCGTCGTGGTGCGCCCCGGCTCGCGCCTCAATCAGCTCCGCTTCCGCCGCGGCTCGCCGGTGATCGCGGCCAGCGAGCTGCAGCGCCTCCACGACGAGGGTCAGCTCGTCCTCTCCGAGGGCGCCGACCAGAATTTGATCGAGCGCAAGATGCTGCGCCTCACGGTCGATTTGCATGGCGGCGGCAAGGGCGGACTGATCGGCTATCGCGCGAAGAAGCACACCGACCGCATCGATCTCGAGAAGATCGGGCAGTACGACCCGATGGAATTCTGGGAGCCGATCCATTACCACCGCGACCCGCCGCTGATCCTCGATCCCAACGATTTCTATATCCTCGTCACCAAGGAGGCGGTGCGCATCCCGCCCGATTTCGCCGCCGAGATGGTCGCCTACGATACCTCGGTCGGCGAGTTCCGCGTCCATTACGCTGGCTTCTTCGATCCCGGCTTCGGCTGGGGCGATGCGGTCAGCCGTGCCGTGCTCGAAGTCCGATCCCATGAGGTCCCGTTCACCCTCGAGGACGGCCAGACGGTCGGCTGGCTGCAATATGAGCGCATGGCCGGCCGGCCGGACCGGCTCTACGGCGCCGGCCTCAAATCGAATTACCAGGGCCAGGGCCTTACCCTCGCCAAGCAATTCGCCGCGCTCAAGGGCTAAGCGTTTCCAGCAGCGCTGGCCGTTAACCGCCCGTTCACCTTTTATTAACCATCCGCGCATCAAAGTTAAGAGGTGATGAATCCCGTCGCGGGCTTGCGGCGGCGCTCACTCCTTGCGAATACTCGGAGACCAGCAGTGCGGGCTTCAACCTTGGCCAGACCGGAAACCAGCCTCAGGCACCAGACCGTCGCGATCATCGACGACCGTGCCACCAATCTGAAGATTCTGGAGCGGCTATCGAAGTCGCTGGCGGACGGCGTCGAGGTCACGATCTACGACCGGCCGCAAAAGGCGCTCGACACGGTGCCGACCGCCCCGCCCGATCTCGTGATCACCGATTTCAACATGCCGGAGCTCGACGGCGCTGAATTCATCCGCCGTTTCCGCGCGATTCCGTCCTGCGCCGACGTGCCGGTGATCGTCATCACCGCCTATGAGGATCGCGAGCTGCGCTATCAGGCGCTGGAAGCCGGCGCCACGGACTTCCTCTTAAGCCCGGTCGACCACCACGAATTCCGCGTCCGCTCGCGCAATCTTTTGACCTTGCGCCGGCAGCAATTGCAGTTGAAGGAGCGCGCCACCTCGCTCGAGCAGAAGATGCTCGCCGATGCGCGACGCCACCGCAACGCGCTGCGCGAGAGCCACGAGCTGCTGATGCGCGTGATCGACGCCGTGCCGGTGATGGTGGCGGCGACCGACCGCGAAGGCCGCTATGTCTTCGTCAACGACTGGTTCGCCAAGCGGATCGGCAAACCGGCCGATCAGATCATCGGCCTGACCCCGCTGCAGGTGCGCGACGATCTCGCCGCGCGCGGCGCGATGGAGCGCGACCGCCGGATCGTCGCCGGGATCGACCAGCCCGGCGCTTTCGAAGAGACCTTGCCGGCCGGCGGCACGACCGAGAAGGG
>Ga0307372_10009925_pt1 | contig 12996 bp, 8 predicted proteins | sample OX1MG_FD_202533 | JGI IMG/M metagenome (GOLD analysis project Ga0307372, IMG submission 202533) | Soil microbial communities from Risofladan, Vaasa, Finland - OX-1 | ecosystem: Environmental > Terrestrial > Soil > Coastal area > Acid sulfate soil | place: Finland: Risofladan, Vaasa | collected...
CAACTTCTACAACCACCAACGCCGGTGCACCAAGGCCGGCAACCTCAGCCCCATCCGCTACGAGTTAGCTTTGGCCCCCAGGCCACAAGCGGCCTAACCGCGTGTCCACAATCTCTGGGCAACCTCATTCGAAGCTGGCGGGGATGGCGTTCGGTGACAATCACCTCGGTGTGTCTGGCACCCAGTAGCTAGCGGCCTCGAGCCCCCGCTCCTCACGCGCCCGGGTGAGCCCGGCTGGTGGGAGACGGTGGCCCTCAGCTCCAAGTGCCGATGCTGGCCCGGACCGTCCGGCCCGGGATGCCAGAGCCGACCGGCCGGTCAGACCGGGCTAGGCAGGAGGCGGACTGTATCGGGCCGCCCGATCATTCCTGGGACGACCACGCGGGCGTTGCGGCCCCGCAGGTTCAGGGCCAGGCCGACTCCCGTGTTGAGGAACCGGAGGGCTTCCGGTCCGAACCGATCTCGGAATTTGGCGCAGCCCCGGTGAGGCTTCGGGGTGATCTCGATGACAGCGCTCCCAATTGCGAGTCGGCGTCCGGCCGGTAGCTGCTGGAACTCAGATCCAGATCCACATATAGCTGGTCGCCCGCCAGGGCCCAGCGCTCTATCGGTCCCGCCACCCGTTCAGCAGCTCGGGCGTTCATAACGGTGATCTGACCCTCCGGATCCTGCAACCCGTCCGGCGTGCTCGTACTGCCCCTCAGGTGCCAGCTATCGCCCACGAGTCCGACCTCCAGGTCAAGCCTGGCCACCTCAAGGATCTCACGCTCGCCGACAGCTGGGCGACAGACAATCAACTCCACCGTGCCCAGTTCTGTGGGCGAGCCGCGTAGGTGGTCTAGCCCCGCCTTCAGGTCCTGGACACTCCGGTACGCCACGAACGAGATTATGGCCGGTCAGCCGGCCCAGCTAGCGCGTCAGCCCGATGGATACTCACGACCCGCGCCCATCGCTCTGGGTCTGGCTACCGTCGGGCGGACCCGGATCTTCGCTGAGCGCCAACCGCATCAGCGCGTTGACTGCCCCCGCCGCGGCGGCGCTGCCTCCCCTTCGGCCCACATTGGTGATGGCTAGCGCACGCCAGGGGCCCGACCAGAGTTCCGCTTTGGATGCGGCGGCGCCCACATATCCCACCGGCAGCCCGATCACCGCGGCGGGCCTGGCCCGATCTCGCATTCCGAGCAAGGCGGCAAGGGCGGTGGGGGCGTTACCGATGACCCAGAGGGCGCCGTCGGGGTGCTCCTCGACCGCGGCGGTGATGGCCGCGGCGGAGCGGGTGCTTCCTTCCGGTGAGCCGCCCACCCGGTCGAGATAGCACACGGCAGTGGACACGGACGGGATGCCCGCCATCACCATCCGCGCGTCACAGATGACTGGCGCGCCCGATCGCAGGGCGGCCACGGCCCCGCCCACCGCGGCCGCGCCGATGCGGGCCGAAGTGGCGAAGCTGTCGTCAGCCGTGGCGTGGACCATGCGTGCCACCACCTCGCGCTGTCCCTCGGGCCAGGATGAGAAGTCCACCTCCGAGTTCATGATCCGGTAGCTCTCAACTTCGATCGGGTGGATCGGCGCGGGCAACGGCCATATGGCATCCACGGGGCAGACCTCCAGGCAGGCGAGACAGTCAGTACAGCGGGCAGGGTCGACGGTCGGCGCCAATGGCGCCGGGGACAGAGCGGACTCGGGACAGGTGGTGATACAGGAGCCGCAGGCCGTGCAACGCCGGGTGATGGCGACGGTCACAGGTCATATCCCCGCGGGGTGACCATGCGGGTGCCGATCCAGCGGGTGGTCGAGGAGCCCACGATCACGATTGAGACCATGTCGACCAGGCTGGGATCCAGAGAGTCCAGGGTCGTCCTCACCACTTTCTCGGTGGGCCGGCCGGCGTCGGTCACCACGGCCACCGGTGTATCCGGCCCGCGCTGGCCCAACAGGATGGCCACGGCTTCGTCCAGTTGGGTGGTGCGGCGCCGGGAGCGCGGGTTGTAGAGCGAGACCACGAAGTCGCCTGCGGCCGCCGCCTCCAACCGGCGGCGGATGACGGGCCACGGGGTGAGCAGATCCGAAAGAGATATGGCGGCGTGGTCATGGGCCAGAGGTGCCCCCAGCACGGCCGCGGCGCTGAGGGCGGCCGTGACACCGGGCACGATCCGCACCGGAGGTGCCCCGAAGCGCGCTGCCATGTCCAGCACCAGACCGGCCATGGCGTACACCCCCGGGTCACCTGAGCAGACCAGGGCGACCCTGTGGCCGGCCGCCGCCCGGCGGAGAGCTTCGGCGCAGCGCTCAGCCTCCTGTCCGATGGGGTAGCGCAGTACCTCCTGAGAGGCGGTGAGAAGGTCGTCCGCCAGGTCGACATAGAGCCCGTAGCCGATGACGACCTCGGCGTGCCGCACCGCCGCCGCCGCCGCCGCCGTCCGCAGGGCCGGATCCCCGGGTCCGAGGCCCACCACCGACAGGTCGCCGGCTGGCCGGCGCCGACGGGCGACCGCCACCGTGGAGTCGGCGCTCTTCTGTTTCTCCACCACCAACTCGCCCCCGGGCTGAGCGCCCAGGATGGCGGCTGCCTCGGCCACCGAAGGGGTTCCGACGGCCGCTTCGACTACTGCGCTGGGATTGGGGGTGCAGACCGCGGACAGGTCGGCAGCAGAGAAGACTTCGAGGGGCACACCTAACCCATCGGCCAGCTCGATGATGGCGGGTTCGGCGGCCTTGCGCTCGTGAGTCACGACACGCCCAACCGCGGTCGCGTGCAGCCCGGCATCCCGCAGCGTCTCTCTCACCAACCGGCGTAGGCCGGGGCCCGAGGCCCCGCGGCTGGAGCCAACCCCGAGGACCAGGGACGGCGGCCGGAGGAAGACCTGGTCGCTTCCGGGCGCCAGATCCCGCTCGGTCACATGTACGTGGTTGCCGGACGCTCCCGGCGGCCGGCCGGCCCCCGAACCGGTGGTGTCCGCCAGTTCGGCCAGGGCGGGTGGAAGGGGCCAATCGCTCAACTCGGGATCGACGCGGAGCCCCGGCCGGTCACCGTCCAACCAACGGCGCATGAAGGCGGCCACGGCGCCTTCGGACTTGAACCCCTCCAGTCCGTCAAGGGCGGGGATCCCGGCCCGGTCGCTGGCCGTGGTGACCACCGCCTCGGCGCCGGTCAGGACCGCTACCTCCCGAGCCAGCCGGTTGGCCCCCCCGGCGTGACCGCCTGTCAGAGCCACAGCCCATCGGGCGGTGTCATCCAGGCAGACCACGGCCGGGTCGGTGGCCTTGTCGGCCAGAAGGGGTGCCGTGGCCCGTACGGCCACTCCGGTGGCACAGACGAGCACGAGTGCGTCGACCTGGTTCCAGGCGTCGCGCACGGTGGCCATCAAAGAACCGTGCCGGTGCTCGTAAGGAAGGCGCCGGGCGAGCATCGCACCTCGATCGGTCACAGAGCAGCAGAGAACTCTCACGATCCTGTCGCTTCGCTCCCGGGGCCCCAGGTGATGAACACCGGGTTTTCCGCCGCCAGGCGGAAGGCGCGGTCGGGGCCGAAGCGGACACCCCGGCTCACCGCCACCTGGACCACGTTGCCCAGCCGTTCAGCGGCTGCCGCCGCCCTCTCCAGGGACGCCCAGGTGGCCACGACCGCACCACCGGGGCGGAGTCTCTCGAGGACGGCGTCGAGCACAGACAGGCCTCCGCCTCCGAGGAAGACCCGGTCGGGATCGGGCAGGCCCGACAGGACTGCGGGGGCCTCCCCTTCGACGACCGTCACCCCCAGTCCGGCGGCGTTGGCCCGTATGCGGGCGACGTCATCCGGCCGGCGCTCGACGGCCAATACCGACAGGGAGGGACACAACCGGGCCGCCTCCACCGCTACGGAGCCCGATCCTGCTCCTACGTCCCACAGCGTGCCAGTGGGAGGGAGGCCGAGCTTTCCCAGCGCGACCGCCCGGACTTCGCCCTTGGTGACCATCCCCTCCCGATGTTGGAAGGCGGTTTCCTCGCGACCCCAGCGCAGACCCGGGCTCCCGGCATGCTCCCGTTCGGGGCTCAGCAGGAGCACTACGGACAGACCGTCGAAGCTTCCCTCGGCCAGTCCATCCAGATCACAGTGCACCACCGCCTCATCCGGCTCTCCCAGCCGGCTGGCCACCACCACCCGGCGGGGACCGACACCCCGCTCCCGCAGGGCTCGTCCCAGGGCTTCGGGCGGTTGATCCGGAGCGGTGAGAACCGCCACCTTGGGGTTAAGGGCCACCTCGGACACGGCCAGGTCCAGGGGCCGGCCGTGGGCCGAGACGACTACCGCGTCGTCCCAGCGCTGCGGCACGCGTGAGAAGGCCAGGGAGACCGAGCTTGGCGCCGGGTGGACGCGGAGGCTGTCGGCACCGAGTTGGGATGCGGCCAGGTGGGTGATCCCGAAGAACCCCGGATCCCCGGAAACGAGGAGGCAGACCCGCCGGCCCTGCCGGCGGCGGTCGTCGAGCTCGTCCAGAAAGGATGGCAGCGGGCCCGAGAGGACCAGCAGCTCGACCCCGGGACGGAGGTGGCCCTGGGCCGCCTCGAGATGTCGAGCGGACCCGGCCACGGTATCGGCGCCGGAGAGGGCCCCCCGGGCGGTATCACCCCACGGCTCCCCACCGTGGAGGCCCACCACGTCGATCAGCGGCTCAGCCACGGGCCAGCACCGCTTCGCCTTCGAAGTCCACCATGATCACTTGCGCCGCCAGCCCGGGGGCGTGGAGGGCGCAGGCGGTAGCGGCCCGCCGGCACAGTTCCTCCAGCGGGGCCATAGCCCCCGCGGCCACGCACGCCTCGGCAAAGTGGCGGGCTGTAGCGGTGGCGGTGGCGGCCTCGACCACGGCCAAGGGGGCACCGGTGGCCCGGGCCACCTCCGCCATGAGATCCCCATCCACCTTGGAGCGGCGGTAGTGAGTCATGAGAATCCCAGCGGCCAGCTTGGTGATCTTTCCGGCCATACCGACGAAGGTGACCTGCGACATGCCGTGATGCCGGGCCCGGCGCAGGGCGATGCCGGTGAAGTCCCCAACCTCAACGAAGCACACTGGCTGTAGCTCTGGGAAGAGCCGCTGAGCCGCAGCGTCGGTGCGGCCGCCGGTGGAGAGGACCATGTGGTTTTGCCCCTGAGCGGCGGCTACGTCCACCTGCTGCACCACGCTGGCCCGCCAGGCGGCGGTGGAGAAGGGACGCACGATCCCGGTGGTCCCGAGGATGGAGATGCCACCCTGAATGCCGAGTCGAGCGTTGGATGTCTTGGCCGCCATGGCCTGACCGCCCGGAACGGAAAGTTCGATACGCACGGGACGGCTCGTCACCTCGGCCACGGCCGCGCCGATCATGGCGCGGGGGACCGCGGTGATCGACGGCGCCCCCACGGGGATGCCGAGCCCGGGCAGGGTGACCGTGCCCACACCATCGCCGGCGCCGAGGAGCACCGGCTCGCTTCCGGGATCCGCCCAATCCGCTCGGGCCGTGATGTGGGCACCGTGGGTCACATCGGGATCGTCCCCGGCATCCTTGACCACCGCACAGGTGCCGGTGGGGGCATCCACGGTCAGGATGTCGAAGCCGACCCGACGCCCGGCGGGAAGACCGATTTCCACCCGGGGCGGGATCTGGCCGCTCGTCAACCAGACCACGGCGGCCTTGGCTGCGGCCGCGGCGCAGGCCCCGGTGGTGAAACCGGTGCGCAGGCCTCTGACCCGGGCGACCTCCGGCGCCAGGGGCGGCTCATGGGGGAACTCGGCGGCCATTCCTACCGGCGGCGGGCCGAGGGGCGGCCGCGGGTCGAGCCGGCCTGGGAGCGCAGGCGGTAGGCGGTGGTGTACTCGGGGGCGTAGAGGTGGGTGCGGCGGGGGGGTGTTCCGCCCGCCAACGACTCGCCCACCAGGACCAGGGTGGTCATGGTGGCGCCGGTGGAGCGCAACGCCGCGGCCAGCCGGCCCACGGTGGTCGTGACCACCTGCTCATCGGGCCAACTGGCCCTCACCACTATGACGGCCGGTGTCTCCTCCCGGTATGCCGAGCCGGGCCCGAGGAGCTCGGCCTGCAACTCGTCGGGCCGGGCGGCGGAGAGGAACACGGCCAGGGTCCCGCCGTGGGCGGCATAAGCGGCCACCCCCTCTCCCTCGGGCATCGACGCCGCCGTGCGCCCGGCCAGGCGGGTTATGACGACGCTCTGGGACAGGCCGGGCACGGTCAGCTCCTTGCCCGCGGCGGCGGCCGCCGCTGCCAGTGAGGAAACTCCGGGCACGATCTCCCACTCCCGACCGTTGGCATCACACCACGCCATCTGTTCGGTCAGGGCGCCGTACAGCGACGGGTCGCCTGAGTGCAGCCGGACGATCGACGTGTCCGCCGGATGGGCGGCATAGACGGCCACCACGTCCTCCAGGGTCATGGTGGCCGAGTCGTGCACCTCCACCCCCGGTTGGCAGTGGCCGAGCACGGCCTCCGGTACCAGCGACGACGCCCAGACCACCACGGCCGCGCCGGCCAGGCGGTTGGCCCCCCGCAGGGTGATGAGATCCTCCGCGCCCGGACCGGCGCCGAGGAAGGTGATCATCGCCCGCCCTCCTCGGCGGGCACGATCACCGTGGCCAGGTACGAAGCCGGGCCGGATGACATTTCCGCCAGGGCAGCCACCCTCTCCCCGCCCATCCCCAACAGCTCCCCGGCCACGGCGCCTGCACTGCGGCCCGAACGCTCGACGGCGGCGGCCACGTCGGGCAGGCGCCTCCCGCCCTTGTACGCCACCAGCGTCACCTCTCTGCGCCTCAGGTCAGCCTCCAGGTCGTCGTCGGCCAGGGCGGTGCGCACCAGGATTGCCTGGCGCTCATCAGCCAGGACCGTTCCGGTCCGGGCGGCCAGCGCCTGGAAGGCCATGATGCCGGGCTGGTGGTCCACGACCGTCTCGGGCCGGAGTTGGCGAACGAGGCGACTCACACTGGCGAACGTCGAATAGACCAGGGGGTCGCCCAGGGTTATGAAGGCCACCTCCTCACCGGTCCGGAGGCAGGCGACCACTCGCTCGGCCGCCTGAGCGACCGCCTGGTCTCTGGCCTCTCGGTCCGGGGCCATCTCGAATACCAGCCGCTCGACCCGCACCTCGGGCGCCGCCTGGCGGACGATCATCTCGGCCCGCCCCACCGCATCGACGGAGGTGGACGGCGCCACCACCCGGTCCGCCCGGCGCAGCGCGGCCAGGGCCGCCAGGGTCAGCAGCCCCGGATCGCCCGGTCCCACCCCAACGCCCACCAGGCGACCGGGTAGGGGCCGGTCCAGGGGCCGGCGGTCGCGTTCGGGGATGGTGAGCTCGCGCTCGAGGGCCAGGCGGACGATCTCGGCCTCCGAGAGTCCGGATCGGGCCGCCGCCTCGGCCAGGGACCGTTTCAGCGGGTCCGGCAGGTAGACACTGGTCTTCCTCACCCACGTAGGGTAGACGTAGGGCACCCCATCCTCCCCTCTGGCCCTAACTCTCCCCGGGGTCGGACCGGCCGGTCTGGCGGCGCCGGCGGAAGGCCGCCGCGCTGGCGGCAAAGTGACCCACCGGGGCTGGGTCGCCCCCGGGATGATGGTGCAGGTAGGTGGCCAGGAGGTTGGTCCCGGCCCAGCCTTCGGGCCGGGTGGAGAAGCGGCTCCCGAGGGAGAGTCCTTCCCCGGCTGGAGTCACGCGCGAGTAGTGGAATTCGTGTCCCCTGATCTGGGCTCCAGCCGGGCCGACCACGCAGTCGGCCTGCAGGGTGGCCGTGCGGTAGCCGAGGGTGAGACGGCCGGTCATTTCCGCCTCCGCCGTCAGGACGCCGGCCATGGCGTGGCCGTCCAGGCTCTGGCACAACAGCAGGAGGCCGCCGCACTCGGCCCAGGTGGGGACGCCTTGGGCCACCTTGGTCGAGAGATCTTCCAGAAGGCCGCGGTTGGACGACAGCCGAGCGGCGTACTCCTCCGGGAACCCGCCGCCGATCAGCAGGCCATCCACTGCTTCGGGCAGGCGGTCATCCTCCAGCGGATCGAAGGGGACGACTTCGGCGCCAGCGGCGGCCAACGCTTCGACGGTGTCGGTGTAGGCGAAGCTGAAGGCTGCCCCGGCCGCCATCGCCACCCGGGACCGGCCCTGGGTGGAGGGCAGGGCGGGCGGCGTGGTTCGGATAGGCGGAGCTGTGCGGGCCAGACTTACCAGCCCGTCAAGGTCCACATGCTCGTCCACGGCGGCGGCCAGTGAGTCCAGGGCCGCACGGACCGCGTCCCGCTCCTCGACCACGGGCACCAGGCCGAGGTGCCGGTCCCGCCAGACAAAGCGGGGATCCCGGGGCAGGCAGCCCAGGACCTGCACCGGCTGGTCGGCCAGCGCCTCCCTCAGCAGGGCTTCGTGGACGGGGGATCCCACCCGGTTGAGGATCACCCCGGCCAGTCGTAGGTCCGGGTCGAAGGTGGCATACCCGTGGACCAACGCGGCAACAGAGGAGGACAGCGAGGACCCATCCACCACCAGAATGACCGGGGCGTCGAGCAGACGGGCGACATCGGCCGTGGAGGAAAGCGAGCCATCCGCGGCGCCATCGAAGAGTCCCATCACCCCTTCGATGAGCAAGAGGGCAGCTCCCGATGCCGCCCGGGCGGCCAGAGGCGCCATGGCCTCGGCGCCGCACATCCAGGCGTCGAGGTTCCGGGGCGGCCGACCGCAGGCCAGCGAGTGGTAGCCGGGGTCGATGAAGTCGGGGCCGACCTTGGCCCCGGCCACGTCCAGGCCGCGCCGGGCCAGGGCCGCCAGGATGCCGGTGGTGACCGTGGTCTTCCCCACGTTGGAATGGGTGCCGGCTACGACCAGGCGGGGACCGATCTGGCCTGTCACCCTGCCGACGGTAGTGGGGCGGCGGGGAGCCAACCCGTAGCCTGACCCACCGAGATGATCCTGGTCCTGAGCAACGCCGACACCGAATTACTGGCTGTGAGGTCCGTGCTGCACCGCCTGCCCGAGGACTTTCCGCCGGTCCGGGCAGCCAGCCCCACCCGCCTGGAGGGGGAGGTCGACCTGGACGGCGTCATGGTCGTGGTGGTCCGTCTGCTGGGAGGTCGCCGGGCCTGGGAAGCGGCGTTCGACCGGCTGCGGGAGCGGTGTCTGGAGCTCGGCGTGAGGATGGTGGCCGTCGGCGGGGAGGCCGAGGTGGATGCCGAGATGGTGAGGCTCTCGACCGTGCCGTCTGGCATTGCCCGGGAGGCTCACCGTTACCTGGCCGCCGGCGGCCCCGACAATATGTCGGGGCTGCTCCGCTTCCTGTCCGACACCCTGCTGCTCAGCGGCTTCGGCTTCGAGCCGCCCCGGGAGCTGCCGATGACGGGGATATTCGCCGGAGCCACCACCTCCCGCCGGCCGGACCGGCCCCGGGTGGGCGTGGTCTTTTACCGGGCCCATCTGATAGCCGGGAACACCACTTTCGTGGAGGACCTGGGCCGGGCTCTCGAGGACGCCGGAGCCGATGTCGTCTGCGTCTACTGCTACTCCCTGCGACCCGACACGACCGGGCGGGTGCCGGCCATCGACCTCCTGGAGAGAAGCGGTGTCGAGGTGGTGGTGACCACCGTTCTGGCCATGGGATCGGCCGGTACCGAGGAGGAATACGGCTGGCAGGTGCCGGAGCTGGAACGGCTGGGCGTGCCCGTCCTGCAGGCGCCATCCTCCAACCGGTCACAGGAGGAATGGCGCGGCGATGACATGGGCCTGGCGCCTCTGGACGTCGCCATGGGCGTGGCCTGGCCCGAGTTCGACGGGCGCATCATCGCCCCGGCTTTCGCCTTCAAGGAGGTGGTGGACGACGGAGGGGAACTCGGAGTGCCCATCACCGCCACCCGGGCCGATCCGGAACGCGCCCGGCGGGTGGCCGGGATGGCCGTCCGGCTGGCCCGGCTGCGCCGCCTCCCCAACCCGAACAAGCGCATAGCCGTGGTGCTGTCTGCCTACCCGACCAAGCGGAGCCGCCTTGGCAACGCGGTGGGCTTGGATACGCCCGCGTCCGTCATCGCCCTGCTGCACCGCTTGCGGGATGCGGGAGTGGAGGTGGAGCGCATACCACCCGACGGGGACAGTCTCATGGCCGAGCTGTCCGACCGGCTGACCTACGAGACGGCGGAGCTCAGTGCCGAGCAGGTGCGCCGCTCGGTGGGACGATTGGACACCTCGGACTACCTCAGCTGGTTCGCCACCCTCCCCGACGTGGCCCGGGAGCAGGTGGAACAGGTCTGGGGCCCGGCCCCGGGAGCGGTGTACCTGGACCGAGGCTCGCTCTGCTTTGCCGGGCTGGATCTCGGCGGAGTGGTCGTGACCATCCAGCCACCCCGGGGCTTCGGGCCCGACCCGATCGGCACCTACCACTCTCCCGACCTGCCCCCGCCCCACCACTACCTCGCCTTCTACCACTGGCTGGAGGCGAATTGGGGAGCCGACGCCGTCGTCCACGTCGGCAAGCACGGAACGCTGGAGTGGCTGCCCGGTCGGGCCAACGCCCTCGGACCGGACTGCTTCCCGGACGCGGCCCTGGCCGCCCTTCCACTCGTCTATCCCTTCGTGGTGAACGACCCGGGAGAGGGAACCCAGGCCAAGCGCCGGGCCCACGCCGTGATCATCGACCATCTCCCCCCGCCCATGACCCGGGCGGACACCTACGATGATCTGGCCCGCCTCGAACAGCTCCTCGATGCCTACGCCGCCGCCCAGGCCATGGACCCCGCCAAGCTGCCGGCCCTGCGAAGCCAGGTCTGGGAATTGCTGGTGGAGGCGGAGATCCACCGGGACCTCGGACTGGCGGCCGACCCGGGGGAGGACGAGTTCGACCAGCTCGTACTGCACGTCGACGGCTATCTCTGTGCTTTGAAGGATGCGCAGATCAGGGGTGGGCTGCACATCCTCGGCCAACCCCCCGAGGGCGAGATCCTGATCGACAACGTTCTGGCGATCACCCGCCTGGCGCAGGGCCCGGTGCCCTCCCTGCGGGCCACCGTGGCGCGCTCGTTGGGGATCGGCCTGGAGGCTGCCTCTCGCCGGGAGGTGGACGAGGTGGAGGCCGTATGCCGAGCCAAGGTCTCGAGTCTGGCCGCTTCAGGCTGGCAGGCGGATGCCGTCCGAGGAGACCCCGTCCTGGAGTGGGTGGCCGACCGGCTGGTCCCCAACCTGCGACAGACCGGCAACGAGTTGGAGGCCACCGTCTCGGCCCTCGAGGGGCGCTTCATTCCCCCCGGCCCGAGCGGTGCCCCCAGTCGAGGAGCGGCTCACGTCCTGCCCACTGGTCGCAACTTCTACTCGGTTGACCCGAGGGCCCTACCGAGCCGCCTGTCCTGGGAGGTCGGCCGCAGCCTGGCCGATGTGCTGGTGGAACGTCACGTGGCCGAGACGGGCGTGGCGCCGCGAACGGTGGGCCTTGTTCTGTGGGGGACGGCAGCCATGCGCACCGGTGGCGACGACGCCGCTCAGGCCCTGGCCCTCATGGGCGTCCGCCCCACCTGGGACCGGGAGTCAGCCCGGGTGACCGGGCTGGAGGTGGTCCCGCTGTCCGAGCTGGGGCGCCCCCGGGTGGACGTCACCCTGCGCATCTCGGGTTTCTTCCGGGACGCCTTTCCCCATCTCATTGCCCTGCTCGATGATGCCGTGGCCCTGGCCGCAGCCCTGGAGGAGGACCCCGAGGAGAACCCGATCCGGGCCACCGGAGCCGAAGACGCCCGTATCTACGGGCCCCCTCCGGGCGGATACGGGTCGGGCATCCTGCCCGTGCTCGAACAGGGCTCCTGGCGGACCGATGCCGATCTGGGCGAGATCTACCTGGCCTGGTCGGGATTCGCCTACCGCCGGGGGGTGCAGGGGACGGCCGCCCCCGAGGCCATGCGGCGCCGCTTCGCCGCTATCGAGGTTGCGGTCAAGAACCAGGACAACCGGGAGCACGACATCTTCGACAGCGATGACTACCTCCAGGACCACGGCGGCATGGTCGCCGCCGTCCGGCTCCTCAGCGGTCAGGCGCCCAAAGCCTGGTTCGGTGACACCGCCGATCCGTCCCGGCCCCAGGTCAGGGCCTTGGCCGAGGAGGCGGCCCGGGTCGTCCGCTCCCGCGTGGTCAATCCGAAGTGGATAGCGGCGATGCGACGGCACGGCTACAAGGGAGCCTTCGAGCTAGCAGCCACCGTCGACTATCTGTTCGGCTACGACGCCACCACCGGGGTGGTGGAGGACTGGATGTACGAGCGGGTTACCGAGTCCTACGTCGCCGATCCGGAGGTGAGGGCTTTCTTCGGGCGCTCCAACCCCACGGCACTGCGTTCCATAGCCGAGCGGCTCCTGGAAGCAGCCCGGAGAGGCATGTGGGCGGCCCCGAGCGAGGCGGCCCGCAAAGCGCTGGTCGAGGCCGTGCTGGAATCTGAGCAATGGGAGGAGAGCCGATGAAGAGGGGACTGTTTCCCTTCGGCGCCGTGGTCGGGCAGGACACGGCCCGCCTGGCCCTGATCCTGGCCGCCATCGACCCGGACATCGGCGGCGTCCTGCTCCGAGGCGAGAAGGGCACAGCCAAGTCCACTCTGGCCCGGGGCCTGGCCGCGGTGCTCCCCGGGGACGCACCCTTTGTAGAGCTACCCATCGGAGCCACCGAAGACCGGGTCTCGGGGGGACTCGACCTCGGCGCGGCCATGGCCGGCCGGGTGGAGCTGAGGACCGGTCTGCTGGCGGCGGCCGATGGCGGCGTGCTCTACGTCGATGAGGTCAACCTGCTTCCCGATCACCTGGTGGATCTGCTCCTGGATGCGGCCGCATCCGGCACGGCGCGGACCGAGCGGGACGGCTTCAGCCAGGCCAGTCCAGCCCGCTTCGTGCTGGTGGGATCGATGAACCCGGAGGAGGGCGAGCTCCGGCCCCAACTGCTCGACCGTTTCGGGTTGGCCGTCGAGGTCAAATCCCCGACCGACCCGTCGGAGAGAGCCGCGGCAGTGCGTGCCCGCCTCGGTTTTGACCGGGGC
>Ga0307372_10009926_pt1 | contig 12996 bp, 8 predicted proteins | sample OX1MG_FD_202533 | JGI IMG/M metagenome (GOLD analysis project Ga0307372, IMG submission 202533) | Soil microbial communities from Risofladan, Vaasa, Finland - OX-1 | ecosystem: Environmental > Terrestrial > Soil > Coastal area > Acid sulfate soil | place: Finland: Risofladan, Vaasa | collected...
CCCCGAATTGCAGGGCTGCCTGCCAGAGATCGCTGCTGGTGAGCACTCGAAACAAGACGTGAAAGACCATGCTATTCCTCCTCCGGCAAGTCGTCTACATCAGACTCCTGTCCAACTGCTCTATCCATATCCTGGCCCTTATTTTGCATAGAGCCATGTGCGAGGTCGTCCCCGTTACTACCTCCGTAGTCATCCCCGTTGTCAGGTTCAGGCAACTGGCTCACGGTGATGTCTGCGCCAGCAACAGCCAGAGCAGGCTTGCGGCTGCGGCTAAATGGCAAGCGGTGAGGAAGCCTGCGCCGGATGGCAGGCAGAAATTCGGAGGCGATGCTGAACAGCACCAGGGCTTGAATGATGAAAACCAGGTCGCCGGGTACGTTCGCTTGCAATTGCATCAAGCCCGCGCCCTGGCGTAATCCGCCAAAGAGCAGCGCGCCAAAGAGAATGCCGATGGGGGTCATATGACCGAGCAGGGCCACGCCAATCGCGTCAAAACCAACCGAGTCAATCCTGAAGGTTGAGCCGATCAACTCGTATGGGAATTGACCCATCAGGCGAAGCGCGCCAGCCAGGCCGGAGAACGCACCCGCGATTGCCATAACCGCGATAATATTCTTTTTGACAGAGATACCCGCGTACTTAGCCGCCTGTGGATTCTCTCCGATCACGCGTATCTCGTAGCCAAATGTGGTGCGCGCCATAATAAACCAGTAGACAACCAGCGCTACGAGGGCAAGAATGATGCTGAAATCGACCAGATAGCCCGTCGGGTTAGCTATTGGTGGTAGAAACTTCCCCAGTGTATTATTGTAGAGAACGGCCAGTTGTGGCAAAGTGGCTTGCGAAGGGAGCGCATCGGTGGAATCGGCCAGGGCGGGGGATTTGAAAGGGCCGGTAATCAAGTAATCTGTGACGAAAAAAGCGGTCCAGTTCAACATAATGGTGGTGACGACTTCGTGAGCGCCACGCCACGCTTTGAGGAAACCAACAATACCACCCCAGACAGCACCCGACAGGGCGCTGGCGATAATCATGATGGGGATCAGTAGCCAGCCGGGCCAGAGAGGAGCCTTGTAAGCGATAATATACGCCACCATTGCGCCTACGGCCAGCTGGCCCTCCGCACCGATATTAAAGAGTTTCGCGCGGTAGGCGATGGCGACCGAAATACCCGTAAAGATGAGAGGCCCTACGCCTACCAGCGTGAATGCGAAACTCTGCAAGGTACCGAACGAGCCGGTAAAGAGGGCCTGGTACGCAGCGATTGCTGCTGAAAAACGGTCCCCTGGAGAGCCTGGTGAAGTAATCATAATAACGATGCCACCGGCAATGATTGCCAGGATCACCGATAAAACCGGGCGGGAAATAGAAGAACCGATTTTGTGCATCCATGTCAGGAACTTTGACGCGGGCGAGCGCTGGTTGATCTCGCTGCGCGGTATGGTTGGCACAGCCATAATGACTCATCCTCCTATGTCAGGAGGCGGCTTCGCCGCCGATTTATGGAGGCCAGGGATGTCCAGGACCTCTCGCAGTGCTTTTCACTGTATGATAACATGAGCAGTTATGAGAAACAAGCATCTATGAGCAGAAGAAGGCCCATGTCATGATGGCATGGACCTTCTTCGTAATCTCACATTCTCTCGCGTTTGAGCCAACTTAGCGTCAGCCCGCGCGTCTCCCGCTACGGCGTAGTGGGATTGGGGATATCAGTTGGAACGGCAAGCGCACCAGACGTGATCTGACTCTGAATCGTCTGCGCTTCCTGAATAGCATCCTGCGGTACCGCGCTGCTGGGCGTGCCATAACCGACACCGTTGTTCGACAGATCGAACTGTGGCACGTTGTTGGTATACTGCCCCTTCTGGGTCAGATCAATGATGGTGTAGACCGCTGTGTCAACACGCTTCTCCGCGCTGGTGATAACGCTGGGATAGAGATATCCCTGGTCAGCATCAACGCCAATACCGTAGACGCCCTTCCCGTTGGCCGCATCAAGCGCGCCAATACCGCAACCACCGGCGACCTGGAAAACGATGTCAACCTGGTGCTGGTTAATCAGTGATGTGGCGGCGTCTTTGCACTTCGCGGTATCCGCGAAGTCGTTGGAGTAGGTGATGTAAACCTTTACATTGGGGTCAACCAGCTTGGCGCAGTATTTGTAACCGGCGATATAACGGACGACTGCCGGTACGGCAATGCCACCAACCGCGCCGATGGAACTGGCACCGAGCAAATTCGGAACCTTTGATTTGCCATCTTTTTCCATCTGGCCCGCGATTGCGCCCACGATACAACCAGCCTGCTGCTCTTTGAAGAGGAGTGGCGTCACATTGGGAAGCGTCTCGCAGGCTCCCGTGGTGGCGTTTGGCACCGCGCACCCATCAACAATGGCAAATTTCACGTTGGGGAACTGTTTGGCAACCTGGTCCAGAGGAGTCTGCATCAAAAATCCGACTGCAACCACCAGGCCTGCTTCCTGCGCAGCCAGGGTGAGGTTCTTTACATAGTCATTCTGCGATTGCGTCTGAATGATCTCTTCCTTGAATCCATACTGAGTTTTTGCTTTGGTGTAGCCTGTATAGGCCAACTGGTTAAAGCCCCGGTCGTTCAAGCCACCGATGTCTGTCACCAGCGCCACTTTAATTGAGGGCTTGGGCGTTGGTGTTGGCGTGCTGCCACCGTTGCCGGTGGTAGATCCCCCGCATGCCGCGAGCAGCATGGCAAGCACGGTGAGGAGTCCCGCGAGGCGGACGAAGCCGCTCTTTCTTCGCATGTACACTTCCTTTCATCTTTTCTCTCAAAATACGCCTTACTTACTGCATAGTCCATGTGAGCCAGCCGATGGAGCGTTCACCCTCTTTCACTCGAAATAAGAGCAAGACTCGCCAACGTGAAGGAAAGCATCTCCGGCTCAGGTAGAGCATAGACAGTACACACAGGAACGCAATTCCAGCAAGTGGAATCACGCTAAAGTCAAAACCTCCTGCTAGCATACATACGTACTGAGGAGGTTGTTTCTCACAGGGAAATGGGGCGCGATACTATCGCGCCCCGGCTTCTCTACGGGACGCGGATTTCGTCGAGCATCGAGAGGTTGATGAAGAGATCGCAGCTCTGGCGTAGTGATGCCGACATCGATTCGTCGAAAGCGGCGACTTCGATGCGCACTCCGTGATCGGAGCAGTAGTCGAGCATGGGAATGAAATCGCCATCGCCGCTGACCAGCACGACGCAGTCCACGGATTTGCCATCGACCAACCGCACGACATCCATGCAGAGATCGAGGTCCATATCGGCCTTTTTCGCGCCACTGGCAAAGGTTTTATAGTCCTTGGTGGTGATGCGATAGCCCAGGCCCTTTACAGCCTGCAAAAACATCTGATCGTCGCCTGCCTGCGGGCTGGTGGGACAGTAGGCATGCGCTCGTACAAGACGGCGATTGCCGCGCAAGAAATCGAGCAACTTGCCGAAGTCGAGAGTCATACGCAGTGTGCGCGCCGAGTAGAGCAGGTTGGCAACATCTACGAAGACGCCGACGCGCTCCGTCGATGGGAAAGGCGGCAACGTGACAGAGATGTTGGCGGGCGTCTGGTTTGCCCGGCGCAGTTCAGCTACCTGGCGATCACTCTGGAGTTGAATGGCCTGGGTGATCACATTCGCAAGGTGGTTGACCGCTCCCGTCGAGAGCATGCCATCACCGCTGCGAACAGCCGGAACCCCTGGCAGTGCGTTGCGCTGAGATTCGTTGCCATTGCGTAAAGGGCGCACGAGTCTGGATTGTGTGGGGAAAACACTGCCGCGCGCGGGCGATGGCTCTGGACTCTGAAATGGCCCTGTCGTGTCGTTCCCCTGGTTCATCTGGCTGACCGTCACGCCTGACTGGATTGAATACGGGGTCACGGATGCGATTGGTGTTACCGTCGTTGGTGGAGTTGCGACGGGGCGCGCAGGAGCAACAGGTACAATGGGCATAGATGCCTCAACGACCGGCTGCGTGGATGGTGTACTCGCCGGCCTGACCACCGGAGCTGCGGGAGAGATGGGCGCGACACCATTCCCATTCGTTCCATTAGGGCGACGACGACGACGGCGGCGAGAGGCGGCCTGCAAGTCGGAGTACTCCAACGGCGGCAAGTCTTCTACCGGTATCTCTGATGTCGTAGTGGCAGTTATTTCCACCGGCGCGACGGGTACAGGCTCTTCCACTACAGGTGAGACGATGACGGCGGGCATGGCTGCTACGGGCAGTGTTTTCGCGTGCTGGCCTTCCTGTCCATGACGGCGGCGGCGATCATTATTCGTCCGGGCCGCGGGAGTTGCTGCTGCCGTGACCTCGCTTTCAGACGCTGCTACGGTCTCTTTCGTCACTGGCGCGTTGAATCTGGCACCTTCGGGTAGTGCGGGTTCGATAGGCGCGCCGTTTGTGGGCCTGGGTGACTCGCCCGGCTGCGTGATTTCCACGTGCTGGGCAGCCGGTAAGCGCGCGTCCCTGTTTTCCTCGATACGCGCGGGCGATGGCGACAGGGAAATGGGTTTCGACGGGCTGCTGGATTGAGTGGTTGGGGCAGGTCGATCAAACCTGTAGCGCCGCGCCGGTCGTGGCGATTCGCTCTCCTCACCTTTGACCTCTTCCGCGGGAGCCTGGTTTACCACGTCCTCAAGAGGCGTGGAAGTAGCCATGTCAACTGGCGCAGCAACTGGCGCAGGTACAACGGGCGTTTCGGACATCCGATTTGAGGTATCCTCAGGCTTTGTAGGAGCAGGCGCTGAGGCCTGGGTGACAAACGCCTCGCGCTGTCTTGTGCTTCCCTGCCGGGGTATACGTCCCCGTGTTGCTGGTCGCAGGAGTGGCGATACGGGACGTTCCGCTGCTGTAGTCTGGCCTGTGGACTCAGGAGCCTGAGCCTTTGCGTGATCTTGCGCTGTATCTATCTGATGTAGCGTGTCCGCAGGCTTATTGTCTGATGTGTCTGATGTGTCTAATGTGTCTGATGTGTCAGTGGGGGCTTGCGGCGAAGGTAGCGCGCCAGCAAAAGGACTCAGGAGCTCCTCCTTCTGGCGAAATTCCTCGATGAAAGCGGTGAATGGCTGCACTTCTTCTTCACCACCGAAAGGCGGTGTCGGTGTATCCTGCCCCTGAGCAGGTGCCGCGAAATCAGAAGCATCGCTAGTCGTGGGAGAAAAAGGAGCGAACGATTGCTCTACGACAGTCTCTTGAGTGTCGTTATTCTCCGGTTGTGTTGGTTGTATTGTCACTAAGATCTCCAGTCTCAACACGTTCCTTGCACGCACACGCCTGCGAAGCAGTAACACTCGTGTAGCTTCGTAGCTAATCAGTGTCGAGAGTGCGTGAATACAAGGATCGCACGGTATGGACCGGAGCGCAGGCAGTAGCCTTCGAGAATATGCGCCGCCAATGTTCGCATAGAGACGCGACATACAGCGGGTACACGCGAGTGTCAGGCAAAGACGAATGAAGCGAATTTTAATCTAAACGCCATACGCCAATCATTGCGGACGTGATACATCACGTCCCTACGCCCAACGGGTGTTCAAAAAACACTACAGTCAAATCTGGTTTGCGTGGGTGCGGTAAATCTAGCCCCTACGTGCCATTCTGAAGAATGTAGTATGCATTCTCGATCCGCGTTGTAAACGTCCCAACATGAACGCGAATAAATCGCGTTCTCCATCCCTCCGGGATGTTATATTCTCGGACAGGCTTTTACTATTGCATTTGCGACCCGGCCCGGTCTTGTCTATGCCGTTTTCCTTACTCCTGTTGTACACTCCTGTTAAACGGCGGAACGTTGGTGTGTACAGGTTGAATGGAAGGGTTTATCCCTTCGTTGGTATCAATCGGCCCAGGCCGACTGTGGGTATTACTCTCTCTGGCACCAGTATGTCCATCAGCGGAAAACTCGCCCGGAGGAATCGCTCGCTTGCTTGCTGCCACAGAATGTTTGGTGGCACGCCAGACATGCACGATCCGCTCTACGGCAGTGACGTTTGAAAAAATCGCCAGGAGTAACACTGCCCAGATAACAGTACCGGTTAAGAGTCCGATAGCCAGTATGACGACACGCTCTGGACGAGCCAGAAGCCCGGTTTTACACTCAAGCCCCAACCCTTCGGCGCGCGCTTTTGCATAACTCACCATTAAGGAGCCGACTACTGCTATGTATATCAAGCGAATCATCCAGGATTGCTCATCTTGAAAAGGCCAGAGATTCTCATGCAGCGTCCGCGCTTGCAAAGCGTACCAGAGCAACCCGAACAGGATAATACTTTCTGAATAGCGGTCTAGCGTCGAGTCCAGGAATGCGCCAAATGTAGTGGAAGCATTCCGAGCGCGTGCCAACGCACCATCGAACATGTCAAAAATTCCAGCAAACAACACCAGCAAGCCTCCAACCAGTAAATACCCTTGAGCAATTACCCCGGCTGTTGCTATACTAAGCAGCAGCCCGACAAGAGTGAGGGTATTCGGTGTGATACCGAGTTGAGCCACCGGTCGCATTATCAACGTGACAAACTGCCGGACTCGTTGCTGTATGCGTCTGCTAAACATATCCTTATTGTATCATACTTGTCACTATTTGGACTAGCCCTTTTTTCTTTTGATTTTTAACGTTATCGCTTACGCTCCTGATGAACGTTGCCAACCGAAGCTCACGCGACACTCATACGGCGCAGCGGGCGACGTTTGTTGATGTGATGACCTGCCAGCCGCAGGTAGTCGTTAACGCGCCACAGCCTGCCCCCTGGGGCGCTGAAGCCCGTTGCGATGGCGGCACGCACATCCTGGGCGGTACTTCCCTCGAACCAGGTACAGCCGCTGCCAATCGAACTGAGCGTATGCGCGTCGCTATTGCCCAGTTCGGGCCAGCCGTAGATTTCGCGATTGGCGCTCATGGCGACGCGATTCGCGTGAATACCGCAGAAACTGGCATTCCACGTTTCCATACCGTCAAGCCAGACATCATTGTTGGCATAGATGCGGTCCAGAGCTTCGCGTTGGCAACTGTGCCGGAAAATGCGATTCAACGGATGGGCGACGATAGCCAGTCCACCCTGCTCATGCACGAGGTCGATGCTGCGCTCCATGCTCAAGCCCGGTTGGATGCGTTTTTCAATGAAGAGGGCGAGCATGTGGCCGTCGGCGGTGCTGATCTCCTCGCCAACAACAAAATCAAAGCGATAATGGCCTTTAGCCCAGAGGTCGCGCGCGCGCAATGACCCTTCGATGACGTCATGATCGGTCAACGCGATAACCGACAGGTTGGTATTGTACTGTGTATGATGCAGTATCTGCTCGATGGTCGCAATACCGTCGCTGTAGTTGCTGTGCATATGTAAATCGGCTCGTCCCGGCTTGCCATGCGAATGCGCCTGGTCCAATGTCATCTGGCGGCGCTTTTTTAACATGGCTGTTCCCGTTGTAGCATTCTGGTTGAAGTCCGTTGTTATGTTCTGTTTACTGATATTCATGCTTTTTCTTGTCAATGCAATCTTTCTAGCCCATCTGTAGCATAGAAGGCTGTATGCTTCGTAATCAGGTGGGCCGCGCTAAAATCGGCCACTACACCTCTATGTACAACAGTAGCATAGCTTTGTTAAGCTCAACGTTAACAAATGCTAAAGAAATCATGAGACGAACTTAATGAATGACATCCATGCCTGAAACACGCCACACGGGACGTGCCTCTCTACAATTCTGGCTCCAGCTCCGCTTCTATCAGGGCCTCACCGGACGGCAGGTGCTCTAACGAGAACGCCGGGTCGATGAGGCTCTCCAAACTTTGTATGCAAAGCTGGATACGCTGCGCGACCAGGGAACAGTAGACCTGTCGCCCGGCACGACGTGTCTCGATGATGCCGGCGCGCCGCAGCTTGCGCAGGTGCCAGGAAACAAGCGGCTGGCTGATACCCAGTAGGTCGGTCAATGCTGTGACGGTGATCTCTTTTTGATGCACCAGGTGATAGACAATCGTCAGGCGAGCAATGCCAGCGAGTGCCTTCAAAGTGATTTTGAGTTCGCTCCAATCATTCATGGCTGCTCACCTTTCGCTAATATATAAACACCCCTTTATATAAATGTCTGTTTATATATTAGCACGCCAGAATCAAAAAAGCAAGAGAACAACGAGAGAGTATGGGATTGAGCGGCATAAGCATTTTGTGGCGAGAAAACCAGGAAGAGGTGGGCTGCCAGGGAGTCGAACCCTGAACCTGTCGATTAAGAGTCGAATGCTCTGCCATTGAGCTAGCAGCCCTTTGATTGTAGGCACAGAATAGCATATCAAAGTACTCGCGTCAAGCACGCAGCGCAGCTATTTATAACTCATAGTCTTTTGCCCACCGCACATTTTTCTCCTGGTTGTTCTTTGATGGTGTCAAACGCAGCGTTGCGCGTGCCATACCTACGTCATTCACAGGAATGAAGTAAACCTTATTTAATGCCTCAACGTATATGGCAAAGTATTCATAAACTTTCCCTGCCTTTATCCCGGAGTTTCATTATTATACCTCAACCGCCAGCGTTTCTATAGATATTTTGAGGTCATTTCTTCATGTTGATGCCTGTTGCCGTAACGGGCGAGCAGTCCGGTGCTGCGACCACCGGCTGGTATGCTTGCTTCCTCAGGCAAGTCAGAGTCTGGTTGCGAGGGGAGCAACTGGGCGCGCCGCAGTTTGCCCGTTGAAGGGGGCGTGTTTGAAAAAGAGCGCAATGGGCTGGTTGAGGGAAGCGCGACGGGTTGCGGAAATAGCAGGGTGTCGGTATGTGGCTCGTCCTGTGGGCGAACTGGCAGGCGAAAAACTGGCGCTTGAAAGGTTGACTGGTGTTGGTTATGGGAAGTGGTGGACGTGATAAAGCGCGTCCTTACGCGCGCACTCGTTGAAAGCGTCCTGGCCCAGAGAGCGATGGCAAGCGCGAGCAGCAAAGCGAATAGTACGATCAACGCGGTCACTATTGGAGAGAGCGTGGATGGGCTGCTCTGCTTTTGCAGGGGCGCGCTCACCCCGGCCTCTATCTGCTGGGGCTGCGCCTGGATAACCGTAGGGATATCGGTAGCATCGCCAGTAGCATTCACAATGCGCCTGCGATGCGCCAGGATGACCGGCGAAATAGTGGGGGTGGGTGCGACAGTCGGCGTTGGAGGGAGCGGCGGCGGCGCTTCACCGCGATAGTGCAGCATCAAGGCAACCACTTTTCCTGCCCACAGTGGCGAGCTTGAGGTTCCGACATATGGATACGAAATGGCGTAGACGGTACTCAACCCTCGCTCACCGACGTAGACGTTTTTGAGCATATGAAACCAGTAGACGATGGCGTCTGAAAAGCTGGGATAAATGGTATAACCATCGTAGGCAGACGGATAGCCAATGCTGCCGCGCACGCTGCCCGGATTGCGGTCTGCCAGGCCGACACCCGCCGCGCCGTCGTTGGTTTCCGTCCACCAGACAGCGAGGGCGAAGGCATCATCAATATTTGTCAGGCGCGAAGTCTGCTCCACCAGCGTGCCGGTACCAGCCATAGGGCTGCCCAGGCGCGCAAATATGGAGTTCACCGTACTGGCGGACAGCGTCGGCGGTCCAACTACGCTCAAATCATCGTTAGTAAGACCTGTCGCGGCGTGGGTATGAACAACCAGGCGCGTCCCTACAAGCGCAGGGGTAAGCGCGAGTCCACCCCCTAGCAGGACGATGATAATACAGAAAGCCATAAAACGGTGATTTTTAATGCCCATTTTCCTTGCATCTACGTAGAGTATGATGGGTGATGAACTGCATCTTCCCTGAGAACGATTTGTATAAATAAACCTGATTTACGTCTTATTCTGTAGATAAGACGAATAATGGCATATCTGCCTCTGTCGATTGTACCATGAAGAGATGAGAGAGACTCTAAAAACCGTTCATAATAGGTAGTATCTCCCAGTCAATGTATGCTATACTGGGAAACGATGAGAGCACGGGCGCGATTCTTCGCGTCCATTGTAGGGACCCGATTTGTCGCGTCCAGGGAGTCCACTAGCATTAGCCCGCAGAATGGCAACGGCAAAACCAATACAAATACACAGACGGGTCAGCTTAACCCACGTACTCTGCTACATAAACGCTATGTAGTTGTGCAGACAATTGGACAGGGTGGTATGGCCGCTGTGTACGAGGCTAGAGATACCAGGAAGGGTACGCTCTGCGCTATTAAAGAAATGAGCCTCTCAACGGTTGCCCCCGATGAGCGGCCGCAAGCGATTCAAAATTTCCTGGCCGAGGCGAAGATTCTTTCACGCTTGAACCACCCCAACCTGCCGGCCTTCACCGATTTCTTCACGGAAGATGCGCGCCATTTTCTGGTGATGGAATTTATCGATGGCAGCACGCTGGAAGAGTTGCTTGAGCGTAACGGGGGGCCATTCTCTGAAAGGCGCGTGCTGGGTTGGGCGAGGCAATTGTGTGATGTGCTGGAATACCTGCATAGTCAACAGCCGCCGGTGATTTTCCGCGATATGAAGCCGGGTAACGTGATGTTATCTCGCACGGGACGCATCAAGTTGATCGACTTCGGCATTGCGCGCCTGTTTAGAAACAGCGGAGCGCAGGATACGCAGCTACTGGGTACGCCTGGTTTCGCGCCGCCGGAGCAGTATGGTGGCGCGCAAACCGACGAACGTTCGGACATCTATTCGCTGGCGATGACGCTTTTCCAGTTATTGACGTGTTCGGTTTCGGAAACGGGCTTCGGGCTAACGGATGTACATACGAAATACCCGCATGTCTCATCGCCGGTGGCACGCGCGCTGGAAAAAGCAACGTCGCTACGACCCGAAGACCGTCATGAAAGTATCGTTGTTTTCCGGCGCGCGCTGCTGGGAGTTGACACCTTCCGTTTTGAAAATGGCGGCGAGGCTACCACGCCTGAAGAACTGGCGGAACTCTGCGCTCGTTATCCCGATGAAGCGTCCAACTACCTGCTTTCCGGGGAAATTGAGTCGTGGCTGCTGGAGATCGGGGCAAATGATCTGGCGCGTTCCACCAAACGCATACGCGCGACGGTTGGCGATCCCGAAATGGGCGTCAATAAATTCTTACAGACCGTAATGGGGCCAAACGCGCAGATACGTGGAAGCAGCGCCACGCAGTCGGCCAGCAATCCCGCGACTCAGACAGGCGGCCGTGCCAGCATTTCCGGCGTGCGTAATATGTTGGGTCGAAATCGAGAAACAGATTCGCCGGTGATCGTGCGGCCCAAAACCATCGATTTCGGGCAGGTCTATCCGGGGCTGTCCGCGCCTATGTTACTGACTATCTCCGGCGCGAAAGGCGCGCTGGTCAGTGGCACCGTTCACCCCGTCGAGTCGTGGATCATTACCGACGTGACCACCTTTGACGGTATGAGCGCGCCCGTGCGTATTCGCGTGGACAGCACGCGCCTGCGTGGCTCTACCCACTATACCGGCACCATCATCGTCCAGCCCGAAGGGCGCGAAGCTGAGATTCCCGTGCCGGTGGAACTCGATGTCCTCGGCAACACAACGTCAACAATGCCGGGCCGCTCAGGTCAGACGAGCGCGCGAACAGGGCAAGGTCAAGTCCAGGCTCTATCCCCTAAGCGGCAAGCCGCGGACGATGAAGACGACGACATATCAGTGACCGCGACGAGCAGCGCGAGTAGGTTCCCCCAGCCTACGCTCAATTCGCCCTACACCAACGCGCGCTATGACCAATACAGGGCCAAATACGGCGCGCCCGGCAGCGGCGGCTGGGAAATGCTCAATCCCTCAGCGCGCCAGCGCTCGTGGATCAAGACCGGCATGACTTTTGCTGCCGCCTTTATGATGGGCGCGTTCTTTTACCTGTTCCTGAGATACATTCCACCCCTGGCAAAGACGAATATCCTGGCATCCCACCCAGTCAGTCCCTGGTTTACCGTTGTTTTGCCAGGTATGCTGATTTTCTCTACCCTGGGAGCCGTGATTGTCAACTGGGGCAGTTCCTGGACGAATCGCGATACCATTAACCGCGTATGCACCGGACTGGTCATGTCGCTTGTGCTGATGGGTCTGGGCGAGCTAACCTGGCAAAATCTCTCGTTTGTAAATCCACCGCTGCAATTGTTTGTGATGTTGCTGCTAACGGCGGTTGGTTCTACGCTTGGCACCGCGCCCAGAGTGAGCAACCAGATCACCAAGAGCAGCACCTGGCTGATGACCCGCATGGCGTGGATGATGTACGCGCTGGCGGTTGTCCTCGGCGGCAGCCTGGGTTACGGACTGACAAGCGGATTTTCCTACGGGTGTTTCGCGCCCTTTGGGGCATTGCTGGGCATCGGCATTGGCGTGGCGCTGGTTCTGCGCATTCGCCGCCTGATACGGCAAAACCAACAAAGTAAACAAAACACGCAAAGCCCATGAAGAGGAACGAACTTCCCCTCTTGATTGTTGTGCTGGGGCCGACAGCTTCCGGCAAAAGCGCGCTCGGTATCGAACTGGCCAGGCGTTTGCATGGCGAGATCGTCTCCGCCGATTCGCGCCAGGTCTATCGTGGCCTGGATATCGGCACCGCCAAGGCAACGCCGCGAGAACAGGCCATCGTACCCCATCACCTGCTTGACGTAGCCGACCCCCGCGAAGTCTATACCGTCTCGCATTTTCAAGAGCAGGCCATCGCCGCCATCAACGCTATTCTGGCGCGGGGAGCGCAGCCGTTGCTGGTGGGCGGCTCGCCACATTATATCCAGGCCGTCGTGGATCACCTGCAAATACCCCATATTCCACCACAACCTGAACTGAGGGCGCAGCTCGAGGCGCGTCCGCTCGCGCAACTCCTGTCACAACTGGAAGAGTTAGACCCGCAGAGCGCCGCCAGCATTGACCGCAACAACCCGCGCCGCGTCATTCGCGCCCTGGAAGTATGCCTGGTTTCCGGCAAACCTTTCTCCCAACAACGCGGCGTGGCCGAGCCGCTTTACCGCTCGCTGCTGCTCGG
>Ga0307372_10009927_pt1 | contig 12995 bp, 12 predicted proteins | sample OX1MG_FD_202533 | JGI IMG/M metagenome (GOLD analysis project Ga0307372, IMG submission 202533) | Soil microbial communities from Risofladan, Vaasa, Finland - OX-1 | ecosystem: Environmental > Terrestrial > Soil > Coastal area > Acid sulfate soil | place: Finland: Risofladan, Vaasa | collected...
GCTACCAACTGCCGGACTTCCGCTCCCGTCCGTCGCCGCCGCACCGGTATCCTTTCTTCTCCCTGCATTCTTTGACTTCAACACAAACACGGCTCCTCGAACAGATGCGTTAGTCGAACGCTTACACTTGAAATCGGTATTTGCCTGGGAGTCATAGCACTGCGCCGGTGGGCAGAATGTCCGCTTCACGGCAGGGCTGTCGTCGAACAGTGAAAGAAATACTGAAATCCCCTCGACGATTGATGTACGCAACTTTGGCTCAATCCGTCGCCAGTCGTGATTGAACCAACGCTTGACTGCTTCGAGCTGCTCTTTCTTTTCTGGTGAAACAGGCTTGCGCCCGCCGACATTCTCCGCTTCCCATTGAATCGCCTTATCCTTCAACACAGCGGCAAGGCCGGGCGTCAGAGTCGCCACATAACTCTTCGATTCTTCGTCCAGCCGGAACTTGAAAGGCTCAAGCTCGCGGGGGTGCCTGAGATATTCCTCCTCCGAAACCAGCACTGAATCCGTCTCCGTGAGTCTGCGCTCTGCTTCGTTGATTTTCTTTTCGAGCGTGGCGGGGTCAATCGCGCATTCGTAGACATCGAACAAGGTTACGTAGTCGAACGCTACCTTATGGAGAAGGATGATGAACTTGACCAAGTTCGTATACGCCTGCTGCCAGAAAGGTTCCTTACCCCGTCCGAAGAGGTTATTTAGGAGCGACGCGATGTTGTATGCCAAAGCGTATGCGTCGAGGTCGTTGTGCAGCGGGTTGTAGCGATATTCAGAATTGAGGCTGATTTCGATATAGTCTTCAGCCCTCCCGTGGCGCTCCAGGATTTCTCTAACCCTGTGGCAGAAATCGCCCTTCACTTCGAGAACGAGGCCTCCAATCCTCTTATCTTTATCGCCTGCCCGGAACCCAAGAATCTGGTCTGCGTATGGGTACATGCAGCAGCTTGTTTTTCCCGTGCCGATTGCGCCCAGAATTGCGATGCCCGTGAAAAGACCCCTTTCCGGTATCACGAGCCACTGTGGATGTTCTGCGGGTACCTGCTTACGAGGATTGTGAACCTCTCCGAGGACGAGGAAGAGTTCCTCCCGCTTGCGAGGGTCGGGAAAGAGAGGCAACCGGCCCGCGCGAACTCGGCGGCCTGCTTTGAGAGTAAAAATGTATACGCCCGAGAGCACCATCGAATAACCGATATAGGGAGTCGAGAAGAGGAAGAGGGTGTAAGAGTATTTGACGAAGTAGAAGATTGACGGCGACCGCATAGCCATGACCTGCAGGAAGACATTTTCTTCGGGAAACGGTACCCGAAAATAGAGGGTCATACCCGTAGCCGCCGCCAGCAAGCAGGCAACGAAGTTCTTCGAGTTAAGGATTTTCTGAATCATTTTGCTACAGCTCTTGGAACCGCATTCCCGTCCCTCTTGCCAGCCGTCTGTTGCTGCTTCCTCCAGTTCAAGAACTGCTTGTCCTTGAATAGCAGGATCTTCAGCGCCGAATTGACGACATGATCCGGCGTGCTTTCGATGAACGTTGCGTACTTTTCTACGGTCGAGACGACAATGTCCTCCAGCTCGTACTCTCTCTTAACGAGTTCCGGTCGTTTGTTGATGATCGACATAGCCTTCCTCCTTGTGAGTTATCTGCTTCCCTGGGCACGGGCAAAACACGGTCTGAACGGAACGCGCATTCCGTTCCCTGGGCTGGAGCGACCCCACGCTTCTTTGGGCAGCCGAAGGCTCCCAAAAGTGGGGTCGCTCCAGCCCAACTCGGTGTTTTGCCCGTGTCCAAAATTGATTGCCGCGCCATGCGCATCCTCTAGGCTCCCACTAACTTCCGTTCACCATCGGGGTGAACGGAACGGTGAACAGTCAGGTGATCTGTGTCTTTCATGCGCCGTTCACCGGCTTTACTGTCCACAGCAACGGGAGACCAGTGGGCTTTCACCAGATAGGTATCGAAGAACACAGTTCTATCGGGGGTCAGTTGGGAGAATTCCCTCCGCAGATCGCGCTCTTTTAGCTCTCCGGCACGCCATACTTGGTACAGACTCTCAAACCGCTCCCCATGAAATCGCCGCCGCGCATCATTCAGGAACTCAAAATCCTCGGTTACCGGCACGACGTACTCACGGTTGTCCCACTTCCTCCGAACCTGGAAGTAGCGGAGGACTTCACTCGAAACATCCGATTCAAGCGGCCTTTTTACCAAGGCGCGGAAGCGGTCTTCAGCCGTTCGGAAATGGGCCTCCTTTGGTGCGATGTATAGAAAGCGAAAAGTTTTTAGCTGCCGGAACAACCCCTGATAGGCGTTGACGTGACCTGTGAAGCTGGAAGGCGTTTCGAACCCCGAATCCACAAAGCTCAGCGTGACCACAGCGGGAGCCCCTGGGAGAGGCGGGGCAAGGAAGAGAGGAAATTTATCTACAAAATAACGAATCGTAGGACGGCTGCCGGAAGCGCCTTCGTAAACCTTAGCGGGAAGGAGGTCCTTGGAAATCTCTAATTGTTCGCAGAAAAAGCTCACCTTGTCTTGCTCGGTTTCAAAATACGTGAGGTCCTGATTGTTCAGGATGAAGTCCAAAAGGACGAGGCGCGTACGGATGAAATCAAACGAATGTTGGCGACGGTTGCGGAGGTTTTCTTTCTCGATCTGGCCGTAAATGGTCCTGGAAAATAGATGAAAGACAGACCCTGCGCCCATATAGTCGCGCATGGTGGCATGCCCGTGCTTCAGGAGTTTCTGGGCAAAGGCATTCGACCGCTTACCGCGCTTGGCCTGCGTGAAATTGAGGAACTGCCGCAGCGTGAAGTAGCCTGAGTGGATCGCGACTAGACAAATGAAGCGCGCCTCCGCTTCGGTGTAGCCGAGTTCTTTGATTCGCTCGATTTGTTCGGGCCTCAGATTCATAGGGATAGAATCTCCGCTGTTAGTTCTTTCTGGTCTAGAACTCGACGCAGGCCAGGGGCGTCCTGTGCGCGGGCATACAGAGAGAACCCAGCACGCACCTTTTCTGCTAGATTGCTCCCCCGGTAGTGCTCGGTAGCAAGCTCAAGGTCCACGCGAGCCATGTTCCCTTCACGGTCTTCGTATTCGATCCGAAGGTCGGGGAGCGGAATCTTCCCGCGAACAAGCTGTAAGCCGTGTTTCTCCGCTATCTCTCTCTTGCTCTCGGCGGAATGTTTTTCTGGGCCGAACTTCGCCAAGTCGTGAAAAACGCGTTTCTTTAATTCGAAGTCGAGGACAACGCGCGGATTCTTGCCGCCCTGCCGCTCAATGTCTTCGACGGCCTTGTGATAGAGGCGATAGATGTCGGCATCGTGATGCGCTTCGCGTGGTTTCGTGAAGCCGTAATAGGTGGCTTGATCTGGTGGGACTGTTCCGGTTGACCGAAGAAATTGATGGCCCTTTTTGGTTAAAGTCAGCAGTCGGCGAGGAGCGGTATCGGAGTGTGGGATGCGCTTCTCAACAATGAGACCTTGCCGGATGAGGTTTGCTACATCCGGTCTCATGCGGTCCTTCTCTCCGTGATACTGGAACTCTTCAAGATCCTTGCTCGCGACGGCACGGAACTTGCCAATCTCAGTGAGACTCTCAATTTCAGAAGTTCGGATGGCATACGTTCTGCCGCGAAAGTCGTACGCCTTGCGCGGTTCGACAGGGCGCTCCGCTTCCGCTTTTGGTCCGCGTTCGGGTGCCAGCCGAGTATCATCCTGCGCGTCACTACCACGTCCCCGTTCCAACGAGGAGTCGGAGCGATCCGTTTGGCGGGCACCGGAAACCGGCTCGGGTCCGGCGTCTCTGGGATCGACGGATTCAGGCGCGTAATCGCGAGACACGCTAGTCCACCTCCTCTTCGAGGGATGGAGCGGTCACTTCCGTCTGCCCGACATGTAGCTGCTTGTCGAGATGCGAGAGTTTTCTGCCGGTATCTTTGAGGAAGAATTTGCGGTTCAAAGCGAAGGAGAGCGCGAAGCCGTTGATAAAGAGAACCGCACAGTAGATCAAGAGTGGCGTGCCATAGAACCGGAACAGGACGCTCTTATAGGAAATGAAGTAGGTCAGCGTCTGCATACACCAGAAGCCAAGTCCAAGGACGATGGCAATGGTCAGCATGAGTGCGTTCGCAACCATAGGTCCTCACTTGAAGGCTTGGTCCTCGCGGAAATACGTGATCGCAAGGCCCAACGGATTGATCGGAATAAGCTCGTTCGGAACGTTGCTCTTAAAAACAAACACGAAATTCGCCGTATAGAGGTCACGCTTGATCTCGCTGTGATCCGAGGGTGAGTAATAGATCATGTAAAAGTCCACACGTGCCTTGTAGGGCGGGGACTGCATGTCTTCGAGCGCGACTTTCTTCACATCAATGTCGATTTCGGGAACGGAGGTATTCGTGATGAACTTCTTAATGACATCGTCCTTGTGGTAGGCATCGATGATGCCGTCCGCAAGCTTGCCGTCCAGGAAATAGAGAGACTTCGAAAAGTCATCCTGGATCGTGTAGCGGTTGCGGCGGTAATAGAGCGCACAGAACTGTGAAAGGAAATATTTGGCTTCCGCATCCTGGGGCTTGTACTCGAAATTGTGGTAATTGATGGCTTCAGCCCGACCCAGGTCGTCAATTCGAATGACGAGGGGACGGAAGTTCTGAAAGGTGCGAATCGTTCTCAGGTCCACAAGGGCGAGTCCGATGGCTACGAGAGAGACGAGGACCAGCGCGATTTTCAGATAGGTGTTGGTCACCATCGGATCGCCATACTGTTCGAGATAGAGTTGTTTCGCATTGTGAAAGGTCGCGTCGTTGTTCATCCGAAGACCCTCTCCAGAATTCCGGCAGAAGACCCTCCCGCCGTTCCGCTAAAGATGTGGTTGGTAAGCGCCGGAATTTTCAGAAGCGTGTAGATCGACGCGAGAAAAGTGATGAAGAGAACGGGGAATGCCTCAATGAGCTGGACGGTTGAGATAGTTCCTGTGGGCTGAAGATCGAAGATGCCCAAGATGAGGTTCGCAATTACATAGACAACCGCCGCTGCGATGACCTGGTAAAAAGCATATTGGATGAAGCATTTGAACCACCCCCAAAACAGCCACTCCAATTTGGGGACGATAAAGAAGGGTATGAATATAGGCCCGACGAGCACACACACGGCAGTGGCGATGAATCCGAACGCGATTACGACAATCGCGATGGCCTGGGCGGCGGCGAGCAAAATAATAATGACGACATAGATGATCGTTCCAAGGATGTCAGTGATGCCCGGCGAATCCATGCGTGTCTCGTAATCGGCAATTCTCTCTTCGACAGTTTGGAGTTCGGTCTGATTGATTTTATTTGCCAGAAACTGCGACTCGTCGGTGATGAGGTTATGAAAGCTTACGCCCATGCCCGGAATCGGGGTGCTGTAGTAATTCACCATTGCAAAACCGAAGGCGATGGTCAGGAGCAGGCTTGCGAAGTTGTCGAAGTTAAACATGTGCCGCCCGCCAGCGGCGGAGAGTGCTGATTTCACGCCATACCAAACCACGAGGATTGTGGCAAAGGATCGGAATAGGTTCTGGCCCATTGCGTCGAAGAAGCCAAGGTTCTGCGTGAGCAGATTGTTGATGGCCTGAAAGATGAATTGGAGGTAGTCCATCGTTGTGGCTCCTTCGATGCGCCGGGTATGAGCAATTCCTTCTAAGGCATCCGAAAGTTCTGTAGAGACTCTGTCAACGTGCCGTTCACTTGAGCCATATTTCCGGCCAGGTTGGCACGTCGCGAGATGTCGGTGTTGATGGCATTGGTCGTGGCCTCGCGTTGCTGCTTCGCGATGATGGTTTGCTGTTCGAGAAGCGACGCGAGGAGCTTGTTTGAGTCCTGAAGCGTGCGGAGGGTCAAGACACCAGCCACATTGATCTTGTTCAGGACGGAGACTTCGGTGTTCAGATTCGGGTCCGCAGACAACGAATCCTGTTCAAGGTTCGCAATCTGCGTTTGAACATTCTGAGCGTTTCCACGGATTGATCCGATAGCGGCCATCGCCGTGGTGTTTGCGCCGTCAGAGAGTTCTACGGACGCATACTGGGATTTGACTCGTGCCTGTTCATCGTCGGTCATGCCAGAGATGTGGTCTGGGCTGTATTGGAGCAGTTGGGTTGTGGCTTGCTGGTAGCCTGTGGTTACGGTGGGAAAGAGGCCGGAGTTGATCCCGGTGACCCAAGTTCCAGTATTTTGGTACGTATTCCCCGCGAGAGTGTTCCTCCATTGCGAGAACTGGGCCTGATAACGAGCAGGCATGTTTTGGAGGTTGCGGGACATTTGCAAAGCCAGGTTGTACTGAGTAATGAGTTGGGTATAGCTATTCTTCAATTGAACGAGTTGTTGTTGAAGTTCGGCATAGCGCAGCAGCGCGTTCGCGTAATTCGTGGGGTCGTAAACAATCCCGAATCCGAATTGCGCAGAAGCAGTCCCAACGCATAGCCCCATAATCAGCAAGAGTGCCAGAGCCTTTTTTTTCATTTTGTATTCTCCTTTCTGAGTTTTAACGATGTTGCTGTTTGCACCCGGCCTTCACAGGTCAGGCGGCATTTTGTGATTGTTGTAGTCGGGCATCGCGAGGTCGCCCGAAAGATAGACCTTTACGCGATGTCCTTCCCGGATCGTTACGGTTGGCAGAATATTGAGAAACTTGTCGAGAATCTGCTCGGAGGACTGCGCCGTGCTCTGAGCGAATCCCTGGCGCATCAGGTCGGCACCGGAAGCGTTAAATGTGCCTCCAGTTCCCACTTCCGCTACCGCCCCGAGCGCACCGATAGCAAGCGAAGTGCCAAAAATGCGTAGATAGTGGTTGTTTACTTGATCTCGTAAACCGGCATCGCCGATCTGGTTGAGACCCTTGAACTGGTCGAGATTCAGGGAATATCCGTCCGGCATGATGAGACGGTGGAAGGCCACGGCAAGCCGCGTTTGGCCGAATGCCTCAACGCGCCTCGTCTCACCAAGAATTTTCGTTCCGGCGGGAATGAGGAGATGCTGGCGGTCATGGGAGTACACGTCGTTCGAGAGCAGGCATTCGACAGGTCCGACGAACTGTCCGTCGAGGCGGTTGATAAGCACGGATTCGAGAACGGTTCCTTCGAATAGGATGTAAGTTTTCCCTGCCGCCGCATCCGACGACTTTTGGATCGCAGCGGCAGGGCGTGTCGCCTCCTTGCCTTCAGTTTTGACATCGGCTGGACTTGTTGATACGGAAAGGCTTCCCGCCTGCGCGGAGGTCGCGGAATTCGGCTGGCCTGCCGTCGGACCTTGGGTTGCGATATTGGGTTGGGCGTCCTTTAGGATTTGAGCGACTTGGGCTAGTTGAGCCAAATCAGGCCCAGTTTGAGGAGGACTTGGAGGAACTGAATCCGCGTTTTGCGACGCCGGGTCGGAGAGTGGGGACCGCTCCCCCGGCGCGGTCTTCCGATAGCTCAGCGCGATATTTGAAGAGAATAGTGAAACGTATTGTCGTCTTTTGCGCTCCGTTTGAATTGGGTCTTCAGTACTACTCGGATTTCCTGATGCGTTGTTAGCCTGGGTCTGCTGCGGGTCCGGGGCAGCACCGAGCAGACGATTTTGCTGCACAAGAGCACTCTGGGCTGCGAGTTGCTCTCTCTGAAGTTCCTGAATTCGGTTTTGTAAATCCGTAATCTTCGTTTCGTTTACTTCAAGCGGAAGCGGGGTTTGCATTGTAGAGGCATTTGTTTTTGGGAGACTCGTCTGCTTTTTCCCACCCGTGAGCCACATGATGACAACCATGAGAACTGCGAGACCCAAGATGAGCCACGATTGAACGTGCTTTGGCAGAAGACCGGGGGGTGTAGTCGTCTTTTCTTGAATTGGTTCGTTCATGGTTCTCTCCTTCTCGCGGGCTTTCGGGGTTCCCACTATCCTCGCCGCGCAAATGTGATTTTCTTTTTGCCGATGGCGAGGTAGCCCGAGTCGATCACTTTCGGGATGATGTAGACACCGTTCTCAAGCTGAAAATTGATGAGGTTCGGCTTGCCGTCCTTCATTTCGTAGAGGGCTGGTTTCTCGCGGGCGGCGCACTTGATATAGGTGAATGAGTCGTCGTGGTAAATCGCCGACACGAGGAAGGGTTCCTGCGAACCTTTCTTGTCCAGTGCGTAATCGAACTGGAGCTTCGTCGAATAGTCGGTTTTGAACTTGTTGACCTGCTCGGTTGCCCGCGCTTCCGCTGCGTGAATCCGTTCGTCTGTCTGAGCGTGAAGGGTGTCTAATTCCTTCTTGTAGGCTTCGGCCTCGCCCGCACGAACATAGCCCTGCAGGAGACCGCTGCTACCGACGCTCGACTCGTCTTTTGGCTCGACGAAGAGCTTGAGGTCCGGTTCGACGCTTGGCTCATTGCTTATTTCCGTGAGCAGGAACGAGTAGACGTGGCCTGATGCGGTAATTAGGTGGAGGTCACTCCGAATCCCAGCCTGCGCCGGATGGATGTAGCACAGGTTGTGCGCCCCGTTGATGATCCAGAAGTCCTTGTCGCCGGTCGCAAAGTCCAGAATGTCTTCGTCCTGGGGCAACACAATAAGCGTGGAATATCGGAGCTTTGCGCGAACTGAGATAACGTCCTGTTGCGAGTACTTCACCGTGCGAGCAACACCAGATTGCGCAAAGACAGGCAATGCAATGCTGACAATGAACCATAGAAGCGCGAGTGAGAGACTGCTTCTACGGGACATCAGACGAATCTTCATTTGTTTTCTCCTTTTACAGGCCTGGGCATGGGTAAGGTTTTCATTCGGCTATCCCCGCCAGCACGTCGAGCCCCTTTTCGAAGCCGTAGGTCTCGAACGCTTCCTTCCGTTTGCGGTTGTCGAAGGGGTCGTTTGTGTAAATCCAGTAGCTCTTCCGGTCAACCGTGAGGTTCGCGACCTTCGCGAGTTCTGGGGTCTTAATCAGAAACTGCTGCTTGGGGACCAATGACGAAATTAAATCAACTTCGTTCTCGTTCAAATGGAACTGCCTCCGATAGAGGTCCCGATCCATATCGGGATTGGCCAGGAAGATCTTGGTCGGGCAGCTTTCGATAATTACATCCAGGACTTCCGACCGGCGCAGCTCGTCGAGGGATTGGGTAGAGAGAATCATCGCGGCGTTGGCCTTTCTCCACGTCTTGAGTGCCTCGACGATGTACCGCTGAATGCTCGGATTCTTCAAAAACACCCATGCCTCATCTATGAAAAATGCTTTGAATACGGTACTGATCTCCCGGTCGCTAATGACGGAGTTCGCGCGATGCAGGATATAGAACAGGAGTGGTTCGAGAATTTCGGGGTATTGGCTCATTTTCTGGAAGTCGAAACACTGGAAACGAGAAAAGGAAATCGTGTCTTCCGAATTGTCGAAGAGGAATCCGAACTGGCCGCCGCGTGTCCACTTCGCGAGCCTGTCCGCAATCCGATGTCCCAGCGTGTTTGCCAAAACTCCAAGTGTTCGGAGCTGTGGGTCAACCGAATACAGATTCTCGATCTGCTGGTACAGATCCCGTTCCTCGCCGGATTCCAAGTCGATTGGCGACGAGCCTTGCAGCAAAACCTTCACAAACAGGGCGAGGAAGTCGAGATTCTCCTTTGTCGGTGGGAGAGAGAACGGATTGATCCTGAAGTCGGCGGAGTTGATTCCTATCTTCACGTACGAACCGCCAAAAAGCTGCGTGAGGCTTTCGAAACTTCCGCCGAGGTCAAAAATGAATGTCCACGGGTCGTATTTCTGAAGATTGGTGATAAGAAAGTTCAGAAGGAACGATTTTCCGGCTCCGGTTCGCCCGAGAATCATGGTGTGGGCCACGTCCCGGTGGTGGAGGTTTAGGAAATAGGGCGTGTGATGGTTGGTTTCGAGAACCGCGAGATATTCCTGACGGAGGTGGCGGTTCTGGTGTTCGCCACAGTGCAGGGTAAACAGAAACGAATAATCCGCATAATTCGAGTTGAGCAGATACACATAACGGAGATTGAAGACGTGGTTGCCGGGAACAGTGGCAAGGAATGAATTCAGAAGGTTGTATTTCTCTTCATACAGTTGTGCGTCGTGAACACTGAACACCTTGTAGAATTCGGCGCATGCCCGTTCCACTTTTGCCAAGTCGAGATCGTAAATAACGACGGTCAGAGAAAAGTTGCCGAAGTAATTTCCCTTAAGTTCGATTTCCTTGATGCTGTCCCCGAGTTCTCGTACCTGCGACTCCTTCGAATCATCCACGAGCACATCGTGCGCGGGGGCGTCGTTGAGGTTCACCTGACTGACGAATGAGTGTTTCGTGTTATGGAAATGGCGGCGCTTGGCCTGGATGGTTCTCCTCATCGATCCCGAGTCTTCCTTTTTCCACTCGGTCACGACATGGAAGTTGGCCTGGACTTCGAGCAGTCGCTCAAAGATCAACGGAAAGCTTTGCGCGGAGGGTTCCTTGAGCGTCAACACCTTCACGTAATAATTGTCGAGGCGAAGGAATCCGCGATGGCATTCGAGATGGGATTCGCAGAGGTAATAGTCCAGAAAAGTGTCGTATTTCAGGCGGGCGAGCGCAATCTTTTGCGGGTCGAAATTAAGAGTTTGCTTGAGGACGCGGAAAGCTTCCTGCTTGTCGAGCAACCGCATGGGCAGGAAATCGCTTACCTGTAGGATGAAGCTCTCGACTTTCTGTCGCAGAGTCGCTTGACCCTTGCTGATTTCCCGGTCGAGCAATACAACTTGCTTTGTCCCAGAGAAGTGCGCCCGTAGTTCACCGAGTGCTTTGGCCGGATGTTTCGGGAGCTCCGAGAGCGCCCTGCTGAGCGTTCGTGTGTACCGGAAACCCTCGAACAGAATCACGTAGTAAATTGATAGCGAGAAGAGCGTGTCTGATTTTCCGGCAAAATACGCGACGCGGCTCTTGATGGCGGCATCTACGATTGGCTTGCCGTAGAGCCTGTAGGGAATCGTCTCGTTGTTCCGTTTGAAGAGATACTGGTAGATGCGGTATTTGTCATCGAACAGCTTCAGTGCAGATTCAAGTCGCTTGGTGATGCCGTCGAGCGCATTGCCGTCCAGGCATTCGTAATCCACTCCATGAACTTCGAGGACTACCCCCATGTCTCCCGTCTTGGTCAAGAAAACATTGGAGTCGATGAACCCGTAGAGGTTCACTTGCTCGTTGAACGAGCCCGTCTCCTGGTAATTCTTGAAGATGCGCTGGAGCTTAAGGATTGGTGATCCTGCGAATCGACACCGGGCTGAGTTTTGCCGGATCGTATTGGCTGCGAAGTTTGGGTGATGTGAGTAGACATCGGAGAATCTGCGGGTCGGTCCCGGTAGCCCACCGCGCTGCAAAGTAGAGCAGCAGAAACATCAATAGGCCCCCCAGAAGGCTGCCAAGCAGATTGAACGTTCCCGCACCGATACACATCGCGAAGAAGAAAAGCTTTCTCTCGGCTCCCAGGATCGTAAGGGGCCGAGACAGCGAGCGATGCACCATGTTGATTCGTCTGTTCTCAGGCATAGCGCGTTCCTCCAATCGCGGAGAGCTATCCGGGAAAGAGCCAAGCGAGGAAATTCACCGCCGCGATTGCCATGCCCACACCAAAGAGCACACCGGCCAGCACCCGCTTCGATCCGCCCTCCCCGAAAGCGAACGTCAAACCGGAAACCACGATTGCGACGAGGGAGAGCCCGCGCGCGATTGTGCTGGTGAACGCCGTTTGCAGAACGTTTACGGCGTTCTCCCACGGTGAGTTTGCTTGCGCGAAGGCAGGTGCGGCGAGGAGCAAGCCCAGTGCGACTGCCGCGATCTGTCTAGAGATGGTTCTGAATTGAATTGCTTTTCGCCAAAGTATGCTCATGCGGTTCTCCTTCTTTCATGCGCTTCTTAGCGCCTGCTTGTGAGATTTCTCGCGTAACCCCTGGCTCCCGCAGAAAGCTGTGGCAGGAAGGAAGAACCGTTCCACTGGCTAAGAGACCGTGTCCGTAGTCAAGGCACACGTGGACACAAGCTCCGTCCAAAGGGGTTTTTACCTTCGCGTCTAGCCAGTCGTCGGGTGGCCGTCCGCGAGGCTTGTCGGCTTACAGCGGCGGGTTGGGTCCGCCAAGCTCGCGGGGGAGAATCCTGCGAGAACTCTCCTCACTTATAAAGAGGCAAAAAAATCGACAAATGTCAGGGGAGAAATAACATTTTTTTCGGTTCTAGCTTCTGGAACCCTCGACGGCTCTCGGGCAATAGTGCTTGTCACCGGCTCGCTTTCAAGCGGGCAAGCAAACCGCTACAGGTCTTGTAACACGGGGAGCAGTGAAAAACGTGGTAGACGATGGAAGCATCGACTTGCTGGGGATCTTGGGCCAAGCGTTTCAGTGTTGCTTTGGGTGGACAGCCCTCTCTTCGGGGGTTGGGATACTCTTTGGAGAGATGCTCCTTAACGAATTTGAGGAGCGTCTTCTCAGAATACGACTCTCGCGCTGCTCTCTTTTGCTTTCGTCTCACGGCGGGCAAGACAGGAAAACCTCCTCATGTGACTCGTCGCGACTGTCGAAATGCCTTTCGAAGACGTTGGACCGTCGAGCTGAATCGTTCCCGCGCCGCGCCGCTCGAAACACCGCAGCGCCGCTCAATTTCCTTCCACGAATAACCTTCCAAACGACGGAGGACGATATTGTGCGTGACTTTATCGCAGCTAGCAAGGACCTCCGCTAGGAAGAGGTTTCGCTCCATATCTTGTACGTCTGAATATTGCGCCTGGCGCGCCAAGGAAAGACTGGTCGGATCGTTGAGCACGGCTTCCATCCGCTTCTGCCTTCTAACACGCCGCATGTAGGCGAGGAAGAGGTACCCACGAATGTCTGTCACATCCGGTTTGCCTCTAGCCGCTTTCTCCTGGCGGGTTTTAGAGACCGTGGCCGCCGTTTCTTCAAACAGGCTAATCGCCAAGGCGGGGTCACCCAAGACTTTTTCAGCATAGCGGACGGCACCGGGACCGATTTCTTGGGCCACGG
>Ga0307372_10009930_pt1 | contig 12992 bp, 13 predicted proteins | sample OX1MG_FD_202533 | JGI IMG/M metagenome (GOLD analysis project Ga0307372, IMG submission 202533) | Soil microbial communities from Risofladan, Vaasa, Finland - OX-1 | ecosystem: Environmental > Terrestrial > Soil > Coastal area > Acid sulfate soil | place: Finland: Risofladan, Vaasa | collected...
AGAAGCGTGACATCAAACGCGCCATCGCGATGGCACGGGCTTTGGATAAGGAGTGAACCATGGCTAAATTTGCCCCCTTCGATGCTGCCGACTATCTCGACAATGAGGAGACCGTCGCAGAATACATAAACGCCGCACTGGAAGATCCAAATCCTGATGTATTTCTAACCGCAGTGCGTGATGTGGCCCGCGCCCGTGGTATGGCACAACTCGCCAAAGATACTGGTCTTGGCCGCGAGAGTCTTTACAAGGCACTTACGCCTGGCGCTAAGCCACGCTACGACACGATGCTCAAGCTGCTGCACGCTCTCGGGGTCAAGCTCTCAGCTTCTCCCGTGCATTCATGAGCGACTTGCTGCTCCCCAAACTACTCATTGGTGCGCACGCCTGTCGGCGCGGCATAATTCAGACGTCTATGCGGCTTTCACTTCGACGATTTCGCTGGACGAGAAGGGTTGCGGAAACGGTTGGCCTTGATCCTTGAACCCCTCTACATGCAGCTCAATGGCTTCTCGGATAAGCCTCAACACTTCTTCCTGTGTCTCTCCGGCCGCGACGCAGCCGGGAAGATCGGGGACGTAGGCGCCCAAGGACGTCGGACCTTGTTCCACAACTACCAGATAGCGCATTTTCGGCTCCGACTTCTTGAGTCCCGACTGCTTCAGCACGCTGTTTGAGCGTGCCGGGCGGAATATCGATCACTCGACTTACCCGCTACGGTAACCGTTCCGCGCTTCATTCTATGCTTAGACTGGCGATGACTACCCCACTCATTCAAACCAGGTATCAACCGTCGGCTTCCGGCATTGCGATGAGATCTCTCAGCTTCATCGGTACGATTCTACGTCGGCCGATCTCGGCGCATCATTAAGGTCGGATCCGCCCTGCCTCCCCGTGGGCGGCAGCTGAGCAAGAGGCACATGCAGCATTCCCGTTCCTGGAAGCGCAGACGACCTTGGCCAGGCACGATTGCTCGGTAGGTCGAGTTGCCCGTCGGCGCTTCGGCTTGCGCGTTACTGAAACGAAAGGCTGCGCAGCCCCCGGCGCAGATCGCCGGGGTGTAAGCGCCGCTCGGGATTGCCCACGCGCTCGGCGACGGCGATGTTCACCGCTTCGCGCAGCGCCTCCTTGATGTCGGCCATCGAGTGCCCGGCGAGGATTCTCGCCGCCACGCCAGGCTTGAGCTCGGGGGAGCATGGAATGTCGCGCTCGGCAAGCCACCCACGCACGTAGCGCGCGATGTCCCGCGCCTCGGGCAGGCGAAAGGCGATCTTCAGCGAAAATCGCCGGCTCGCGGCCTCATCCAGTGCCCCCGGGTGGTTGGTCGCCGCGATGTAGAACACGTCCGGGATCGGAGCGTTCGCACCGTCGATGAGCGTGAGCAGTTTGTTGGTGGACATCTGGGTATGCGGTGCCAGCGTGCGCTCGCCCAGAATATCGTCGGCTTCGTCGATGAACACGATCGCCGGGCGCTCGTTCGAGGCACGCTCGAGGATCTTGTCCATGGCCGTGTCCTCGCGCATGAGGTCGTGCCCGGTGGTCGCGATGAAGCTCCACTGTGCGGCCTTCGCCAGAGCTCTCGCCACCAGGGTCTTGCCCGTGCCCGGGGGACCGTAGAACACCGCCCCGAGAGGCAGTCGTGCCGCCTTGTCCTGGCGCTCCGTTTCCTCGATGTCGCGCATGCGCTTGGCGAGGCGCCCGATCTGCTCGCGCGAGCCGCGCGCGAGCACAATGGCTTCGAGCGGCGGCACGCCCTCGTAGCGGCGCCCGAGGTCAAGCCCCTGGAGGCCGCGTAGCGCGTGCAGCAGGGTGGCGAAATGCACCTGCCCCTTGCCGGTCTTGTCCGCCAAGAGGTATTTGCGCGCCTGCTGCGCGATCGCCGAGAGCCGCGCGATGTTGAACCCGGCGAAGTGGCGAACCGCCATCTCCAGGGCGCCTTGGCGGATGCGCCCGGCGTACTCGGCGCCGATGCCGTTCGCGAGAATTGCGCGTCGGGTCGCGGCATCCGGCAGCGCGATTTCGATCTTGAGGTCGAACCGGCCCTCGCGCGTGCCGGCCGCATCCAGCCGTTCGGGATAGTTGGTAGCCGCGAGCACCATGACGTTTGACCCGCGGATCGACGCGAGTTCGGTGAGTAGCGTCGCGACGATCCGCGGCACTTCCGCGTCGTTCGGGGCCGTCGCCCGATCGGGCATCACCGCGTCGATCTCGTCGAAAAACAGCACGCACGGCGATTGCAGCCGCGCTGCGCCGAAGGCGGCCGCGACGTGCTCGGTGGTGGCATTGACCCACTTCGAGGCAAGCTGTGCAACGCTCACGGTGATGAGGGGTAGCCCCAACTCGCCGGCGAGGGCTTGGACGAGGAAGGTTTTGCCGGCACCCGGCGGACCAAAGAGCAGCGCGCCGTTGCGTTGCCCCGCCTGCACGTCGCGCGCGAACTGCATGAGCGAGCGCTTTTCGCGCTGCATGCCGAGCACCGCATCAAAGCCGCGCCTGGGGACGATGGCCGCGAAGGCCCGCTCCTGCGCGGGTTCGAGCGCGGCGCTCACCGCGGGGCGCATCGGGCTCTCAGGCGCGGGGCTGCGTGGGTCGCCGGGAGCCTTGGCGAGCGCCGGGCTTTCGAAACCGCGCGCCACGCGCGCCGTCACGTACAGCACGGTGAAGGCGAGGGCGGGCCACAGAAACGCGTAGGCATCGTGCAGCCAGAACCAAAGGAGCATCACGGTCCCGAATGCCGTCGGGAACGCCTCGAAATCCGGCTGCTCGAACAGCACCGGCCAACGCGCCCATGCTCCGAAGGCGGTGCACGCGATCGCGAGGGCCCCGAGGCACGGCAGCCACCACAGGCTCGCGGGCCCCAGCGCTTGATCGAGCGATTCGGTCAGGCTCACGCCGAACCACGTATCCAACACAAGCGCCGGCACGATGCCGAGTAGCAGACCCCACCACACGCCCGAAAGCTGCGCGACCAGGAGCGCCTCACCGACGCCGGGGGAGGGGTTCGCGAGGACTGCGTTCGCCGCCTCGGTGCTCATTCACCCCTCGCTTCAGGCGCAGCGCGCTTGCGCTTGGCCGGGTGCACCTCGCCCAAGCGCGTCACCAGCACCGGCTCGGCGCGAAGCGCCCAAACCAAGCCCCAGCCGAATCGATGCGCGGGCTCCCGAGCCGCGAGTGCGCGGATGAGCTCCAGGCTCGCGCGGGGGTCGAAGTGCGTGTGGATGCCGACCTGCACGCGGTAGAGCACGAGGCGCCGGGCGCCTCTCCAGTCGAATCCGGGCCCGATCGAGGCGCGCTCGCAACCCGGCAGACGCGCGCACAGCCCAGAGGCATAGGCGTGGGCCGCGGGGCTCGCGAGGTCCTCGCCCGCTTGCCAGTCGAGCACGACGAGCATCGCCATGTACGCAAGGCTCGCAAGCGCGAGCGCGCTGCTCGCCAAGGCGATGGTGCGGGCAACGCGATGAGAGCCGGGTCTTTGCATGCTGCAAGCGTACGCCAGGCTTCGTTTTGCGCACCCCCGGGGCGTGAAAGGTGCTGAATAACGCGAATCTCTCCAAATCATCGCGCCCCGCGCGCAACCAATAATCGGTGCGTTGCCGGCAACCGGCCGGCTTCTCGCGACGGGGGGTACGCACCGATGCGCTGCGCACTGACTTCGGGGCTTTGCGGCCTCGCCTGTGTGCTCGCCGCGCAGTTGGGCCTGGCGGGCGAGGCCCCGGCGAACGGAGATTCGGCGAGCGTCCCGGCGCTCGCCCGGCCAGAACCGGTGCGCGCTTCGCAGGAGCTCCCAGAGGTTCGGGTCGGCCCGCTCACGGTGAGGCGATCAAGCGCGTTCGATGCATTGAGGCAGCTCCTTGCACAAAGCGGCACCGGGATCGGGCTCACCTACGCGGGCGCGGCGTTGCCCGAAACCCTGCTTCGGCCCGTCGAGGCGGCGAACCTGGAGGGGCGTCTTCCGCTGCTTGTCGAGCAACTCGCCCAGGTCGCGGGCTTTTACTACGACTACGACGCTGCCACCCGGGTGCTAACCGTATCGGACGATCGGCAATTTCGCATGCGCCTGCCGCGCAATGAGTCCGCCGCTAGCGCGATCATGCAGCACATCCATGCGCTCGGCGGCTCCAATCTCGATCGCCGCCTTGCCGCCCATGGGCTTGTTTACACCGCCGATCGAGAGGCCGAGCGGCGCATCGTGGGTTACCTCGACGCGGCTTGGGACGAGGCACCGGCTGCGGCATCCGCTACGCCGAAGCGGCTGGAGGTGCCTTCGCAGATGGCGAAGGCCGCGATCCGGCTGAAAGCAAGCTCCGAGCACCCTCAAAAGGTGCGGGTGAGCAAAGCGACACTGGTGCCCGTGGTGCATGCCGTGCCGCTGTGGCAAGTGAAGCCCGGCGAGCTCATCTCGCAGACCTTTGAGCGCTGGGCAGGGCGCGCCGGCTGGCGTGTCGTATGGCAGGCGCCGGAACTCCAGACAAGCGTCGGTGCGACGCTCGCCGGCTCGTTTCAGGATGCCGTGATGAGCGTCGTGCAATCTCTCGACCAGAATGGAGCGGCGCTGCGCCCGGTCTTCTACGCGGGCAATCGCGTGCTCAGACTCACCGGGGAGACGCAATGAGCGCCACCAGAACGAGCCTTGCGGCCTGCGCGCTTGCCCTCGCACTCGCCGGCTGCTCGGCGCAGATGGTCAAACCCATCGAGCGGCAGGTGAACGCGCAAAACGCAACCGTACTTGGAGAGCTTGCCAAGCTCCGTAGCGCGCCTGCCAAGCCCACGCCCGTCGCAACCGAATACGAGCAGGGCATTTACCTTGCGGTTCGCACGCTCGCCCGGCATGCGCAGAACCCCAATGCGAAGCTGGCGATCACCATCAATCAAAACTTCGATGGTTTGCGTCCCTTCGCACAGGAGGTGACGCAGCTGACCGGCATCCCGGTTGTGCTCGCCCCTGACGTGCTCGAGAGCGAGGCCAAGGCGCAGGCGAGCCAGGGCGCGCCGGGGAGCCCTGCAACCAGTGGCAGGATCCTCCCGCCGTTCGTGCCCTCCATTGCGGGTAGCTCGCAGTTTCTAGGCGTTGGCCTACAGGGGCAGCGCTCCGCCGAGTCCGTCTCCATCGACTACTCCGGGCCGCTTTCGGGTCTGCTCGACGTGGCCGCGGCTCGCTTTGGCGTTTCCTGGCAATGGCTGGGCCAAAACCGTATCCGTTTCTACCGCTACGCGACGCGAACGTTCCAGCTCGCCGCGCTCCCGGGAGATCTCAGTCTCACGAACACCATCGGCAACTCCGCCGGCGGGGCCGCCGGCTCGAGCGGCACTGCGGGCTCGGTCGGCACCACCACCACGACGGTCAGCGCTTCGGCGAGCACCTCGAGCCAGCAAACCGGCGTTTCCTTCTCCGGCTTATCCGTCTGGAAGGCGGTCGAAGATTCCGTCAAAACGATGCTCTCGCCAAATGGCAAGGTGTCTGTGGCGCCCGCGACCGGCACGGTCACGGTCACCGACACGCCCCAAGTGCTCGACCAGGTCGCCGAGTTCATCAGCCAGGAGAACGAATCCCTGACGCGTCAGGTGATCGTGAACGTGCGGGTACTCTCCGTGGACCTCACCCACGAGGATCAGTACGGCATCGATTGGGCTCTGGTGTACAGCGCGCTCTCGCAGAACCTCGGCTGGAACTTCTCGAACGCCTTCAGCGCCGGCAATCTGGGCGCCAGCGCGCCGAGCTTGACGCTCAAGATCCTCAGCACGGCTGGGGCGGCGACCAACTCGCAGATCAAGGCCTGGCAAGGCTCCCAAGCCCTCATCGCGGCGCTTTCCTCGCAAGGGCGCGTCTCGCAGCTCACCTCGGCTTCCCTCACCACGCTCAACGACCAGGCTGCACCCTTTCAGGTGGGGCACCAGAACGCTTATCTCGCGGCCTCAACCACGACCACGGCGGTTGGAGTGGGCGCGACCGCCACGCTGCAGCCCGGTGTCGTGAATACCGGTTTTGCGCTCAACGTCATGCCGCATGTGCTCTCAAGAAGGCAGCTCCTGCTTCAGTTCACGATCGACCTCTCAGACCTCGTGAGCATTGACACGGTCACCTCGGGCGGCTCGTCGATTCAGACTCCGAATATCGATCAGCGCGACTTCATGCAGCGCGTCAAGCTCGAATCGGGGGACACGCTGGTGCTCACGGGATTCGAGCAGGCGAGCCTCAGCGCGAGCAGCGAGGGGCCGGGATCGGCCCGGAACACGTGGCTCGGAGGTGGGCTGGAAGGCAGCCGTGAGCACCACGTGCTCGTCATCCTCATCCAGCCCTTCATCACGCAAGGCTGAGCGAATGACCCCACAGGTCTTCGAGCTTGGCCGCGGGCGCGTATTCGTCGCGGGGCTTTTTTGGCAGCCCCTTGCGGGCACGGCGAAGGAGCGGCGCAAGGCCGCCGAGCGAATCGCCACGGAGCAGAACTTCGACCTCGCGGTGTGGCGGAGCTCCAACGTGGTGCAGGTGGGCATGGGCTCGAGCGCCGAAGGCATCAAGGCGGGCATGTACGCGGCCGCGGCCATCGTGTCAAAGACCGTGGAGCTCGAGACCGGGAGCGGGGATTTTCTGGCCGCGGCGGAGGTTTCTCCGGGCAAGTGGCTCTATTGTGCACAACGCGACGGCATTATTGCCCCGGACGGTGACTTTGTCGGAGGCGAGGACGAAGTGCGTTCGCGCCTGCTCGCGGACCTTTCGCTCTCGGATTGGGCGCACGTCTTCGCACCGGAACACTGGAACCTCGCCCACGCGGCGGAGCGAACCTTCGAGTCGTTCCTGCCCGCAGGCGGTCGAAGCGAAACCGGCCGCTGGTGGGCGCTCAGAGCGGTGCGCCAAAACCCGATCCGGCGCTACGCCCCCTACGCGCTCTTAGTACTCGCCGCGATCGGCGCGGCCTACGAGTACAAGGCCTGGCAGCAAGCGAAGGACGCCCGCGCCATGGCCGAAGCCGAACGCCTGGCCGCCTCCAGCGAAGCTCAGGCGAACCGCAAGGTGGTCCTTCCCGATCCATGGAAGAGCAGGGCGCGAGCAGTGGTGTTCACCGCGAGTTGCATGAATGCGATGGACAAGCTCCAGGCCCTGTGGGTCACCGGATGGACGCTCGAGCGCATCGGGTGCGCGAGCGGGGCGCTCAGCGTGCTGTGGCAACGGTCCGACTCCGGCTGGATCGGCGAGATGACGGCGTTGCATCCCAACGCGGCCGTGAGCATGGAGGGTACGCGCGTGCGCCTGACCGAGGGCTTACCGATGAGCGCGGGAACGGACGAGGCGGCGCCCACCGAGATGAGCCGCCGGATCGCGCTTCTTGACAGCGCGCAGCGCTACGGCCTTCAGCTCGAACTCACCGAGCCGGCCGCGCCGCCCGTGCTGCCGGGCAACCGCCCCGCGGCGCAAGCCGGTATCCAGCGCTGGAAGACCCTCAGCTGGCGAATTCGCCACACCCGAATCTCCCCGACGCTCGTGGTCGCCTTGCTCGACGGTGCTGCCTTTCGGGTGAACGCGATCGATGCGCGCTTCCGGGGCGCGGAGATCGAGTGGGATCTGGAGGGCAATCAGTATGTGCAAAAACCTTAGAGTCTTTCTGATCGGGGCGGCGCTCGGTTTGGCTGCGACCGGCGTCGCACGCGCGGCGGGGGCGGCCCCGAGTACGCCCAGCGCACCGAAGCACCCCACGGCGCTCCCGGTCGGACACGGCGAGGCGGCCGCGAGCGATTCGCACCTGGTGTCGGAACTCCTCCAGATCAACGAGCGCATCGTATTGCTTTCGGCGAAGCTCAAGGAACTGCAGTTGGAGGAGAAAATCGCCTCGACTCAGGATGCCGCCGGGCAAAGCGCATCAAACGCGGACTTGGGTACAGGCTTCGCGAGCACGCTTCCCGTGGTGCGGGGCATTAACGGTGTGGGAGCGAAGCTCCGGGCGACACTCGCCTGGGGCAAGGGCATCGTGAGTAGCGTCGCCGCGGGAGATCGTCTCCCGGGAGGCTGGCGCGTCACGCAAATCAAGCCCAACACGGTCGAGCTTGCGCGAGCGGGTAAGCGCGTGCGCCTGGGCTTCGGCATGGAGCCTGCAGTTGCGCCGCCGGGCACGTCCCTTGTTCCCGCGTCATCGAGCGCCACCCCTCAGATGTTTTCTCAACCGTAGGCATCGCACGTGAGCGTGGCAGCCACAGAACTTGGCCTTTCGCAGGCCTGCCCACTCACCGCCCCGGGCGGTGAGTTCCATGTCGACGCGGAGCTTCGCGATGTTCTTTGCTTCCTGGCCGATGGGCGTTTGTTGGTCGCCAAGTCGCACGCGTTCAGCGCTGGTGTACGTGCTTTTCTCGTGAGGCTGCAACGGCTGGGGCGGACCTACCAGATCCACCAGGTCGACATGCCGGTGATCGCCCAGGTGTACCGGGACGCGAAGCGCACCGAGATCGTATCGGCCTCCAAAACGCAAGGCGCGGTGTTGGAGCTGTTCAAGCAGGCGGTCGAGCTTCGCGCGTCGGACATCCACTTTCGCGTTTCGCAGAACGATGGCGTGCGCGTGCTCTTTCGCATTCACAACGATCTCGAAAGCATCGAGCAGTGGCCCTACGAGTACGGCGCGCAAGTTTGCACGACGATCTACCAGGCCATGGCCGATGTTTCCGATGCGACGTTCGAACCGCTCTCGCGACAAGACGCGCGGATCAGCGAGCGAACCAAGATCCCCGCGGGACTCGATGGGATCCGGGTGGCCACGAGCCCGCAGGTCGGAGGCTACGTCATGGTGCTGCGGCTCCTCTACAACGACGCGGCCGAAACCGAGGGGCTCACGGGCCTCGGCTACGGAGCGCAGCAGTGCGCTGCATTAGAGCTCATGGCGCGCCGGCCCAACGGCATCAACGTGATCGGCGGGCCCACCGGAAGCGGCAAGTCGACCACGCTTCAGCGGCTGCTGGCGGCGCTGATTCGCGATGCCAAAGGGCGCAAGAACGTGATCACCGTCGAGGATCCCCCCGAATATCCGATCGCGAATGCCGTGCAGACCCCGGTCACGAACGCCGATACCGAGGAGGAGCGCTCCAAGGCCTTTCAGCAGGCAATCAAGGCGGCCATGCGTCTGGACCCGGACGTCATCATGATCGGCGAGGTGCGCGATAGCCCCTCCGCGCGGCTCGCCGTGCAAGCGGCAATGACCGGACATCAAGTCTGGAGCACGGTGCACGCAACAAGCGCCTTCGCGATCATCGATCGCCTCCACGACTTGGGCGTGCCGATGGCGCTCGCAACCGACCCCTCTGTCATCACGGGGCTTGTCTGCCAGCGCCTCGTCAAGGTGCTTTGCCCGCACTGTAAGCAACCCTTTTCGAGCGCGATGAAACGCTACCGCGAAGACGATACGAGGCGCGTGCTCGGCGTCGTGCCAGTGGACACGGTGTACGTGCTGGGTGAGGGGTGCGAGCACTGCCGCGGCTCGGGAACCGCTGGGCGAACCGTGGTTTCCGAGGCGGTCGTTGCCGAGGGGCAGGTCATGGGGTGCTTAAGGCGTAACGAGCGCGAGGACGCCATTGCGGCCTGGCGCCGCAACCAGGCCGGCGTGACGATGATCGAGGACGCGATCGACAAAGTGCGCGCAGGCCTGGTCGATCCATTCCAGGCCGAAGACATCGTGGGGCCGCTCGATCTGGCAGGGGGACGCCATGCCTAAGCGCGCCGGGGGCACCCTCGCGCGGGTCGAATTCGCCTGGTTGGACCTCGAGCAGCGCTTGGGGCAGTGCCTTTTCAGGCTCGATCGCGCGGGCCGGCGCCGACTCTGGGTCAAGCTCGCCAAGATGATTTCGAACGGAATTCAACTCCTCCAGGCGCTCGAGGCCTTGCGTGAACGCAAAATCGCCGCGGGCGCAAGCGCTCATCCACAAACCGCCGCGTTGACGGCATGGGCTGCCGCCATGCGAAACGGGGCGAGCCTCGCGCGCGCGATCGAGGGCTGGACGAGTACCGAAGAAGCCATGCTCATTGCGGCGGGAGAGCAATCGGGAACGCTTGAGCGGGCGCTTCATTCCTGTGCGCAAGTCATGGCTGCGCGCGCCCGGATCGCGGCAGCCGTGGCGAGCGGCCTTGCATATCCCTTCGTCCTCCTCGCAATGGCTTTCGCTCTGATGTACCTGTTCGGTTTCAAGATCGTGCCCGCGTTCCAGAACGCCATCCCGCCGGGGTCCACGGCGTCCTGGCATGGGCTTGCCGCGGCCATGATCGAGGCCTCGGACTTTGTGCGGCACTGGATCCTGGAGATCGTGCTTGCGGTTGTGGGCGTGGTCACGGCGTTCTTCGTGAGCCTGCCGCGCTTCGATGGCCCGGTGCGAGTCGTCCTCGACCGATACACGCCGTACAACGTCTACCGAATTTTGCAGGGTTCAACCTGGCTCATCGCGATTGCCTCGCTCGTCGAGGCGGGGCTACGCATCGAGACGGCCCTGGAGAGCCTGGCGGCGAAGGCCTCGCCCTGGCTGCGACGCAGGCTTCGCACCTGCCTCGCCGCCATGCGATCCGGGCAAAACCTGGGTGAGGCGCTCGGCTCCTCGGGCGACGGCTTCCCGGATCAGGAAATCATCGACGACATGAGCGTGTACGCCTCGCTATCGGGGTTCGATGCCGCGCTCGCGCTCCTCGGGCGAGAGTGGCTCGACGAATCCGTCGAGCGAATCGCCGGAAAGATGAAGGTCGTATTCGGCGTGGCGATGCTCGGGGTGGGATCGCTCATCGCCTTCATGGTCGGCGGGATGATGAACATGGAGCTGCAAATGTCGCAAATCCTGCAGCACATGACTCGTTAAGGTCCTCGCTCTACGCCGAGGTACACGCCCGCACACGCCATTCCATCTCAATGAAGGGAGACACACCGTGAAAGCAGACATCCGAAATTTCCGCCGTGCGGCTGGCATGACCTTGATCGAAATCATCGCCGCGCTCGCCATCATCGCCGTGGTGGTGGTCGGGGCGCTGAAGCTTTTCCAGTCGGCCTCCTCCAGCAACAACGCCACGCAGATGCTGGAGGACCTGACCGCTTTGCGCTCGGCCACGCAGCAGCTCTACCTCGGCCAGGGCGGCTATGGCACGGTTTCGCTCAACGCGGTGCTCAGCACCGCCAACAAGATCCCGACCGACCTGACGTATTCGGGTGGGACGATCTCAACGCCGCTCGGAGGAACGCTGACGGTGACAGGCGCCACCAGCTACTTCACCATCGCCCTCACGAACGTGCCTGCGGATGTGTGCACCGATCTGCTCACCAATGCGGCGAATGGCTGGCAGAGCCTGAAAGTGGGCTCGAGCACCATCACCACGTTCCCGATTTCACCCGCGATTGCCACCGCGTCGGCCAACTGCGGCGGAACGGCTCCGTTTGCGCTTACGTGGGCGACGCTCAACTGAGGCGAGCGGGCTACCCAGGTCCTCAAACCACACGAAGGGCGGATCGATGACCCAATCGCTTCGCGAGCTTGAGTTCTCCGACATCTACCTCGGGCGCGAGGCGAGCTGGCTCGCAGGTGTTCCGGGTAAGCTCGACCCGGTGCAGGCACCGAGCGAATGTCAGCCTGAGCTGGCCGAGCTTCGCACGCAGTGCGAGCACTACACGGAGGGCTCCAAGAAGGAGGAGTTCACCGTGCGCGCGCTCGAAGTGACGTACCGCGTCTCGGTGCTTCGAAGCCTCAGCGAGACGGTGTACGTGCTCAGGCGATTCCCGAGCGAGGTGCCGGAGTTCTCGACGCTCGGCATCCATGGGGGCTACTTGAGGCGCCTGATGGGCCCGCATCTGACCGGGCTCGTGGTGATCGCGGGCGCCTACGGGCAGGGCAAAACGACGACCGCATCGAGCCTGATCGCCGCGCGGCTCGCGCAGTTCGGCGGCGTGGCGATCACGATCGAAGACCCGCCCGAGATGCCGCTCGAGGGGCGGCACGGGGAGGGCGTGTGTTACCAGACCTGGGCCGAGCAGCACGGCTTCGGTCAGGCCTGCCGCCAGGCGGCCCGCTGGGCGCCATCCATCATCTTCCTGGGAGAGGTTCGGGACGCCGAGACGGCCGCCGAGGCGCTTCGCGCCTCCATCAACGGTCGGCTGGTGGTGTGTACTACGCATGCCGATAGCGTGGCGCTCGCCGTCGAGCGGCTCTACGCGCTCGCCAACGGTGCAGCCGGCAGCGCCGAGGACGTCGCGAGCCTGCTCGCCGCCGGGCTGCTCGCGGTCTTGCACCAGAAGCTCGAAGGCGACGCGAAAGGCCAGCGCCGCCCAAAGGTGAGTTTCCTGTGGCTGGGCGAAGAAGCGGCCAAGGGGATGCGCAACACCATCCGCCAGAGGCGCTTCGATCAGCTCGAGAACGAGGTGATGCTGCAGCTGAACCGCTTGCTTCTCGGGGGCGGGGCGAGGAGCGCCTAGCGCCATGGTTGCGCTCGTGTTCGCCATGCTGGGTGCGATGCTCCTCGCGTGGCAGTCTGCGCTGATCGACCCCGCGCAAATCGATCGACGCACGAGCGCCGCGGCCGATGTGTTCGCCGCCAACTTCTGGGCCTACGAGGAGGCCGCGGCCACGTACGCGGCAACGCACCCGGGTACGAGCGGCACCATCGGGGACGCGAGCCTCACGTTCGCGCCGGGCTACATCAGAAATCCGGCCTGGACCAACGTGGTTTCGGGCGGCACGCTCTACACCTATTCGACGCAAGCGCTCGCGCCGCAGACCAAGAATGCGATCGCCGAACGCGGCGGTCGCTCCCTCGTGATCGGCATCGCGCAACCGGGTGGAACAATGACGAGCTTCACCGGCGGGGCGGCGGGTTTTGTGCTTCCCGCATCCATTCCCGTCGGTGCACTCGTGGTCATCGGAGACTGAGATGAACGATTCCCAGCAGGGCTTGAGCGCAGAACTGCTCAATTTCACCGAGCAGAACATCGTCTCGAAGTTAATGGATTTGGTTCACTCCGAGCGTGTTTTCACGGATCTTCTGATCGAGG
>Ga0307372_10009931_pt1 | contig 12992 bp, 11 predicted proteins | sample OX1MG_FD_202533 | JGI IMG/M metagenome (GOLD analysis project Ga0307372, IMG submission 202533) | Soil microbial communities from Risofladan, Vaasa, Finland - OX-1 | ecosystem: Environmental > Terrestrial > Soil > Coastal area > Acid sulfate soil | place: Finland: Risofladan, Vaasa | collected...
GCCGGTGTGGGCCCGATCATGATGGAGGGACAGCCCGCCGCGTGGACCACCTACGTCAGCGTCGAGGACGCCGATGCCACGATCGCCAAGGTGAAGGACGTGGGCGGGACGGTCCTCGTCGAGCCCATGGACGTGCTGGAGGTCGGGCGCATGGCGGTCTTCACCGACCCCACCGGCGCCGCCGTCGCCATCTGGCAGCCCCGTGCCCATCAGGGTGCCGACATCGCCAACGAGCCCGGATCGTTCTGTTGGAACGAGTTGCAGACCAGGGACACCGACGGCGCCGAGCGCTTCTACACCACCGTCTTCGGGTGGAGGGCGAGCACCGCCGACATGAAGGGTACGACCTACACCGAGTGGAAGCTCGGGGACGCCACGGTGGGGGGCATGATGGCGATGCCCGCCGAGGTCCCCGCCGAGGTCCCCGCCTACTGGCTCACCTACTTCGCGGTGGAGGACTGCGACGCCGCCGTGGGCACGGCGAACGGGCTGGGAGCCACCACGTTGGTCGCGCCGATGGATGTCCCGCCCGGGCGGTTCTCGGTGATGACCGACTCGGTTGGTGCCGTCTTCGCGGTGATCGCCATGAACCCCTCCGCCTGAACCCCGCCGCCTGGGCTCAGCGGCGGCGTTCGGCGTGCCGCTGGCTCCGGGCCACGACGAGGCGCGAGATGACGAGCAGCACCAGCACCAGGACGATCAGCAGCAGGGCGGCATCGTAGGAGAGGTAGTGGGCCTCCTTGTACGGCTGGTTGTAGAACGCCCACACCGGGTAGGTGAGGTAGGCGATCGGCTGGTGCACCAGGGAGGCCGACGGCAGGCTGTTGCTCCATCCCCCGGTGTAGAGCAACGGTGCGGTCTCGCCTCCTGCGATGGCCAGGGCGACCAGCAGGCCCGTGGCGATGCCGGGCACCGCCGACTTCAGTACCACCTTGCGCAGGGCCTGCCCGGTCGACATGCCGAGCGCCTCGGCGCCTTCGCGGTAGCTGGTCGGGACCTGACGCAGGGCCGTCTCGGTCGACTTGGCGATGTAGGGCACCACCATGATCGACAGGATCAACAGGGCCGGCAGCAGGGAGTAGCCCCAGTGCAGGCCGACGCACAGGGCGACGTACCCCACGTAGCCGAGCACGATGGAAGGGAAGCCCGACAGCACCTCGGTGGCCGTGCGCAGGATCGTCCCGCTCGGTTTGCCGTGCCGGCGAGGCCGGGAGAGCTCGCCCAGGTGGATGCCGGCGAGCACCCCGACCGACCCGGCGATGACCAGCACTCCGGCCATGAGCACCAGGGAGCCCAGGATGGCGTTCTCCAGACCGCCGCTCAGTCCCTGGGTCGGGGTCGTGAGCACGCTCCACTTCCAGTGGGGCACCGCGCGCAGCACCACCCCCAGGACGAGCCAGAGGGCCGGCCCGACCACCAGGGCCAGCGCCCCCACGGTGGCGACCCGGAACCCGAGCTCCTTGGTCCGTCGCCACCGGGTGGGAGCCATGATCAGGCCCTCCCGACGGGCGCCGACAGGCGCGACGTGCGGTTCACGATCGTCCGGGCGGCGAGGTTCACCCCGACCGAGATGACGGCCAGGATGAGCCCGGCCTCGGCCAGCGTGGCCGTGGCGAAGCCGGTGCCGTCGGTGGCCGCGGAGTCGAGCTGGCTCACGATGGTGGCGGCGATCGTGGTCATGGTCCCGTAGATGTTGGGCGTCACCTGGCCGAGGATGGAGCCGGTGATCATGGCGACGGCCATGGTCTCGCCGAGCGCCCGGCCGAGCCCGAGGACGGTGGCGCCGATGATGCCGGACCGGACCCACGGCAGTGTCACCCGCCGGGCTACCTCGGCGTCGGTCATCCCGAGCGCTTCGGCGCCCTCCTTGGGGAGGGGCGGCACCTGCTGCAACAGATCCCTCGTGGTGGACGCGATGATCGGCACGATCATCAGGGCCAGCACGATGCCCGAGGTGAGGAGGCCCTCGCCGTGGCCGGTCGGGCCGCGGAAGTAGCGGAGCACCGGGACGTCGGGCATCCGGTCGGCCACGATCGGGTAGACGTGCTGGGAGAGGAAGGGGCCCAGGGTCAGCACGCCCCACAGGCCGATGACCACGCTCGGGATCCCCGCCAGGACTTCGATGGCCAGGCCGAGAGGGCGCGAGACCCAACGGGGGAGGCGCTCGGTCAGGGCGAGCGCGGCACCGATGGAGATCGGGAGGGCGATCGCCACCGCGATGGCCGACGTCTGGAGGGTGCCGGCGATCAGCGGCCACGCGCCGTAGTCGGACCCGAGCGGGTGGGCGACCCCGCCGGTGTGCACGGTGGCGCCGTACGTGTTGCCGGGCCTCCAGGCGGATCCCGTGAGGAAGTTGAGGCCGTTCACCCTCACGGCCGGCCAGGCCTTCACCGCGAGCACGGTCAGTGCGAAGGCCAGCGCGGCCAGCGGGATGATCGACGCGGCGCGGGCACCCCACCGCCAGGCGTGCTCCTCATGGGACCGGAGCCCGTCGGCCACCCGCCGGACCACTGGGGCCCGGCGGGTGGCCGCGGTGCTCGCTGGTGACTGCGGCATGGGGAGCTCGGTACTGCCCCCGAAGGCGGGCATCCTCAGCTGATCTTGACGATCTGCTTGAGCGACTGTCCCGTCACCTTCTTCGGCAGCGGCTGGAAGCTGACCTGGCTCAGGTACTGGGAGCTGTTCCCGTACTTGGAGTTGATCGCCCACTCGAGTAGGGACCGGACCGCCTTGGCCGTCGTCGCGCTCTGCTGGTGGGCGTTCACGATGGCGTACTCGTAGTTGATGATGGGGTAGCCGTTGGCCACCGGGCCGTTGATCAACGAGATGGTGCCGTTGGCCGGCGTCTTCTTCACGAAGTAGGCCGCTTCGGCCGCCACCGCCGCCTGGGTGGGGAGCTCGTAGTTCCCCTTGCCGTTCTGGAGCTGGGCGTACGTCAGCCCGTCCCCGAGGAGCTGGGACAGGAAGCTGATGCCGACGTAGGCGATGCAGCCGACCGTCGCCTTGCAGCCCGAGACCATGCCGCCGTTGCCGTTCTCGGCGAGGGCGCCTTGGACGTTGGGCCATGGCACCGTGGTGCCGTAGCTCACCTTCGTCCCCCAGCCATTCGGGTCCTGCTTGGAGAGGTATTGCGAGAAGATGAACGTGTCACCGCTTCCGTCGGACCGGTGCAAGGGCACGATGGCCAGGTTGGGGAGCGTCAGCCCGGGATTGAGGGCGGTGATGGCCGGGTTGTCCCAGGTCTTGATGGTGCCCTGGTAGATCTCCGACAGCACCTTGCCACTGAGCTTCACGTGCGCGGTCACTCCGGGGATGTTGTAGGAGACGACCTGCACGGAGATGGCCAGAGGGATGTTGAGCAGAGACGGGCTCGCCTGCAGCTGCGAAGGGGAGAGGTACGCGTCGGAGGAACCGATGTCGACGGTCCCGCCCGCAGCGTCGGCGATCCCGGTGCCCGAGCCCGTCCCGGCGGTGGTGATGCTCACGTGCGGGTACTTCTGGTTGTACGCGGGGGCCCAGATGTTCCACAGGGGGTAGAGCAGGGTGCTCCCGGTCTCACTGAGGCTGGTGGAAGGCGGAGCCTCGACGCCGCTCTTCGGGATCTTCACCTTGGCGGCGGACGCGGCCGAGACCGATCCCGCCATCGCTATGGCCCCGGCCAACGCCAACGTTGGTATCAGGCGACGTGCTCGGAGTGTCTTGCTCACCAATTTCCTCCTTGTTGTGGTCTGTGGTCTGTGGTCTGTGGTCTGTGGTCTGTGGTTATCGGGTGGTCGGTGTCTCGCGGCAGGCAGGGGCAGCCCGGGCAGGCCCGAGGCCGTGGACTGCTGAGTGAACTCGGGAGAGTGGTGGTCCGAGCCCGCTCAGCCCATTCGGCCGGTGACGTAGTGCTCGGTGCGCGCCTCTCGCGGGCGCTCGAAGATCTGGTGGGTCGGTCCGTGCTCCACCAGCGCACCGTCGTAAAAGAACATGGTGTTGTGGGATACCCGGCGAGCCTGGCCGAGGTTGTGGGTGACGACGATGAGAGTCAGCGCCGGAGTCATCTGGCGCATCAGCGTCTCGATCGATTCGGTCGAGATCGGGTCGAGAGCGGAGGTCGGTTCGTCGAGCAGGAGCACCTCGGGCCCGACGGCGAGCGCCCGGGCCAGGCAAAGAAGCTGCTGCTGACCCCCGGACAGCCGGAAGGGAGAGTCGCTCAGGCGGTCCTTCACGGCGTCCCACAGGCCGACCTCGCGGAGCCGGCGCTCGGCCACCACGTCGAGCTGCTTCCCCTTGGCGATCCGATGGGCCTTCACCCCGGCGACCACGTTGTCGCGGATCGACATGGGAAACGGGTTCGGTCGTTGGAAGACCATCCCGACCCGTCGCCGGAGGGCGAGCAGATCCTGACGGGGGGACCAGATGCTGTGGTTGTCGAGCATCACGTCGCCCTCATAGCGGAAGCCGACGACCTTGTCGTTCATCCGGTTGAGGGTGCGGAGGAACGTCGACTTCCCCGATCCGGTCGGGCCGATCAGCGCGGTGATCGTTCCCCGCGGGAATTTCATGTCGATTCCCGAGAGGATCGTCTTCTTGCCGAAGCTCAGCGAGAGCCCCGTCGACGTGATCACCTCGGACGGGCGCTCACGGTCGGGATCGAGCGCCTGAAGGACCGGGTCCACCAACGAGCGGGGCGCCCTGCCGTCCGCCAGCGGTGACGGGGCGGGCGGCGCCGGGCTGGGAGCGTGGGTCGGCCTGCCGTTGTCCTCAACGCCCATGGTCGGCTCCCGCCGGGTCAGAAGCAGACCGACCGGCGGTCGGTCTGCGCTCGCTACGGTGTGGTGAAGATTTCGTTATGTCCGTAAGGTAACGAGCCCAGGTGAACGCCCGGGAAACGCCAGAGGACGGGAACTCAAACTTTCGGCAAATCTCCCGTGATCTCCGGTGGGGCCGTCTCCCGTGATCTCCGGTGGGGCCGTCTCGGCACCACCACCACCACTAGCGAACGGGTACGGGCGTCGGCAACGTGAGCCTGGCGATCACGTCGCCGCCCACGGCGATGCACGATGTGGCGGTCGGGCAGTCGACGCCCGCCAGGCCCGAAGGCACGTACCGGCTTCTGGGCGTGCGCCAGGCCGATCCTCCGTCGAGCGTGGTGACCACGCCGGCGATCGGTGCCGGGGGGCTGGCCGAGGTCCAGGCGATGCCGACCGCTGCGCACGAGGCGGGCCGATGGCACGAGACGCCGAAGACGTCGCCGATGGTCGACGGCGCTCGCGCCACGCCGAAGGTGGCCAACCCGCCGGAGCTGGTGACGACCGTCCCCTTGTCCGGTGCGATGCCGCTGGTCGTTGTCGACGAGGTCCCGACCGCCACGCAGGTCCGATCATCGGTGCAGGCGACGCCGTGAAGCAGCCCGGTGCCGGTGGGCACGGCGGCGGGCTGCCACGACGCGCCGCCGTCGGTGGTCACCGCGATGGCGCCGCCGCCGTGACCCGGGCCCGTCGGGACGTAGCCCGCGGTGAGGCAGGTGGCGGTGTCGGGACAGGAGACGCCGCCGGCTCCGGCGAACCCGGCGGGCAGGGTGCCGGCCCGCTGCCAGGAGCTCCCGAAGTCGAGGGTCGTCGCCGACCACAGGGCCGAACCGTCCGTCGCCAGCACCAGACAGCGACCGGCGCCCCGGCAGCCGACCCCGACCAGCTCGGTCGCCCCGGCCGGTGCGGTCACGGTGTGCCATCGCCGCCCACCATCCGAGGTGGTGACCGCCGTGCCGGCGAGCTGAGCGCCGGCCAGGTACCCGACGGCCATGCAGTGCCGGGCATCGGGGCACGAGATCGACGACAGGGTGGACGGGGTCGGGAGGGGGTCCGGCTGGACGGCCCAGGTGGCGCCGCCGTCGGTGGTGCCGACGATCACCGAGGGGTTACCGCTCGGTGATCGGGGAACCGGGTTCCCCGATCCGACCGCCCAGCATCGGTCGGGTGACCCGCAGGAGACCGCGAGCAGCTCCGCCACCCCTTTCGGGGCCCGGTGACCGAGGACGGCCGGACGGGCGCCGCCACGTGCCGCCCGGGTCGCGGCGCCGCCATGTGCCGCCCGGGTCGCGCCGCTCCACGGGCTGGACCAACTCGATGCCACCAAGGCCACGACGAGAACCAGCCACCGGAGCACCCGTCCCCTCGCGCCCCGGCCCGCCCGGCTGGTCATCGGCACTCCGGTCGATGTTACCGCCCTGCCGTTGGCGGCGAGACCTCGTCGTCTACCCTCGCCCTCCGGTGGACGTTGTCGACATCGTGCTGATCGTCCTCATGGTGGCGGCGGCGGTGCACGGCCTGCGCCTCGGCGCGTTGGCGCAGCTCCTCACGTTCGGCGGCTTCTGGCTCGGCCTCCTCCTCGGGGCGGTGCTCTCGGTCGCCCTGGTGGGCTCCTCGCGGTCCCAGACCGTCCGGACCGCCGTCACCATGTCCCTGGTGCTGGGGCTCGCCACCCTGCTGGCCGCCGGCGGGCGCGTGGTCGGGAGCTGGAGCAACGCCCTGCTCCGGCGGCATCACCTCGGCCCCATCGACTCGGGTCTGGGCGTGGGCGTGGCCGTCGTTGCGGTGCTCCTGTCCGCCTGGCTGGTGGGGAACCTGGTCGTCGCCGGCCAGTACGCGTGGCTCGGCTCGGCCGTGCAGCGTTCGGACATCCTGCGCTCGGTCGACCAGGCCCTTCCGCCCGTGCCCTCGGTGTTCTCCCGTGTGCAGTCGTTCCTGAGCGCCAAGGGCTTCCCCCCGGTGTTCGCCGCCCTCTCCCCGCCGATCGCCTCGCCCGTCCGGGTGCCCACCGCCGCCCAGGCATCGGCGATCGCCGGTGGGGCCGGGTACTCCACGGTGAAGGTGCTCGGGGCGGCGTGCGGCAGCCTGCAGGAGGGCTCGGGGTTCGTGGCCGCCGCGGGCCTGGTCGTCACCAACGCGCACGTCGTAGCCGGAGAGACCCAGACCCAGGTGGTGGTCGGCTCCGTCAGGTACGCGGCCACCACCGTGCTCTTCGACCCGAGCTTCGACCTGGCGGTGCTGCGGACCGACGCGCCACTCGGCCCACCCCTCACCATCGACGCCGGTCCGGCGGTCCGGGGTACCCAGGCGGCCGTCCTCGGCTACCCCGAGGACGGTCCCCTGACCGTCGGGGCCGCAGGCGTCACCGCGGTGCTCACGGCCCAGGGCCGCGACATCTACAACGTGGGCCTGGTGGTCCGTTCCGTGTACCAGCTGGAGGCGGTGGTGCGCCCGGGCAATTCGGGCGGACCGCTCATCGGCCCGCGCGGCGAGGTGATCGGCGTCGTCTTCTCGCGCTCGACGACCGACGGCACGGTGGGGTACGCCCTCGCGTCCCCCGGGGTGCTCACCAGGGTCGACCGGGCCGAGCGCACCCGGACCCCGGTCGGGAACGGAGCCTGCACCGGGGCCTGAGCCGCCCCGCCCCGGGGGTCCCGGCCACGCGGTGCGGCCGGTCAGGCCAGGTGGCGGGTAAGAATGGCGCCATGGCGTCGCCGATCGAGGACTACGGGATCGTCGGCGATCTCCACACGGCGGCGCTGGTCGGGCGGGACGGGTCGATCGACTGGCTGTGCCTGCCGCACTTCAACTCGGCGTCGTGCTTCGCGCGCCTGCTGGGCACCGAGGAGCACGGTTTCTGGAGGATCGCCCCCGCCGGAGGACCAGGAGCGGTGACCGCGGTGAGGCGGTCCTACCGGGAGGGCACGCTCGTGCTCGAGACCGAGTTCGACACGGAAGAAGGGACCGTCCGGCTGACCGACTGCATGCCCATCCGCGAGAAGAACCCGCAAGTCGTCCGGCTCGTGGAGGGCGTCCGGGGCGACGTGCCCATGCGCTTCGAGCTGGCCATGCGCTTCGGGTACGGGGAGTCCATCCCGTGGGTCACCCGCAACGACGGGTTGCACACGATGACCGCCGGTCCCGACGCGGTCGCGCTCTGGGCCCGGGTGGAGACCCATGGCGAGGACATGCGGACGGTCAGCGACTTCACCATCCGCGAGGGCCAGCAGCTGCCCTTCGTCCTGACCTGGTTCGAGTCCTGCGAGGCCCCTCCCAGACCGATGGACCCCTGGTACGCGATCGAGAACACCGACGCCTGGTGGAGGGCCTGGTCGAGTGCCTGCACGTACCGGGGCGAGCACGGGGACGCAGTCCTCCGTTCGCTCATCACCCTGAAGGCACTGACCTACGAGCCGACCGGGGGCATCGTGGCGGCGGCGACCACCTCGTTGCCCGAGGCGTTGGGCGGCAACCGCAACTGGGACTACCGCTACTGCTGGCTCCGCGATGCCACCCTCACGCTCGAGGCGCTGATGCGTGGCGGGTACCACGAGGAGGCCATGGCCTGGAGGGACTGGCTGCTCCGGGCGACCGCCGGCGACGTGTCGAGATTGCAGATCATGTACGGGCCCTCCGGCGAGCGCCGCCTCGACGAGTGGGAGGTCGACTGGTTGCCCGGTTACGAGGGTTCGGCCCCGGTTCGGGTCGGCAACGCCGCAGCCGGGCAGTACCAGCTCGACGTGTACGGCGAGGTGATGTCCGCGCTGTTCACCGCCGCCCAGGCGGACGGGGTGCACAGCCGGGCCATCTGGGATCTGCAGATCAAGCTCATCGAGTTCCTGGAGGAGGGCTGGAAGCTGCCCGACGACGGCATCTGGGAGGTCCGGGGCCCGCGCCGCCACTTCACGCACTCCAAGGTGATGGCGTGGGTGGCGGTCGACCGGGCCGTCCGGACGCTCGAGCAGTGGCCGGACCTCGACGGCCCGGTCGATCGTTGGCGGGCGCTGCGCGAGGAGATCCACGAGGAGGTGTGCGCCAAGGGCTTCAACGAGGAGAAGCAGGCGTTCACCCAGTACTACGGCTGCGATCGGCTCGACGCCAGCATCCTGATGCTGCCGCTGGTGGGGTTCCTGCCCCCCGAGGACCCGCGGGTGATCAGCACGGTGGAGGCGGTCGAGCGCGAGCTGGTCGAGGACGGGTTCGTCCTGCGGTACCGCACCGACGACGACGGTTCGGTGGACGGCCTGACCGGGCGCGAGGGGGCGTTCCTCGCCTGCTCGTTCTGGTTGGTCGACTGCCTTCACCTCATCGGGAGGGCGGATGACGCCCGGGTGCTCTTCGAGCGCCTGGCCGGTCTCACCACCGACCTCGGGCTGCTCTCGGAGGAGTACGACCCCGTCGCCAAGCGCCTGGTCGGGAACTTCCCTCAGGCGTTCTCCCACGTGTCCCTGGTGAACTCCGCCTGCCGACTGGCCGGCCACCCGTCGCCGGGCCCCGGCCAGATCCATATCGCCGCGAAGGTCCGCAGTCTCTTGACGGAGCGCCGGAGCACGTTCGCCGGGTCGAGCAAGCCGAGCCGGTCGAAGTGGCGGGTCGCCGACCACCCCCGTCCGCGCAAGGGCGTCCGTTCCACTTTCGGCAATCCGGTGCAGCCCGAGCACCAGGAGAGCGACGTGGTCGCGCTCGCCGGGTCGGGCGGGGATCTCGGGCCCGCCGGGCACGAGGGGAACGACAGCGGGCATCCCGATCGATAGGGTGCGCGCGTGAACGCCGCCGGCAAGGTGGCCCCCGGTTGAGTGCGGATCCCGACGGCCCGACGGTCCTCGCCCCCGGGGTGCTCGAGATCGACACCCTCCTCGGGGGCTGGCAGCGGGTCACGGCCGGCTACCTGCTGCTGGGGCCCGACCCCGTGCTGGTGGAGACGGGGAGCCAGTCCTCGGCGCCGGTCATGCTGGCGTCGCTGGCCCGGCTCGGTCTCGGTCCTCGCGATCTGGCCGGGGTGGTGGTGACCCACATCCATCTCGACCATGCCGGCGGGGTCGGCGACGTGGCGAGGGCCTTCCCCGAGGCGACCGTGTACGTGCACGAGAAGGGAGCGAGGCACCTGGCCGACCCGACCCGCCTGGTGAGCTCGGCCGCCAGGGTGTACGGGCCGCTGCTCGACTCGCTGTACGGGCGCCTCGACCCCACGCCCGCCGAGCGGCTGCACGTGCTGGCCGACGGGGAGGAGATCCGGGTCGGCGGAGGTCGCGTGCTGACCGCCGTCGACTCCCCCGGGCACGCCAAGCACCACGTGGCCCTGCACGACTCGACGAGCGGGATCCTCTTCGCCGGGGATGCCGTCGGGGTGAAGCTGCCCGACGGTGGGGTGCTGCGGCCCGCCACGCCACCGCCCGACTTCGATCTGGACCAGGCGCTGCGCTCGCTGCAGCGGTTTGCCGAACGGCAGCCGTCAGGGATCGCCCTCGCCCACTACGGGCTGCTGCCCGACCCCCGGGAGCTACTCGAGGAGGCCACGGCGACGCTCCGCCAGTGGGCCGAGACGGCCGAGCAGGCGTTCGCCTCCGGCTCCGACATCGCCGAGGCGCTGTCGGAGCGCTTCGACCCGCTGGTGGGGGACGTCGCGCCCGAGCACCGCGAGAAGCTCGAGGTCATGAACGGGGTCCATTCCAATGCCGCGGGGCTCCTGCGGTGGATCGAGACCCGGGACCACGGCTCCCACCCGCCGGGCTGAGCGCGCCGGTCAGTCGACCTGGAGGAGAGCCCGGAGCTCCTCCTGACGGGTCTCGAAGTCCTCGAGTGAGATCCGGCCGTCGGCCATGTCCTCGTGGAGGCGGGCGAATTGCTCGAGGACGCTGGCCTGGTCGACCGAGGGCCCCTGGGCCGGCTGATCGCCGCCCTCGGCACGGACCTCACGCCGCGCCAGCCGGTCCTCCTGTTTCGCCTTCGTCCGGGCCCGCTTCGCCTGGTCTCTTTGGAGCTTTCCGAATGTGGAGCGAGGACGCGCCATGCACCACTCCTTTCGACTGATCGGCGGGCCGGTGCATGTGCACCGCCCGCCGGATGGGCTGCCACGGCGTCAGATGAGCTGGTCGTTCCTCGCCGCGTCGCCCTTGCGGCCCGATGCGACCTCGAATTCGACCCGCGGACCGGCGTGGAGCGTGAGGAAGGTCCTCCCTGCGGAGCCGGTTGGCATGATGGCCTTCTTTCTCTGACGCGTTGTGCTGCAAGTGCTCTCGGTGCTGGACGAAGTCTCGGCCGTGTGACCGGATGATTACAAATCAGGTGCTCGTGGTACGGACCGGCGACCCCGGTGGTGCCGGGCCCCCTCCCGTTCCGGGAACGCCCTGGTCAAGAGGCCCGAAGCGGGGCGCTTGGTCGTACCGTCCGTGCTCTGACGAGGGCCCGGACACCCTGCTCCGAGATCCCGGGAATTCGAGTCGCTCCGGTTCGGGTCGAGAAAGAGCCAACCCGACCGGCATCTCGAATCAGGCCCTGCCGGAGTGCTCCGGCGCCCAGCACGAGTAGCGTTCCGGACGGTTGCCCATCCTAGCAGGCAGCCGGCCGACAGCGGCTTCGGTCGGGGGACTGCATCCCGTGGCCCCGGCCGTGAGCGAATGGGAGTATGTGGCGGATGTCCCTCGATTCCTGCTTCGACCTGACCGGACGGATCGCCCTCGTGACCGGGGGTAGTCGTGGCCTCGGGTACCAGATGGTACGGGCGTTCGCCGAGCACGGCGCCGACGTCGTCGTCGCGAGCCGCAAGCTCGAGAACTGCGAGAAGGTGGCCGAAGAGGTCCGGGCGCTGGGCCGGCGGGCGCTTCCCTGCCAGGTGCATGCTGCGAAATGGGACTCCATCGACGAGCTGATCGAGGTGGCGTACGCCGAGTTCGGCCGCATCGATCTCCTGGTGAACAACGCGGGCATGAGCCCACCCATGCCCAGCCACGAGGTGACCGAGGAGCTGTTCGACAGCGTCGTGGGCCTCAACTTCAAGGGCCCGTTCCGCCTGGCCAGCCGGGTGGCCAAGCGCATGTACGACGGCGACGGTGGCGTGATCATCAACGTCTCGTCGTCGGGCGCGCTCATGCCGCTGCCTGGCGTCATCCCCTACGGGAGCTCCAAAGCGGCGCTGAACGCGATGACCCGTTCGCTCGCCGCCGAGTACGGCCCGAAGGTCCGGGTCAACACCCTGTCGCCCGGTCCCTACCTCACCGACATCTCAAAGGCCTGGCCGGCCGAGCGCCGCGAGAGGTCCGACAACGCGCTGGGCCGGCCCGGGCGCCCCGAGGAGATCGTCACCGCTGCGTTGTTCCTGGCCAGCCCGGCGTCGAGCTTCACCACCGGTGCTCTGGTGCGCGTTGACGGGGGCCTCCAGATCGGCCAGTGAGCTGCCACGTTCGCCCGGAGGGCGCGCGCCGGGTGCCGGGTATCGACCCGGCACCCCTCACGTCTCCCCGGAGGTGACTTCGAGCGAAACGTGAGGGATGCGCCACCTTCCGGTGGCGGGGATTCCGCTACCGGCCACGCAGCGGAGGGAGTGGGATTCGAACCCACGGTGGGCAGGACCCACAACGGTTTTCGAGACCGTCCGATTCGGCCACTCTCGCATCCCTCCGGCGGGGACTTTACACCGGGCCTGGTCAGAGCCGGCCAGGCCCGGCCCACCACCGGCTGGTCGGGAAGGTAGGGTCCCGGCCCCGAGACGTCGTGCGGTCAGCCGGCCGGTTCGGCCGTGACCCCCTTGTTCATGAGCTGGGCGATCTCGTCATCGCTGTAGCCCAGCTCCCGCAGGACCTCGGTGGTGTGCTGGCCGAGCAGGGGGGGCTGAACCCGGTCGTCGTCGAGCCCCGACGAAAAGCGCAGGGGGTTGCGGACGCGTACGTAGCGACCCTCGGTCGGGTGCTCCGACGGCTCGAACATCCCGACCGCCTGCAGGTGCGGGTCCCGGAGCACGTCGCCGACCTCGTTCACCGGCATGGCGGGCACGTCGAGCTCGCGCAGGAGCGACAGCCATTCGGCGGTGGAGCGCCCGGGCATGACTTCGGCCACCATCGCGTAGAGCGCCTCGGTGTTGGTGGTCCGCGAGCGGTGGTCGGCGAAGCGGGGATCGGACGCGAGCCCGGGCCGGCCGGTCAGGTCGAAGAAGGCCCGCCAGTGCCGGTCGTCGTAAAAGACGACGCTCAGCCACCCGTCGGC
>Ga0307372_10009932_pt1 | contig 12991 bp, 13 predicted proteins | sample OX1MG_FD_202533 | JGI IMG/M metagenome (GOLD analysis project Ga0307372, IMG submission 202533) | Soil microbial communities from Risofladan, Vaasa, Finland - OX-1 | ecosystem: Environmental > Terrestrial > Soil > Coastal area > Acid sulfate soil | place: Finland: Risofladan, Vaasa | collected...
CCAACGGCCGGCGGGCCGCCCAGGGCCAGTGCCCGCACTGCGGCACCAAGATGAACCGGATGCTGGGCAAGGCCTCTTAGGGGCCCGCCACCGGGCCGGCCCAACGGCCGCGCCCGGTGGCCTCAGCGGGCCGGGGACGGGCCCCGGGGCCGGCGTCAGCCCGCCCGTCAGCCCTGGTAGGCGAAAACCTCCGCCACCCAGAGCGTTCCTCCGCTACGGACAGCGGCCACGCCGTATTCGTTGTAGGGCCCGAGGATGTTGGCCAAATGGGGCGGGGAGTGAACGAAGGTCCAGGCCGCCGCGACGGCGGTGGCTCCGTAGGCGGAGTTTTCCCCCAGGCGGAGCCATCCGGGCACGTACGGTCCCGCCACCCCGGCCAGGTAAGGGGAATCGAAGAGGTAGTTCCCCTCCGCCATCTGGTAGGCGTGGGCCAGCGCCACCTGATCCAGAGAGGGGCTGAGGGATAGTTGGCTGGCGTGCACCCAGGTCCGGTCGGCCTCCACGGAGTAGGCGAGGTAGGCGGTGGCGGCAGAGTCAAAGGTCGGGACGGTGGTGGAGGCCGAGGCGGGGTTTTGGAAGCTGACCGTGGCCAGGGGCAGGCTGAGGACGGCGGCGGCCAGACCGGCGCGCTTTGCCAGGGTGGGCGGTATCAATGGGGGGACCTCCAATGTGCGCATCCGGGATTCCGGCGCGGGCGGTTAGGGCAGGAGCTTAGAAGGTAGGTGATTTGTCCGGTTCGATGCTGTTAACGCTGTTCGGGCCCGAGGAAGAGGTTTCTACCGAATACTCCCTCCGGTAGCGGTTCCAAATGCGCCCACTGGTAGAAAGGACCGATGTCGGAGACACCGTGGTTGGGGGATGCCTGCTCGCTGATGGACGAGTTCCGCTCGGGAGGGCGGCGCCCGGCCGAGGAGTTGGAAGCCAGCCTGGCCGCCATCGGGGCCAGCGAGCTCAACGCCTTCTGCCACGTGGATGCTACCGCCGCCCGTGAGGGGGCGGCCAAGGCCGACGTTTCGCTTCCGTTCGGCGGCCTGCCCGTGGCCGTCAAGCAGCTCGACCCGGTGGCCGGCTGGCCCCTGACCGAGGCGTCCCGGGTGTTCAAGGGCCGGACTTCGGATCACGACTCCACTCTGGTCAGCCGGCTGCGCCGGGCCGGGGCCGTGCTGGTGGGACAGACCACGGCCAGCGAGTTCGGCGGGCTCAACATCGGGGTCACCCCCCTCAACGGCGTCACCCGCAACCCTTGGGACCCCCGGGCTACCCCCGGGGGGTCCTCGGCCGGTTCGGCGGCGGCGGTGGCTGGCGGGCTGGTCAGCCTGGCCACGGGCGGAGACGGCGGGGGCTCCATCCGCATCCCTGCTGGTTTCTGCGGTCTGGTGGGGATGAAGGGAACCGCCGGACGGATCCCCCGGGGGCCTAAGACGACCATCGGGCCCCTGACCGTGGTGCTGGGCTGCCTGGCCCGCTCGGTGCGGGACGTGGCCCGCTTCTACGACGCGGCCAACGGCTTCGACAGCCGGGACCCCTACAGCCTGCCCCGGGTCGAGGGCTGGGAAGCCGGCCTGGGCGCTCAGAGCCTGTCCGGGCTGCGGGCCGTCATCGCCCCTGATCTGGGCAGCGCCGTGGTCCGCCCCGAGGTGGCCGGGATGGTGACGGCGGCGGCCGAGGAGCTGGCCGCGGTGGCGGGCATCCAGCTGGTGGACATCCCGGTCAAGCTCCCAGGCCTGGGGATCGAGTGGGCCATGGCCAATCTGGCCACCCTGCTGGAGGAACTGGGCGAGCTCTGGCCTGACTGCGTTTCCGAGCTGACCACCGAGATCGGCTTCGGTCTGCGCATGGCGGAGGGTTCATTCAACCTGGGCATGGCCGCCGCCGGGGAAAGGGCGCGGCGGGAGGCCAACGAAGCCATGGCCGATCTCTTCGACCAGGTCGATCTGGTCTTCTGCGCCACCAACCCCGACGTGGCCTTTGGGGCTGAGACCACCCTGTCCACGACTGTGGGGGACCGGACGGTCGGTCCGGAAAACGCCGGGGCTCTGACCATCCCGGCCAACATCACCGGGAACCCGGCCATTTCCATCCCGGCCGGTCGCCTGGGCAGCCTGCCCGTCGGCCTGCAGGTCATGGCCCCCCACCACCAGGACGCCCGGCTGCTCGACCTGGCTCTCCTGGCCGAGCGGATCCGTCCCTGGCCCCTGGTGGCCGAGGGCGCCCCCTTCTAGCCCGGCGGCGCACCTTCTAGCCGCCGGCGCCGGCCGCCGGCGCCCCGCCGACGCCGCCCGGGCATGAAAGGCGGCGCCGGGTTGTTGTCACAACGGGCGAGATGCCCAGGAGGATTCGTGCTGAGCGATGAGGACCGGGGCAGCCGGCTGGCTGCCCTCAATTCACTGATCGAGATGATGCGCCCGGCGGTGCAGGCCGATGGTGGCGACCTGGCCCTGGTCAGCGCCGACGTCGAGTCCGGGGAGATCGAGGTCATGCTGCAGGGCTCCTGCAGTTCCTGCGCCATCAGCGCCACCACCCTCCAGGCCGGGGTGGAGCGCATCCTGCGCGACCGCCTCCCCTGGGTGACCGAGGTCACCGGAGGGGTGGACGAGTCGGCTGATCTGGCCGAGAGCGCGGCTCTGGGCCGGGGGGGCTACGTGCCCCGAAATTATTAGGACACAGAGCCGGACATATTGGCGTTCTTCTGGGCCTTGGCCACCAGGTCGGGGACGACCTTGCCCAGCTCGGCCGGATCCCAGCGGTCGCCCTTGTCAGCAGAGGGACCGGCGTGCCAGCCCTCGGCCACGCTGATGCGCCCACCGGCCACGTTGAAGACCCGCCCGGTCACGTCCTTGGACTCCGGGCTGCCCAGCCACACCACCAGGGGGGCGATGTTGTCCGGGTGGGAGGCGTTGAACTCCTCCGGCTTGGGTTGGGGCCGGTTGGGATTGAGGTTCTCGGTCATGCGGGTCAGCGCACCCGGGGCGATGGCGTTGGCCGTGACCCCGTAACGAGCCAGCTCCATAGCGGCGATGATGGTGAAGCTGGCGATGCCGGCCTTGGCCGCCCCGTAGTTGGCCTGGCCCACGTTGCCGTAGATGCCCGATGATGAGCTGGTGTTGATGAGCCGGGCATCGTTGGTCTCCCCGGCCTTGGACCGCTCCCGCCAGTAGGCGGCCGCCCACCGGGAGGGGGCGAAGGTGCCGCGCAGGTGGACCTTGATGACGGCGTCCCACTCCTCGATGGTCATGTTGGTGAGCATCCGGTCCCGCAGGATGCCGGCGTTGTTGACCAGCACATCGAGGCCCCCGAAGGTCTCCACCGCGGTGTTGATGAGGCGCTGGGCGCCCTCCCAGTCCGAGACATCGTCCCCGTTGGCGACGGCCTCTCCGCCCATGCCCCTGATCTCCTCGACCACCTCACCGGCGGGGCCGGTGGAGTTGCCCGACCCGTCCACCTCGGCGCCGAGGTCGTTGACCACGACCTTGGCCCCCTGGCGGGCGAACTCGATGGCGTGACCCCGCCCGATGCCTCGACCGGCACCGGTCACGATCACCACTCTGCCTTCACAGATCCCTGACACTGTTCCTCCTTGAACTCGTTGTGCTCTTGAACTTGTCGTTGTGCTGGTTGTACGTCTCGTTTTTGGCCCGGTGCCCAGTGCCCGGCGCCCCATCGGCTCGCTACTGCGCTGTGGCAGCGCTGCGATAGCGGTCGCGCAGCAGGCGCTTGTAGATCTTGCCGTTGTCCTGCCTAGGAAGCTCGTCGACGAAGTCGACCGACTTCGGGCACTTGTAGTGAGCCAGATGGGACCGGCAGTGCTCGATGAGCTCGGCGGCCAGTTCGGGGCTGGGGTTCACCCCGTTCTGCAGCTCGACTACCGCCTTGACCTGCTCGCCCCACTCCGGATCCGGTATGCCGATGGTGGCGGCGTCTCCGACGGCTGGATGTTCCAGGAGCACGGCGTCGACCTCGGCCGGATAGATGTTGACCCCGCCCGAGATGATCAGGTTGGCCGACCGGTCGGTCAGGTAGAGGTATCCCTCGTTGTCGAGGTAGCCGACATCCCCGAGAGTGAAGTAGCTGCCATCCCCCCGGTAGGTGCTCGAAGTCTTCTCGCTGTCCTTGAAATACTCGAATCGCCCGGTGGGCGGCGCCTTCAGATAGACCAGCCCGATCTCCCCGGCGGGCACGGGGTTGCCGCCGTCATCCCCGATCATGACCTGGCCCTCCCCGAAGGGCTTGCCCACCGTGCCCGGGTGAGCCAGCCAGGTGGCCGAGTCCACGAAGCTGCCGGTGCCCTCGGTGGCGGCGTAGTACTCCCACACGATAGGTCCGAGCCACTCGATCAGGCCCTGCTTGACAGCTACCGGACAGGGGGCGGCCCCGTGGATGACGTAGCGCAGGCTGGTGATGTCGTATTTGGTCCGGACGCCTTCCGGCAGGGACAGCAGCCGGTGGAACATGGTCGGGACCATGTGGGTGTGGGTGATGCGATGCCGGTCGATGAGGAGCAGTGCCTCCTCGGCGTCCCAGCGCTCCATCAGGACCACGCCCACGCCGAAGGCGAGGGGCCCGGCCAGGGAGAAGGCCAGGGGAGCAGCGTGGTAGAGCGGACCGGTGCAGAGGTGCAGGTCCTCACTGTCGGGCTCGTAGCCGCCCAGGTTCGCGCCCGCTCCCGCTCCGGCTGCGGCGGCGGCCTGGGGCCGGTGGACGCCTTTGGGCCTCCCGGTCGTGCCCGAGGTGTAGAGCATGCTGCCCCCGGCCACCGGGTCATCTATGTCATCGCCTGATTGTTCGTCCAGGGCGGCTTCATACGCCTCGAAGCCGTCGATGGCGCCGCCCACGGTCAGCTTGACCCGGCAGTCCGGCGCCCCCGCCGCCGCCCCGAGGGCGATATCGGCCAGATCGGCCGAAGCCACCATGGCCCGGGCTTCGCAGTCCGAAGCGATGTAGGCGGCCTCGTCCCCGGTCAGGTGCCAGTTGATCGGGGTCAGGCGGAAGCCACCCCGCTGACAACCGGCCACCACCTCGGCGAACTCAGCCCGATTCCCGCAGATCAGGGCCACGGCATCGCCTGCGGTGAGTCCACGCTGGCGCAGGGCCCGAACCAGCTGATTGGCCCGGGCGTTGAGCTGGCGGAAGGTGCGGTCCCCGGTTGGGGCGATGATGGCCGGTCGGTCGGGCTGGTGCTCGGCGTACCAGGACAGGAGCATCCCGGTGGAGGCCAGCTGGCGGCGCCGCTCGATCTCCTCGGCGGCCGGATCGGGCTCGGCGGTCTGGCTCATGCGTTCTCCTTGGTGGTTCCGGTGCCGGCGCCGCTTCCGGCCCCACGCCGCTGAGCTTCCATATCCGGTTCCTTGGGCAGGCCCAGCACCCGCTCGCCCACGATGTTGCGCTGGACCTGGGCGGTGCCGCCCCAGATGGTCACCGAACGGGTGGACAGGAAGGTGTTCTGCCACGGATCGGGCTGGTAGGCGGAGGCGTCATTATCGGGGCGGTCGGTATCGGATGTGACCATCGAGTCAGCGCCCCGGATGTTCATGACGATCTCGGCGAAGCGCTGGGCGTATTCGGACCAGAACATCTTGTTGATGGACGCGGCCGGGCCCGGCTCCTTCTTGGCCACCACCTCGGAGAGGACCTTGAGGCCCTGGAAGCGCATGATCTCGCAGTGGGTGAAGGCCCAGGCCAACTGCTGTCGGACCAGAGGGTCCCGCTCCCGGCCGTACTTGCGCGTCAGTTCGACCGCGTCCCAGAACTGCTTGGTGTACTGGACGTGCTGGGTGGTGGCGTTTCCCCCTCGTTCGTTCCCGAGAGTGGTCATGGTGACCCGCCAGCCGTTGTGGAGCCCGCCGATGACGTTGAACAGCGGGGCCCGGGCCTCGGTGATGAAGGTCTCGGTGAAGTGGGCCTGGCCCGTCATCTGCTTGATCGGCCGCAACTCGAAGCCGTTGGAGGCTCCGTCCTCCCGGAACATCGGGGTGAGGACATAGGAGATGCCCTTGTGCTTGGGCGCATCCGGGTCCGTGCGACACAGGCAGAACATCATGTTGGCGGTCTGGGATCCGGAGGTCCACACCTTCTGGCCGCTGATGACCACCTCCTCCCCGTCGACCACGCCCCGGGTCTTGAGCCCGGCCAGATCCGATCCGGCGTCCGGTTCGGAGAAGCCCTGGCAGTAACGGTCGGTGCCATCGATGATCCGGGGCAGGAAGTAGGCCTTCTGCTCATCGGTGCCCCACACGATGATGGAGGGGCCGACCAGCCACTCACCCATGCCCCGGGTCACCCTGGGCACGCCGGCCCGGGCGAACTCCTCGTTCATCACGGCCACTTCCACCCCGGTGAGGCCCCGGCCACCGAACTCCTTAGGCCAGGAAACGCACATGTAGCCGGCCTCGTAGAGCTTGGCGGTCCAGTCCTCCAGGCCGGGGACGTTGCCGAACGATGCCCGTTCGGCGTCGATGCCGACCATCGACTCGGGACGGTTGGCCTCCAGCCACTGGCGCAACTCGTCGCGGAACTTCTGAGCGGCTGGGCCCAGGTCTAGCTCGAGACTCATCGGTCTCCTCCCGTTGCTGTCGGATTGCCGGTCGGGGCGAACATGGGCAGGTGGCGCCCATCTGAGAGCGGCTCCCAGGCGATGCCAACCGGCATGCCCACGCTCACCTGATCGGGGTCACAGTCGATGACATTGGACATCATGCGGACACCCTCCTCTAGGTCGATGAGGGCCACCGTGTAGGGCCCTTCCAGGTTGGGGTTCTGGGGACGGTGCTCGATGGTGAAGCTGTAGACCTGGCCCCGCCCGGTCGACTCCTTCCACTCCAGCGAGCTGCCCAGGCACGAGGGGCAGACCTCACGGGGGAAGAAGATGGCCTTCTGGCAGTCGGTGCACCACTGGACCAGGAACCTCTTGTCGCGGGTGGCGTCCCAGAAGTCCTGGGTGGTGGCGCTGACCGGCGGCTCGAAGCGCCGAGCTTTGGGCTTGTCCTCGGTGGTCTGGCTCACAGGGTGGCCTCCGTTCCCATCACGATGGTCGACATGCACGACAGCACCATCCCCGAGCCGTGGGCCACGGCCACTTCGGCTCCGTCCACCTGCCTGGCTCCGCACTCACCCCGGAGTTGGCGGACCGCCTCGACCAGGAGGAACATCCCGTACATCCCGGGGTGCGTGTAGGAGAGGCCCCCGCCGTTGGTGTTCATGGGCAGGGACCCCCCGGGCGCCGTCTTACCGTCCTCCACAAAGGGGCCCCCTTCGCCCTTGGCGCAGAAGCCCAGATCCTCGAGGTGCAGCAGCGCGGTGATGGTGAAGCTGTCGTAGCCCATCAACAGGTCCACGTCACCAGCCTTGACCCCCGCCATGGCGAAGGCGTTGGCCCCGGAGATCGCTCCCGGCGTAACCGTCAGGTCGGGCATCTCGCTGATCATGGAGTGGTCGTGGCAGGTCCCGGCCCCGAGCACGAAGATGGGAGGACGGGCCAGGTCGCGGGCCCGCTCGGCGCTGGTCATCACAAAGGCTCCGGCCCCGTCGGTCACCAGGCAGCAGTCCAGGAGGTGCAATGGACTGGTCTGCATCGGGGAGGCCAACACCTCCTCGATGGTCAAAGGCTCCTGGTAGCGGGCCTTGGGATTCATGGTGGCCCACTGCCGTGTGCTCACCGCGATCTGGGCCAGCTGCTCGGAGGTGGTTCCGTACTGGGACATGTGGCGGGTGGCGGCTATGGCGTAGGGGCCCATCGGCATGCGCAGCCCGTAGGGCATCTCCCATTCCGCCATCGGGTTGGGTCCCATCATCATTCCGGGGCCACCCCTGAAGCCCCCTCCCCGCTTGCGGTCGCTGCGAGGTGTCGAGGCGTATACGCCGATGACCACGTCACATAGTCCGCTGGCGATGGCGGCGGCGGCGTGTTCGACGTGGACCTCGTAGGAGGACCCACCGGTGTTGGTCGAGTCGGTGAAGCGGGGATGGATGCCGAGGTACTCGGCCAGGCCCATGGAGGACCCGGCGTGGCAGACCCCGTCGACGTCGGCCAGGCTGAGACCGGCGTCCTCCAGTGCCTCGGAGATCATCCTGGCCTCCAGGGCCCGTCCGCTGTCCTGCAGCTCCCCGGTGGGTGAGGCGTCGTCGGCCACCCCGACCAGGGCCGATGCTCCTCTGAGACTGCGCAAGTGTTTCCCCCTCCTTGATGGTTGTCTCGTGTGTCGAACTTCAAGCCGGTAGGTCACCGGCCGGTGTTGTGAGGTCTCCTCAGCCCTCTTGAGGAGCCCCGAAGCTGTGCACCACTCGGTCCAGCAGGCTCTCCCAGGCCTGTTGCTCGGGCCGGGCCAGGCCCGACCCCCGGTGCAGGAGCAGGCCCAGGCGCATGACCCGGACCAGAAACAGAACGGCGTCGAGGTCCACGTCCTCGGCCACCGTGCCATCGGCCTGGGCGGCCTCGACCAGGCCCTGGACGGCGTCGCGCCAGCGGCCCTCCGCCTCGGCCAGGGCGGCAGCCACCTCCGGTTCGCGCCGGGAGGTCACGTAGGTCTCCAGCAGGAGGGCCTCCCCGTCGCTGAGCTCAGGGCGGTGGATGGCGGCCATGCGGGCGATGAGGTCGGCCACCTGGGTGACGCCGGTGGCGCTGAAGCGCATCTGGGGAACCGACCGGGTGATGACCGCTTCCCTCAGCAGCTCGTTCTTGGAGCGGAAGCGCCCGTAGACGGCGCCAGTGGAAAGACCGGCCTCCTGGACGATGTCTTGGATCCGGGTCCCGTCATACCCCTGGCGGGCGAACACCCGGGCGGCGGCGTCCAGCAGGGTGTCGCGCAGGGGGTCCGCCGCGCTGGGTTGGTCCTGGGGCTCGATCTCGGTGGCCGGCATCTCGGAGAATATTTATTCGCGCCCGCGGCGTCCGTGCGATGCTTTGGAACTCACATCGTTAGGCTATCGAACAATTAGAGGGCTGAGAAATCCGGGCCGCCCCGTAGTCGGTCGCCGCCGATCGGCGGGGAGCTCGTCCCCGTGGGTCTCCAGGGTGGCGCCCGGCCGCGGTTCAGGTACCCGTGCCGGTCCGGGTCAGCGGCCGGGTGAGGCGGCGCCGGCTCGGAGCCACCAGGGCTTTCGGCCCTTCCTCCTCGGCCTCACAGCCCGGGCAGGGGGCCGGCCGCACCAGCCGCTCCGGGCCCATGGGGGGGATGGAACCCACCTCGTAGCCGTGGTTGTGCTCGGCCCAGGGGTGGGTGTGGCGGCGCCCGAAGCGCTGCCCGACTTCCAGCCAGAACCAGGTGGCCCAGCCGATGGGCACCAGTCCCCAGAAGCTCACGATCCGGTAGAGAAGGACGACCGCCAGGGCCTGGCTGTCGGGGGTCCCGTAGGCCACCAGCAGGGCGGCCATACTGCCCTCGACCACGCCTAGCCCGCCCGGGGTGATGGGTAGGCTGGCCGATATCTGGGTCAAGGCGTAGATGACCAGCAGGCCCCGCCAGGGGACGTGGACGTGCAGGGCGAGGGTGCAGGCCACCAGGCAGGCGGCGTCATCCACCCAGTTGGCCAGGGCCAGCCCGAAGACCTCCAGCCAGCCGACGGCGCCGGGCTTGACGGTCTGCAGCGACTGGTGGACGTTACCTATGACCCGCCCGGTTGGGGCGGCGCCGGGTAGATGGTCACGGACCCAGGCCCAGGTCGAAGCGGTGGTCCGCCTGACCGCCCCGGAGCGGGCCGCGCCGAAGAAGCCGGCCCCGACCGCCACCGGGATGGCGGCCAGGGCGGCAGCCAGCCAGCGCAGGTGGGCGACAGGACCGTGGGAACCGGCCACCCATGCCCCTACCGCCACCAGAACGAAGAGGGCGAAGCTGGCCAGGGCCCCGGCCACCAGGATCACCCACCCGGCCAGAACGCGATCTGCCCCCCGCCGCCGAAGCTGGCCGAAGGCCCAGGTGGCGGCCCAGGCGGCGCCCCCGGGCAGGGAGGTGCCCAGGGCATTTCCGGCCAGGGTGATCTCCACCATCTCGCCCAGGCGGATTTGCACACCGCCGGCTCGGAGCAACCAGCGTTGGAGCCGGGCGAAGACGAGCATCGAGCCGGCTTCCAGCACGATGGCCAGAGCGAGGTAGGAGAGCCGGAGCCGGTCGTACATGTCCAGCGCCTGGTGGACTTCGGCACGGCGAAGGTAGGCCTCATAACCGGCCACTCCCAGCAGCACGAGGGCCAGGGCGCGCTTGAGCCAGGACCGCAGCCCCGGCCGGCCGGCACCACCCCATCGGGCCGATGTATCAGCCCGGGCCACCGGATCTGCTCCCACCGCCTCCGCTGACTGCCCCAAGGACATGGACCTCCGTCCCCAGGCTATTCCCGCGGGCCAGTATGGGGGTGAGACCGGCGCCAGCCGGCCGGGGGAGGAACACATGTCCGAAGTCATCGATACCGGTACCGAGGACCTCCTGGCCGAGGTGGACGAAGGGGTGGCCGTCATCACCCTCAACCGACCCGACCGGCGCAACGCCTTCTCCGCCACCATGCTGCGGGCCCTGGGCCAGGTCCTCGCCCGAGCCGAGACCGACTCGGCCGTCGGGGCCCTCCTCCTGACCGGGGCCGGAGGCGCCTTTTCGGCCGGGGGCGACGTCAAGGGCTTCGCCGCCCGGGCCGCAGATGGGGGAGGACGGCCGGCCGGTGGGGAAGGAGGGGTCGCGACCGGTGGCTCTGCCGGCCTGCTGGCCGGCTACGACCAGGCCGTTCACGCCCAGCGCCTCGACCAGCGCCGCACCAGCGGAAAGCTCTACGAGATGCCCAAGCCCACACTGGCCGCCCTGCCCGGGCCGGCGGCCGGAGCGGGTCTGGCCTTGGCCCTGGCCTGTGATCTGCGCATGGCGGCCAGCACCGCCTTTCTGACCACCGCCTTCGCCAACGTGGGCTTTTCCGGGGACTACGGAGGTACCTGGTTCATGAGCCGCCTGGTTGGGGAGGCCAAGACCAAGGAGCTGTACTTTCTCTCCGAGCGGGTCGGCGCCGATGAGGCCGCCCGGCTGGGCCTGGTCAACTGGGTGGTGGCCCCGAACGAACTCGAGACCAGGTCGAGGGACATGGCTCGGCGTCTGGCCGCCGGGCCGACCGTGGCGTACCGGTACATGAAGGAGAACATCAACCGGGCGGCCCTGTGGGAACTCGGTGACTGCATGGACCTGGAGGTCACCCACCACATCCGTTGCTCATTCACCGAGGACCACCGGGAGGCTTCCCGGGCTTTCGTGGAGAAGCGGCCGCCCGTCTTCCACGGGAGGTGACCTCAGTCACAGGGAATCAATGAAGTAATAGGTTGACTGTAACTTTCAATTCGTTAGAATGGCGCTCATGGCTACTACTCTCGACGAGCGCATCGAGCGACTCTCCACCGTCTCCCTCAAGAGGGTGGTCGAACCCGATGAGGCCGTGCCCGGCGGGGTCGGGCCCGGCCAGGTCCTGCCCACCGAGCTGCTCAGCATCGCCGGGCTCGACCTCGACCTCACCCCCGAGCAGCTGGTCCGCCTGTCCCGCGAGGAGGTGGCCTCCATCACCTCGGGGGGCATCCGCTTCGAGTCGATCCTTACCGCCGGCTTCTCCATGGAGATCGTCCGCAAGGCCGACCTCACCGATCCCCGGGTCACCTACATCCTCCACGAGTTGGGCGAGGAGACCCGGCATTCCAGGCTCTTCGTCCGCCTGCTCTCCCAGTTGAACCCCCAGGCCGACAACCCCCTCAACAAGCCCATCCTCAACCGCATCCAAAGCCTGGTCCTGCCCTTCCTCATGGGCATGCCGGCCTTCTTCTGCGTCCTCGTGCTCACCGGTGAGGAAATTCCTGACCTCATGCAGAAGCTGGCCAGCGAGCATCCCGACACCGACCCCTTCGTGCGGGAGGTGAACAAGTACCACCGCCAGGAAGAAGCCCGTCACCTGGCTTTCGCCCGGCTGATCCTGCCCGAACTGTGGGCCCAAGCCAGCCGCTTTGAGCGCTTCATGATCCGGCGGGTGGCTCCTCTCATGGTGGGAGGGATGTTCGAGATGCTGGTCCATCCCGGGGTCTACGAGACGGTGGGGCTTCCGGCCTGGGAGACCTGGAGGAAGGCCAACCGTTCGCCTCAGCGAGTGGACCTGCGCCACCGGGCCTTGCGCCCGCTGCTCGGTGCCCTCATCGACGCCGAGGCCCTGAGGCCGGGCCGGATCCCCTCGGGCTGGCAGAAACTGTGCGGGGTGAGCGCCAAAGGCGAGCCGGTAGTCGACCGCCTGGACGCATCCGGGCCCGGGGCGCCCGACTCTGCCGTGGCGCCGGCGGTTCCGGCCGGGTAGTTAGCCTGGGCGGGACATGGCCCGATTGGTCACCTTCTCCGCCGCCTACGGCGCCGGGGGCAGCATCGTGGCCCCGGCCGTCGCCTCCGCCTTCGGCATTCCCTTCCTCGATCGTGCCGTGCCCGCCGCAAGGTCGGCCGATGTTCGCCCCGACGCCGAGTCAGCCACCGAGGAGGAACGGACCGAAGGGTTCCTGACCCGGCTCCTGTCGAGCTTTGCCGCCGGGCCCGATGGCACGGCCGGGGTCGGCGTTCTGATCCCTGGCAGCCGGGACGAGGAGGTTCGTCGCCAGGCTCAGGCCAGGGTGGAGAACTTTGCCGCCGGGGACGGAGTCATCCTCGGCTGGGGATCGACGGTGGTGGCCAAGCCTGCCTTCCACGTGCGCCTGGAGGGTCCCGAGGAGGCCCGTATCCGGCAGGCGATGTGGATAGGGGGGATAGATGAGGAGACGGCACGACGTCGTCGGGCGGACACCGACTCGGTCAGGGAGACCTACCTTCGGCGTCTGTACGGTCGGGACTGGCGGGACCTCTCGCTCTACCACCTGATCCTCGACAGCACGGCCATGCCTCTGGAGGTCTGCACCGACGTGGTCGTGGCCGCCGCCCGGGGCTTCTGGGACCAGATCCGCTGAACCTTCCTGCTACCGGCGGGGGGGCGAGTTGATTTGACTGCCTCCGGTGACAGATTGGGGAGG
>Ga0307372_10009933_pt1 | contig 12989 bp, 12 predicted proteins | sample OX1MG_FD_202533 | JGI IMG/M metagenome (GOLD analysis project Ga0307372, IMG submission 202533) | Soil microbial communities from Risofladan, Vaasa, Finland - OX-1 | ecosystem: Environmental > Terrestrial > Soil > Coastal area > Acid sulfate soil | place: Finland: Risofladan, Vaasa | collected...
CCCTTCGACAACGGACCCTGGCCGGGCGCGATCTCGCCCGACGGCGGCACGGTGGTGTTCAGCGGCGCCGGGCCCGACCATCATCTGATGCTGTATTCCCTGCGCACCAACGAGTTGGACGCGCGGCCGATTCCCGGCACGGAGAACGGCACCCAGCCGTACTTCTCGCCCGACGGCGCCTGGGTGGGGTTCGAGCAGAACGGGCTGGAGCGCAAGGTGCGCCTCGACGGGACCAGCCCGGTCACGATCGCCGGCGGCGGCGTGGCCAACAACGGCGCCACGTGGACGCCCGGCGGAAAGATCGTCATCGGGTCGTTCGGGCACTTCGCCGGCCTCGTGTCCGTGAGCGCCGCCGGCGGCCAGCCCGTGCCCCTCACCCACGTGGACTCGGCCCACGGCGAGCGGGCGCACTACTGGCCCATCGCCACGCCGGATCCCAACACGGTGATATTCGCGATCTGGTATGGCAATCTAGGCTCGGCCAAGCTGGCGGCGGCGGCGGTAGACAACGGCCACGTGACCCCGCTCGGCATCTCCGGCGTCCGGCCGCTGGCCGTGGTGGACGGCCGGCTCGTCTACGTGCAGGCCGACGGGACCGTGATGGCCGTTCCGTTCGACCTGCGCCACCTGCGGGTCACCGGCTCGCCCACGCCGGTCCACGACCCGGTGGCGGTGCTGGCCGGGTCCAACGGCAATGCCGAGGTCTTCGTCTCCAACGGGGGCGGCCTGGTCTCCGGCCGCGCACGGGCGTCGGCGCGGCTGGTGTGGGCCGCGCGCGACGGCGCGGTCAGCCCGGTCTCGGATCAGCTGCGCGACTATACGCTCCTCGCGCTGTCGCCCGACGGGCGCCGCATCGCGGCCGAGATCGCGGACGACCACGGTAGCGACGTGTGGATCCAGGACCTCGACTCGCCCGCGGGACGGCGGATCACGACCCTCGGGACCGTCCGGTGGGTATCCTGGACGCATGACGGGAGCGGCGTGGTATACGTGTCGCTGGACAGCGCGTCGCAGGGCAGCATCGTGTGGCTCCAGAACCTCGCCGACGGCTCGCCGCCGCAAAAGCTCTACGAGGACCCCACCGTGATCGGGGGCACCGTGCTCTCGCCCGACGGCAAGTCGCTGATCGTCAACAGCTATCAGAGTTCGTGGAAGCTGTTCCGGGTGCCGCTCGATTCCGGCTCCGCGCCCGCCGCCCGCGCCTACGTGGCCACCGGCTCCAACGCCAACTACCCCGCCTTCTCGCCGGACGGCCGGTGGGTGGCCTACATGTCCGACGAAACCGGCCAGACGGAGGTGTACGTTCGCTCGTTTCCCGACCCGGCGACGACGGTGCCCGTGTCCACCGGGGGCGGCGTCCTGCCCCAGTGGTCGCCCGACGGAACGCACCTGTACTACGCCGTCCTGGCCACCGGCAAACTCGCCGTCATCTCGGTGCGGGTCGCGCTCTCGCCGACCTTCCGGATCGTGAGCCGCGACACGCTGACCACCCTGAGTGGCGGCGTCAGCAACGCCGGGGTCTTCGTCTCCCCCGACGGCAAGCGGGTGGTGTACGCCTCCCCCGTTTCCAGCGCGTTCCAGATCTTCGTGGCGCCCAATTGGAGCACCGAAATGCGCCGCCGCCTGGCGGGCGCGGGCGGCGACGGCACCCACTGAGCGGGCGCCGCCCGGTGCTGTCTGCGCCGTGCACTCCCTCCTCACTTGGCGCTGCTGCTGGCGGCCTGCGGCCGCCTGCCGCAACTTATTAGGGAACGCCGCCGCGGATCGCCGCGACGTTGGGCCGACACACTTCCACGGTACAGGTGACCGCCATGCCCGCCCGTAAGACTCGCAAGACTTCCAAGCTCGCCGGGCACAAGCCGGCCAAGCGCAGGGCGGCAAAAGGCAAGGCCGCAACGACTCTGCCGGAATCCATGGTGACCGGCAAGGCAAGTCCCGCGAAGGCTGCGGTCGGCGACAAGGCGGCCTTCGCATACATCGCCAGTCTGCCGCAGCCGCAGCGCGGAATCGCGGAACGCGTCGATGCGCTTGCGGCCAGGACGCTTCCCGGCCTGCAGCGCTCCGTGAAATGGGGCATGTCGTACTATGGGGTCGGCGACGGCTGGTGCTTCTGTTGCGGCGGATTCGCCGACCACGTCAAGCTGATGTTCGTGAACGGTGCAGCGCTCATTCCGGTGCCGCCAGTGACGCCGGTGGCGATGGGCAAATCCACTCGGGGCGTGGAGCTTCAGTCAGTGGACGACCTCGACGAACACCAACTCGCGGCATGGATGATTCAGGTCGCGGCCGTGCCCGGTGTCGGGCGGAAGAAGCGGTAGGCCCGAAGATGGATGTCGATGGCGTTGGTGTTGGGCAGCGGCCTGACAACAGCATGCAACGGACGGCGCTTCGCGCGCCGCTGATGCTGAGCGTTGGATAGCCGCGCGGCACTCATCGAGGAGCAAGTATGGAGTCTGTCCTTCAAGGGGGCGCGTCCGGTGTCTTTGTGTTCCTGTACGCGTACGTTGCGGGAACTCTTCTCTGGCTGATCTTCGTGGCTCCCGGCCTCTACCGACGGCAGCGAGAGTTGATCCGTCGGGTTGAGAGCTTGGAAGCGCGCCTGGAGCAGGCTGGCATCGGTGACCGCGCTACTTGAGATCAGGTTTGAAGTGCAACTATAGGGACTACGGGACATAGCATTCCTCCGGCGTGGGATTCCCCCGATGTATCGTGCCCTCTTGCTCCTATGCCTGGCCGGTTGCGCAAGCGCCCGCAACGCTCCGCGGGCGGACGATACCCTCGCGGCCGAGGACCTCGGCGTCGTACGCTTTGATGCAATGGGCCCGGCCCAACGGCGCCAACTCCTCGACGCTACTACCGCCGCTCACGCGCGCTGGCTGCAGTCGCGTCCGCATTCATATGCGCTGCGAGTGGTCGAGGTCGGGCCGTGCTTTGAAATACACACCATCGAGGCGCAGCCTCCCCGGCGCCCGGTCTACCTGATCGTTGGCGACTCGATCATCGGTCAGCGGCCTGGCGTCATCGCCGACTCGCTCGACCATGCCTGCTGGCATCGCTGGACGGCCGATTCTATCTTCGCGCAGGTGTTCAGGACACTCGAGAACCCGGGCCGCGTGCTGGATAGCGTGGTGTTCGATCCCCGCTACGGGATACCGCGCTCCTACGTTCTCGACCGCGGAGGTCACGGACCATCGCACATTGTTGTTGATCGTTTCACGGTGGTGCCGGACTCGGCGCCACAACCTGACTCGGGCGTGTCGGACCGCCCGGCCGTTCCCCAACCGAGGCATACCCAGTGACCCGAGTCCGCGTCAACAGCTTTTCCATTTCGCTCGACGGCTACGGCGCCGGGCCGAACCAGGACCTCGACAACCCACTCGGCGTGGGCGGCACCGACCTCCACCAATGGGTATTCCCGACGCGCACGTTCCAGCGCACCCTGTTCGGCGCCGACGGCGGCACCACGGGCATCGACGACGACTTCGCCGCGCGGGGCTTCGCGAACGTCGGCGCCTGGATTCTCGGACGCAACATGTTCGGACCGGTTCGCGGACCTTGGCCCGACATGGACTGGAAGGGCTGGTGGGGAGACAACCCGCCCTATCACGTGCCGGTGTTCGTCCTCACGCACCACGCCCGGCCGCCCATCGAGATGGAAGGCAACACGACGTTCCACTTCGTCACGGGCGGCATCCACGACGCGCTCGACCGGGCGCGCCAGGCCGCCAACGGAAAGGACGTGCGCATTGGCGGCGGACCCAGCACCATCCAGCAGTATCTCCGCGCCGGGCTCATCGACGAGATGCACGTCGCCATCGCACCGGTGGTGCTCGGCACGGGAGAGCGGCTGTTCGACGGCGTGGACGCGCGAACGTCAGGCTACGAATGCATCCAGTTCGTGGCGTCGGACAAGGCCGCGCATATCGTGCTCCGCCGCTCTCAACCCTGAACCCGACTCCGCCCATGCTCGCCCTTTCGCCCGTCGCCCTGGAAGGCCACGGGGTGCGCCTGGAACCCCTGGTGCCCGCGCACGAGTCCGCACTCGCCGCGGCCGTGACCGACGGCCGGCTGTGGGAACTCTGGTACACCTCGGTGCCCGAGCCCGCCCAGGTGGCGGCCTACATTGCCGACGCGCTGGCCGGGCAGGCCGCCGGCCACATGCTGCCGTGGGCGGTGCGCGAGCTGACGTCGGGCGAGGTGATCGGCAGCACGCGGTATCACGACATCGTGGCGCCGATTGACCGGGTGCAGATCGGCTACACGTGGTACGCCCAGCGCTGGCAGCGCAGCCACGTGAACACGGCGTGCAAGCTGTTGTTGATGGCGCACGCGTTCGAGACGGCGGGCTGCCGCGTCGTGGGACTCAACACCGACCGCTTCAACACGCGCTCCCAGCGGGCGATCGAGGCCCTTGGCGCCCGGCGCGACGGCATCCTGCGCCACCACATGGCTCGGCGCGACGGCACGGTGCGCGACAGCGTGGTGTACAGCATCCTGGCTGCGGAGTGGGCGGATGTGAAGCGGACTCTGACGAGCAGGTTGCAGCGCGAGAGGTGAGGGGGAGGGGAACTCGGCGGCCGAGGGTGAGCGGCGCCCGCCATGCAGCGAGCGGCTGCTGCATAAGGTACCGAAGGGTCCGGAGGCAAAACGCTCTAATCTGTGGTCGGCGAAGGATGTTCCTTGCTCGGCGGGAATAAGGGTTGCAGTATAGGCAGCGGGGCCGCATGGTCTTCGGCGGGGCGTCGCACGATAGCGTGGCTGCAGAACTTGTAGTTAGACCGGCGACGGGCTTATCGGAGGAACTGGTTGTGTGGAGTTCCCAGGATTTAGTGGAGATGTTGTTGCAGGGGCTTGTGGGTCGCTTCGAATTGATCGGGACTGACTCCGCCGAGATGGCTGTGGCGGCGCGTTGAATTGTAGAAGGTGTTGATATACTGGGCGACGTCGGCGTGCGCGAGCTCGCGGTTCTTGTAGATCTGCTTCTTGATCCGTTCTTTCTTCAGGCTGCTGAAGAAAGATTCCGCGACGGCCTATCCCAGTAGTTCCCCTTCCGACTCATGCTCGGCTCCAAGCGATGGGAGCGGCAGAACCGACGCCAGGCGTCGCTGCCGTATTGCGTTCCTTGATCCGAGTGTATGAGCGTGCCGCGAGGCCGCCGCTGCCGCACGGCCATGAGCACGGCGTTGAGCACGACCTCGCGGTGAATGGTCGGACTGGTGGCCCAGCCGACAATTTTGCGCGAGAACAGGTCGAGCACGACGGCCAGATAGAGCCAGCCCTGCCACGTCCGGATGTAAGTGATGTCCGTGACCCACGCCCTATTCGGCCGCGTGGCCGTGAATTGTCGTTGGCGCAGGTTGGGAATCAGGATCGCCGGCTTGCCGACCGCCTGGCGCCGGACCCGATAGCCATGGAGCGCCCGGAGATTGGCCTCGCGCATCAACCGCTCCACGCGATGCTTGCTGCAAGTCTCGCCGGCCTCTCGCAGGTCGAGGAAGACCCGCGGAGCGCCATAGATCCCATGGCTCGCGGTAAACGATGCCCGGATCAGCCGAAGGAGTCGCACATCCTCAATGGCGCGGTCCGAAAGCGGTTGCTTCAGCCACTGGTAGTATCCGCTTGGGGCCACCCCGAGCACGCGGCACATCGTCTGAGTGCTGAACTCCGATTCGTTCGCCTTGATGAACGCGTACGTCGCACGGACGCGTCCGATTCTGCCCTTTGTGGACATTGGCATCCTCCCCCGTTGTTTCGGCGGATGTTAGCGCAGTCCACTAAAGTCTGGGAACTCCAAGTCACCCGTGCAACGCCTGCTGAGTGCCACGACTCAATTAGCAATAGTTAATCTTTTACAACACATTATAGATACACTAAGCTTATATAAAGAGGCACGCCGTGCCGCCAACGCTACCCTGCCGCGCTCACGCCTGTCTGGCGCTTTAGCGCGACTTGACGCCGGTGCCGACGTAGCGACCCTGGGCGCCGGCAACCTGATCTGTCCCGGTGACGTGTTGGCGCTCCGCAAGTAGATTGTAAAGGTCAGCAACGAGAGGGGTCATTATGCGGTACGCGAGGTGGGCGGCGCTTTCACTAAGCCTGGCAGCGTGTGCACGTGCGCGTCCTACGGAGTTGCAGACGGCACCTCCGACTCTCGATGTGATTGCGACAACGCGCATACTGTCAACAGGTGGGAATGCCAATCTCGAGGTCTCGGCATCCGTCCAAAACAACACGAGCTCGCACTTTCGCCTGGAGGTTGGATCGCGGTGTCCGCTCTATGTTCGGCTCTTTCCAGACCCAACAGGCCAATATGCAGATTCCCTGGCCCCATCGATGGGCTGTATCTCGAGCGACTCGATTGTCGACCTGGCTCCCGGTGATACATCTTCGGTTCTCCGAGTGCTCCCGGCCGATTCGCTCGCCAACTATGCACCTGGAACGTACGGTGTGAACGTTGTGGTAACGACGACTGCAGGGGTTATTGGCGCGTGGGCTGGGGCGATACAGCTTCCGCTAGCCGTTCTACCTTAGCGGGGGCCGGGGCATCCTCCCCCGTTGTTCCGGCGGATGTTAGCGCTGTCCACTAAAGTCTGGGAACTCCACTCTGACACCCCATCAGAGAAGGCCAGGCAGTGCGTCCGCCGCGGCCGACAGCGGAAACCGGCAGAATCGACCCCCAAAAAGTCTACTCTACCCTGTCTGTCCGGAAGGGAAGCTTACCAGATCATCCGCGGAGGTCGAGACGCTGATGACGACCTCTTCCGTGCCTTGATCGCACATACCCACGAGCCAGTGGGGGCCCACCGCCTTGACAACAACCGTAGGAGCACCGATCGGTGGCGACGAATACGCGCTGGTAACGTAGTACGCACGCGCGCAGGGGCGGAGAGCGGCAACATCAATTGACCCGCCGCGGTCCGCCTCCACGCCATGGGCAAACCACGGTGCAGCGTCGTGCCAAAATGCCGCCGCCAGATGCTTCGCACTGTCTGCGTTCACGCCCGGAGCTGTGCCGGCGTCGCCCTGCGACAAGAGGAATTCGCCTTGAGCACTCACCTGGCTCAAGACGGCGGGAGTGACGCTACGCGCCAGCAACGGGCGCGCCGTAGGAACGGAGTCGGGGGAGTTGCATCCCAGAAGCACAGCGGATGCAAGGAGACAAACAACGTGGCGCATCGTAACGCGATGCGGTACCGAGCCTGGCAAGATCGGTCGAAGAGACATGTCACCCTCCAGCATACTGTGGTAAAACTGCGAGCGCCGACATCGGCGGGCCAAGTGCCTTGGCCACTGTCGGACGGATTAGACCGCCCCGTCTATGCCTTCACCGTCGCAACAAGCTCGACGGCCGTCACCCTTTCGCTCTCTTCATTGTGCTACGACGTTGACCCGAGCGAAGACGACGGGGCCGGTCAATTGCACGGCCACGCTGTCGCCTGCCGTACCGGTGATTATCCATTGACTCGTCGGTTGGTTGGGAGTTGCAGCGAACACCGCGACGCTGTCGGAATAGCATGCGGGTACGTGTCTCACGAAAAATTCACTTGTAATCCATGCGGAGCCGGCTGTCGGGTCCTTCACCGTCACGGCTCGTTCAACGGACATGCGCCAGCTGGCGCAGAGTGGGAGCTCCCCGAGGCCATTACTGAGTTGGTCAAAGGCCACCGGTACGGTTGCGACCCGCTCGGCCGTGGCGGTGAACACAGCCTCGATCGCCCGCTCCGGAGTAAGCGGAAGGCCTGTGGGGTAGCGCGCCGGCACGCCGGCCAAACTGAATGCGCCATTCAGATCCTGCGAGCGGTAGACGTCCAACGTGTCGTCGACGACCGAGAACTGTCTCGGGCTGTCGGCAACGCCGATCGATATCTGGGCGCTTTCATCGCGACCGCAGATTGGGACCGCCCACTGCGAACCTAGCGCACGAGCAGCGAACGGAGGAACTGATGATGGAAAGTCACCAAACGGCGTCCACTCGTAGGTGACAGCTCCGCAAAGGTGAAGGCCGGCAAAGTCGATTGGCCCGCCTCGATCACCTTGCAGCTGCGACTGCGCCGAGTCCAACGGGGATGGGGTTCGGACGGCATGCAGGATGGCGAGCGCAACCGAGTCCGCGGCAAGTCGCGCCACGTAGGTGCCGGGCGGGTTGATCAAAGTGATGCGACCCGTAATCGAATCAAGCGCTGCGGCGGCGGCACCTGTGACCCACTGTGGGTCAACACGCGTTAGAGGAACGGTGATTGGCGCCGTGCTATCGGTGCAGGAACTACTGCTAGCAACTGCAGCACCACAAGCTACAGCAAGAGCCAAAGCTCGTCGCGCGGTCGGCGCTCGCGAACCTCTCTGCCCCTGTTCCCGGGGCGTCCACCACTGCGTGAGGAACCCAGCCATCGCTGCCCCCACCTCTACTACACCGGGCATACCCTGGAATCGCGGCATCGGCGGCACTACAACTGGTCGCACGGTCCGCACAGCATCGGCGAGACAGACGATTCACGCACCGGTAATACTACTATAAGGGGTGCCGATTGATGTGCGCAATAGCTCGACCGGGCCAGGACGCAAATACGTGCATTCCGCTTCGAGCGTTTCTGAATACTCGTAACCTTGACAACATCGTGACGTTTGCTCGTGGGCGCTAGGCGCCAACTCGCGAGCCAAGGGCGCATTGTGATGCCGTATCTCGTGCTGTACCAAGCTGCTAGCAGAGCGGAAATAGAGTGCACTAGCCCTTTGTGCACGCTGCGCGCGGCAGAAGGTAGAAAGACATCCTCAGCCGCCAGCCTTCCGCCGACCAAACGTTAACACGCATATTAGGCCGTTTGCCCTTACCTAGTCTCCATCCAGAAACAGCTATATCGGTCTGGTCAGGAGGCGATGTCTGCCCTCGAAAGTGGGTGAGGGGCGCGGATTTGGCGAGGGGCCGTGCAGGCGGTCCGGCGCCGGGTCCCCGACGGCCTCAGGTACGACGATCCGGGGGACGGCCAGGCCTCCCCCCCGCGCGGGGGGGGAGGGGGCGCGCGCGGAGAATTGATGGCTCGCTAGCGTCAGGGCAGCCGGGCGCGCGCGAGCACGAGGAGATTCGCGGCCAGGATGGCCGTGCGTACGTACGCGTGAAAGCCCGCGGGGCCTTTCCAGACGCAGCGCGCGAGGCCGAAGACGCGCTTCAAGAGCGAGATCCCGCTCTCGATGCCGGCGCGAAAGCGGCGGAGTTTATCGTACACCCACGCGCTCCGCACCATGTCCCGCACGGCGAGCCCGCGTTTCTTGGCGAAACAGACATCGGCGACGCCCAGCGTCTTGAGGGCGGCGAGGTTGTCCCGCGACGCAAAGGCACCATCCATACTGACCTAGCGTGGCGCGTGCCCAAAGAGGCGCTCCTGGCGGCGGACGAGGGGCACGGCCCACGTGACATCGCCGGGATTCCCCTGCGGGATGGCGCAATCTGGGATCAGACCCGAGCGGCCCGTCGTGAGGAAGATCTTATGCCCGTAGTACGTCGCGCGTCGGTCCTTCACGAGCACGTCGGCGTGCGCTTCGAAGAGCGACACGAGTTTCTCCGCCGCCGGCACCGCCTCGCCGTGGAGCACGCGCCGCGTGGTCTGGTCGATCACCTGCGCGACGCGTGGCAGGAGCGTGGTGAGCTGGGTACGGAGGCGATCGCGTCCCGAGGTCGCCGGCAGCGCCTCGAGGTGGGCGAGCGCACAGGTGGCGTAGCTCGCCGTGGCGGCGGTGTATTGGAGCAAGTCGCGGTAGCACTGTCGGCGGCGCGTCGTCGCGTGCGGCGGGAGGTGCGGGATCTCCACGGCGCGGCGCTTGGCCCGCCGGAGATGCCGGTGATACGCGGTGAAGCCCGCCACCGCCTCGCTCCGCCGCAGGCAGCGATCGAGGACGCGGACCGCATCGAGCAACAGGCTCGAGTCGGTCGGCGGATGGATCGCCACCGGCACCACGGTCGCGTCCATGCGGACCGTCTGGGCCCGTTCGATCGCCCGGGCGGCCGGGCTCGTGACCAGCACGGTGTTCAGCGCGGCCAGCGTCCCGGCCCGCACGCGCCGGAGTGTCGCCGCAAGGGCGGATTTCGAGGGCGCCTCGACGAGCGCGCCCACCCGACAGAAGGCGCGATAGCTGACCGAGTCCGCGAGGTGGAATCCCAGCTCGGCGTACGTCCACCCCGTCATTTGGCGCACGATGAGGAGCCGGAGCGCCTGCTCCCCCGTCAGCCCGGGGCGCCCCGTCCGAGCATTGGTCGGGCACCCGGCTTCAAGGTCTTGCTGAACGGCTGCGCTGAGCGCAGGTTGAGCATCCAAGAGCGCACTCATCGCGGCCAACTCGGTGGCGTACGGGTGCGCAATCCAGGGTGTAGTGAGCGGCAGTTGCGGCGACGCGTGACGCATTCGGCGGTGCCTCCCTCTGATGGAGTTGGAGTCTCGATAACCCCAACGTACATCAGCAGCGCGAACGCACCATCCCCGAATGCGTCACTCGCGTCTACACCACTCGCTCCTCAATCAAAGTTTCAGGGCGGGAACGAGCTACTTCCGTATCGCCGTCCGCTGCCCAACGGTATCGATCCGCGTGTAACAGTTGTCATATCCGTCAGCAAGACTGACCGTGACAGAATCGCCGGGTGTCTGGAAGATGGGCATCTTGAACTGTGTCGGTGCGCACCGCTGTCCGAGTTGCAGCCCCTTCGAATTCGCTGACGAGCCGTAGCCGAAGTACACCTCGGAAAGTGAGAGCCGAGTGGTATCCCCGAGCACTTGGAAGTCCATGGGAGATTCCAACTCGATTCTCCATTTCGCGAGTTGGGGCAGGTACGGCCGCGGTGGCGTGACCAACTCGGGAACCTGTGCCACCCGACGGCCCGTTTGCTGTGCGACTTCTTGAACCACAGCCTCGGGCGACGGCGGAAAGGGGACGCCCGGCCTGACACCACTCGAAGCGAAATAGGCGCTGTCGATACCACCAATGATCGACCCATCGGCTGCAACGTGGAGCGCGGTATCGAGCGCAGGCACGCCGATGCTGACTTCGGGCTCCCCAGCCGGGGTACAAAGCGTTGTCAGCAAGAAGTCGCCATAATCCTGTCGCAACGCGGTGCCAGCGCTCACCGGCAAGGCGTCGTAGGGGCTTTTCGCGGAGAAGGTCCGCCCACATGGCACGAGGTGGGCATAGTCAACTGCGCGACCTCCACGATCATATTCCCATGAAGGAGCCAGGAATATGCCAGCGTCGTGTACGTACGCGGTCGACAACGCACGGGCTTGAGCGGGCGTGACCGAGCCCGGAGGGAGCGAGGCGAGTTTGAAGGTGCCGTCGGGCTGCAGAGCAGCCGCGGCGGCACCCGTCACGGCCGCTGCAATGTTTGGCCGCGCCGGACCACTCGGTGCCTCATTGCAGGCGGTGGCACCGCAGCCAAGGCAGGTCGCCAACAGCGCGCCAAGTAGGCGCATCAGATCAACTCCACAATCAAGAAACATCTGACCGTCGGGCGAGCATGGCGTCGTACCACGACATGCAATTGGAACGGAACGCCGGTGGCACCACCGGTGTCAAGTTGTGCAATCCAACCGCCAAGACCTCTCAGGACTCTTACTTAGTCTCCATCCAGAAACAGCCATATCGGACTGGTCAGGAGGCGATGTCTGCCCTCGAAAGTGGGTGAGGGGCGCAGATTTGGCGAGGGGCCGTGCAGGCGGTCCGGAGCCAAGTGACCGGTACGGCCGGCCCGAGATCTTCAACACCGACCAGGCGGCGCAGTTTACCAGTGCCGCGTTCACCGGCCTGCTGCGCGATCAAGGCATTCGGATCAGCATGGATGGCCGGGGCTGCTGGCGCAACAATATCTTCGTCGTGCGACTCCGGCGCACGATCAAGTACGAGGAACACCATTCCCGGACGCGTCACTCGCGTCAGACCACCGAAACGGCCCGCATCAGAGTTTCAGGACCGACACTAGCTAAGCTGCGAGCGAGTCAAATAAAAGCGAGCGAAGCGAGCAATCAATAGGTCGCTCGTCGGCTTCAGCGTTCGTTAGACGGCATTGAAACCTAACGTTCGTTGCACCTGATAAGGGAGCTGAGGATTGCGCGTGGCTGCGCCGCGCGCGGTCATCTGATTCCCTTGCAGGTGAACTTGGACGTTGGAATCCATCCCCTTCCCCGGGACCACGCCATGAACTTCGGCGGCTCTGGACCAGTGCCGTATCTGTTTTCGCGGATCATCGTACTTCTGCCGCTGCTGATGGCGGTGTGGCTGGTGGCTGAGATCGTCGGCATTCGCCATTCGCTTGAGCGAATCGCACGCGTTCTCGAGGCGAAGGCGGAACGGGTCGAGTAAGTGAAGCATCCACCTGGAAAATATCGCGGCCTGCCCCTCCAGCCTGATCGTGGGTTCGCTCCTCCCATGGCAGGGACGGTCGCCCATCCGGCGGCGAAGGGCGGATCGTCCAGATAGCGGCCCCGAATCGCCGACCGCCGAGCCCCGCTGCGCGGCGGGACTCGGCGGTCGGTGGTGATCGCGCTGGCGTGGCGCGTGGTGGCGGTCAGCCTATCGCGGCCAGAGCCATCCGAAGGTACCGGCGGTGAGGCCGGCGTAGATCAATCCGTCGATCGTCGCCTTGATGGTCAGACTCCAATCGCGGCGATACCAGATGGACATCTGCCAGAGCGCCAACGAGTAGGAGAGGAATGCCGTGGCGCCGGCGAACCGGAAGACTTGGAGATAGGTCGCGCCCGAGGGCAGCGCGCGGCCCGTGATGTACGCCGAGAAGAAGCTGACGACCAGGGCATAGATGAACCAGAGCGAAAGGTTCGACCCCATGCCGGGTTGGCCGTTGGGCATCACGGTCATCATGAGCACCGGCCCGCGCTTCAGCTTCTCCTTGAACGCGTCGGTCCTCATCTCCGCCATGTCCTTGCACCGTGGGAGCATGTAGTCGCCGGGGGGAAGGTTGAACGGACGCAGCGCGTCGAGCACCTTATCCTGGT
>Ga0307372_10009935_pt1 | contig 12987 bp, 10 predicted proteins | sample OX1MG_FD_202533 | JGI IMG/M metagenome (GOLD analysis project Ga0307372, IMG submission 202533) | Soil microbial communities from Risofladan, Vaasa, Finland - OX-1 | ecosystem: Environmental > Terrestrial > Soil > Coastal area > Acid sulfate soil | place: Finland: Risofladan, Vaasa | collected...
CGTTAAAAGTCATGATCCACCACTACATTTGCGGCCCTAATGAAGAAATAGCGAGCTCTTAGAGTGGAGGCTGTGTTATCTAAACTGAATGGGATTCGAACTTATGTGGGGATTGTTTCGTAACCGGCGGGATTCATTTTCTGCCATCGCCAATCGTCACGACACATATCATCCAATGACCGTCGGGTATGCCAGCCCACCAGCCGGACCGTGAGTGACCAGAACTTTCACAGGCTGGTGCCCTTGATGGGCGAATCGCCAATGAGTCCAAGAATCTCCTGGGTGTGTGCGCGCATGAGGGGGGCGTTGGCGCGCGATTCCACATTGAGCCTGAGCAGTGCCTCGGTATTGGACGGCCTCAGGTTGAACCTCCAAGCCGCGAATTCCATGCTCAAGCCATCCACATGGGCAATGGCGCGCGCCTGATTCGCATAGTGCGCTTCCACACGCTGCAGTGCAGCCGCGCTGTCCTGCACGCCGCAGTTGATCTCCCCGCTTACGGGAAACAGGCGCATGCGTTCTGCGAGCAGCGCGGACAACGGCTGTCTGGTCTGAGACATGAGCTCCAGCACCAAAAGCCACGGGATCATGCCGCTGTCGCAATAGAAGAAATCCCTGAAATAGTGGTGCGCGCTCATCTCGCCGCCATAAATCGCGTCTTCGAGGCGCATGCGCTCCTTGATGAAGGCATGGCCGCACTTGGACTCGATGGGGATGCCGCCCAGATGTTCCACGATAGCGATAGTGTTCCAGATGAGGCGCGGATCATGGATGATCTTCGATCCGGGATGCCTGCGCAGGAAGATTTCGGCCAGCAGTCCAACGATGTAATAGCCTTCGATAAACTGTCCCTGTTCGTCAAAGAAGAAACAGCGATCGAAATCCCCATCCCAGGCGAGACCCAGATCCGCACCAGCTTCCGTCACCGCGCAGGAAGTGGCATGCCGATGTTCCGGCAACAGCGGGTTAGGCACGCCGTTTGGGAAATGACCATCCGGTTCCCGGTGCATCCAGGTCACCTGCAGCGGCAGCCGCGCAAACAGTTTCGCAAGCAATGGTCCGGCGGCGCCGTTGCCCGGATTCGCCACCAGTTTCAGGGATCGCAGAGTGCCGTTCACATGCTGCAGCATCTGCTCCACATAGGCATCTCGGGTCTCGACTGGCTGCAGGACCGCTGCAGCCGGCAGCGCCCGTTTATCGGTGAGTGTGCGCCGGGCGATGTCCAACAAACCGGTGTCTGCACTCACCGGGCGCGCGCCTTCTAAAACCAGTTTGAAGCCATTGTAGTCGGCGGGATTGTGGCTGGCGGTGACCATGACGCCGCCATCGCAACCCAGATGGTTGACGGCGTGGTACACCTCCTCGGTTCCGCAAAGTCCGAGATCCATGACTTGCGCGCCAGTGAAAGCAAGGCCCGCTGCTACCGCCCGGATTAAGGCCGGCCCCGAGAGGCGCATGTCCCGCCCAACCACCACGGTCTTAAGGTTGAAATGCTCGGCAAAGGCGCGTCCGATGCGTGCGGCGAGATCCGTATCCAGTGGCTCCGGCACGTGCCCGCGGATGTCATAAGCCTTGAAGCATGCGGCGCGAGGATCATCCATACGAGGTGATTTTATCTGCGGCCGTAGTCATCGTCGAAACGCACGATATCGTCTTCGCCCAGATACTCGCCGCTCTGCACCTCGATGATCTCGAGCGGCAGTGTGCCGGGATTTTGCAGGCGGTGCTTGGTATCGACGGGGATGTAGGTCGACTCGTTTTCCTTGAGCCGGAATTGCTGCTCACCCCGGATCACATCGGCCTCACCCTTGACCACCACCCAATGTTCGGCGCGTCGGTGATGCAGTTGCAGGGACAGGCTGGCGCCCGGGCTGATGTGGATGCGTTTGACCTGCATGCGCGCATCCCGGGCGAGACATTCGTACCAGCCCCAGGGACGGTGCACGCGCAGGTGATTTTCGGTTACATCGCGGTCGCTGCGCCGCAGGGTCTCCACCAGCAGCTTGCACTCCTGCGCGCGATTGACAGGCGCCACGAATACCGCATCAGCGGTCTCCACTACCACCTGGTCCCGTAGCCCAATGGCGGTCACCAGCCGGTCGCTGGCAAACACCAACGAGCCCGAGACATCCTGCAGCAATACGTTGCCGCGGGTCACGTTACCGTCCTGTGCCTTTGCGCCCACAGCCAGCAGACTGCCCCAGGAGCCCAGATCACTCCAGCCGGCATCGAGCTCCACCAGCTTGCCCGCGTGGGTATGCTCCATGACTGCATAGTCAATCGACTGGCTGCGGCAGGATCTGAAAATGTCAGGGTCCGGGCGCAGAAACACTCCATCCTGCTGCAGGTTTTCCATGGCTTTTGAAACCGCCTCGGCGATATCCGTTGCATGGGTATTGAGTTCACGGAGATATACGTCCGCGCGCACCAGAAACATGCCACTGTTCCAAAGAAACTCACCGCCTTGAAGATAGTGCGTGGCTCGTTCGACATCGGGTTTTTCCGTGAAGCCAGCGACCGCATACACCCCATCGCTGCTCGGCGCGCCTTTGCGGATGTAACCGTAGGCGGTATGGGCGTGGGTCGGCACAACGCCAAATACCACTAGGGCTCCTGCCCGGGCCGCCGGGATACCGCGCGCAATCGCCTCGGCAAAACCGGCAGTGTTCTTCATATGGTGGTCGGCCGGTAACGCCAGCAACAAGGCGGCAGAATTCATGGCAACAACGCGCAGGGCGGCCAATGCCAGCGCCGGCGCGGTATTGCGCCCGACGGGCTCCAGCAGGATGTCCGCATCTTCGATTCCAAGTTCCGCCAACTGCTCCCGGACCAGAAAGCGGTGGGCTTCATTCACCACCATCACCGGCGTGAGCGCGCCCGGTATGGCGCGCGCCCGCAACAGCGTGGTCTGGAACAAGGAACGCTCGGAAAGCAACGGCAGAAATTGTTTCGGATGCTGCTGGCGTGACAGCGGCCACAACCGCGTTCCGGAGCCTCCGGACAGAATCACGGGTATCAGAGAGTCAGAGGCGGACTGCATTGTTCGACATAACCTCAGTAGGCATTCTTGTCGACGAATCCCTTGAACAGGGTGAGCGCGATGATCTTGAGGTCAAACCACAGCGACCAATTCTCGATGTAGTAGAAATCGTACTCCACGCGCCGCCGCATCTTGTCCGGTGTATCGGTGATCCCGCGCAGCCCATTGATCTGCGCCCAGCCGGTAATGCCGGGTTTGACGATATGACGCAGCATATAGCGGCTGATAATGGCACGGTATTGGGCATTGTGTTCGATTGCGTGCGGGCGCGGTCCGACAATGGACATCCGCCCTTGCAGGACATTGATGAACTGCGGCAACTCATCCAGGCTGGTGCGGCGCAGCAGCTTTCCAAATGCAGTCAGTCGCACATCCTGAGGCGAAGCCTGTGTCATCCGGCCTTGAGCTTCTTTATGCAGACACATGGTACGGAACTTATAAACGACAATTTCGCGCCCATCCCAGCCATGCCGTATCTGGCGGTACAGCACCGACCCCGGTGAACTGAGTTTCACGCCGACAGCGACCAGCAGCATGAGCGGACTGATCAGCAGCAGGATCAGCGCCGCCAGCAACCGGTCTTCCAGGCCCTTCAGCAGCCAACCATTGCCCTGCAGCGGGCTGGCCATAAGATCAATCATCGGTATGTTAAGGATTTCCGTGACACCGTTGTTTAACAGGAACAAATCCTGCATGTCCGGCACGTAACGTACGTTTGCCGAACAGTCGCGCAGCTGCGCCAGTACTTCGCGCAACTTCTGACTCTGCTCCAGCGGTAGGGCAATCCAGATTTCATCAACGGTCTGCGTCTGCAGGTAATTGGCCAACGTCGCCAGCGGTTGTACCCGATGACCCTCAATCTCTTCCACCATCTCACTGCCGTTGAATACGGCGACCACCTCCAAGCCTGACGAAAGCGAATCCTTGATGTTGCGCAGCAGCTGGCGTGCGTGGTCACCACTACCCACCACCACGACATAGCGGCGGTTAAACCCGCGCCGCCGCAGCTGCTTCAACACGCCATAGGCCAGCCAGCGCAGCAGCATCAGTAAGAGCGCGCCCGAAAGGAACCATACCGCTACCCACAGGCGCGAGAAGTGTTCCGCCTGTTTGCCCAGCACCAGCAAAATCAGCAGCAATGCAAACACCACGATCCAGGCAAGTAGTGCGCGGCCGGCCGGAGCCAGAGGATTCTGCGTGCGCCAGGAGCGGTATAGACCGGCCATGGGAAACACGATGGCCGTCAACAGTGTGCCGATGACCAGCAATGCCCCATAGTTTGGAGATGGGATGAGGTTGTCGGTGCCGAAGCGCAGTAAGTAGGCTGTAAACCCCGCGGCAATACACACCAGCAAATCCAGCAGCCGCAAAACCATGGATAACGTGGTGGCATGTCTTCGAAGAACGCCGCTGCCCAGTTTCATATAACTGAAAAGTCCCCCCCGTTTCCTGGCTTATAAATTTAACATAACTTTCGTCTCTGGAACCCACCCCACCGCGAAACCAGGCATAAGCCGAGGGCTGCATCGGATTTTCCCCTAATTTAAAGATTCGATAATCCAAGCTCCAGACAATCTATGGCGTCGCGGTGGCAGCCTTCCTGCCAAGGTCGCTCCGCGTATAAATAAAGCTATGCCCACTCACCCGTAGCGCGACCCACGCCAGCATACGGTTCGATGGAAAAGTCTGTCCGTAGGTCACCAGCAGCAGCGGCAGAATCAGACTGAGCGCAATCCAGCTGCGCGCAACCGCCGGGTGGCGCACACGCGGCCGGGAACTCCAGAAAAACAGCGCGGCCAGCAGCGCGCCCCAAAGACCGCCGAGCAACGCTTCGGAAGGTGAATGCGCGTGCAGTATCACGCGCGAGATAGTGACCGCGAGCGCCAAAAGCACACACAGCAGGATCAACAAGTTTCGGAGCCGCGGCCCTGCACCGCCCGCCGCCAGCATCGCGACCGCCGGCCACACCAGAAACGACAGCGCACTGTGGCCGCTCAAGCCGGTGAAATCCAGCCCCGGCGGATGCAGCTTCCAGCCCATGTACAGGATTTTGCTCACCGCCACCACCCCGGCATCCAGCACAACCGCCAGCAGCCACAGCCAGCCGGTCCGGCGCGTCGCCGGCGAGATCAGCAGCCACACGGCAATCAGCAGCGCGCACGGCAACAGCACTGCGCTGTCACCGAGCGCCGTCAGATGCCACCAGTATTCGTTACTCAAGCGGCCACCTATAACTCATGCCGCGGCATGAGCATGCCTGTATGCATATCGTTTAAGCCTTGTTGACTGCTTGCGTGTATTGCTGGCGGTACCAGTCATAATCACTGCGGATACCCTCTTCGAGACCGATGCGGGCCGACCAGCCGAGCTGGCGCAGCCGCGAGACGTCCAGGAGCTTTTGCGGCGTGCCATCGGGTTTCGAGGTATCGAATTGCAAGCTGCCCTGAAACCCCACTACCCGCGCGATCAGTTCCGCCAGTTCACGGATGGTGGTATCTACACCGGCTCCCACGTTGATGGGGCCCGGCGCTGAATACTTTTCCAGCAGGAAGAATGCCGCGTCGGCCATATCATCCACGTGCAGAAACTCACGCCGGGGCGAGCCGGTTCCCCAGATCACTACGGACCCGGATCCCTGCAGCTTCGCTTCATGAAACTTACGGATCAGCGCCGGGAGCACATGGCTGGTGGTGAGATCGAAATTGTCTCCCGGTCCGTAGAGATTGGTGGGCATGGCGGAGATGAAATTGCAGCCATACTGGCTGCGGTAGTGGTCGCAGAGCTCGATAGCGGCGATCTTGGCGATGGCATAGGCGCGGTTGGTGGGCTCGAGTGCGCCGCTCAAGAGGTATTCCTCTTTAATGGGCTGGAGCGCCAGACGGGGGTAGATGCAACTGCTGCCGAGATTTAGCAGTTTACGAACACCGGACAGGTACGACGCATGAATAACATTCGTATCTATCATGAGATTGTCATAGATGAATTCCGCCGGTCGGGTGCTGTTGGCCATAATGCCGCCGACCCGGGCAGCGGCCAGGATCACATATTCAGGCTTGGTTTCCTGGAAAAAGCGGTTAACCGCGCCCTGGTCGCGCAGCTCAAGATCCGCATGGCTACGCATCAGTATATTGGTGAAACCCTGGGCCGTTAGCCGTCGCAGAATTGCGGAGCCGACCAAGCCACTGTGTCCAGCCAGATAGATGCGGCTGTCCTTATTCACGCGGGTCTATCGCTTTGTAACCGTGGTCTTTGATCAAGCGATCACGTTCTGCCAGCGCCAGGTCTGCCTGCACCATCTCGTCGATCAGCTGGGAAAAGTTGATTCTCGGCTTCCAGCCGAGTTTGGTATGGGCCTTCGTGGCATCTCCCAATAGTGAGTCCACTTCCGTTGGCCGGAAGTAATTCGGATCAATCGCGACGACAGTCTTGCCGGACTTGCGATCAAATCCACATTCATCGGACCCCTGTCCTTTCCAGCTGATGTCCATCTCAAGACGTGTGCCCGACTGTTCCACGAATTCGCGCACCGAATGTTGCTCACCTGTGGCGATCACAAAATCTTCCGGTTGCGGCTGCTGTAGCATCAGCCACTGAGCCTCGATGAAATCCTTGGCGTGCCCCCAGTCACGTTTGGCATCAAGGTTACCGAGATATAGTTTCTCCTGCAGGCCAATTTTTATGCGCGCCAGACCACGCGTGATCTTGCGGGTGACAAAAGTTTCGCCACGTATCGGACTTTCATGGTTAAACAGAATCCCGTTGCAGGCAAACAAGCCATAGGCTTCGCGGTAATTCACTGTTATCCAGTACGCATACAGTTTGGCTGCGCCGTAGGGAGAGCGCGGATAGAACGGCGTGGTTTCCCGCTGCGGGATTTCCTGTGCGTTGCCGAACATTTCGGATGTGGACGCCTGATAAAAGCGCGTGTGCTTCTCCAGCCCGAGAATGCGGATCGCCTCCAGGAGCCGCAGTGTGCCCAGGGCATCGCTGTTAGCGGTGTACTCGGGGGTCTCAAACGACACCGCCACATGACTCTGGGCCCCCAGATTGTAGATTTCGGACGGCTGAACTTCCTGCAGCACACGAATCAGGTTGGTGGCATCCGTGAGATCGCCATAATGGAGTATCAGCCGGCGGCCCGACTCGTGCGGGTCCTGGTACAGATGGTCAATGCGGTCGGTATTGAGCAGCGAGGAACGCCGCTTGATGCCGTGCACCTGGTAACCCTTGTCGAGCAGGAATTCGGCCAGATAAGCTCCGTCCTGGCCGGTGATGCCGGTAATCAAGGCTTTTTTCATGCGCCCTTATCTCCTCCGTACCAGTGACAACAGATTTGATTCCAGCGCCGACAATATCCGTTCTTTATCCAGATGGGTCTCCGCATAGCGACGGGCCTGCACTCCCAGTGCCTGGCGTTGAGCCGGCGAATCCGCCAGTTGACTGATCGCGCTAGCAAATGCGGCCGGGTCTCCGGGAGGGACCAAAATACCACAGCCGGACACCACCTTCCCCACCTGGGTATCGGGCTGTGCGGTGGCGATCACCGGCCGACCGCTCGCCAGCATACCGGTGAGTTTCGAAGGCATCACCAGGTCTGCGGCATCTTCGCGCTGCGGTAAAAGATGGATATCCGCCAGATTCAGGAGGTCGTTGAGCCGCTCCACGGGCTGCAACGGCAGAAAACGGATATTACCGAGGCCCTGCGCCTGGGCTTGTAGAGTCTGCCGTTCCCCACCTTCACCGCAAATGATGAACAGCACATCCTTGCGATCAGTCAGGCGTTGGGCCGCCTGTACCAGGATTTCCAGTCCCTGCTTGGCCCCCAGATTCCCTGCATACAGTGCCACCATACCTGCAACCGGTATGCCCAGCTCCCCGCGCAATGGCGAGACTGTCGTCATGGGGTAGATGGCATCGGTATCCACCCAGTTGGGAAACAGCACGCGCCGTTCCTGCGGCACAGCCTTTGGCTCCAGGCGTTCCAGCATGCGTTCGGAAATTGTGGAGACGCGCTCGAAGCGGCGCATCCAGAAGCGTTCCATCGCTAGCGAACAGCGCCTTAACCAGGTACCCTGCAACATTCCCAGATCGAAAGCCGCATCCAACTCGAAATCCTGCACATGCAGCCAGACTGCGGAGCCACCGATGCGCGATGCCAGCCAGGCACCGGGAATGCAGAAACCGGTGGGCTCCACCACCAACACCACATCCGGACGCCGGCGAAGCGCCAGCCATAACAGCAGCGGAAAACTCGAGAGCGCGAAGCTAGCCAGATGCAACAGGCGTTTGAGACCCGACAGCCGACGCGGCACCCATAATGGGCAGCGATAGGCATGCACACCATTGGTTTGTTCGCGCCGGTAGCGCCTTCCGGAATAGCCTGACTGCAACCGCCACTGCGGATAATAGGGCGGCGCCGTCACAACCCTGACCTCATGCCCGCGGGCCGCCAACCAAACCGCCATCTCGCCGGTATATTTTCCGGTGCCGGTGAGTTCCGGCAGGAAATTAATCCCGTAGATCAGGAAGCGCATGCAGCCGATCGCCGCTGAAACAGGAAATCCGCCTGAACTGCCTTGCCCGACCTGTCATAGGCCATGTTATACACACCGCTGAGCGCAAATCCGCGTTCCCGTAGCCAGGCGATCACTTCATCGGCCAATGCCTGGCCTTTATATAGCTCCATGAATGAACATTCCGCATACACATACGCGAAGTGCTGCAGCAACGTTTCACAGCCTTTGAGAGCAGAAAGCTCGTAGCCCTGTACATCCAGTTTAAGCAATGCAGGCGCTGCAGTCGCGCAGCCGGAATGAAATTCCTCGAGCCTGCCGACTCGAATGGTTTCTGTGTCGGATTCCTGCGTTCCAGGGAATATTTGATTTTGCAGTGTCGTGATGGGTAGCAGCGAGGAGGAATCATCGCGCTCCGAGACATGGATGGTAGTGCTGCCGGCTTCAGGCCCGATCGCCACTTCGTACAATTCGACGTTGGTATCGCCTTCAAAGACCTTGCGGAATATCTCCGCCAGCCCACGTAGTGGCTCGAAGGAGATAATCACCGCATCCGGAAAGCAATGCCTGGCCACCAGGGCAAACTGGCCGCGATTGGCGCCGACATCCACTATGGTGCGACAGCCGAGATTACATAGAACTCGCTCATGTTCAATCCCGGCACCGACACCCAGACGTAAAGCATGCAGCCAGAGCGGTGAACGAAAAGCTGCGATTATTTTTCTTATACGTGACATCATTTGTTTTTCTTGTTATCCGTTCTTCTGATGTGATCTTTGGATAACTTTTTCATATTCACGTGTCATGGCATCCACAATTATTGACCATGTATATCGCTGCTGTACAAACTGCCTGCCCTTTTCACCCATGCTACTACGCAGGTTTTTATCCTTGAGTAAGACAGTCAGTGCTTGCGCTATTTCATCCACATCACAACGCGTCACTACACCACCACCTGATTTTGCCACATCTTGATGGATATTGACCTGATCGGATATCACTACCGGCAGGCCACAGGCCATGGCTTCCACCACCGTCATGCCGAAGTTTTCAGTATAAGATGGCAGCACAAACACATCTGCATCCACATAAGCCTGGATCACATCGGAACCATCCAGATGTCCGACAAAATGCACTACTTTTGTCAGGCCGCGCCCCTCAACCCACCCTCGCACCTTCTGCCCGAAATCATCATTCTCCGGCCCCACAATAACCAATTGTGCGTCTGGGATATCTCGCCGGACCGCATCGAATGCCGGAATCAGCAAGTCAAAGCCTTTTTTGAAGTGTAAACGACCAAGGAATAGAACCAGTGGTGCATCTCCAAGCCTGTGTGTCGCCCGGAAAGCGCCTCGGCCAGGCAGCGACTTGAAACGATCCCAGTCAACACCATTGGGCACCACAAACGACGGTGCCCGCAGTTTCAGAAAAGCGGCCCGTGCGCGCTCCTCCTCCGCGGTGTAGTGAATCGCCCCTGCTCCGTGCAAATTAGGAAAGTCAAACCAGCTCTCGTACAATCGCTTGAGCATAATGTTGCGCGAACTTTGCTTGTAAAGAAACGGATCTAAGTTGCCGTGTGGACGGATGATATAAGGCACGCCTTGTCTACGCGCCAAATAGGCGGCATAGGTTGGCGGAAAACGATATAGGCCGTGTACATGCACCATGTCGAAAGTTCGGATACGCCGTCGCAACCATGCGGACATGGCCAATGACAACAGCAGCCCGTGCATCTGGCAACCGAATACGACAAGCTCAACGTGTGACGAGATCAGCTTGCGCAGAGATTCAGGTGCTAGTTTATCGCGTGTGGGGTTGTCGCGGTCCGTCGTGCATATCGTGACTTCACAGCCCTGCGCGACTTGCGCCGCTGTGAGTGCCGCCATCACCTGGGTTGGCCCGCCAGAAGCGGGAGATAGAGTCGAGATGACATGCAGCACGCGCATCAAATATCACGGGACTGGGTTTGCGCTGGCCCAAGCATGCCGTCCAAATCAATTGCGAGACATTGGCGCACGGCATCGTCAAAGTCTGCCCCCTGTCGCTGCATCAGCCAATTCACCTGCATTATCTTGCCGTCCACCAACTGTCGGTACCACAAACCCTGGAGGGTGTGGAACATGATGCCACGGTAGCCATCAAGCACCCCGCCACGTACGAACATCCTCCAGGCCCAGTAAACCCAGGGTCTCAGCCCCAGCGGTAGCCGGTAATACATGTTGGTCTTAAGCAGGCGTTTACGCCTAGCCTGGCCAACGACAACTGGCGGATTCGATGCGTTGCGGTTTGCTGCATCGTGTAAAGACAAAAGATAATCCAGAGCCTCACGACTGGCGTACCGATTGTGCTTGTTTGCCCACCATGTCAGGCCATTGAGGTTGTCGTCCACCAAGTAGCCCGGCAGTCGCCGGATGGCCCCGCCGTGAACCATGGCCATATGTTCATCCATCCAGCGGGGTTCGCAGCGTGCGGTACCGCGCCGCCAAAACCGAAGTAACCATGGCGACATCCCGCCATGTGAGATGCGTTTACCCAGAAATGTTGTCGGCCTTTTAACTTCGAAAGCCGTTATCTCTTTCGGTGCCTCAGCAAGTTTCGTAGTGAGTTTATTTAGTAATATTTCATCGAGATATTCATCAGCATCTAAACGCATTACCCACTCTGTATTAATATCTGCATGATCAAGCGCCCAGTTAAACTGCACTGCGTGATTAATCCACTGGTTGGTGAAAACCACAGCGCCCAATGAACGTGCGATCGACACAGTGTCATCCGTGGAACCGCTATCCACCACAACCACATGGCTTGCCACCCGTCGCACATTCTCAATGCAGCGACGAATATGTAGATGTTCATTGAATGTCAGAATGATGGTGGTGAGCGATACATGCTCACTCTCTTGTTTAATTATTGAGCCCTGCTTCATGAGGTCGCTGCCCCCACATGCTCCATGATCGTCATTGACCATTCACGCATGCCTCGCAGAACGTTGTTCTTGCTGCCTGTGCCCGCAGACCACTCCAGCACCGGTACGCTGAAACCCGACTTGGGTTTTTTTGCCACAACATACGGCAAAGGTTGCTTTGCAGTATTTGCAAAGTCTGTTTTAGTAAGGTGTTTCTTGCCGAGTCTCATATGCAAGCTCACTATCCGTCTAAACAGGTAGTCGTCTACTAGCGGCGTACGGATTTCGAGACTGTGAGCCATACCGGCCCAATCAGCATCACGCAAGAGGCAATTACGCAAATACATAGAATATTCCAGCGCCATGACCTGATCATAAGGCGATTTGATACCCCGCGTGAGGTTATCTAAATTGCCTAATACATCCAGTTCTTCCAGCCCGGTTACGGCAGTTTCCTCGCCAATAAGCTGCGATAGTTCCCAAGGCATATACAATGCACGGCGCAAGAAATAGGCCCCACTGACGCTGCCACCGTATTCCAGCACACCCGCATATTTTGGCGAGGTAAGTCGAGAGATGATCGGCGCTAATACAACTCTCAGTGCTTTTCCCATTCTGCGGGGCATGTAACGCAGGCTATGCGCTAAACGAGGCACCTGCCTGAAGGAAGGATACCCGCCAAACAGTTCATCACCACCTACACCTGAGATGGCAACCTTAAGCCCCGTCTCGGACGTGGCCTTGCTGACAAAATATGTGTTGACGCCATCCACGGTGGGCTGGTCCATGGCCGCCAGCAGCCGTTCCCGCTCCTGCTCAAAATTCTCTCGACCGTACTGAACCACCTGATGCTGCACGCCATAGCGCTGTGCGGTCGCTTTCGCCAGCGGCACCTCGTCATCCGCCGTACCCGCATACTCCTTGAATCCCAAAGTCACGGTACGAAGCGAAGACGCCGGTACACATTCAGTTGTCAATGCGCACAAAGTGCCAGAATCGATACCCGCTGATAAAAACATACCCACAGGCACATCCGCCAGTTGATGATGGCGCACGCTGTCCAAGACTGCATCACGAAGATCGGTTGCTTCGCGTTGTGATGTTGAGTTACCCCGCAGTGCTTCCAATGGGTCACAGAAGCTATGTATGACTGGCTTTCGTCCAGGTTCTAGTACCAGCGTGCAACCCGCCGGCAATGGCTTAATATTACGATAACAAGTATGGGGCTCGGTTACGTAGCCCCATAGATAGAAAGCGACGATGCCTGCCGGATCAGATTGAGCATTGATACCGCCCGCTAACAGCGCCTTGACCTGTGAGGCGAACGTGAATGTTTGCCCATCATCAGCGTAGTACAAGGGTTTAATTCCAAAAGGGTCGCGCGCCAGCAGTAGCGAACGCGCGCGCCTATCCCAGAGCGCGAAGGCAAACATCCCGCGCAGTCTTTTGACGAAAGCCACGCCTTCAAGCGCGTATAGATGCAGCAGAGTCTCGGTATCACTGCCGCTCACATAACGGGCGCCGCGGGC
>Ga0307372_10009936_pt1 | contig 12987 bp, 9 predicted proteins | sample OX1MG_FD_202533 | JGI IMG/M metagenome (GOLD analysis project Ga0307372, IMG submission 202533) | Soil microbial communities from Risofladan, Vaasa, Finland - OX-1 | ecosystem: Environmental > Terrestrial > Soil > Coastal area > Acid sulfate soil | place: Finland: Risofladan, Vaasa | collected...
CCGTCGACCACCAGAACCAGGTGCGCCGCTTTCTCGATCGCCATTTGAGCGTAGCGGAATATTTCCGAAGCAATGATGTCCCGGTCCTGAGGAACGATGCCGCCCGTATCCACCAGATTGAAGCGCGTCCCCTGCCATTCGGCAACCGCTTCAAGGCGGTCGCGGGTCATGCCCGGCTCGTTTCCGACCAGCGACCGGCGGCTTCCGACAATCCGGTTGAAAAGCGTGGACTTGCCCACGTTGGGGCGGCCAATAATCACGATGAGCGGTAATTTCGACATAGTTTTGTGCCTGTGGGCCGGCGCGGACGAATCCGGGAGTCTCCAGCCAGTTGCTGAAAAACGCTTCAGGACCGTGTTATTCCAGGCCTTCCCACCAAGCCATTCCGAGCCCAGATCGAGTGTCATTCCGAGCGCAGAGAGGAATCTCGCTCTGAAGTGGCAGCCCCGAAAGCGATCTATCTGTCGCGGGCTTTGTCCTTGCCAGGATTTTCGCCTCTGCGGCTCCTCGGAATGACAGTCTGCACGAGTTTTCAGCAACCTGTTAGAATTACAGTCTAACGGAGGTTCTGAGTTCCTGCCAGAATACCTTCAGGCATTTGGGGGTTGCGGCATACACCATGGTTGCTATGAGTCAGGGAACAACGGAAAAAGCGTCGCTCGAACGGATTTTCGGACCCTCGGGCTGGCTGGCTCGCCATCATCCCAGCTTTGAGCATCGCCCGGGCCAGTTGGAAATGGCCGAGGCCATCGAAGCATCCGTCGAGAACGGGCAACACCTGATTGTTGAAGCCGGCACGGGAACGGGCAAGACCCTTGCCTACCTGGTGCCGCTGATTCGCAGCGGGCAGCGAGTGGTCATTTCAACCGGAACCAAGAATCTTCAGGAGCAGCTCTATTACAAGGATGTTCCCTTCATCCGGAAGCTTTTTCCGACCCTGCGCGCGACCTTGATGAAGGGCAGGCAAAACTACCTTTGCCGGCAGAAGCTGTACGACATTGAAAAGCAGCCGGTCCTGAACGGGCTTGAAGAAGTCAGCCTGTATGGCCAGTTGCGCGAGTGGGAAGCCCGAACAGAAACCGGCGACCGTGCGGAACTCGAAGGCCTGCCGGATGCGAGCGAGCTCTGGTCGCGCATCGACGCGCGCCGGGAAGCCTGCACCGGCCAGAAATGCCCGCAGTTCGAGCGCTGCTTCATCACCTGGATGCACCAGCGGGCCGCCGAATCTGACCTGATGATCGTGAACCACCACCTCTTCTTCGCCGATCTGGCCCTGAAGCAGTCCGACTATGCGAGCCTTCTTCCGGATTATTCGGCAGTGGTGTTTGATGAGGCGCATGAGATCGAAGACGTCGCCACCCAGTATTTCGGCCTCAAAGTCTCCAACTACAAAGTGGAAGAGCTGGCGCGGGATACTGAGACGACTCTGAAAATGAAGGCCCTTGAAGGCGGAGACGTGTTGAGCGCCGTGCGGGAGCTTCGGCGTCGCAGCGAACTCTTCTTTGAGCTGTTTCCGGCCGGGGATGGCCGAACGAGCTTTGACAACCGGGAGAGTTTTCTGGAGGTCCGCCGCGGCACCTACTCGGCCTTGATCAACGCCCTGATCCGGCTGGAGACCGAGTTGCTGGGCGTCAAGGACCGTCCTGAAGAGATCAACAATCTGGCGCGGCGAGCGGCGGAAGTCCGGCAGGCGCTCGAGGTCATTATGGAGAGCCGGGACCGCAGCCGGGTCTACTGGTGGGAGCGGAGAGGACGCGGAGTCTTTATCGAGGCGTCGCCCATTGACGTTGCGCCCATCCTGCGTGAAAAGTTGTTCGGGCAGGTTCGGACCGTTATTCTGACCTCCGCCACTCTCGCCGTGGGAGGAAAATTTGATTTTCTGAAGCGCCGTCTGGGTGTTGAGATGGCGCGCGAAAAGATCCTGGAATCTCACTTCGATTTTGGCCGGCAGGCGATCCTTTACACGCCGCTCCATCTTCCGGACCCGCGCGAGGCGGAGTTCACGCCGCGCGCCGCCCATGAAATTGTCAACCTGCTGAAAGTCACCGAAGGACGCGCCTTCGTGCTGTTTACCTCCCATCAGCAGATGCGCGCCGTTTATGAACACGTGCGCCGCCGGCTCCGTTATCCGCTGATCATCCAGGGCTCCGCTCCGCGGACGGCCCTGCTGGACAAGTTTCGATCAACCCCTCATGCTGTGTTGTTTGCCACCAGTTCGTTCTGGCAAGGCGTTGATGTGCAGGGCCAGCAGTTGAGCGCCGTAATCGTCGACCGGCTGCCCTTTGCCGTCCCCAGCGATCCTGTGGTGGCAGCCCGAATCCGCCAAATCAATGAAGAGGGCGGCAACGCGTTCGTCGAATATCAGATCCCGGAAGCCGTCATCGCGCTGAAGCAGGGTTTTGGACGCTTGATTCGCAGCGAGAAGGATCGCGGAGTGCTGGGCATCCTGGACCACCGCATGGTGCGGAAACAATACGGCAAGATCTTTTTTGACAGCCTTCCAGCCTATCGCCGGGCCGGACGGCTGGAAGAGGTCAGCGCTTTTATGCAAGAATGTTCGTAGCAGGCTGCTGGGTTTTGTAGAACGTGGTGACGGTGCTGTTTATGGCGCGGGGACGTTTATCAGCAGTCCGCGGGTTGGCTGTTGCGCTTTGCAGTTGGACGGTTGGCAAGACACAGGTCAGAAAGCCGGAGGAGCAATGTTTGAGGTTTCGGTCGAATATTCCTTTGCCGCGGGTCATGCGTTGCGCGGTTACAAGGGGAAGTGTGAAAACGTTCATGGGCACAATTACAAGGTCAGGGTCACCGTGCAGGGCGAAAAGCTGAATGCTATCGGACTCCTGATGGATTTTGCTGATTTGCGCGCGGCGGTCAGAGGACTGGTGGAGCGTTTTGACCATCATTTCCTGAATGATCTGGAACCTTTCAAGGAAATCAATCCCTCCGCGGAAAATCTGGCCTGCTATTTGGGAACAGAACTTCAGCAGAAAATTAAGGAGCAGGGACTGAGTGTCAATACCGTGACGGTCTGGGAAACCGACACTACCTCCGCCAGTTACCGGCCTTCAGCGGGCTCCCCGGAGTAGACGGACCGGGGAACATGTCTGAAACAAATAACGACAGCGCCTATTGCGACCAGAAGGAAACCGTGGGATGTAAGGTCGAATTGTGCTGGTGCATACATTCCCCCGGGCACAAATAGACGTCCTGGCACCATGGGCAGCGCAACAGCAGATTCCGCTCGCGCACCGTGCTGCAGTGTGAACAGCCTTCCAGCAGGTCAGCAACCACGTGGCGTGAGACCTTTCGCCACGTTTCCATCACTTCCTGTTCCTCTTGAAGCTTATGCAGTTCATCTTTATCCATAGTGGCCAGGTCCCCCTCTTCCTCAACCTTAATCTTAGTGCAACCAGCGTGCCAATATCCCACCAAAATCCGGTTGCCTCCTGTGGCATTAACCCTTGTTATTTCAGCAGATAATATTTTTTACGAAAAAGTTGCGGCCAGCCGTCATCGGAAAACTATTTCCGATTCGTCACTTTCTGGCTCCCGCATGTCACGTTTCGGTGTCACCAGCTGAACCCTCGTACGGCCGGAATCAAGGCTTCGGCCAGAGAATCAGCAAGGAACAGAGGCTACTCCGCTGGCGGATTCCGCCGCGCCTGACGGCTGTGCCCTTGCGATTCTGAAATAATTCATGGAACAGTGCTCACGTCCTCCCTGGCGGTTCAAACGCCTCCGCGCCGGAGGATTGCCGGCGCGCGTTGCCGTTCTCAGGCGAATTTCACCTGAACGTCGGTCCGGTCTTCCTCGGTGGCCTTGAAAAAATCGCGCGGCTTCAGGTTCATGAGCCCGGCAAAAAACATGTCCGGGAACTGCTGAATGCGAATGTTGAAGGTATTGACGCTGTCGTTAAAGAATTCCCGCCGGTCGGCGATCCTTTCTTCCAGCTCGGTGATGCGTCCCTGCAACTGCATAAAGTTGTTGTCGGCCTTCAGTTCCGGGTAGTTTTCCGACACCGCGAAGAGGCTTTTCAGGGCTCCGGTCATCATATTGTCGGCCTGAGCTTTTTCCGGCACGGTGGAAGCATTTTGATAGGCGCTGCGCGCCTCCGTGACCATCTGGAAGGTTTTCTGCTCGTACTGCATGTAGCCTTTGCAGGTATCAATCAATTTGGGCAGCTCGTCGTGCCGCTCCTTCAGCAATACGTCGATATTCGCCCAGGCCTTGTCGATATCATTTTTCAGCCTGACCAGGCTGTTGTAAATACTGACCGAGTAAACCACGATGGCAACGACAGCCAGTATGAGTACCAGCAACACCAGAATTGCCAAACCCATCGTCATCCTCCTGATTGAAATTTACAACAGGCCATGCCTGGCCATGAACAGCGCCGCGCAGAAGACGGCCAGCGAGGCTCCGCCGATCACCATCATGGTTGAACGCCAGCTCATGCCCTGTTTCAATTCCTCCTCGGATTTGGAAGAAATCAAGAAAGTCCCATTATGGGCGCCCTTCGTGATGAGGTTCCGGTCGTTATTGTCCTCCGGCCGTGGATCCTCAACACAGGTTCCCAGCACGTCATACTCCTGGTCCGGCTCAATGCAGTACTCCGTAAAGCGAAAAGCGTCCGGGCAGCCGTAACCCACGGCCGCATATTCCAGCAAACCATCATCCGTCCGCGCATCGGCTGAATAGTCGGACTGATCATAGGGATTCAGCGACATCGACCTGAACAGACTGAGCAGCGTGAAATTCATCGGCGGGTCTCCAACCTGGCGCCGGCAATTTACGGGTACGTCAAACTCTGCTTCCCGCGGGTCAATCTGGATGCGGCCCGAATCATCGGCCAGGTGGAAGCGCATGCCATTCTGGTCTGTCCTGTGGTGCTGCCAGCCACTCCTTCCCGCGTAGCGTTCGATTTTGACCCTGAACGCATAACAGGGAGTGCCGCCGACAGGGCTGGGAAACGGAGTGTCGCCCCCCGCGTGGCCGTGAACCTGGGTGATGCCCATCGCAATGCTGCGGATCGGGATCGTCGGTGTATCGGCGACCATCAGGCCTTTCCGAAACATTCGTAACCCACGGAAAAACAAGACTAATCCAAACCCGAAGCCTATCACCAACCAGACGTCAATGTTTCCGTTGGGTTGCATCTTGAAAGGAGCTAAAAACGGACTCATCGTAACTGAGGGTCTTCTAAAAGGCAAGCCAAAAAGAGCTGGAACAAAAGATTTGGGAGCGCGCAACCCACCGTCGAAACTGGATTCCTACGGTGACGGAGTTACGCAATCTTTTGCGGGGAGGTGCAGTGTTTTTCGCGGCACAAGAGTGATTGCCCGGTGCGAAAGGGCATGGATTTATCAGCGCCGCATCGTGGTTGCTGAAAAGCCCTTCTGTCATGTCATCCTGAGGAGCGGCCGCGACGAAGGATCTGCTTCATTGCTTTCCAGACAATACAGCGGATCCTTTGCTTCGCTCAGGGCGGGCAGTTCGCCGTGCTTATCTGAGCCCGTCCGCCCTCCGCTTGGTGGTCCTAAGCAGGCGCACGAATGATTGTGAGCCATACGGCATTACCGCGAGAATCACATCCGAACCGCTCTTGCCGGGTTCCCAATGTGTTACATGCATCACAGCGGCGCGTGATCAGTATCACAGCAACCCCATGGGTTAAGGGATAGATTGCGGTGTTGGTGAATGCAACGGCTGGTTTGCTACCGTGGCGAGTCCGAGGTAGATGACAGACCCGCGACCTGCCTTTCTGTTTCGTTGAACCCGCCAACATTCAGACGAAGGACTTATCTCAATGGCCAATCCAAAAACGAATTCAAACGTTTATGATGCGATTATCGTGGGCTCGGGCGCCGGAGGTGGTATGGCTGCTTACGTCCTGACCCAGGCGGGCGCCAACTGTCTCATGCTTGAAGCCGGCGGCTGGTTTGACACCGGGACCCAGTCGAAATGGGGCGCCTGGAATTACGATGCGCCCCATCGCGGAACGGCCCCTCCGGACACGCTCTTTAACGCTTACATGGGTGCTGTGGGCGGATGGCAAGTCTCCGGTGAACCTTACACCAACGCTCCCGGCACCGACTTCAAGTGGTTCCGCTCCCGCATGCTGGGAGGGCGCACCAACAGTTGGGGGAGAATCTCACTGCGCTTCGGGCCCTACGACTTCAAGCCTTACTCGCGTGACGGCAAAGGCTTTGACTGGCCCATCAGTTACGATGATCTGGCGCCTTACTATGACAGGACGGAAGAGTTGATCGGCGTTTTTGGCTCGATCGAGCATATCGAAAACCTGCCGGATGGCAAGTTCCTGCCGCCACCCAAACCGCGTTGCTATGAATTGGTTGTCCAGAAGGCCTGCGAGAAGCTGGGCATCCCCTGTGTTCCTTCCAGGAAGGCAATCCTCACCCGCTCTCACAACAATCGTTCCCACTGCCATTACGTGGCGCAGTGCGGGCGCAGTTGTCCCATGGGTTCGAACTTTTCTTCCCCCACGGTCTTGCTTCCACCCGCCCTCGCCACCAAGCGACTGGAAATTCGTACCAACGCGATGGCGCGGGAAGTGCTGGTTGGCCCGGATGGGCTGGCGGCGGGCGTATCGTATCTTGACAAGAAGACACGGAAGGAAGTCCAGGTACGCGGGAAAGTTGTGGTCCTTGCGGCCAGCGCCTGCGAGACGGCGCGCCTGCTCCTGAATTCCAGGAGTTCTCAACATCCGGATGGTCTGGGGAATTCCAACGGCATTGTGGGCCGTTTTCTGACGGATACCGTGGGAACGCATGTCAACGGCTTTTTCCCGGTCCTGGCGGATTTGCCGGCGCACAATTGCGACGGTGTGGGTGGAATGCATCTTTACATGCCGTGGTGGAATTACGGGAAACAACTCCGGCACGAGTTGCCTTTCTCGCGAGGCTACCACATCGAGTTTGGAGGCGACCGCCGCATGCCCGCTGCTGGAACCTTCAAGGGCACGGAGCACTTCCTGGAGGGCGGTTATGGCGCCGATTTCAAAAGTTCCGCCCGCAAACTGTACGGCGCCTCCGTCGGCTTTTCATGCCGGGGAGAGATGATTCCGAACGAGCACAGCTACTGTGAAATCGACAAGAACGTGGTCGATGAATGGGGCATCCCGGTGCTCAAATTTCACTGGAAGTGGAGCGACGATGAGATCCTGATGGCCAAGCACTCCCAGGAAACGTTCCGGGAAATCATTGAGACCGCCGGAGGCGAGGTCACGGAGTCTGCCGGGCCCGAGGAAAACTGGGGCATCTCGCGTGGCGGGGAGATCATTCATGAAGTGGGTGCTGCGCGGATGGGCAGCGACCGGAACACTTCTGTCTTAAATCCTTACTGCCAAGCCTGGGATTGCAAAAATCTTTTCGTCACCGACGGCGCGCCGCTGGTGAGTAACGCGGACAAGAATGTAACCTTGACCATCATGGCGCTCGCCTGGCGCACCTCCGAACACATTGCAGACCAGGTGAAGAAACACAATATTTAACAGCACGGCTTCAGGCTCTTTTGAGGGGGCTATCATGTCTGTAAACAGAAGCGGCAAACGCGAAGGCACGATCAAACGGCGCGATCTGCTGAAAGCATTGTCTGTCGTGCCGGCGGCCTTGATCCCCTTTGGAACCGCCGTGGCGGCGGAGCAGCAAACCTCCGGAAGCGCGGCGGCGGCGCAGGCCGCTACCGCGTATCAGCGGAAGGTCTTCAACGGCCATGAATGGGAAACGATCAAAGTCTTGAGCGACCTGATCATTCCCGCTGACGAACGCAGCAGCGGCGCCAGCCAGGCCGGTGTTCCGGCTTTTATCGACGACTGGCTCAACTTTAAGGGTGGGAAGCTGAAGGCGGAAATCCTCGGCGGCCTGACCTGGCTTGATCTGGAGTGTAACCGGGAGTTCGGCCATGACTTTGCCGGCTGCACGCTGAGCCTGCAAAAGAAGATGCTGGACCGTATCGCTTATCCTGACAAGGCGGCACCCTCGGATTTGAACTACGTAGCGTTCTTTAGCGATTTGCGCGATCTGGTTGCCAGTGGATTCTTCTCAAGTGAAACGGGCGTGAAAGACCTGCCCTACCTGGGCAACAGACCCGCCAATGAATGGCCAGGGTGTCCGGCAAACGTTCTTGCGGCGATCGAGACGAATCTCAAAAAGCATGGAGTCGGATTGAGTATCGCTCCTCCCGGCGAACCCGCGAAAGGCTGATTTGTTTTCTTATCCCTGGCAGGCCTTGAAGGGCGGCGTGCGAAGATTTATGCGCGCGGGATGGGGCCTCCGGGAGCGGCACGCCTGAAGGCGCGCCCTAACGAATGATGAAAAGACTCGGGTGACAATACCCTTGAGTTCCAGCACCTTTTGTCCCCGTTAAATTTCGGGTTCATGCACCACACAAAGGGTCACGGCGCGAAAGCCCAAAACTCACCTTAACCACGGGCTGCTACCGGAGAGCCGTGAGCAGCGCCTCCTCAATGGCCTGTTTTTTTGCAGGGCTGAGCTTCTTCTCGTCGATTGTAAGATAAAACACGTCGATGGCCTTGTGGCCTTGCGTGTCAATCATGGCGACCCCGATGTTACATCCGTGTTCGGAGAGCAGGGAACTGATCTGGTAAAGCAGCCCGGGGCGGTCCTGGGTGCTGAGCTCAAGGAGGGTGCTTTGCATGGAAGACGCTTCGTCAAACCGGATTCGCGTGGACACTTTCAGGCTGCTTCCGGACGATTTCTCTGGCCGGATGCGGCCGCGCATCAGGTCTTCGAGGCTCTTCCGGCCGGACAGGACTTCCTGAATCGTCTGCCGCAAACGGTCCTGCTCAGCGGGGTTCAAATCCAGAGTGCGAAACAGATCAACGAATCGAAAGGTGTCCAGGACCGTTCCCGCACTGTTTGCAAAGGCTTCTGCCGCAACGATGTTCATGCCCCAGGCCGTCAGGGCGCCGGTCAGGGAAGCAAAAAGACGGGGCCGGTCCTGGGTCATGACCATAAGCTCCCAATAGTGTTGGCGATCCCGAAGGACGGTCTGGACCGGGTTCTCGGAAAGCCCTTCCGCCATGCGATGGTGCGTCTCAATTTCTTCAGCCGTGTGGATTCGAAGGTAACGCTTGGGGAAGCCTTCCAGGAATTTCTCGGCCCCCGCCGGCAACTTTTCGATCCCGTCAAGGGAAGTGGATATGCCTCCGGTTGAGGCGACCTCCTCCGGGGGCCGGATCCGGTCGCTGTCCAGGCTGCGGGCCAGCGCGTTGGAGGTGGCGGCGTAGAGCGTCCACAGCATCTCAGCTTTCCAGGGAGTCAACGCTTCAGGGTTGACCGACCGGATATCCGCGTACGTCAGCAGGCAGAGCATCTTAAGCCGCTCCGGGGACCCGACGACCTCCATGAGATACCGGATTGTGGCAGGATCGAAGATGTCCCGGTGCTGAAATGAAACTGACATTTCAAGGTGGTTGCGGATAAGGAAGCGGATGGTCTGACGGTCTTCCTTGTTCACGCGGATACGGTCGAAAACCTGTTCGACGGCCTGGAGGCTTCCCTCGATATGGTTTTCGACGGGCATTCCTTTGCCGACGTCATGAAACAGAAGCGAAAAGATCAGCAGGTGCGGGTTCTCCAGCTCTGAAAATATTTCACTGAACTTCCGTTCCCACTCGCTGTCGGCGTTTCTGAGGGCGTAAAGATTTTGGATGGTCAGGAGGGAATGCTCATCAACGGTGTAACGATGGTAAAAGTCCCTGACCACCAGAGCGTCGATGGCCCGAAATTCGGGGAAGAATTTATCAATCCATCCCAGCCTGTGCAGGGTCCGGAGCGCGTCGATGGCATGCGGCAATGAAAGAATCCGGCAGAAGTGTTGCCAGAAGTCCGGATAACTCTGAACGCCGCCCATGCCGCCGTCCAGCGCCTGCTCCAGCCAGCGTTCCGCCTCGCGGCTCAATTCCAGCCCGTGGCGCGCGACAAATTCAAACAGCCGCATCAGGTAGCCGAGATCGCGTGCTGCGGCGGGTAAATTAAGGTAGATTTTTCCCCGTACCGCCGAGAAGTCGAGATTTGAGACGCGGGACTTCCAGTCTCGATACAGGTTGTAAAGCGCCAGGCGCCCGGGCTGGACCTCTTCAATGATTTGGCTGGTCATGCGCTTGACCGTGCGGGCATGGCGGAAATACGCCCGCATCCAATCGGCCGCAGGAACCCCCTGGCCAAAGCTGACCCCGATGCCCTGGCCGGCGGCTTTCTCCTGCAACTCATAACTCAAGCGGTTGTCATCGCGTTCCTGGTGATAGTGGAGAAAGCAGCGGGTCGCTGCAAGAAATTGAAACGCCTGGCGGGCTGCATCCCTGGATTGCAAAGGAAAAAAGTCGTCGGAAGATTTCCAGAGTCCATTGGACTCAAGTTGGGAAATGATACTGAGCCAGCGAGCAACGTGAAAATCCCGAAAACCTCCCGGCACTTCCTTGATGTTCGGTTCCAGGTGGAAAATGGTGTCCCATTGCTTGTGGTGACGCTGGTGGGTCATCTCAATCAAATTGCTCAGCAGGGTTTTTCCATCCTTGCCGAGGAGTCGCGGGATCCGGCTGTCGTGAAGCTCGGAAAAAAGACCGGCCGAGCCCGCAACGTGGCGGAGATCGACCAGTGCGACGTTGAATTCCAGATTGTCCCGGTGGAGAACGCTGCAGTCGTCCAGGGTTCTGCAGGTCTGCGAAGCGCGCAGCCTCAAGTCCCAGAGGGAACGAACAAATTGGCCGATGGGCTCGCGGTACGTCGCCAGGGTCGAACCTTTGCCGGACAGAAACAGGAGGTCGACATCGGAATGGGGGAAAAGTTCCTGTCGGCCATATCCGCCCAGCGCGACAACGCAAAGGTCGTCCGGCGCTTCGCTCCGAGAGCCGATATGGGCTTGGTGAAGCTCCTGAATGACCCGATCGACCACCTGCGAACGCGCAAGTGCCGCGGACTGGCCGTCACCCGATGTTTCGAACTTGCTGCGGATGAGATCAAACTCCGTGGAGCATAGATCCAGCAGCGACGTTTTTAGCGGCGAGGATGCCATTAGCCTGGATTATAAGGGGATGGACGTTTTGGAGCCAATCAAATCCGCTTATGAATAGGATAAACGGAGGCGCGCTTACTGGTCCGCCCGTTGCAGGATTCGCGGTGGACGAGATTGGGGTTCCGGGGACACGGGGTTAGCTCAAAGCCAATTCAGCCCGGTTACGGCCGGACTTCTTGGCTTCGGCCAGGGCGATGTCTGAGGCTGAAATGAGGTCGTGGGCCTGATGACCGTTTCCGCTCACGGCGATTCCAAGGCTGACCGTTACGGGTAAGTCGCCCTGAAAGGTTTTGATGCTTTCCTGGCAGACTTTGGACCGGACCCTGTGTGCCTGGCTCAAAGCGCCGGGACTGTCGCACGCCGGTGAGACAATCACAAACTGTCCTCCGCCGTAACGCCCCATCGAGTCGTAGAGCCGGATCGAACTGCGGATCCTCCGGGCCGCCTCGCGCAAGACAGCGTCGCCGGCGAGTTGCCCATGGTCGTGGTTGATCTGCTTGAGATGATCGATGTCAGCCATGAGCACCGCCAGGCAAGATCCCAGTCGGTGGGCTCGGTAAAGTTCGTGATGGATAATTTCAAGGATGGACGACCGGTTCCATAACCCCGTGAGGGGATCATGGGTGGTCTCGACTTTGATGCCGTCGCGGGCCGCCTGGAGATGGTCTTCCAGTTCAAGGATTCGCCTTGCAGCGCGCAACCGGGCCTTCAGTTCCTGTGCGGCGTAGGGTTTAGCGAGGTAATCATCTGCGCCGGCCTCAAACCTGCCGTTGATGTCCTCGGTGGCCTGCTTCGCAGTCAGCAAAAGCACGTACGTGTATAACCGGGTTTTATGCTGCCTGATCTTCTGGCAGACCTGGATGCCATCCATCTCCGGCATCATCCAGTCCAGGATAGCGATTCTGGGGCACGAGCCGTTCTGTAATGCGCGCCATGCTTCCGCGCCATCGGAGGTGACGGTCACCTTGTATCCCCATTTGTTCAGGAGGACCTCCAGCAGACGGCGGCTCACCGGTTCGTCGTCGGCGATTAAGACTTCCATCCTGTCACCTCGTTTTCCGGGGTTTTCATCGCAACCAGCACGCGTCCGATTTCCATTTCAACTCTGCGGAAGGCCTCTTCGGCGTGTTCCATGTCGCCATTGTGAGCCATCGTTTCCAGACTCAACGCCGCCTGGACAGCCTCCTCAGCCCCGAAGTTGCTTACGGATCCCTTGAGAGTGTGGGCGATGCGCTCGATGGCCGCCGAGTCCTTGAATTCGACGGCAGACCTAAGCTTGCCGAGAGTCACCGGCACTTCGTTTGCAAACAGTGTGAGCAGGTCGAGGAAAAGTTGGGAATCACCTTCGACCCTTGCCAGTCCGCGTTTCCAGTTGATCACAGGCTGGGCGGTCATCTTTACCCCGGACTCAGGGTGTGCCTTTCCAGCGGCGGACAGCGTTTCCTCAATCACGCTGACCAACTGGCTGGCCTGAACCGGCTTTGCGACGTAACCGTCCATGCCGGCCTTCAGGAAGCGCGCCCGGTCGCCTCTCATTGCGTGGGCCGTCATGGCGATGATGGGCAGATGCGTCGTTGTCCCTTGTTCCAACCTCCGGATCGCGGCCGTTGCTTCGAGGCCATCCATCTCCGGCATCTGCACGTCCATCAGGACGGCATCAAAGCCGTCAAGGCCTGATGCCTGGATTACCGCCAGGGCCTCACGCCCATTCTGAACCGCTGTGACATGGTAGCCGGACTTCCCCAGCAGGTGTTCGGCCAGCTGGCGATTGACCAGGTCATCCTCCGCCAGCAGAACGCGGAGGCTTCGCCCTCGCTCGCGCAAGGTATGCCGGGTAATCAGTTCGGCATCTTTCGCCTCTCTCCGGTGCGGCGCCAATGCCAGCAGAACAGCCTGGAACAGATCACGTTCTTTGATGGGCTTGTGAAGGTA
>Ga0307372_10009938_pt1 | contig 12987 bp, 13 predicted proteins | sample OX1MG_FD_202533 | JGI IMG/M metagenome (GOLD analysis project Ga0307372, IMG submission 202533) | Soil microbial communities from Risofladan, Vaasa, Finland - OX-1 | ecosystem: Environmental > Terrestrial > Soil > Coastal area > Acid sulfate soil | place: Finland: Risofladan, Vaasa | collected...
TTGGATGATGCCAGCGGGGCTCCTTGACCTCGGTGACCCTGGGCGGGCGTGGGTGAGAGACTCGCTTGCGGCCGGGAAGTTGCTATCTCGACATGTTCTAGGTCGGCTAAATATTGACGAGGGGTCGACATTCGCTCTGGGCCTGAGCGAGGAGGAGGGGCACGACCAACGCGATCTGGAGCTTTCACTCGGTGATCTTTCGGAGTCGTTGTTAGAAGCAAGTGCCGAATCACTACTTGCTCTGATTACCGAATTGCGGAACAAAGGGAATGCTCATTTGTTCGTCGTGGAGAACGATCTCGCCAAACCTGATGACCCAGCAATTGTCGGGCGCCCGTTGGGATCAGTCGTGTTCGCTGCCGATACTGTCTATCATCTACAAGACCTCGCTGACCTGGATACCCAAGATGGACTGATCAAGTTCCTCGGCAGCTCAGCATCTGGTTACCCGCTCAATGGATTTGTGATGCGGTCAAAATCCAATGAAGAACTTTCGCAGGCATTCAGAACAAAGCGACTTGGTCCGGTCATTGCCGGAATTGACGCCATCGTCAACTCCGTGTTCGACAATTCTGGTTTTTCGGTGTGGCTGCCGAACATCGTGTTGGAGCAGATATTTCGTCAAGCATCTTGACAGGACTCGTACCGCCGAGTCTGGTTTCGGCTGGATTCCAGTGTCTCGGCGAGTCGTAGTAGCCGCCTATCAATGAGATCATTTCCACAGCTGCCCGAGATTGTCGCTGGGCCGATCGGAAATCCCACTGCCGTCATCGGACATGGACCAGGTTGGTGCTCTCGGATTTGAGCACCAACGGGCCCGGGGCGGAGAGCTCGTTGATCCCAACACGCGTCCCAACGATTGTGAGTCATGGCGTCGCTGTGCGTCGCAGACATGTTCAATGAACAGCCGCAACACCCGATGTCACCTGCGATGACGCAACGAGCTGCGACGGAGTGCCCGATTCGAGTCCCTCAGCGCCCACCGACCAACCATGAAAGCCTAGCCAATCGGTCCTGAGCACGCCTCGGACCAGTCCGACGCACTCGACGGACCAACCCTCTTCCAGGGCCACCCCGCACATAATCGCAACGCCGAGTGATCCCGGATGGCGGTGGGCCCAGTCGAGACGGCACTTGCGGTGGGCAGGAGGGGCTCATCTCCCGGACGAAGCGACAGAAGGGGGAATCCCTGGTTCAGGGTTCTCCCCGATACCCAAAAGACATGGCTCCGTGCAAGGCTGACCGAGTGATTGAGGCCCGGGGGCTCTCCAAGCGGTTCGGCAACGTCGTGGCGGTCGACGACCTGTCCTTCGACGTGAGTCCGGGTACCGTCACCGGGTTTCTGGGGCCCAACGGGTCTGGCAAATCGACCACCATGCGCATGATCATGGGCCTCGACGCACCGGCGTCGGGCTCGGTCACCGTGCTGGGCCGGCGCTACCACGACCTCCCCTGGCCGATGCGTGAAGTGGGCGGGCTGCTCGAAGCGCGGTCCATCCATCCCGGTCGCTCCGCCCGCGCCCATCTGCTCACGCTGGCCCGGAGCAACGCCATCGCCCGGGCCCGCGTCGACGAGGTGCTCGATCTCGTCGGTCTCACCGCGGTGGCCGGCAAACGGGCGGGCAAGTTCTCACTCGGCATGGGCCAGCGCCTGGGCATCGCCGCCGCCCTGCTGGGCGACCCGGGAGTGCTGCTGTTCGACGAGCCGGTGAACGGCCTCGATCCCGAGGGCATCCGCTGGGTACGCACGCTGTGTAAGCAGCTCGCCCGTGAAGGTCGCACCGTGTTCGTGTCGAGCCACCTGATGGCCGAGATGGCGCTGACCGCCGACCACCTCGTGGTCATCGGTAAGGGCAAGCTGATCGCCGAGACCTCGGTCGCCGACTTCGTGGCCGGCAGCTCACGTCAATCGGTCAAGGTGCGCACGCCGGCGCCGCACCAGCTGACCGACGCCGTGACCAATGCGGGCGGGACCGTCATCTCTGATCCCGACGGGTCAATGGCCGTTGCCGGGCTGTCGGCATCAGAGGTCGGTGACCTGGCCGCGTCGATGGGCATTGCTCTGCACGAACTTACTCCGGTCGCCTCATTGGAGGACGCCTTCATGGAGCTGACCGACGAAGCCGTCGAGTTCCGGGGTGGATCGTGACCGCCGTGTTCGGGGCCCCGACCCCATTCGTCATCGAGCAGCCACCGGGCCGCGCCGGTCTGCGCCGCGCCATGGCCGCCGAGTGGACCAAGCTCTGGTCGGTCCGCTCGACCACGTGGACGCTTGTCGGCACGGCGGTGGCCGTGGTGGGCTTGTGCGCGCTGGGTACCGGCACGGTGAACCCCTCGGAGATCATCGACGACCCGACTCGCCGGAGCTTGATCGGGGTCCTTCTCGGCCAGCTCATTTTCGGGGTCCTCGGTGTACTGGTCATGAGCGCCGAATATGGGACGGGCACCATCCGCGCCACGTTGTCGGCCATCCCCCGGCGTCCCGTCGTGCTCACGGCCAAGGTCGTTGTGTTCGGAGCGGTGGCGGTGGTGGTGAGCGAGGTCCTCGCCTTCAGCGCCTTCGCGCTCGGCCAGGCCATCTTGTCGGCCAAGCACGCTGTCGGGACGAAGGCGGCGGCGGCGCAACGTGCCCAGCAGCTCGGGCTCAAGATCCCCCACAACATCCAGGGCTTTCTCTCGAACGGCTCCGCCTCACTCGGGCAGCCGGGCGTCCTACGAGCCGTGGTCGGTGCCGGCCTTTATCTGGCGGTGCTCGGGCTGCTGGCGCTGGGGCTGGCCACCATCATCCGGCACACCGCCGGCGCCATCTCGGCCTTCGTCGCGGTCGTGCTGGTCCTGCCCCTCATCGTCGAGGCCTTGCCCTCGAGCCTGAGCAACCACCTTGCCAGATACCTGCCGGCCAACATTGGTTTGGTCATGTTCTCCACCAACGGTGTGCCCGATCGCGTCGTGAACGCCTTCAGCCCGTGGAGGGGCTTCGCCCTTCTCGTGTTCTACGCCGTGGTGACCCTGGGGATCGGCTGCCGGGTCCTCGTGCGCCGCGACGCCTAAGCGGGCCCTTGTGATATGGGTCGAATCACGCGCATCATCATGCCGCGCTTGCCCTCGACTAGCCGTCGCAACTGATGCTCACTGGTCCACCATGGCCGAGCCGACGTCCGCCAGGGTGTTGGTGCTGAGCCGGTAGCCGCCGGGTCACTGCTACTGATGCTTGCCCTTCGAGGGCCAATAGGAGTGAAGCAGGACCCGGCGGCCCGGCGTTGAGAACTGGCGATAGGGCCACGCGCCTCGAGCGCCATGCAGTGAGCAACCAGGATCAACGCCTTCACCGTGCGACGCCGTCCCAACGAGCGAAAGAAGGTGGCCGTGTCCGGTGAAGCGGTGGCGGGAGTTGACTGGGCTTCAGAGGTCCATGCCGTGTGCGTGATCGATGGCGATGGTGAGGTGACAGACCAGTTCGACGTGACCCATGATGCCCGGTCGATCAGGGCGTTAGTGGCTCGACTACGTCGAGCCGGGGTCTCCCGTGTGGCCATCGAGCGAGGCGACGGACCGGTGGTCGAAGAGTTGTTGGACGCTGACCTCGAGGTGTTCGTGGTGCCCAGCCGTCAGATCAAGGGGTTGCGGACCCGATATGGGTCGGCGGGTAACAAGGATGACCGCCTCGACGCCTATGTCCTGGCGGACACCTTGCGCACCGACGGGCATCGTTGGAAGCCCCTGCGGGCCGACCACGACGACACCCGGGCGTTGCGGGCGTTGTGCCGGTCCCGCAAGGACCTCGTTGAGACCAGGGTGCAGATCGTCAACCAGCTCCGAGCCAACCTGGAGCTCGCTTTCCCCGGCGCCATTGGGCTTTTCTGCAAGCCCGAAAGCTCCATCACCTTGACGTTCCTGCGTCGGTTTCCTTCGGCCGAGAAGGCTCAGTGGCTGTCGCCTAAGCGGATGGGAACTTGGTTGAGCTCGGTCGGCTACACCGGTGGGATCCCTGCGGCCGTGCTGTATGGCCACATAGACAACGCCGCTCCCGGGCTACTCGGTCCTGAAGGCACCGCCCGGGGCCGAATCACCCTCGGGCTCGTCGCCATACTCGAGACGCTCAACGCCGAGGTTCAAGCGCTAGAGCACGATATGGAGGAGCTGTTTCGTTCGCATCGCGATCAGCTCATCTTCGCCAGCCTTCCTCGCTCAGGGATGGTGCGCGCCGCCAACCTGTTGGCTGAGATCGGTGATTGTCGGGAACGGTTTCCTTCCGACGACGCCCTCGCTGCCCTTGCCGGCGCCTCGCCCTCAACCCGTCAGTCAGGCAAGCGTGAGCAGACAGTGTTCCGCTGGGCCTGCAACAAGAAGCTTCGAGCGGCCGTCATGGACTTTGCCAACGGAAGTCGTAGTGCCGATCCCTGGGCAGCCGATATCTACAAGCGAGCCATCGACCGCGGCTGCCGCCACCCACACGCAATCCGGGTCCTGGCCCGTGCGTGGCTGAGGGTCATCTGGCGCTGTTGGCAAGATGGCGTCCCCTTCGATCCAGCGCTTCACGGAGCTCGCCAACAGCTCGCCGCTTGACATAGGACACTCCTATCGATGTCAAGGGGCGTTTGCGGCGAGGAAGGGATAGAGCTCCCGAGCCACGTAGCGCTTGAGGCAACGGGTGGCTTCCAGCTTGGACAACCCCTCCTTCGTGCGGCGCTCCATATAGAGGCGCGTATCGGGGTCCGAGACCACCCGCACCATCACGATGCGCCACAGAGCCGAGTTGGCTTGACGGTTGCCACCTCGGTTGAGACGCCTGCGCACTGCGCATGGCCACGCCGGCCTTCAACAGGGCCTTGCGGACCGTCTCGGGATTGACCTGGAGCTCTGGCGTTCGAGAAGGGCCAAGACCGTGGTCCGGTGAATCGAGTGCTTGGCGGCCAGGACAACCGTCGTCGCTCCGGCCAGGCAGCCGGCCACGAGCTCCTCGATCTCCTCGGGTGCGAGCCGGCGCTCGACCTGTCTCAAGCCGTCAGGGGGAACACGACGGCAACCGATAGTTGCGCCGTCTTGGGACGCAAGGAAGACATGGTCGTAGAGCTCGCCGATGGCATTTCGGACCCGCGGATTGATCAAATCGGGCCATGTGACACCGTTCTGATTCACCAGTTCCCCTGGTGAAGGGGGATTGAATAGTGTCCTCTAGGTTCCACTGACCTTTGTGGACAGACATCTGTGGTCAGATGACCGTTGCCAAACCGCCGTCCTCGTCTCGCGGTGTGCCATTTCTCCTTGAGGCCGCCTGAGCGAAAAGCGCGAATTCCGATGAGCGGCGACAGAGCAACCGCCGGGACGCTCCCGATGGTGGTGCGTTAGCTTGCAGGCGCTGGTGAATCACTTGATTGCGAACGATCAACTACCAGATTCGGTCAGACGAGAGCCCACCCCTCGAATCGGACTTACGGCCCGCTTCCGCGGTCGCGTGGTAGCTCGACCTACCTAGAGGCACACGAGATTGGCAGACGGCTCGTCTGTCACGGCCTACTTCGCCCACACTCTGGCGACATCTCGCACGACCCAGTCAACAGGCTTGATGTTAGCCTGGCTCAAATCAGCCGAAAGCTGCTGCAACATCAATGTTTAGGTGTTATCGCTCTGCACATTTGTTCGAGGCCGAGACGCGTGCCACACGCAAAGTCCCAAACCCACAATTGCCAGGATCGGCAACACAATAACGCTGATGCCTCCTTGGTCGCGCAGGGCGCAGGCGACACCCACGATCACAAGGACGACTACGAGTACCTCGGGGTTGTCGTCGATGAAGAATGACGAAAGAAAGCGGAGGGTCATCATCAGCGCTCGACGTAGGGCGCCGGTCACGTCGCCTCGTCTCCCGTCGCGGCATCGGATGATCTGACCAGTGAATCGCCTTCAGATGACGACCGACGCAGCGCCATGACCATCGCTGCTGTCATCGTCGCGAACACGGCGATGAGGCCCAATAGCGCCAAATCGGCCCCAGGCCATTTCACTCCAGTCCCCTCGCCGATCCAAAAGATCCCGAAGCTCGTGAGCATCACCCCGACGACGGTCTTAAGAGCGTTCTCAGGGACGATGGAGAGCTGACGGGCCACGACCGCCCCAATGCCTCCTACGAGTAACGCAGCCGCCGCAGCTGAGGCGGCTGCCACACCAAGGTGATGTGCACTGGTACCGAGACTGATCACGATGAGTACAACCTCGAACCCTTCGAGCAAGACACCCTTGAAGGCTACGAGGAAAGCAGCTCCGTCGCGCCCCCGGGCAGACCTTTCAGATACTTTGAGATCTCCGACTGTCCGTTGGTAGATGGCATCCTCATCATGTTTCGCCAATCGGCCACCAGCGCGCAGCACCGCCTTGCGCAGCCAGGACACACCCAAGAGCAGCAACATCGCTCCGACCACGACACGCAGCGCGTCGATGGGCAGGTAGTGCGACAGCGGGATCCCGATGGCGGCGGTGAGCACGGCCAGCGTGACGAAGGCCGCCGCTGCTCCCTCGAGGGCCGAGCGCCAACTGCGTGTGCCTGCCGCCACGACCAGGGTAAGCGCCTCGACCATTTCGACAGTGCTCGCCCCGAAGACGGCCAGCACCAGTGCCGTGATCGAAGTGGTACTGGCCGACGTAGTCGCGAGCATGGGGCCTGATCACGCCCTCGTCGGCGTGACGGGGGCGAGGGGTGGCTGAAATGGATATTGGGGCGCTGAGGTCGCCGTCGTGTCTTCCTGGATGACCGCGCACCCGTCGGCCTCACCGAACACTACGCATCCCGTCTCCTCGAACCTGAGGCCGACAACCTTGCCGCGCTGGACCCGTCCACTGGCGGTCACATTCGTGATGCGACCCCCACCCAACAGGTCGATGGCCAGCTCGTACCCCCGACCCCGGAACGCAACGTCGGCCACCGTGCCCACCGCGTGGCACCCGTCGCCTCGAGCCTCGCACAATCGGACCGCCGACGGCCTGATAAGGAGCAACGCTTTGGATGTGCGCCGGACGTCCACACCACGCGCCAACAGGGGCCGCGACCACGTGAGCGACGTAGCTTCGACCTCCACCATGCCATCGGCGCGCACTTCGGCGAGCAACCGTACCGGCAGCTCCCCCGATATGCCGGTGAAGCGCGCCACGAACGGTGTCGATGGGTCGGAATATACTTCTTCGGGTGCCCCCATCTGGACGAGACGTCCATGCTCCAAGACCCCCACGAGATCGGCCAGAGCGAACGCCTCGGACTGGTCGTGTGTGATGTACACCGCCGTCGCTCCGACCTCGCGTACTAGGGCCGAGATCTCGACGCGCATCCGGTCACGCAGATCCGCGTCGAGATTCGATAGCGGCTCGTCACACAGAACCAACCCCGTGTCACCCACGAGCGCCCGGGCCAGAGCGACGCGCTGCTGCTCGCCGCCCGATAGCTCCCCCGGGTAACGATCGGCGAGTCGGCCGAGACCTACACGTTCGAGCATCGCCGCCGCCCGCCTTCGGCGTTCTGTGCCTCCGATAGCATTGCGGCGGAGAGCGAACGTCACGTTGTCAAGAGCGGAAAGGTGTGGCCACAGCGCGTAGTCCTGAAAGACCATCGACAAGCGTCGTCGTTCTGGCGGCACGTGTGTTCGGCCGTCAGCGACGATGCCATCGCCTATCCTGATCGAACCCTTCGAAACTCGTTCGATGCCCGCCAGGATCCGTACCAGCGTCGTCTTGCCCGATCCCGATGGCCCGAGGAGGACGACGAACGTCCCCTCCGGCGCGTGGAAGGACACATTCTCGAGGGCGACGGCGCCGTTCGGGAACACCTTGGACAGTCCCTCGACATGCAACTCCTCAGCCACGGACCATCGCTCCGATCCGTCTCCAGCCTCGAGGCGCGAGCAGACGATAGGCGCAAAGCACCATCCCCACGACGACCAGGGCCAGCACTACCGCGACGACCGCCTGGGCGATGCCGACGCCGTAGTGGTAATTACCCAGGTTGTCCTCGATGGCCACCGAGATCGGCGGTGATCCCGGCGCGTACAGCAGCTGGGAGATCGGAAGCTCCAAGAACACAGCGCAGAACGTCAGTAGCCATGCCATGACAAGTGGTCGTGAGACCGCCGGAAGCACACCACGAGCCCATGCACGGAACGGACCGCACCCGTGGATGCGTGCCGCGTCGTGCAGTGAGGGCTGGATCTGCGAGACCGAACCGAACAGCACGCGCGCGTTGGTGGGCAAGCTGGCCGCAATATAGGCGACCACCAGGAGCGTCGTGGTCTGATACAGGTTGATGCCGACTTTCGACATGAAAGGCAGGTTGTAGGCGAAGATATACCCGGCCGCAAAGACCACGCTCGGGAGCGCCACCGCCGCCAGCAGCAAGAAGTCTAAGAATCGCGTCGTCTTCGTGCGCGTTCGGGCCAGCATGCGGGCTGCGACGAATCCGGCCACCACCGTGACCGTTGCGGCGATTACCCCGTAAATGAGCGATCTCCCGATCGGGCCCAGCAGTGTTGGGTCGTGGAGGATGGCGTCGTAGTTGGCAAAGGTCAGGTGGAACGACGCCCCGTAGTCCCCGAGCAAGGAGCCGCTCACCGCCCCCAAACCGGGGATTCCGAGCGCGACCAGTCCGAGCATCCCGACGCCACCCAGAGCGGCTGTTGTCCCCCGCCGCGAAAACCTCGTGGGAGTCACGAGGCGGGACCGACCTGACAGCACCGCGTACGAGCGACCTCGCAGCGCCCTGGCCTGAAGGGCCAACGGTATCGCCACCGACGCGACGAGCAACCATCCCATCGCCGCCGCCGCAGGGAAGCTCGGAGGGAAGCTGTCGATGGCTGCGTACAGGTGGTACGTAGCGAGCGGGAAGTTCGCCCGGTACGCCAACGTGGCCGCCACACCAAAGTCACTCACCGCCTCGGCAAACCCGATGGCCAGCGCAGACCAGATGGCCGGGGCCAGGATATGGGCCACCACTCGCATGGTGGCCGCCCTACCGGCGCCGTGCACTCGGGCGGCGTCCTCGAACTCTTGGCCCAAACCACCGAACGCGGCCGACACGGCCAGAAAGGCGAACGGCACGTTGCGCAGGCCGAGGAGCAACACCACCCCGACGGGGCCGAGGATGACGTGGGTGACAAAGGGAAGGTCCAAACCCATCCGGTACATCACGCCGTCGGGTTCCACGAGCCGCACCCAACCGAGCGCAGGCAGCCAGGACGGCAGTAGCAGCACCAGCCACATGCCACCCCGGACGATCCGTCGACAAGGCATGGAGGTCCGACAGACCAGCCAGGCGACCGGGAACCCGATAGCAGCGCCCACCACAGCGGCCACAACGCTTACCCACAAGGAGTTCACGAGCGCGGTTGCCGTGGTGCCAGTAAATGCGTGGCTGAGATAGGACAGCGTGAACCACTGCGAACCTTGGCCGAACAGCCGAGGTGAGATCGCCAGGGCCATGAAGCACACACACGGTGCCAGGATGGCAACCACGATCACGATCCAGAACACCGGGCGCCCAGTACGCGTGATCCGATCGCCCCACCGGTTCAGGCTGGGACGTCGCCGTTCCCAACGCCAGCCTTTGGAAGAGAGGTCGACCGGAGGCTCATCCCCGACTGCCACATCCGCGGGGTGCGTTAAGGTCACTCCACTACTGCTCGGCGTGAGGTTCGGCTGTTGTAACAGTCCGAGTCACTGCACGATGATGCTGTCGAACCAGGTGTTGATCTGGTTCTCACGAGGCCCCCACACATAGGGATCGATGCTCTGGGTCTTCACGCCGGCTAGCGACGGCAATGATGGCAACGGCTTCACCGCCTCGAGAACGGGATAGTAGAGGGAGTCACCTGTCGGGTCGCCGGTCTGCATGACATGCTGACCCTTGGTCGAGAGCACGAACTCGATAAACCGCTTGGCTTCGGACTGCACCTGTTGCGACGCCTTGGCATCGATGCCGATCGCCGAAGGCAAGATCGTAACGGGATCCAGATACTTCACTTTCAAGGACGAATCGGTCGCTTCGGCGCCGATCCCTGCCGAGCTCTGCACCAGCGCCAGTTTGATCTGCCCATTGGTAAGTGCTTGCAGGGTCGGACCGTTGGTGGGGTTGATGACCAGGCCGTTCGCCTTCAGGTTGCTGAAATACTGCTCACCCTGGGCGATCCCGTTGGAGCCACCCAGGTAGTTCATCATGCCGGCGATGAACGGGAAGGTGGGTCCCGACTGTGCGGGGTCGTTCATCCCGACCGCGCCTCTCCACTGTGGCTGGAGAAGTTCTTGCCACGAGCTTGGCGGGCCTGAGACCTTGGACGAGTCGTACACGACCGTCGCCATCAACGTGACACCCGTGGGTATGTAGCTCTTGTCTTTCGGGACCGACTGCTGACCCAGGGTGTCCCACGACACCGTGGGCTCCCAGCCCTTCAGGAGGAGTCCCTGGTCATCGAGCCCGGCGAACGCCGTGGCACCGTCGACCCAGAGCAGGCCCCAGTTCGGGTTGTTCTTCGACGCCTCGATCTGCGTCAACAAGGGTCCCGTCGAGTTGTCATCGAGGCTGACCGGGATGCCCGTTGCCTTTTGGAATGCCGTGGTCTCGGCTTTGTCGTAGCCCTGGGCCGAGTACACGACCAGCGTTACCGGCTTGGAGGACGTGGAGGCGGCAGTGCTCGGTGCATCGGAGCTGCTGCACGCGGCCAGCCCGATGGCCGAGGCGCACAAGGCTGCCAGCGCTCCTGAAGCAGACCGGAGTCTGGGCGTCCGGACTCGGCCTGAGCCCGATGGATCCATAGACATGGCGGCGACCTCCAGGTCCGTCATCTGGGGGATCTAACGATCGTTAGGCACGATAAATGTCGATCCTTACCTGACCGTGAGCGCCTCGTGACACCAAGGTGAACTCTTAGCGACCGGAATTCGAACTCGTCGGGGATGAGCCCTGCCTCTTCACCCCACCCCGGCCTCAGTCGGAACTGGGTTCCTCGCCCTCCTCCGCGTAGACCCGCGCGGCGTATTCCTCGAGCACGGTCTCGCAACGGACGAGGGCCTCGAGCGCGGCCCCGTACTTGGAGGCACCAAATGTGTCGCGACTGTGAACACGCTCCAGCCAACTCTTGAGCTTCACCAGGTCGACGTCGTTCTCCTCGAGCTCGGCGTATGTGAAATGGTTGGCCGCGTATTCCTTGCCGACCTGGGGGAGGAAATCCTCACAGCGGTCGAGAATTTCGTCGTACTCGTCGTCACGCGCTTTGTTGAATGTCTCCACAAGCGGCGCCAGGCCGCCGAGCACGGTGGACTCGAGCAGATAGGCAACGCCCCCCATCTCTCCGATCTCGGAGCGCAGCCCCCGCAAGGCGCGTTCTGAGGCGGGAGAGCTCGGAATGGCGGCGGTGGAACTTTGGAGGTAGATCGCGCCGAGTCCTTTGAGCCTTCGCCACACACTGGCACGCAATCGCGTAGGTTCGGTCGGGATGCGGTAGATGAGAATGAGCCAGCGCCCGACCCCCTGATCACTTGGCTGGTCGTGTCGATGTGAAGCCATCACCCTCACTATGCCGTCAGGGGGGGAGCGGGGGGACAATCCTTGAGAAATTCCTGTTGCCGGTACCGCCGTGCCTCCGGTACCGCAAGGGCTCCACGAGCCGAGACTCCATTTGATCTCCCGACCAGTCCATGCCGTGATCGAAGTACCACGGGAGCGGTGCAGACCCTTCGCCGAGGCCGATGACCTCGTCTTAGAGCGCAACGTGGGTTTCCTGGACTGATACGCGAATCTGCTGACTCCGCTCACCTTGGCAATCCTTCACTTCGCCCTTGCTTCGGAAGCGGCCTTGTGGAGTGCGGGGTCGTCCCCGGGGGGAGAGGAGGTTCAGAAGATGGCAGACCTGCATCATCCAACATTGTCTCGACGAACTGATCCAGCTTATTTGGGTCACCTATACCGGATCACAAACCTCAGGTGCGCCAATCTCGGGGTCTTTGAGTTAGGCGCGTATCCGCGTCGATCTTCGGCCATCCTTGCAGGTCCGAGCGGCCGCGCTGGTCATGAACTACCCCGACAGCAGCGCAAGGAATGAGCGTGGTCGTGCACCTGTGCTCAAGGGTGATGTGTGGCGCCGATGACAACCACAGACCATGAGGCGTGTCGTACGCAGTGCTCGCTCACCGACCCGAGCCGCGCCTCCGCAAACGCGCTCCCGTCCACGGTTGCCAACCACGAGCAGGTCCGCGCCCCGTGACTCCTCGATGAGGACGGCCGAGGCCCGCCCGGTTTCCACCCTTGCCGTAACCTCGATGCTCGCCCCTGCGGGGACGATGCGCCCGATGGCCTTATTCAGCTTCGACTCCACGTCGGCGAGTTGGTCAGGGCCGGAGCGGCAGGTCAGGCACGATGTCATAGGGCGTCGGCTCGTTCGGAAACGTCCAGGCCGTAACCACATGAAGAGCAGCGCTGGTCGCCTCGGCTTGTCGCGCCGCCCACGCAATGCCTCGATCGATGGCTCCGAGCCATGGACTCCCACGACGATGGTCGACTCCGATTCTCAGTCATCTCAGTCCCCCTCGTATCGTTGCCCTCTGGCGGGGGTGTGTTGAGGGATGCCACCGTCGATCGAGTCGCCACCAGAGGGAGAGAAGGAGCACGGCCGTCACCACACAGGCGCTGGCCGACGCAAGAATGACTGGGTTCGGCAGCGAGAGGCCAAACACCCTGCGCCCGAGCGGACTAGAGAGCGGGACCACCACGCTCGCCGCCATCGCCGCGATCAGGCCCAGCTTGGGCGCGTTCAGGGGCCGTGCGATGACTCCGAGGATCCAAATTCCGAAGCTGAAGATGGCGAGCATGGCTGCTGTGCGCGCCTGGGTGGTCGTGGTACCGGGCCAGGATCTGGCGATGGCGTAGGTGGCAAGCGTCGCCGTTGCGCCGGCGGTTCCCGCGGGCACCGTGAAGCGAAGCGCCCTGCGTGTAAAGCCCGGTGTGGCTCGTGGGGC
>Ga0307372_10009939_pt1 | contig 12985 bp, 14 predicted proteins | sample OX1MG_FD_202533 | JGI IMG/M metagenome (GOLD analysis project Ga0307372, IMG submission 202533) | Soil microbial communities from Risofladan, Vaasa, Finland - OX-1 | ecosystem: Environmental > Terrestrial > Soil > Coastal area > Acid sulfate soil | place: Finland: Risofladan, Vaasa | collected...
GCCTCGCGATTTTGAATCTCCGTTTCCTTGATCGTCAGGCCGCCAAGGTGGAGTTGAGGGGTGAACAAAGTTCGAAGGCCGTGCGTCGCCAGCTCGGCGGACAGACCTCGGGACGCCTCGCGGTCGTGACGATCGTGATCCTCGGCGTGGTTTGGCTGAACCCCCCTCTAGGAATCGGTATTGTGTCGGGGCTTGTGCTTTATCAAATCGTCTTTGTCGCGAACGTTCTTCGTGTCGTGGCGGGTCAAGGAGGACCAGAGTGAAGACGTTGTGGGCGGTGAAGGTGATTCACGTGGGCGAGCACCCCACGGCATCGCTCTTCGGTCTTCGCGTGGACACCGACATCGTCACTTCGACCCTGCTCGCCGCGGCCATCTTGCTCTTCCTCGGTTTTCGCATGCGCGCCAAGGTGACCGACGGGGTGCCCGGCAAACTCCAACTCTTTTGGGAACTGCTCGTCGAACAGGTGGACGAGTTGGCCACCTCCGCGATGGGCCCCAAGGGCCGGCGTTACGTGCCCATCGGCGTGACGCTCCTGCTCTTTATCTTGATCTGCAACTGGATTGGCTTCATCCCCTCGGCGATGCACCCGGGCGTGTCGGGCGAGATTCTGCCCGCGCCCACCAGCGACGTGAACCTGCCCCTCGCCATGGCGCTCATCGTCATCCCCTGGGTGCACATTGAGTCGCTTCGTGCGCGCGGCATCAAGGGCTACTTCAAGCACTACACGCAGCCCTACGCCGCGTTGGCGCCGATCAACGTCATCGAAGAGATCACCAAGCCCATCACGTTGACCTTCCGTCTCTTTGGCAATCTCTTTTCGGGTGGGCTCATGATCGCGGTCATGACCACCCTGCTGCCGATCTTCGTCGTGCCCTTTGGCGAAATCATCTGGAAGCCCTTCGACCTCGTCATTGGCGCCATCCAGGCGTACATCTTCATGTTGCTCACGATTCTCTACTTCGCCTTCGCGACCTCGCACGAGGGCGAAGAAGAGCACCACCACGAGCTTCTCGAGACCTCTCACTAAATCCAACCCAGGAGGAAATAAATAATGGCAACTACAGACACAGTCGCGAGCGCAGTGCGCATCGCCGGTGCCCTCGTCGGCGGCGGTCTCGCCCTCGGTGGCGGCGCGATCGGTGCGGCGATCGGTGACGGCTTGGCCGGTAGCCAAACCATCGCGGCGATTGCTCGCCAGCCTGAGATCGAGAACAAAGCCCGTCAGTACTTCTTCTTGACGGTCGGTCTGGTGGAGGCGATGTACTTCATCAACCTGTTGTTCATGGTCGTCTTCGTCTACGTCTTTAAGGCGCAGTAGCTCAGACCCATGGTCCTTTGGCCAGTCGGTCCCTCAGTAAGAAAGTAGGTCTCTCGAGATGATTGCGACGTCGGTCTTCCTCATACCCAACGGCACGTTCGTCGTGGAACTGTTGGTCGTGTTGGTGATTTTGTATCTCGTGGCGAAGTACATCCTGCCGCCCCTGAACAAGGCAATGGAAGGTCGTCAAGAGAAGATTCGTCAATCACTGGAGTCGGCCGAAGCCGCCCGGGCCGAAGCGGCCGCGGCCGGCGACGAGCGCGCGCGACTCCTGGGTGAGGCTCGCGACCAGGCTCGCTTGATCGTGGAAAACGCGCAGGCGACCTCGGACCAGGTCAAGGCCGAGGCCGGCGCACGGGGCCAGGCCGAGTACGACCGAATTCTGGCCAACGCCCAAAGTGAGGTGGCGGGCGCACGTCAGCGCGCCGTCGACGAAGCCTCGGCTCGGGTGGGCGAGATCGTCTTTGAGCTCGTCACCAAGATCGTCGGCCGTGAAGTCGACCAGCGCGCGCACCAGGACCTGGTGCAAGAGGCCGTGAGCGCTCTGCGCGGTGAAGCACTGAAGGGAACGGACCGCTAGACATGTTGGCTCAGCTCGAGGGGTTCGCCTTCGCTCAACTCAGCGCGCTTGACGCGGCGTCACTCGACGTCGCCGCGAGTGAGCTCGCGGCGTTGGAGCAGACGATTGGCGCGAGCCCCGAGTTGCGCGCCCTCCTCGGCGATACGTCGATCAACGGCGTGACGCGCGCGGCGATCTTGTCGGACCTCCTGGCCGACAAGGTGCGCGCGAGTACGTCGCGAATGGCCGCCTACGCGGCCGAGCACGTGCCGGCCCCCGAGGTCGCCGCGACGATTGGACTCTTGGCGCACTTCGCGCGCGAGATGCGCCTCAACAACACCGTGGAATTCGCGAATTTGAGCCTTCTCGAGGCACGACGCCGCGTGAACGGCTACGCCGACGCGCTGCTCGAGGGCCTCGACGTGGCGAGCTTCGCCGCGATCGAAGCCGAACTCTTCGAATGGGCTCGCGTCGTTGAGCACCACGACGACCTGCGACGACTACTCGTGGACCGTGACGCCCCACTCGAGGTGCGCCTCGGCACGAGCGAGCAGTTGCTGTCGGGACGCGTGAACGCCACGACGCTCGCGCTCGCACGCTTCGTCATCACCGGCGGACGACCCCGTGACGTCGTGGGTACCCTCGACGCGCTCGTGATCTACGTAGCCGCGCTTCGTGACTGGCGAGTGGCGCGAGTGCACTCCGCGCGCGCCCTCGACGAGACGAGTCGCCGCGAACTCGTGAGTTCGCTCGCGGCCCTGACCGGCAAGTCGGTCGAGCTTCAAGTCGACGAGGATGAACGCCTGTTGGGCGGCGTGCTCGTCGAGATCGGCGATCTGCGCCTTGACGCGACGACCTTGGGTCGACTCGCAGCGCTGCGCGAGAGCGTGGCCACCTCGCATTTCTTTGCATCCGAATTAACTCGAAACGACTAACAGAAGGAACCTGATGACCGAGCTCATGATCAGCGCCAGTGAGATCACCGAAGCGCTTCGCAAGCACGTCTCTGAATTCAACCCGACCATCGCCGCCGAGCAGGTCGGGCGCGTGGTCGAGGTCGGTGACGGCATCGCGCGCGTCTCGGGTCTGCCCTCGGCCAAAGTGAACGAACTGCTCGAATTCGAAGACGGGACCGTGGGTCTCGCGATGAACCTCGACGAGGAGACCATCGGCGCGGTCGTGCTCGGATCGGTCGATCACATCGAAGAAGAGCAGGTCGTGCGCTCGACGGGTCGCATCCTCTCGGTGCCCGTGGGCGATGCACTGCTCGGGCGCGTCGTGAGCGCCCTGGGCGAGCCCATCGACGGCAAGGGCCCCCTGGCCAGTATCACGATGCGTCGAATGGAGATCCAGGCGCCGGGCATCACGGGCCGCCAGCCCGTGGGCGAACCGCTCCAGACGGGCATCAAGGCCATCGACGCGATGGTGCCGATCGGTCGCGGCCAGCGTGAGCTCATCATTGGTGACCGCAAGACCGGCAAGACCACCGTCGCCATCGACACGATCTTGAATCAAAAGGGCAAAGGGGTGAAGTGCATCTACGTCGCCGTGGGACAGAAGAACTCCTCGGTCGCCCAGACCGTCAAGACGCTCGAGGACTTCGGGGCCATGGAGTACACCGTGGTCGTCGTCGCCTCGGCGGGGGACCCCGCGCCCTTTAAGTTCCTCGCGCCCTACGCGGGCTGCGCCATTGGCCAGGAGTGGATGGACAGCGGGCAACACGCCCTCGTCGTCTACGACGACCTCTCCAAGCAGGCCGAGGCGTACCGCCAGATCTCGCTGCTGCTTCGTCGTCCGCCGGGCCGCGAAGCCTATCCCGGGGACGTCTTCTACTTGCACAGCCGTCTGCTCGAGCGCGCGGCCAAGTTGAGCGACGAGTTGGGGGGCGGCTCGCTGACGGCCCTGCCGATCATCGAGACCAAGGCCGGCGACATCTCGGCCTACATCCCGACCAACGTGATCTCCATCACTGACGGCCAGGTCTTCTTGCAGGCCGACCTCTTCTACTCGGGCATGCGACCCGCGATTGACGTGGGCAACTCGGTGTCGCGCGTCGGTGGCGCGGCGCAGATCAAGGCGATGAAGTCGGTGTCGGGTAGCTTGAAGATTGACCTCGCTCAGTTCCGTGACCTGGAGTCCTTCGCGACGTTTGGCTCGGAACTCGACAAGACCTCCCAGCAGCAGCTCGATCGTGGCTATCGCCTGACCGAACTCTTGAAGCAGGGCCTCAACTCGCCGATGCCCGTCGAAGAGCAGTGCGTCGTCGTCTACGCGGGCACGAAGGGTTGGCTCGACACCGTGCCGGTCGCTGACGTGCGTCGTTTCGAGGCCGAACTCCTGACGAATTTCCGCGCGAAGCACGCTGACCTCTTGGGTCAGATCCGCGACCAGGGCACGCTGCCCGACGCCGAAAAGATGGACGCCGCGATGCGTTCCTTCCTCGACGGCTTCGCGCCGAGCAACTAAGTCCAACGATCTAAGGGAAAGGAGGGACCATGGCGGGCGGACAAGAACGAGTACTGCGGCGTCGCATCAAGTCGGTGCAGGCGACGCGCAAGATCACCAAGGCGATGGAGCTCATCGCCGCCTCCCAGATCCCTCGGTCCCAAGCGCGCATCGTGGCGAATCGTCCCTACCGCGACGGCATGCGTCGCATCATCGTCGAGGCCGCGCTCGGCGACCCGGCCGGCGCGGCGAAACTCCTCGCCGTACCCGAGAAGGTGGACACCTGCATCGTGCTCGCGATCGCGGGCGACCGTGGCCTTTCGGGCGCCTATAACTCGTCGACCCTACGGGCGACCGAGCGCTTGGTGCGCTCGCTCAACGAGCAGGGCACCCAGGTGCGCTTGTTCACGGTGGGCAAGAAGGCGCCGGGCTACTTTCGCTTCCGCGGCATCGCCGTCGAGGAGAGTTTCGTCGGCTTCGCCGATCGGCCCACCTTCGCCGACGCTCGCCTCGTCGCGGCCAAGGTCGTCGCGCCCTACATTGACGGCGAGGCCCAACAGATCATGCTGGTCTCGACGCGGTTCTGGTCCTCGGCCCGCCAGTCCGTTGAGACTGAGCAGTTGCTGCCCTTGACCGTGCCCGAGATGCCCGTCGTCGAAGCGACCAATACCCTGAAGGGCTACACCGAGTTCGAACCCGACGCCGAGCAGCTGCTCTTCTTCTTGGCGCCTAGAGCGCTCGAGAGCGAGATCTTCTCGGCGCTGCTCGAAGGCGCGGCGTCGTTTCACGTCAGCCAGCAGCGCGCGATGGCGGCCGCGACCGACAACGCCGACGAGCTCGGACAGACCTTGACGCGCGTGATGAACCGGGCCCGCCAGGACTCGATCACCACCGAAATTATGGAAATCGTGGGCGGCGCCGAAGCGCTCCGCTCGGGAAAGTGAGAATGAGATGACTATGGCTCCTGAAAAGACCACGTACGAGACGGGTCGCGTCGTCGCGATCGCCGGTCCCGTGGTGGACGTGGAGTTCCCTCCGCAGTCGCTGCCGGAGATCAACCACGCGGTCGAGATGGACATCGAACTCGACGGGGTGACCGTGACGGTGGTGGCCGAAGTCGCTCAGCAGATCGGCGAGGGTCGTGTGCGCTGCGTGTGCATGAAGCCCACCGACGGACTCGTGCGTGGCGCCATCGTTCGTCAAAACGGCCGGGGCATCTCGGTACCGGTCGGTGACGCGGTGTTGGGCCACGTCTTTAACGTGATCGGCCAGTCGCTCGACACCGACGACATCGGTGAGGTCGAGGACCACTGGGAGATCCACCGCAACCCGCCGTCTTTCGACCAGCTCGAGCCGCGCGCCACCATGTTCGAAACCGGCATCAAGGTCATCGACCTGCTCGCGCCCTACGTGCAGGGCGGCAAGATCGGCCTCTTCGGCGGGGCGGGCGTCGGTAAGACCGTCTTGATCATGGAGATGATCCGACGCGTCGCGGAACAACACGACGGCGTGTCGGTCTTCGCGGGCGTGGGGGAGCGCACGCGTGAAGGTACCGACCTTTTGCTCGAAATGCGTGAGTCGGGCGTCATTGAAAAGACCGCGCTCGTCTACGGACAGATGGACGAACCGCCGGGGGTGCGACTGCGCGTGGCGCTGGCCGCCTTGACGATGGCCGAGTACTTCCGCGACGTGAAGAACCAAGACGTTCTGCTCTTCGTCGACAACATCTTTCGCTTCGTCCAGGCCGGCTCTGAGGTCTCAACCCTGCTCGGGCGTATGCCCTCGGCGGTGGGCTACCAGCCGACGTTGGCCGACGAGATGGGTGAACTCCAAGAGCGCATCACGTCGACACGCGGACGTTCCATCACGTCGCTGCAGGCCGTGTACGTGCCCGCGGACGACTACACGGACCCGGCACCCTTTACGACCTTCACCCACCTCGACGCGACGACCGAGTTGAGCCGTCAGATCGCCGCGCTCGGGATCTACCCGGCGGTCGATCCGCTGGCCTCGACGTCGAACATCTTGGCGCCGGAGATCGTGGGCGATCGCCACTACGCCGTGGCGCGTCAAGTCCAGCAGATCCTCCAGCGTTACAAGGAGCTCCAGGACATCATCGCGATCCTCGGCCTCGATGAACTTTCTGAAGTCGACCGCGTGACGGTGAACCGCGCGCGCAAGATTCAGCGCTTCTTGTCTCAGCCGATGTTCGTCTCGAAGATCTTCACCGGCATCGACGGCATCAACGTGCCGGTCGCTGAGACGATCGAGTCCTTTGAGCACCTCGTGAAGGGCGACCTCGACCAGTACCCCGAGCAGGCGTTCTTGAACGTCGGCGGGGCCGCTGACGTGGAGCGCAAGGCCGCGGAGTTGGCCAAGAACTGATGGCGCTCTTCGTCGAGATCGTCTCGCCCGAAGCGGCGCTGTGGTCGGGACCCGCGACGGCACTGGTGGCGCGTTCGTCCGCGGGTCTCTTCACGGTGCTCGATCACCACACGGCCCTGGTGGGCGATCTGGTGGCCGGCGTCGTGAAGGTCGAGACCGCCGAAGGCGAGATCAACTTCGCCGTGCACGGTGGCTACTTTCAAGTGGGACCGGGGGTTGAGCCCAACACGACCCTCGCCACCGTTCTGGCGGGCGTCGCCGAGCGCACCACGGAGATCGACCTTGCTCGCGCGCAGATCGCCAAAGAGAGCGCCGAGGCCCAGTTGGCCGCCGTCAAGGGCGACGAACTCGACAGCGCCGCGCACTACGTCGCGCTCCAGGCGCTGCAACGAGCGGAACTGCGTTTGCTCGTCGGTGGCAAGACCGCCAACATCTCGTAGGGTCAATTCGTGGAGTATCGCTGCGCGGAGTGCGGCTGTGTGGTGGAGCGCGGCGTGCGCGTGGTCGTGTGCGCGAACGAGTCGTGCTGCTGTTCGGATTTGCCGCTGCGCGGCGCGGACGAACACTGACGTCAAAGTGTTGAGCGGACCCGCTCGCTACGATGGGGCAGATGTCCGCGCGGCTTGATAAATCGTGGTCGGTCTTGGCGAGTCATCAAACGCCCGAGGGGAATCGATGCGTCGATATCTTCGCCCGGCCCGACGCCACGTTTGGCTTCGAGGAGTTTCGCCGCGACCCCGAGGACCTGGGCGCGTGGACGCCCCTTGAGTACTTTTCGACTCGCCGCTACGCGAGTGCCGACGAGGCCACTACGGCCGCGTGTGACGCCGTGCCTTGGCTGCGCGACGCCCTGACGCCCTAGCGGGCGGAGACGTAGTCGAGGAGATCCTTTTTTTCGTGTTCGAGCTCCTCGAGTCGGGCCTTCACGACGTCGCCAATCGAGATCATTCCCGAGAGCACGTGGTCGTCGACGACGGGGACGTGGCGAATGCGCTGGTCGGTCATGATGGTCATGAGGTCGGTGATCAAGGTCGACTCACTACAGGTCGTCACGTCGGGGCTCATCAGATCAGACACGCGTTCGTCGAGTGCCGCGGCGCCACGGGTGGCGAGCGCACGCACGACGTCGCGTTCGGAAAAGATTCCCACGAGCGGCGGTGCGACGCCCGTGACGACGAGCGCGCCGATGCCGCGCTCCTTGAGTAACGCCAGGGCCTCTTTGACGCTCTGACTTTGGGAAATCGTCGTGACGTCATGACCCTTCGTGGCGAGGAGATTCGATACGCGCATCCCAACTCCTTCCCAGGCTCCGGTCTTGGGGACAAGCCCTGGCTTGAGACTAAGGCCGGGCCTCGCGAAGCGCAACGTGTGCCTTGTGCGACTGCTCACAAGGGACTAAAAGCCGGCGGTCGTGAACTCCTGAAGCTTGTCGTGGCGGTGGAACGTCTCGATGGTGCGTACCGTGCCCGAGCGTGAGCGCACGACCAGCGACTGGGTCGTCGCGCCAAAATCGTGGAAGCGAACGCCGCGCAAGAAGTCGCCGTCGGTAATCGCGGTGGCGGAGAAAAAGCAGTTGTCGCTCGCCACGAGATCGTCGGTCGTGAGCACCTTGGTGAAGTCATAACCGAGCGACTCGGCCTGTTGGCGCTGTTCGTCGTTCGTGGCGTGCAAGACGCCTTGAATCTCGCCCCCCAGACCCTTCAGGGCCGCCGCGGCGATGACGCCCTCGGGGGTGCCGCCGATGCCAAAGAGCACGTCGGCGCCCGAATTCGGCCAGCCCGTCGCGATCGCGCCCGCGACGTCGCCGTCGGTGATCGAGAGGACCCGCGCGCCGGTCTCACGGACTTCAGCGACGAGCTCGTCGTGGCGGGGACGGTCCAAGATCACCACGCCGAGTTCCTGGACGGGCTTCTTGAGGCGTTTGGAGAGCTCTTGGAGGTTTTCGGTCGCCGTCGCGTTCACGTCGACGCTGCCGCGACCACGCGGACCCACGGCGACCTTCTTCATGTAGAAGCAAGGACCCGGATCGAACATCGTGCCCGACTCAGACAGGGCAATCACCGACAGCGCGCCGTTGCGTCCCATCGCCGTGAGCGTGGTGCCGTCAATCGGGTCCACGGCCACGTCGACCTGAGGCGGTCGGCCGTCACCGATGCGCTCGCCGTTGTAGAGCATGGGGGCCTTATCCTTCTCGCCCTCACCGATGACCACGACGCCGTCCATCGCCACCGCGCCGAGCACGAAGCGCATGGCATCCACCGCCGCGCCGTCGGCGGCGTTCTTGTCACCACGCCCCGACCAACGAGCAGCCGCGATTGCGGCCGCTTCAGTGACTCGAAGGAGTTCGAGGGCGATGTTGCGGTCCGGCCGAGAGGGTGGCTGCACCCGTCCAGCGTAGTCGCCACCTTCGTCTTTTCCAAAGGGAGTGCGAAGGCGGCAATACTTGAGGGGTGAGTTCTCTCGTCGTAAAGCCCGTCGGACCCTTGAACGGCGAGGTCTACGCCCTCGGCGCGAAGAACGCGGTGCTCAAGCAGATGGCGGCCTGCCTCCTCGCGAGCGGCACGCATCGTCTGGGGAACGTTCCCGATATCACGGACGTCAAGGTCATGAGTGAGCTCCTGACGGCGCTCGGATGCTCCGTGTCGCGAAGTGACGAAAATGAACTCACGATTGACGTGCCCGAGAAGCAGGACCTGCACCCTCTCGCGCCGACGCATCTCTTCGAAGCGATGCGCGCTTCGATCGTCGTGCTGGGTCCCTTGCTCGCGCGCTGCGGCGAGGCGCACATGGCTCTACCGGGCGGCGATGACTTTGGTCAGCGACCAATCAACTTTCATACCGATGGCCTGAGCGCGATGGGCGCGACCTTCACCAACGACCGCACCTCGATCAACGCGAGCGTCGAGCGCCCCCGGCTGCGAGCGACGCGCGCCACCCTGGAGTACCCCAGCCACACCGCGACCGACAATTTGATGATGGCGGCGGTCTTGGCCGAGGGGCGAAGCGTCATTGACAACGCGGCGCGCGAGCCCGAGGTGGAAGACCTCGGTCGACAACTGCTCGCGATGGGTGCTCGTATCGAGGGACTGGGCACCTCTCGGCTGACGATCGACGGGGTCGAAGTGCTCCAGCCCGCGGACCACGAAGTGGTCAGCGACCGAGTCGTCAGCGCCACGTATTTGGCGGCGGGGCTCATCACGGGGGGCCGGGTCAGCGTGCTCGACGCGCGCCCCGAGCACATGGAGATGCTCCTTCGAAAGATCGCCGCGATGGGCGCGAAGGTTGACGTCACCGGCGAGGGCGTCACGGTCGAGGGGCCCGCGCGCCTGCGCGCCTGTGACGTGGCGACGCTTCCCTATCCCGGCGTCGCCACCGACTACAAGCCCCTGCTCACGGCGATGCTGAGCCTCGCCGACGGCGTGTCGGTGGTGACGGAGAATCTCTTCGTCGGCCGATTTCGCTACGTCGATGAACTGATTCGACTCGGCGCGAGGATCACGACCGAAGGCCATCACGCCGTGGTGCGCGGCGTCGAGAGCCTCGTGGGTACGACCGTTCGCGCCACGGACATTCGTGCCGGCGCCGCTCTCGTCTTGGCGGGACTCGTGGCGGAAGGCTCGACGACGGTCACGGGCTTGGATCACCTTGACCGTGGGTACGACCATTTCGTGACGCGCCTCCGGGGGCTCGGCGCCAACGTCGAGCGCGTCGCTTGATCGCGCGCGACCCCGTCACCCTCTTCGCGCAGGCGCGCGACGGATCGCGCACCGCCCTGGCGCGCCTGTTGACCTACGTCGAGTCGGGGGGAGAGCGTCTTCGAGAGAGCGTCGCGGTCGCCTACGCCACCCCGGCGCCCTTCGTGGTCGGCATTACCGGTCCTCCCGGAGCTGGCAAATCCACCTTGACGGACCGGCTCATTGCCGCGCTCCTCGTCGAGGGACCTGGCGTGGGCGATAGCCAGGGCCAAGTGGGGGTGCTCTGCGTTGATCCAAGTTCGCCCTTTACGGGTGGCGCGATCCTTGGCGACCGCATTCGCATGCAGGACCACGCCACCAACACCCGAGTCTTCATCCGCTCCATGGCCACGCGCGGACACCTCGGTGGGCTCTCCTTGGCCGTGCCCGACGCGCTACGAGTACTCGGGGCCAGTGGGTTTCACTACGTGCTCGTGGAGACCGTCGGAGTGGGCCAGATGGAGGTCGACATCGCTTCGGCCGCCGACACGACGGTCGTCGTGACGAATCCGGGTTGGGGTGACTCGATGCAGGCCAACAAGGCCGGACTACTTGAAGTCGCCGACGTCTTCGTGATCAACAAGGCCGATCGAGCGGGCGTGCGCGAGACGCGTCGCGACCTCGAGCAGATGCTCGACCTCGGCGCGACTCGTGACTGGCGTCCGCTCATCGTCGAAACGACCGCCACCAACGGCGAAGGCATTGAAGCGCTGTGCGAGGCGCTCGAGGCGCATCGCCGCTACCTCGACACCGGCGTGCTGGACCAAGCGCGTCGAGCGCGCACCCGAGTCGAACTCGATCAGGTCATCGCGTTGACGCTGCGTTCGCGAGTGGCGTCGCTCGCGCGCGGTGAACGTTACGAAGAGCAGATCGAAGCCTTGATGTCCGGGGCGACCGACCCGTATCGCGCGGCAGAAAGATTACTGTCAGAGTAATGATTGGCGCTTCGGTACCCTACGACCTCGTCTTGTTGATCCACGTCCTCGCCGCCGTGGCCACGATCGTGGTCTTCGCGACGATGCGCTACGCGGCCCTCGCCTTGACGCGCGCGGCACCGTCCGCCGTGCAGGCGAAGCGCTTCCCGCAGCGTCGCAACTGGGCCGCTCGGGCCATCCACCTCTTGCCATTGAGTGGTCTCTACATGTCGCTGACCGGCGACAGTGCCGTCTCGCTCGCCAAGCCCTGGATCGGCACCGGCATTCTCTGTTACCTGCTCGCCGCCGGTCACCTCGAAGCGCGCACGCTGCCCCAAGAGCGGATGATCGCCGAGATCATTCACAAAGACGGGTCCGCGAGCGTGGAGCGCGGGCGCCAGTTCATGACCTCGGTCAACGTGCTGCTCGCTCTGGTGGGCGTCGCGCTGATCGCGATGCTCGTGCAGTTCTAGAGGAACGACGCGCGCCCGACCATCCCGGCGGCCACCGTCGCGTGGGTCACGTCGTCGATCAGCACGAAGCTTCCCGTGACGCGGTTGTCCTGGTAGTCATCGACCACGAGCGCCTCAGCGGTGATGAGACGCGCCAGGCCGATTTCGTTGGTCAAAAGCGACGTGGGTTCCGAGACGTTGAGGGTCTCGATGTCGATGAGTCCGATCAAGGCCTCAACTCGTACGGGTGTCGATTTGGTGGTGTGCTTCAGACGAAGCCGTTGACCGCCGACCAGGGGCTGATCGCCGAACCAACACAACGTGGCCACGAAGTCGTTGGTGACGCGTGGCAGGGGAGCGGTCGCGATCAAGTCGCCGCGTCCGGCGTTGGTCTCGGCGGCCAGTTCGACGTCGGCCGCGAGCCCCACGGGTGCGTTGAGAATCTGCTCGCCACCGAAGTTGAGCGCCGTGATGGTGGTCTCGACGCCCTGGGGCAAGAGCGTGACGCGCTGGCCGACTTCGATGGCTTCGCCGTTGACCATGCCGGCGTAGGTGCGCCCGCCGCCGGGCTGGCGAAGTACCCACTGCACGGGCAGGCGCGCGCCGCTGGCGGCCGTCGTCCAGGTCTCGGCCTCGCTGGTCTCGAGCGCCTCGAGGACGCTCGGGCCCTCGTACCAGGCGGTGCGCGACGAGCGCTCGACCACGTTGTCGCCGAGCAGCGCTGAAACGGGGATCGCGAGCGCCGTGGCAAAACCGAGGTCGCCGGCGAGCGTGTCGATTTCGTCGACGACGCGGGTGAAGGCGAGTTCGGACCACGCCACGGTGTCCATTTTGTTGACCGCCACGATCACCGTCCGCACGCCGAGCAAGGCCGCGATGCACAGGTGGCGTCGAGTTTGTTCCTTCAGCCCCGTCGCCACGTCCAAGACCACGAGAGCCAGGTCCGCACTCGAGGCCCCGGTGGCCATGTTGCGCGTGTACTGCACGTGGCCGGGACAGTCCGCGATGATGAACTTTCGCGTGGGCGTCGTCGCGTAGCGGTACGCGACGTCAATGGTGATGCCCTGCTCGCGCTCGGCGCGAAGCCCGTCGGTGACGAAGCTGAGGTCGAGGTCCCCGACGCCACGCTTCTCCGAAGCGGCCATCACGGCGTCGAACTGGTCGTCGAAGAGTTG
>Ga0307372_10009940_pt1 | contig 12985 bp, 12 predicted proteins | sample OX1MG_FD_202533 | JGI IMG/M metagenome (GOLD analysis project Ga0307372, IMG submission 202533) | Soil microbial communities from Risofladan, Vaasa, Finland - OX-1 | ecosystem: Environmental > Terrestrial > Soil > Coastal area > Acid sulfate soil | place: Finland: Risofladan, Vaasa | collected...
ACGCCGGCGGCTTCTTTGGGTCAGCCCGCCTACGGCTCGCTGCGCAAACAGCCGCCGAACAGGGCACGCGGTGGGCCACTTTTCAACCGGCGCAGGTGGGGCACTTTTCGACCGGCCTTGACAACGCCAACGGACGACTCATGCAGTGCACGGGCAGATGCGTGCGGATGATGCGATGGCACCGATCGCGACGTGCTCGACCCTCCCTGCATGGCGCAGTCTCACAGCTGGCTCACAGTTTTACGCTTTGCTGATCAGATTGCCCTGTTTCGCTGATGACCCCCAATAAAGGTGTCCAGGACGGTTGTCATCCCATCCCCCAGCCCCCCCAATTCGGCTTATGAGCAGACGAGGATTCCCAAACAATGAATGACGGTGTACCCCTGCCAGGGCGCCTGGGGCGGACGGACGATGCGTCCCAAGAGCGGTGCGAGCGACCATCGTCTCGTCGCGGGCGGACCCAGCAATCTCTGCGCCGACGCTCCAATCTGGAACTAGGGCCACCACGACCGCGATCCTGGCGGTGCACGGAGGTCGTCGCGCTGACTGTGCTTGCGCCGTCAATCGCTGCCGCGAGTTCGTATCGACCCTCGAGGATGAAGGCCTGCGATGCATCGACCGGCGAGTGAGTTCACGCGCCTGACCGTCGCCCGCCTCGATGCGGCGATCGCACTCGGCGCGCAGGAAACCTGGGTGGATCGTGATGTCCTCGGTCTGCCCGAGCCATCGCCACTAGGGCGCTGGCTGTGCGTGCTCGAATTGCCGGGCTCTCTTGCTCAGGCCGCAGGATCTTCCGGGCGGCCCGATGATGCCGGCGCTGAGGGGGCGGCCTGCCACGCGTTGGCTCGCTTCGACAAGCTGATATCACTTGTTGAGCGCGTGACGCCGCACAGTCCGCGGCTCACAGATGCGCGTGCACCACGATCGTCCGAACCTCATGGGATAGGGGCATGACGCCCGGCGCACCGAGCATCGACCAGTTGCGCCGCCACGTTGCCGATCTCTGCGTCGAGTACGCGATCACACCCGTTCGCCCGACGCACGGCCATCCACGATCGCGGCTAGGCTGCCGCACCGTCGCCCTCCAGCAGATCTCGGGGCCACGCGGATACTGGTCATGCCCATATGACATCGGTTATGCGCTCGCGGACCCGTCGCTGGATCGACCCGATCGCGAGCAGGCGGCCCGGGCGTGGGCGGAGTCCATCGCCCTGGACGTCCCTGAATCCCTGTCACGTCCGGGGCGACGGAGTCGCGCGCGCGCGCAGTACTTCGTTCCTGGCCGATCGTGCCCGGCTCCCAGTTTGGTATCCACGGGCGGTCCCCACGCTCTCGAACCGCCCACCACCATCTCGGCCCACTCGCAGGAAAACCCCCATTTACGCGGGGGTTTTCTTTAACAGGGCCGGAGGGACTCGAACCCCCAACCCCCGGTTTTGGAGACCGGTGCTCTACCAGTTGAGCTACGACCCTTCGAGACGCCTCGCCGACGGCGCGACGAACTAGCGGGTCTCCCTGTGCGCAGTATGACGTCCGCACCAGCGACAGTACTTACTGAGCTCGATGCGATCGGGCGTGTTGCGACGGCTCTTGTTGGTCTGGTAGTTCCGACGCTTGCACTCTTGGCAAGCAAGAGTTATCGCGAGACGTTGTCCCGGTGGCACGTGCCAGCCTTTCGGTCGTGAAACGGAGAGGCAGGCTACCACATGCCCCGTGCACCGACAGACGCCGGTGGGTGGGCGTCGCCGCTAGGCCGAGTGCCGTGCGTGTCGCGTATATCGGGTCCGCGCCGCAGCTTGCTCGGCGAGGGCCGCGATCCGCAACAGCGCCGCCGAGGCGCGCTGCAGGTCCAGGTTGGTCGCCGTGGGCTGCGGTTCGACCCCAAGCCCTTCGCACAGGCGGCGGTAATGGGTCGCCAGCGCCGGGCGCGCGACCGCGTTTGGGGAGCCGGCCGAGCGGACGCGATGACAATGCTGCTGGACGTCCTCCACCGTGGGCACCCCTCGCGGGACGACGGTACGGCTCGGGGGGGTCATTTCTCCTCCAGGGTGGTCGAATCGAGGGGGATCAACAGCGCGTCCCGTCCCGACGCGGTGACGGACAGCAGGAACCGGCGTCCCGCCGCGCCGAACTCGAACTCCTCCTGGAGCTCGAATACCTCGCATGACCCGTCCGACAGATGACCCGACAGGCGCAGCGGCGCGTCGGTATGAGAATCGAGCGCGGTAAGTGCGCGGACAAGGCAGTCACGGGCGTGGTCAGGCAAGGGTTCGGCGAGTCGCAGTTCCGGCATCTGCATTCCCATCGGCGCCCCGCCCGGGCGCCTTGAATGTTCGGTCACCCCGTGCCGCGCCCGTGCCCGGGCATATCCTGTTCGTCATGGACGACGATTTGGATCTCGCGGAGGCCGCCGCCTACATCCTCGGAGAGCGCCCGGAGCTGGACGAGCGTCAGGTCTGGGCGGTCCTGAATGAGTTCGGCGACCCACCACCCGCCTCGAGCAACGCCCTGGCCCTCGAGCTGGTCAAGTCCGCGCTCCCGGACGTCTCCCCGCGGATCGCTCGCCGCATCCTGGGCGAATGGCGCGCCTATGCATCGCTGGTCGACGAGCCCGACTGGGACGACGGCTGACCACGCCGGGTGCGGCGGATCGGTCTAGCGGCCGCGCGTGCGGGAGCCCGTGCCGAGCAGGAGTTCGCGGGCGGTGTTCAGGGCCACCGTGAGTCCCTCGGCCTGACCGCGGATGTTGGGGTGCAGGTCGGCGACGCGGTCGGGATGACAGCGCACGATCTGCGCTCGAAACGCGCGCTCGATCTCCTCGGCGGGCGCATTCGGCGCCACCTCCAGCAGCGCCGCCGCGTCGACACGGGACGCCGGTAGTGGTGTTGCTCCGGCGACTCCTTGGGCCCGCATCGCGGCGACTTGGCGCACAATTGCGGCGACCTGCGACTTCTCGGTGCGCAGCTTGGCCCGGTCTTGGGCGAGTTGCGCCCGCTCCTCGCGCACTTCATCGGCCAGCTCCAACAGGCGCCGATCGCGTGCCCCGCGGTCCTCGTGCAGGCCATCGACAAACCGTGCGGCGTCGAATGGCGCGGGCGCGTCCGGCGGCACCGCACGCTCGGCTCCACGCTCGCCGCGGCGGATGCGCATGACGATCTCCTGAAGCGTGACGTGGGCACGATTGCCGCCCGCGGGGCCGTCCGAGGCTCCGAGGCGAATGAGCTCAACGGCATCCCAGGTCGGGACGACGATAAACACCGCAGACGAGCGGCCCACCAGCAGTGCCCGTCGCGGGGCATCGAGGGTCGCTCCGAGCAGGCCGAAGCGGCCGCGCCCGGTCCCCGACGCGATGTCCTCGAGCTCCTCGTGGAGGTCGTCGAGCCGGCGCGCCACCTCGCGGGCGTCCGGTCCGGTGCCGGCGTCGAGGCCATCGAGGACGTCGGTGACTGTCAGTGCCGGCTGCGACTGACCAGCCGCCAGCGCGAGCCACCAGCGCGCCCAGGGGTCACCGCCGGCCTCGCGTGCGACGTGCAGCGCGGCATCGGGATAGTCCAACGCGTGCAGGGCGGCAGCCAAGTCCGCGCGCACGCGCGCGTCGCCTCCGAGCGCAGCCGCGGTGCCGAGCAGCGCGACCTGGCGCCACCGGCCGGACTCCCCCGTCGCCGGTGCGCTGCCGGCCCGCGTCACGAGATCCTCACGCACGGGATCAGGGTAGCGCCAGCAGCCGGCCGGTATCCTTGCCACCATGAATCGACTCGCCGCCGAGCCCAGCCTGTACCTGCGCCAACACGCCAACAACCCGGTGGATTGGTACCCATGGGGTCCAGAGGCCCTTGCGCGCGCCGCCGCCGAGGACAAGCCGCTGCTGATCTCGATCGGGTACTCGTCCTGCCACTGGTGCCACGTGATGGCCCACGAGTCCTTCGAAGATCCCGCGATCGCCGCGATCATGAACGAGCACTTCGTGTGCATCAAGGTCGACCGCGAGGAACGCCCCGACGTCGATGCGCTCTACATGCAGGCGACGCTGCTGCTTGCCCGCCAGGGCGGTTGGCCCATGACCGTCTTTGCGACCCCTGACGCGCGACCATTTTTCGCCGGCACGTATTACCCGCCGGTCAACCGGGGCAGCATGCCCGGCTTCGCGGATCTCTGCGGGTGGATGGCCGCGGTGTACCGCGAGCGCGGTGACGACGTCGAGGCGCAGGCCACCGAGATCGTCGGACACCTTCAGCGGATCGCCGCCCGCCAGTCCGCGCAGAGCGGGATCACCGCAGCAACACTCGAGGCGGCGGTCGCCGAACTCGTTACGCAGTTCGACCACGCACAGGGCGGCTTCGGTGGCGCACCGAAGTTCCCGCCGTCGACCGTGCTCGAGTTCCTGCTCCAGGTGGACGGCGCCCTTGCGACGGTCGGTGCCGCGCGTGAGATGGCGACGGTAACGATGCGGCGGATGGCCGATGGCGGGATCCGCGATCAAATCGGCGGCGGCTTTCATCGCTACGCCGTCGACGACATCTGGCTGGTGCCGCACTTCGAGAAGATGCTGTATGACAACGCGCTGCTGGCCCGTGCCTACGTACTGGCCGCCCGCGATGCACATGACACGCGTTGGCGGGAGGTCGCCGAGCAGACCCTCGACTACCTGGTGGGCGAGCTGCAGCTGCCAGACGGCGGCTTCGCGGCTGCCTGCGATGCCGATTCAGCGGGAGGCGAGGGCGCCTTCTTCGTCTGGACGCCGGCGGAGATCGCCGCCTTGCTGCCGGCAGACCAGGCCACCGCAGTCCTACGGCGCTTCGGGGTGACCGAGGCCGGCAACTTCGAGGGCCGCACGATCCTGCATGCAGCTCTGCCGCTGCCGCTGCTTGCGGAGGAGCTCGGCACCGATCCGGCACCGTTGCTCGCCCAAGCGACGGCGACCCTGTACGCGGCTCGCGCCGCGCGGCCGGCGCCGGCACGCGACGAAAAGCTGATCGCCGCGTGGAACGGGTTGACCATCGCGGCGTTTGCCGACGCCGGCGTCACGTTCGGCCGTCCGGACTACCTCGAGGTGGCCGCGCGCGCGGGCGCGCGGGTGCTCGAGCAGCTGGTCGTCGATGGGCGCCTGCATCGCACCTACCAGGACGGTGCCGCGCGACATCTCGGCCAGCTGGAGGACTATGCCGATGCCATCCACGGCCTGCTGCAGTTGTACGCTGCGACGTTCGTGCCGCGCTGGCTCGCCGCCGCCCGGACACTTGCCGACGCGATGATCACGCTCTTTGCGGATCCGCAGGGGCACGGATTCTTCGCAACCGGCAGTGACGCCCCGCGGCTCTTGGTTCGCGGCCGGGACCTCGAAGACCAGCCGACCCCGAGCGGTAACTCGCAGGCGGCGTCGGTGCTCGTGCGCTTGGCTGGACTGACCGGCAGCACCGACTACCTGGAGCGCGCCGAGCAGACCATCGCCGTCATCGGCGATGAGGTCGCGCGCCTGCCGCTGGCATTCGGCACGGCGCTGGGCGTCGTCGATCGGCTGACCCGGGTGCGTCGCGAGATCGCCATCGTCGGGGCGCCTGACGACCCGGCGACCGCCGCGCTCGTCCAAGTCGCGCGCGACCACGCCGGTCCGGGCGACGTGATCGCCTGCGGAACGCCGGGCGACACCGCGGCGGAACAGGCCGTCCCGCTGCTGTCTGGCCGACCGCTGGTCGACGGGGCCCCGGCGGCGTACGTGTGCGAGCACTTTTCATGCCAGGCACCGGTGACCTCGCCGATGGCGCTGCGCGCGGCACTTGTCAAGTGACCCCGGGGCGTGTCGCATGATGCTGTCGCTATCCTTCCCACTACCATGGCTGACCTGACCGAACTCACCACCATGATCGAGACCGCACTGCCCGGCGCCGAGGTACAGATCGTCGACCAGGGTGGCGGCGACCACCTGTTTGCGTCGGTCGTGGCATCGCAGTTCGCCGAGAAGTCGCTGATTCAGCAACACCGTATGGTCTACGCCGCTGTCCAGTCACGCCTAGACGACGGCACCATTCATGCCCTAGCCCTCAAGACTCGTGCACCGGAGGCGTCATGAGCGACACGCTCACCATGACCGAACAGGAAATCCTCGACCAAATACAGCGCGAGGTCGCAGACAATCATGTGTTTGTCTTCATGAAGGGGACGCCCGAGATGCCGCGCTGTGGCTTCTCCAACCAGGTTGTCCAGATCCTCAACCACCTCAACGTTGACTACGGGGCACGTGATGTGCTGACCGACCCGCGCATCCGCGAGGTGCTCAGCGGATGGTCACAGTGGCCGACCATTCCCCAGGTGTTCGTCGACGGCGAGCTGATCGGCGGATGCGACATCACCACCGAGCTCTTCCAGAACGGCGAACTGCACAAGATCGTCGGCTCCGAGGCCGCGGCCTAATCCAGACCACCGACCGGTCGGTCCACGGGGCACAACCGGACGGCGCAGATCGCCAGCTGCTACCGCTCGGTCAGACGGCGACCGGCGGCACGGCGACGCGTTCGAGGGCCACGACGACGACGTCATCGCGCAACGACCCGGCGTCGTGGCGGCGCGCAGCCTCGATCAGCCGCTCCAGGCGGGCCTCGACCGCCGTGGTCCGCTCTCGACGCAAGACCTCGCGTACCCGGTCGATCCCGAACTGATCGTCGCTCGCGCCCGCCTCGAGCAGCCCGTCGGTAAAGAGCAGCAGCGTCTCCCCGCGCCCGAGCGAGAACGTCGTCGTCGGCCACTCGGCATCGTCCATCCCCCCGAGCAATGGCCCCGAGCCCACCGGCTCGAGCTCGGTGCAGTCGTCCTCGCCGAGCACGAGCGGGGCAGGATGGCCGGCCGACGCGAAGACCCCGTTTCCATCGGGGTCGACCAGCGCGTAGATGACGGTGGCAAACAGCCCCCCCTTGCGGACCTCGGGGCGCGACATCTGGGTGTTGAGCGCGGTCAGCACCCGCTTCGGGTCCGGGTCGACCGCGGTCATCGTGCGCCACCCGAACCGCAGACCGGCGGCTTGGGCGGCCGCACCGGCCCCGTGACCCGCCATGTCGCCGACGATCATCGCCAGGCGTCCGTCAGCCAGCACCTCGGCGTCGTAGAAGTCTCCGCCGATCAGGAGCGCCCGTTCGGCCGGCCGGTAGCGCGCGACGAGTCGATAGCCCAGGTAGCCCGGCAGGCCCGCCGGCAACAGGCCCTGTTGGACGGTTTCCCAGAGACGGCGCTCGGTGCGCTGACCGGCTTCGCGGCGTGCGGCGGCCGCCACGGCATCGCGCTGCTGGAACACCTGACGCTGCATGGTGTTGAACCCGTCGACGAGCTCGCCAAGCTCGCGCACGGCGCTGTCGCTCGCCGGCACGGGATCGAGGAACCGCCCCCGCGCCACACGTCCGACGCCGAGCGCCAGGAGGTCGATCGGGATGCCCACGCGACGCCAGAGGCGGCGTGCGGTCAGGGCGACGACCGCGAACGCGAGCAGCGCCGCCGCGATGATGCCCACGAGGGTGATGTTGCGCCGCGTCTTGGCGGCGTCAAATGACTGCTGTTTGGAGATCTGCACGTCGGCTGCGAGCTGGGTCGATGCGGCGCGGAACGCATTCAGCCATTGCTGTGCAAGGCCCTGATTGACCAGTGCGATCGCGGCGGTAACGTGGCGCTCGCGCCGGATCTGCACGAGATGGATGATGTCCGCGAACCAGAGCTGGGCGTTGTTGTTGGCCCGTTCCACGTCGGCCGCGAGCTTCGGATCGTCGCGAACCAGATACCGCAATCGGTCGAGGTCCTCGGGATAACGATCGACGGCGGTCGTGTACGGCTCGAGGTAGTCACCGCGCCCGGTCAGCACGTAGCCGCGGCTGCCGGTGTCGGCATTGAGCATGTCGATCAGCAGCTGATTCGATGCCCCGAGTCGCGCGAGCGCCTGCTCGCCGGCGTCTGAGTAGGCCTTTGCCGTGACGATGGTGCCGACGGCGGCGACGCCGATGAGCAGCAGCAACACGACCGCGAGCGCCGCGACTAGGCGCACTAGCAGGCCGCGGAGCGACCGTCGCTCGGGGCGGGGCTCACCGCGTGCCATCAGGCGCCCCCGCCCGGACGACGTCGCCACGACCGCGCACCGCACCGTCGCGCGCACGGCCACGCCATCCCGTCCAAGATCACGATCGCTTGCACCTCGACCTAGGCCCCGCTGCCGATGAGTTCCGTGACATCGCGTACGCCTTCGGCATCCATACGTGCGACCAGGCCGCGGTTGATGCAGGCCACCACGGCGGGACCGCCGTAGATCAGCGCGGTCCAGACCTGGACGAGCGACGCCCCGGCGGCCAATCGTTCCCAGGCGTCGTCGGCGGTCGCGATGCCGCCAACGTTGATGATCGGCAGCTCCGGCGCCCGAGCCACCGCGCGACGCAGCATCGCCAGACTCCGCTCTGCCAGCGGGGCACCCGACAGTCCACCGGCCGCGCCCGTAAGACGCTCAGGCGAACGCAAGCCCGCACGGGAGAGCGTCGTGTTGCACACGATCACCCCATGCACGCCGACGGCTTGGACCTGGTCGATCGCTGCGTCCAACTGCTCGTCGGTCAGGTCAGGGGCGACCTTTACGAGAATCGGGCGGCGACGCGATCCAGTGAGCGATGCCTTGACGCGATTGAGGTCGACGAGTTCCTCGAGGATGCCGCCGAGTGCAACCGATTCCTGGAGTTCGCGCAGACCCGGCGTGTTCGGCGAGGAAACGTTTACGACGATGTAGTCGGCGTATGGCCACAGGCGGTCGAGGCTCGCGACGTAGTCGCGCTTTGCGTCCTCAAGCGGCGTGACTTTCGACTTGCCGATGTTGACCCCGATCGGAATCCGGTGCAGTACGCCGCGCCGATCCCATTGGGCCAGCCGCTGCGCTGTCGCCGCAGCACCGTCGTTGTTGAACCCCATCCGATTGATGATCGCGTGGTCGGCCGGCAGTCGAACGAGGCGCGGCGTCGGGTTTCCGTTCTGGGCGAGGGCGGTAATGGTGCCGATCTCGGCAAACCCGAAGCCGAGTCCTTGCCATGCGGTGATCCCACGCCCCCACTTGTCGTAGCCCGCGCCGAGGCCCACCGGGTTCGGGAATCGCAGACCCCAGACACGCTGGGCGAGCCGTGGGTCACGGACCCGCCAGCGCATGACTCCCATGAACGGCGATGTCCGCTCCGCAGCGGTCAGCGCCCGGAGATGGGACTTCTCGGGGTCCATGCGGAACACAAGCGGCCGTACCGCGCGATACACGGGCCCGACCTTCTCGTTGCCCACCGGGCTCAGCCGAGGCCCTCGATCGTGGCCGCCATCGCGAGATCCGCGTCGGTCACGCCACCTTGACTGTGGGTCACCAACGTGACCGTGACTTTGTTCCAGCTGATCGCGAGATCGGGGTGATGGTTTGCCGCTTGCGCGGCGCCAGTGATTCGGTTGACGAACATCACCGACCCGAGGAAGTCGTCGAACACGAACTGCTTGCAAACTGCGCCATTCTCGAGCGCCCAGCCTGACAGTCCAGCGAGTCCCGCCAGGATCTCGTCATCACCAAGTACCGGCATCGCTGCCTCCTTCGTGGCGTGCCTTGTCCCAGCCTACCCGCAGGAAGCGTGTCCGGCGGGCCACTCGTCGCGGTCACCCATAGAGCCGGAGGCGGACGGTCTCTAAGCTCTGATGAACGCGGGCCGTTAGCTCAGTTGGTAGAGCAGGGGACTTTTAATCCCATGGTCGTAGGTTCGAGTCCTACACGGCCCATCGACGAAAGCCCTGGTCCGTCGGGGCTTTCGTGCTTCTCGCGAGCGGGGCCCTGACGTTCGCCGAGTCGGTCTGAGACGGTCTGAGACGGTGCGGCAGCCGTCCCATACGGTGCGGGACACGGTGCGGGAACGTCAGGAGTCGGCGTTGCCCGACGCGATGGTTGCATCGAATGCGATGACGGCGTTTTCGGCGTTTGTCGCGGCGGCGAGTGCCTGCTCGATCGCGTCACGGAGCGCGTCTGCTAGCGGAGATTCGCGGACCTCTATGCCCGGGTATAGGGCCGCGTGCAGCGCATCCCGGGCAATCGAAACGCGGGCACCCGCATGCTGCAGTAGAAGGCGCTGGCGGTCTGGGGTAAGGGTCGCCCATCCGGTGTCGCTCATTTCTGTCTCCGGGTCGCGGGGCTCGCCGGCCCCAGCATCTGCGAATGGCCGGACGGTGGGGTACGGAACTGCACTAGCTGCGCCGTCGACGCGATGGTCCGGACACGGCGTCGGGGCCAAGAGCGAGTCGCGGCGAACGACGTCGTAACAGAGCGATCTGGAGCGTATCGAGGGACGTCACCGCCCCGGTGATGGGTCCACGACAGCATCGCTTCGCTGGCAAACAACCTAACGCGCCTTCTCGGAGGGCGATACTCGCCGGTCGGGGAGTCTTGGGGAGCTGCTGTAGGCCCCGCTGCGCCGGGCGACGCCCCTCCGGCGTTGGTCCCGCGATGACGCACCGAAGGGACGTCGACCGTAGACGGGGAGACGTCATGTCAACCGTCTACGTGTCCCAGGGCGCTCGTCTCGCGGTCGACGCGCGAATTATTTGGCCGCAAGTATGTAGAGAATTCGGAGATCCGTCGATAATTGTGTGGGGCTAGACAGGCGGGTCGGTTGGGGGACCTCCCCGCCTGTCGCATCTTCGACGCTCGACGCCCACTCTGAAGCGTCCTTGGGCGTCACGGTCGCGGCCCACGATGCGGTCTTGGGGTACACCCCCAACCCCGGTAATAGCCCGCGTGCTGTGCCCCTGTGACCGGAGGAAGGCGACAATCTCGCGCCGCTGCTCCGGGGAGACCGAGCGGCGGTCGGAGCGCTATAACGAACAAGCGTCACCCTCCGAGGCTCGGAACAGTTATGCGCGCGACGGTCGTGTATTTCGACGGGTGCCCTCACTGGATCCTCGCCCACGAGCGGCTCGAGCATGCCATCGGCTACGCGGGAGTCGGTCACGTAGAGGTCGACCTCGTGTCCGTCGCGTCACGCGAGGAGGCGCTCGATCGCGGGATGCGTGGTTCGCCAACGATCCTCATTGACGGGGCCGATCCGTTTCCGGAGGCCGGCGTGCCACTTGGGATGAGCTGCAGGATCTACACGACCGAGCACGGTATGAATGGAGCACCGAGCGTCGTGCAGATCATCGAGGCTCTCCGTGATGCCCACGATCGCGGATTCGATGCGCGCGATGCGACCATCGACGCGTCGTTTCCTGCATCGGATCCACCGGGGGCCGGCGCGCCGGGGTTGTAGAGGGCTGGGGAGCGCTCGACTCCGACCTAGGCTCGGCGGTTCGCGGCCGCAGGCTGTAGATGCTGCGAGGATCACCGCATCAACGGCCACCCGAAAAGCCCGCACAAAGCGCCGTAAGGCGCCCGCCACGGCAGAAGTCGCGCTGTCCGCTCACGGGCGGGGGGTTACGTTCGGTGTATCCGACGTACCAAGTTGGGCGCCCCGCTCGGGCCGGGCCGCCGAGACCGAGCACCAGGTTCAGCTCGCTCACGGACCGGGTCCTGCCTAGACCATGCGCCGGGTAGCATCGGCGCGACTCCCGCCCCGGAGAAAGGTCGATCAATGAGGCATCCGCACAAGCTCGCTGCGGCCGCGATACGACCCATCGCGTCCCGCAAAGCGCTCGGGCTGGCAGTCGCACTTGGGCTTGCAGGACTGCCTGCGGTCGCGTTTGCGCCGGTGGCGGCAGCATCACCGAAACCGCCCCAGTGCAAGGTCATCGACACCCACACCAAGGCGAGCTACACCACGCTGCAGGTCGCCGTCACCGCTGTGACGGCAGGCGACACGCTGCAGGTGCACGGCACCTGCGTGGGCGACACGATGATCAATAAGAACCTGACGATCAATGGCGATGGCTCCGCCACGCTCAACGGCAACAACTCCATCTCGAACTCCGGCAGCGTCGTCACGGTCCACGCCAACGTCACCGCCAAGATCAGCGGTCTCACCATCACCGGCGGCTACTTCCTCAACGACGGCATGCGTGCACTCGCCACCGGCGGCGGCGGCATCGACAACGGCGGCACGCTCACGCTCACCAATTCGACGGTCACCGGCAACACCGCCAACACTGCCGCCACGGGCAGCACCGCTACCGGCGGCGGCGGCATCCTCAATCTCGGCAGCGTCGTGCTGACCGACTCGACCGTCAAGGGCAACACCGCCAGCAACGGTGGCGGCGGCATCGACAACTACTTCGGCGGCCCGGTCACACTGACCAACTCGACCGTCAACGGCAACACCGCCAGCATCGCCGGTGGCGGCATCCTCAATCTCAGCGCCCTGCTCACGCTGACCAATTCAAGCGTTGCCCACAACACCGCCGAGGACGGCGGCGGCATCTACAACGATTTCGGCCTGCTTACGATCACCGACTCGACCGTCAACGGCAACACCGGCATCGACGGCGGCGGCGGCATCTTCAATCTCGACTCGCTCAAGCTCACACTGACCAACTCGACCGTCAACGGCAACACCGGCTTCGGCGGCGGCGGCATCCTCAACGCCGACGGTCCGCTCACGCTGACCAATTCGACCGTCAACGGCAACACCGCAAGCGGCTTCGGCGGCGGGGGCGGGGGTATCTACAACGGCAGCGGCACGCTCACGCTCACCAACTCTGACCTCACGAGGAACACCGCAAGCGGCAACGGCGGCGGCATCTACAACGACGGCAACTTCGGGACCGCCACCGTCACGTTCACCGACCCGAGCGCCAAGACCGGCACGAGCGTCAACAAGAACACCGCCGTCTCAGGTGGCGGCATCTACAACAACCCTGATGGCGGGGCCGCCACGGTCGCGCTGGACCCCACGTCCCGTGTCACCTACAACACGGCCACCGGAGGCCTTGGCTTTGGCGGCGGGATCTTCAATAGCGGCGGTACGCTCATCGGAGCCGTTGCGCCCCCGACATCCGGAGCCAACGTGAAGAACAACACTCC
>Ga0307372_10009941_pt1 | contig 12982 bp, 10 predicted proteins | sample OX1MG_FD_202533 | JGI IMG/M metagenome (GOLD analysis project Ga0307372, IMG submission 202533) | Soil microbial communities from Risofladan, Vaasa, Finland - OX-1 | ecosystem: Environmental > Terrestrial > Soil > Coastal area > Acid sulfate soil | place: Finland: Risofladan, Vaasa | collected...
GGTCAAGTGGGCCAAAAGATGGGAGTCCATGGCCGTCGCCTAATGGCGCGCGCTCTTAATGCCCAAACTTCGCACGGCCGCATCGACGTCTCTCTGGAGCTGCCCGGCATCGATGAGCTCGAAGTAAACGTCGGGCTGGGAACCGAGGACCTCGGCACAGATGCGTACGAAGTCCTCCGGAGCCCTGGGTTGCCAATCGGGACACGGTGCCCACCAGGGGCACGTCGGCGTGCAGTTGCAGCTCCATGCGCAGATTGAATTGATGGGGTCGGCGGGCAGGGTATGCCACGCCTGAACTCCTGGCTGGTAGCGGCCGGTGTACCGTGACCTGCTGGGAAACCATGGAAATACGCCGGTACTTCGAACTTGTCCGCCAGCGGAGAGCGCTGGTCGTCGTGGCCCTCATCGTCGGCATGGTGGTGGGCTACTTCACCACGTCCCGGACCGTGGTCTATACGGCGACGGCCCAGATTTACGTGGGGAGTCTGAATATCAATGCCAACCAGGCGCAGCTCCAGCTTCAGGCCGGGCTGAACGAGGTGGTCGCCACCTTCGCACAGATGATCCCGAGCTCAGTAATCGCGCAGAAGGCAATCTCAAAGACGCACACCAACCGCTATGCCGGAGAGGTCGCCGCATCGACGTCGACCTTCGTCATCCCGGGCACCAATCTGATCGACGTCTCGGTGAGCGACCCCAACGAGCGCGTTGCCGTGCGTCTGGCCAACGGCGTGAGCAACGCCTTCGTCTCGCAGATCGCCAACTATCAGGGAACCGGGACCGCTGCCGGCACCGGTTCCCAGGGATTGGTGCCCAATGAGCCGGCCTACGTCTTCCAGGATGCCACGTCGGCCGCGCGCAACTCCACCGGGGTGGCCAAGAAGGTCGAATTGGGCGGCCTGTTCGGGCTCGTGATCGCGGTGCTTCTCGTGCTGGCCCTGGACTACCTCGACATCACCATTAAGAGCCCGGAGGAGCTGGAGAACAGGGTCGGACTGGTCGTGCTCGGCATCGTCCCGCGCTTCGACACGCTGCAACTCGACACGAGGCGGATCGGCTCGGTGGCGCGATCCCAGACGGTGGACGACTGATGGCCAGTCGCTGGTGGCAGAAGGGTTCCGACACCTCGGCGACCTACCGTGACGAGCGTACGTCCTTTGAGGAGGCGCTACGGATCCTGAGATCGAACCTCGGTGTGGCCCTCGTGGACCTCGAACGCCCCACCGTCATCTTCACCAGCCCGAGCCCCAACGAGGGAAAGACGGCGATGTGCAGCAACCTGGCCCTGTCATTCGCCTCGGCCGGAACGCGTGTGGTGCTGGTGGACCTGGACCTCCGCCATCCCGATGCGCACAGGCTGGTGGGGGCGCACAACGAGTTCGGCGTCTCCGATGTGCTCCTGAACCGGCGGAGCCTGGAGGAGTCCATTCAGTACATCCGCCTTCCCGTCACCCCCGGGCAGGCGACGCGGGGCCTCTACTTCCTCTCCACCGGGCCACCGGTGGCCAATCCAACCGAGCTCCTGAGCAGCGGGCGCACCCAGCGCCTCCTGGAGGGTCTGGCCAAGCAGGCGGATCTGGTGCTCCTCGACACCCCTCCGGTCCTCCCGGTGGCCGACACGCTGGTCATCGGGCGCATGGCCGCCGGTGCCGTCCTGGTGACCGAGTCGCGCCGGACTTCAATTGAGGCTGTGATCAAGGCCAAGGACCTGCTGACCCGCAACCAGACCCGCCTGCTGGGCGTCGTCCTGAACAAGTTCGAACTGCGGGATGCCCCCGCCACCTTCAGCTATGGCTACGGCTACGGCAACCTGCAGGTAGAAGCCATGGACGAGCCCATGGCGGCGGTTCCGCCACCGCTCCCGGAGAGGCCGCCGGTCACCGGGGTGGCACCGCCGGCCGGACGGTCGCGGCGTCCGCTCTGAACCTGGTCGGAGGCCGGCCTGATGCCGGCAATCCACCTATGCGACGGCGCACCGTATGGTGAGGCTGCCACGCCCGTTCCCTAGCCATGGAGCCGGACTGACCGACCATGGGTGAGGGTGGATCCTCAATCCCTTCCCCAGTCTCCGTGTACAGTCATGGGGGCTAAAACCGCCTGAGGAGGCGACACACTTGGTTGGCGGTCACAAGCTCTGGGTCCTGGAGTTGGTACACAAACTTGACTATTGACAGCGCACCTCTCAGACAGGACACCGGATACGTAGCCAAGGCCACTGGTGGGCCGGCGCACGAGGTTGCCATCGTCCATGACTACCTGGCCCAGACGGGCGGAGCCGAGCGGGTGGTGCTCTCGCTGCACCATGCCTTTCCCGACGCCCCCATCTACACGTCGGTGTACGAGCCTGATTCCACTTTCAGCGAGTTCCAGGATCTGGACATCCGCACCTCGCCCATCAACCGCTCTCACTTCCTGCGCCACCATTACCGGCTGACGTTCCCCTTCCTGCCCCATACCTTCTCAAGCATGCATGTGCCCGCCAAGGTGGTCATCTGTAGCTCGAGCGGATGGGCCCACGGCGTGAAGACGGATGGGACGAAACTGGTCTACTGCCACAGCACCGCCCGCTGGCTCTACAAGCCCAACGACTACTTCAAGATGAGCTCTTCGTCGCGCCTGCTCCAGCGGGGCATCCCCTCCTACGAGCGCCTGCACTCCTCGCGTCTTTCGCATCGGATGGTCAAGATGCTCGGCTCCACGTTGCGTAATTGGGATGTCGCGGCCGCATCGACGGCTGAGCGCTACTTCGTCAATTCGACCGTCACGGCCACCGAGGTGGAGGAGCGCTACAAGCGCACGTCAACGCTCCTGTCCCCCCCGCCCGCCTGCACCGTCGACGGCCGGTCAGAACCACCGCTGGGAACCAGGCCGAGTGATTTCTTCCTCATCGTCTCACGCCTCATGCCCTACAAGAACGTCGGGAGCGTCACCGAGGCGTTCGAGCACATGCCGGACAAGAAGCTCGTGGTGGTGGGCGGAGGACCGCAACTTGAGCAACTCCGCCACAACGCGCCGGCAAATGTGCAGTTCACCGGCCGGATCTCAGACGCCCATTTGCGTTGGTACTACCAGCACTGCGCGGCCCTCATCGCACCGGCGCACGAGGACTATGGGTTGACGCCCCTGGAGGCCGCCACATTCGGCAAGCCGACGCTTGCCCTGCGCTACGGCGGCTACCTGGACACCGTCTGCGACGGCCGCACCGGCTACCACTTCCCCGACCTGAAGGCGGAATCCATCTGCGATGCCATCGCCCTGCTGAACGAGGGGACGTTGGACCGCAAGGTCATCTCCCGTCATGCGGCGACATTCTCCGAGGCACGCTTCATAAAGTCCATCCGCAACGAGGTGTACAAGTACCTCTGACTTTCCACCCGGGGTGAACTGTGCGGGTCAAAGGAGGAGGGTCCGGTGACGAGCGGAGCTTCGGATCATGATCATGACGGCCCAGCTGTCGGCGACGAAGCCCAGAGGGACCGCGGTGGCCCACTCCCCCCTCGACCTCGCCCGGTAGTGCGCACGATCGAACTGCCAGACGTAGAGCACTCCCGCGACTACGGCGCAGGCCCTGGTGGCGCGCCGGGGCCGTAGCAGCAATCCGAGCGCCGCCGCCCAGGCCAGCAGGACCGCCTTGTCCACCGAACGCAGGAACACTCCGCCGCCCAGGTTGCCGCGCGCCTCAGGATGGCGCGACACGAGGGCGACGATGCCCTCCAGACGCCGCATCCGGCGAAGGTGTGGCCGGAAATCGGAAGGGACGACGTCATGCCAGACGAGGGCCTCGGGAACGTAGCGGTCCCGGAAGCCCGCCTTGACGGAGCGCAGCCCCAGGTCGGTGTCCTCACCGTTGGGCCAGACAAAGGTGGCGGCGTCGAACCCTCCCAGCTCTTGGAGGACAGGTCGCCGGTAGGCGATGTTGCAGGTGGAGAAGGTCCGGTTGTGGCCGATGTCGAGGTAGCTGCTGAACGGGCCGATCAGGTGCAGCTGGTCGTCGGGGGGTCTGGTCCGGCCGACCGCGATGTCGGCCGCATCCAGCCCCGCCACGAGATTGGCCAGCCACCCCGGGTCGGGCACGCAATCGTCGTCGACGAAGGCGATCAGCTCGCCCCGAGCCGAACGCCAGCCCCGGTTGCGCGCCCCGGCCGGTCCGGTGTTGACCTCAGACGGGAGGATCACGAGCCGGAAGGCGGGTGCCGGCGGCCGTGCCCGCAACCGGTCCACGGTGTCATCGCCCGACCGGTCATCGGCGACGACCACCTCAAAGAGCTCCCCGATGTCCTGGACGGCCAGCGCATTGAGGAGACGGACCATCCGTTCGACCCGATCGTGCGTCGGAACGACCACCGAAACGCGGACCACCGGGTCGCTCACCGCCCAGACGTTAGCCTCGCTCCACCGAAGATCGACCTGCCGAACTGACCGCGCCTTGAGCACACTCACGTGCTGCAGTCGGGTCATAGTCGGACACACCCTGGGTACGCCCGAGTGCGCGCCCTTCAATCGCGTCGCCCGATGGCGCCTTGTTGCTCTCGCGTCGTTCCGGTACCTTCGCATGGATGTGGAGAGGTCCGGAGGTGACCCAGAGCGCCGGCATTCCGCCCGCAGCCCCCCACTCCCCCCTGAGCACACCCCGGACCTGTTGGAGGGCGCCAGGCGGCCCCCTAAATCCGCGGTGAGGATCGCCTACATCGGTTCTGCTCCTGAGCCCGGCAGCGGTGGGGTGCCCGGGGCGGCGTGGTTGATTGTGGAAGGCCTCGCCAAAATGGGTCACGAAATCGATCTCTATCTGGATTTCGAGCCACAGCACATAGCAATCGAGCTGCAGCGACTCCCGGGTGGACGGGTGGTGGCTCAGAGCCCGTCCTGGCAGCGGGACCGCTGGTACAGCCGGAACCAACTGAGTTCCTTCGCCACGCTTCTGGCGGCCCGTGCCCGGGCCCGCCGAAGGCTCGGATCCGCAATGATGGAGGCGAACCGCCGGCAGGCGTACGACGTCGTGTACCAGTTCTCGACGATTGAAGTCTTCGGCTACCGATCGGCGCTGCAAGAACTGCCTCCCCTGGTGGTGCACCCTCAGGTCCACATAGCGGGAGAGCTCCGGGCGTGGCGCGAGGAGCGGCCCCTGGTCGCCACCTGCGAGCCGGTCCACCGGCGAATACTGGTTCCTGCCCTGCTCGGCGCGCGGGCCCGGCGGCAATCCCGTGACATACGGCTGGCCAACCGGGTCATCGGGATCAGCACCACGTTCGCCGAGCTGATGTCGTCGGACTACGGAGTTGACCCAGCCCGGATCCGGGTGGTGCCCAACCCTGTCGCGCTCCAGACGTTCCGACCACGGCCTCGACACCCGCAGCCGGGTGAACCGCTGCGAATTCTGTTCATCGGACGCATTTCGACACGCAAGGGCATTGAGAAGCTGGTGCGCCTGTCGCATGACCTCGACGATCAGCGAACCAAGGTCGAGCTGCGTCTGGCCGGCGGCCCGACTCTGTGGTCCGATTACCGTCCGCTCCTGTCGGCCCTCAACCCTCGCATCGCCACCTACATCGGACCACTGAATCCCGACGAGGTGCGGGCCGAGATGGATTCGGCCGACCTGTTCATCCAACCCAGCACCTACGAACCGTTCGGGCTGGTCGCGGCCGAGGCGATGGCTTCGGGTGTGCCGGTCGTCTCCAGTGACCAGGTGGGCGCGACCGAACAGGTGTCGGCGGATTGCTGCTGGCGGTACTGCTGCGCCGAGCCGTTGGCCCTCCAAGCCGCGGTGCGCAGTGCGATGGCGGCCCTGCGCGGGCCGCGAGCCGCTGGGCTCGGAGCGAGCGCACGCGCCGAGGCGGAACGGCTGTTCGCGCCCGACACCGTCGCGGCTGGGGTGGCCGAGGTGCTCGCCGAAGCGGCCGGGGTCGGCGGCAACAGGCAGGCACGCTCCTGAGCCTCGCGGCGTACGGTGCGACTCCGCGTGATGCTGCGGACCCGTTCGACTTCCTAAAACGCGCCGTAGAGCTTCGGGATCTCGCCTGGGGCGATCCGGAAATTGAATCTGTAAACGGCTACACCATTGACGACCTGGCGAGTTCCGACGTGGTGACTGCGAACGTACGAGCGGAGGGTCGAGTCCAGACCGAAGTTGGCAAATACGACATACGTCGAGCCAGGAGTAGCCATCGCCAGCTCCTGGAATGCGAGGTCACGGACCAGGGGATCCCCGGGTGCCACCGGCACCGCCGAAGCGGTGATCGTCTCGCCCGAGAAGAAGCTGAGGGTGTAGGCGATCCAGTAGCTGGCAAATACATGGGTGCGATGTTCCCGAATCAGGACCTTCTCAATCGGCTTGTAGGAGACGCTCTGGTGATATGCGGTGAAACCACCCGTCCAGCTGGAAGCGACGACCGCCGTGACTGCGACAGCCGCACCCACTCCGATCAGGCTCAACCTGAATCGGTTGAGGAGGTGCGCCGCGATGAGACACAGCGGTGGAATGACGATGAAGCCATACCGATAGTCACCCACACCACCCTGGACACGGCTCGCCACGAGGATGATCGGCCAGAGCAAAATGGTGCAACCAACCAGGGCAAAGAACAGGTCGACGGGGACGACCGCCGGCTGCGACCTGTGATTCCCAACCGGCGCCGTGGTGCTACCGCACGTCGCTGTTGTCCGCTGACGGCGGAAGGCCAGAAAACGTCGCAGAGTGAAGCAGGCCACACCGATGAGCAGGCCGAGCCCGACAAGGTCGAGCGCAGCACCGTTGTTCGCCAGGGGCGTGTGGGTCAAGAACACCGCTGGCAGAACCCGGACGATGGTCGATCCGAAGCGATGGACAATGGTCTTGTGAGATGCCAGGGGCAATCCGAGCACGAACACACCTCGAGCAAGAGTGGAATAGATCACCGGAAGCAACCCGGCGGCCATGGCCAGCAACAGACCCACGACTGCCCCAGGACGGCGCCTCAGACGCCACACCACCGCGACCAGCACCGGGAGGAGCAACGACATCAAGATCGGGTAGCTCCACAGGGCCAGTCCCCCACTCACACCGACGCCGGCTAGCCACAGAGCTTCGTCGGTTTCCGCCCACCGGAGGGTGCACCACACCGAGGCGAGGACGAAGCCGATGCCTGTCGTCCAGAAGACATACTCCATTCCGGACCACTGGACCCATGAGGGTGGCAACAACCACAGGAAGAGTGCAGCCATGTCGGCTTCACGAGAACTCACAAAGCGAAGTGCAATCGATCGGAGGAGCAACGAGGCGATCAAGAGAAGCACAAGGTCAGTGGCACGGAAGACAACCAGATGAAGACCGAACAACGCGACAAGAGGAGCTTCGAGGATGAGGATGAATGTTCCGCCGTAGTTCTGGCCCCAAAAGAAGGTGTAGAAGTGTCCGTGGCTTGCCGACTGCGCCATGAGCAGCCCGACTGCCTCGTCGGAGTTGACCGCACCCCAGCCGGAACGCATGGCGGCGATACGTATAATGAGTCCCGCCGCCACTCCGATGATCAGCAGAAGATGGCGGAGACCGAACTCAATCAGGCGTGTCGCCAAGAAGGAGGAACCTCCGGTCCCCCGTGCGTGTTTCATTCAGGCATCCGATTCGGCCCACGAAATCAGCACTCTCGCACTGTAGTGAGCGCCCGTTCGTCTCCGTGGGTTCCCAGATCACGTGGCTCATGATGCGTGGCCGTCAACCCATTTCGGTCAAGATGAGGGGCCGGGCACGTTCCGGAATCTGAATCCGGGCACCCACCGCCACCTACAGGTAGGGCGCAATTGGTGCAAAGATGCCACCCACCAACGTGATGCGCCGTCGAGTTCCCGTCAAATCTACGGTTCCGTCCCCCGCCGACCCTCGGTGGGATGGTGGCGGAGCGATGGTCGGTGGAGGTCCACTGGCGACCGTGGCGCGATTGCGGGCGCAAGGACCAGCCTTGTGGCTGATCCCCCTGGGTGTGGCGATCACCGTTCTGGTGCTCCCGTCGGGGTCGATCGCCAAGCTGATTGGAGCATCCCTGGCCCTGTTGCTCTTCGTCTTCATGTTGAACCGTCCCGGCGTCGCGCTGATCGCACTGGTGATCTTCCTACCGCTGGAGACGTTGGGATTGGGACTACTCCTGGGGGTGCACGTTCCGGCGGCCGCTCTGCGATCAGCGGGTGGACTGAAAGAGCTCCTGGCTCTGTCGATCCTCGTGGCCGGTCTTCGTCAACTGCGCGACACGAAGCGTCGGCTGGATCGTCTAGACATCGCCGTCCTGGCCTACGTCGCGGTGGTCACGGCGTATCTCATCGTTCCCCACATCTTTTCCAGCATTGCCCCGAGTTCGTGGAGCCCTCGGATCCTGGCCTGGCGCAGCGACGCCGGTTACCCCCTGATCTTCTTCGGCGCCCGGCATGCACCGATTACGGCGCGGGTCAAGGACCGGTTGATGCAGGTCATCATGGTGCTTGGTGGCCTGGTGGGCTTGCTCGGCCTCTACCAACGCCTGGCACCTCAATCCTGGAGCAACTTCGTGCTGAACATCGCGCACGTGGGCACCTATGACTTCAAGGTGCTGGGGCTCGCGCCGAGCAACATCGTCGCCAACCTCCCGTACATCCTGATCATAAACCCGCTCCGTGTGAGCTCTACCTTCTTGTCGCCTTTCGACATGGCTGACTACCTCATTGTGGTGATTGCCGTCGCCGCCGTACGCATCACCTCCAACCGTCGGTCACTCTTCAACTATGTGGTCCTTGTCGCCGCAATGGGGTCGCTCTTCTTCTCCACCGTGCGGGCCGACGCATGGGCCGCCCTGATCATCCTTGTGCTCGTTGTGCTCCCCTCCCCACGAACCACGAGGGAGGGACGAATGCGCCTCATCGGCATGCTCCTCCTGGCCGCAGTGCTGATCGTGCCCTCACTAGGGGGCACGCGGTTCGTCGGTGGACAGCAAGCGGACGCTTCCACAAGCCAACACATCAATGACTTCCAGAACGCAATTGGTGTCGCCGAGCGCTATCCACTCGGGTTGGGCCTGGGCAGCTTGCCGGCATACGGCACCCGATTCGGCGAGACTGGCTTCAACAGGTACAACGAAGACATCACCCAGAATCTGATGACCCAGGTGAGCTATGAGCTCGGCCTTCAGGCGCTCCTGCCCTGGTTGATCATGATGGTGCTGGTGCTCCTCGCGCTGAGGCGACGCGCACGGGGCGGTGACACCTTCGCGGCCGCCATGGGATTCGGCCTGCTCGGCGTCGTCATCGGCGGTCTCGGACATCACGTCTTCTTGGCGTACCCGGTGCCCTGGACCCTCTGGGGCGGCGTCGGATTGGCCCTTTCGGTGAGCCACCCTGACACCGAGGGGGAAGATCTGAAGGGATCGGCCTCACACCCCGTATCTACGGGAGCACGATGACCGACTCCGGCCCGAGCCGAGATTGAGCGGCCCACACCGCCCGACGACGGTCGTGCTCGATGCCCAGTCCCTGTCATCGGTGGCGGCAGGGAGCGGCATCGGGCGCTACACCCGCCATCTGGTCGATGCCCTGGCTGAACGAGACGACGTCGACCTCCTGGCCCTGTGCGACCGTAGGATCCCCGTTCCACCAGGTGTGACCCGGCTCACGATGCAGCGTCTGGCCCACCGGCCGCGGCTCGAAGTCATGGAGCACTCGCTGCGGCTACCCGTCGAGATGCTCCTCCGGCGGCCCAAAGGCTCGGTGTTCCACAATCCCTCCTACCACGCCCCGCTCGGGATACGGGCTCCCCGGATCCAGACGCTCCTCGACGTCATCCCACTCGTCTCCGACTCGCCCGACCTTGACAATTTGCGGACCAGGTGGAAGCGCTTCGGGCCCCGCTACCGCACGGCCGCCGCGGTGATCGCCATCTCACAGCATGCAGCGGATGAAGGGGTACGAGTGCTCGGGCTCGATCCGAGCCGGGTCCACGTGGCGAGACTCGGTGTCGATGCCAGCTTCCGTCCGGGAGCCGACGGTCCGTCGGATCCTCCGTACCTCCTGGTGGTCGGCGAGTTCAGCCGTCGCAAGGGCTTCGCCGAGGCCTTTGCCGTCATGGACGCGCTGGTCGACGCCGGGTATCCCCACCGTCTTGTGGTGGCCGGACAGATCCACTTCTGGGCACGCCAGGACCTGATGGCACTGCGGGAGGACGCTCGCCATCCCGAACGGATTGAGATCCGCGGCTTCGTGCCCGACCTGGTCTCGCTCTACCAAGGGGCAGCCGGGTATCTCATGACCAGCCGTTACGAAGGGTTCGGCCTGCCCGCCCTCGAAGCCATGGCCTGCGGGGTCCCCGTCGTCGCCTTTGCCAACTCGGCCGTCACCGAGGTTGTCGGCGGCGGTGGCGAGCTCGTCGAGGATGGGAATGTCACGGCCATGACGGCGGCCATCCGCCAGGTGATCGACAGTCCCTCTCTGGCCAGGGAGCGGCGGGGGCTGGGCCTGAAACATGCCGCCTCGTTCACATGGGCTCGCTCGGCGGCGATCCACGCCGAGGTGTACCGGTCCGTGGCGGAGGAGGCCACATGACGCGGGTGGCCGTCGACGCGCGGCGGCTGCAGGATCATCCGCTCACCGGTGTGGGGCGTTGGATCGCCAACCTCCTCCCCCACCTGGCCACCGATTTCCAGATCGTGCTGCTGACGGACAAGCGGAGGCCCGCCACCGGGCTCGGCGACTACGAGGTGGCCCGACTCCCCGTGCCGGGCCGGCTCCCGGAGCCGTTCTGGTTGCAAGCCAGTGCAGCTCGCTGGTTGCGTGGCTTCAAGGGGGTGTTCCACGGCACCTACAACGCGGTGCCCTTCGCGTACCGCGGTCCTTCGATCGTCAGCATGTACGACCTGTCCTGGGAGCACCACCCGGAGGACTTCTCCGTGCCGAGGCGGGCTTCCCTCCTCACCCAAGCCCGCTGGTCCGCCCGTCACGCGCGAGCCGTCGTCACGGTCTCCGAGTACACCCGGAGATCGCTCGTGGAGACGTACGGACTGCCTCCTGAGCGCGTGCTGCTCGCACCTGCCTCCATCGACCCGATCTTCTCACCCGACAGGATCGGCGACCTGCCGCCGCTCCTCGAGCGCTTGGGCATCGACGGTCGCTACGTCGTCGCACTGGGGGGGGCCAAGCGCCGCGGACTCGAAGTTGCCGTTCAGGCATGGCAGCGACTCCCACCGGGGAACGAGCGCCCGAAGCTGGTCGTCGTGGGAGCCGAAGTGCCGCCGCCCCTGGCCGGGATCGTCCACGCCGGACGGCTGAGCGACGACGAATGGCCGGCCGTGCTCGCCGGGGCCGAGGCGTTCTGCTACCCGACCCGGTTCGAAGGGTACGGAATGCCGGCGCTGGAGGCCGCCGCTTCAGGTGTGCCCGTCATCTGCGCCAGGATCGGCTCGCTCCCCGAGGTGCTCGGAGATGCCGCCGAATGGTGCACCAGTCCATCGGTGGCCGAGATCTCCCAAGCGCTCGGGCACGTCCTGGGGGACGACGCACGACGGGATTCCCTGCGTCGGGCCGGACTTGCCCGCGCCGCCGCGGCCCCCACGTGGGCACACAGTGCCATGGTCCTGGCTGACGCCTATCGGATGGCTGATCAATGACCGCAGCCTCAGATCCTCTTGGAGACGATACTTTCATCTCGGCCATCATCGTGACCTGGAACAGCGCTTCGGTGATCACCGACTGCCTCTCGTCGGTCGAGCGTGAGCTCCGGCCGGGCAGGGGCGAGATCATCGTCGTCGACAACGCATCCCGCGACGACACCGTCGAGCGGGTGCGGGCACTCGCACCCGATGCGCACCTGATCACCAATGATTCCAATCGGGGCTTGGCTGCGGCCAACAACCAGGGCATGAGGGCGGCACGGGGCAGCGCCTATCTCATCTGCAATCCTGACGTCGTGCTCCAGCCGGGATCCGTCAGCGCCATGATGGCGGTGCTGGAGCGCCACCATCATGCGGCGTGGGTGGTTCCCCGCCTCGTTCACGAAGACGGGGTGCTCCAGACCAGCGTCGGCAGCCTCCCCACGCTGGCGGAAGCCCTCCTCGGGCGCCAGATAGCGCGGCGGCGGTCGCCGGGTTCCCCGACCGGGTTCTGGTGGGACGGTTGGGCCCACGATGTGGAGCGAACCGTCGGGCACATCTTCGAATGTGCCTATGCCGTCCGCCGGAGGGCGGTCGAGGAAGTGGGGATGCAGGACGCACGGTACGTACTGGACTGGGAGGGACTGGACTGGGCTGAGAGGTTCGACCGAGCCGGCTGGGAGATCTGGTTCGCCCCCGGGGCCGAAGTCGTGCATCTGGGCGGTGCCAGCCGGCGCCAGGTGCCGTTGCGTTCGGTGATCTCACAGCATCGGGGGATCTACTTCTACTTCGCAGATCGCAGACCCCGATTGGTCAAACCCTTCCTGGCTGTCGCAGTTGGCCTGCGCGCCGTGATCAAGTTGGCCCTCACCGGGATGGGAGTGCCCCTCTACAGTTGGGCCCATCGGGATCGCCGCGAGCAACGAAAGGCTGCTGGCTGACCCCCCAGATCTGCCTCAGGCACCACTTTCATTTTGTGCCACCCATCATCACTTCACCGGTTCGGGACGCTACGGTGGATCCTTCCATGACACCACCGACCACCCGTCAGGAGAGCCGTGGCTGAACGTGTCCCCACGATCATCCTGTGCGGCGGTCGCGGCACGCGGATCGGCGACTACACGTCCACGTTGCCCAAGCCGCTCGTGCCGATCGGGGACCGGCCGATCCTCTGGCACATCATGAAGATCTACGCGTCATTCGGGCACACCGACTTCGTGCTGGCGCTGGGTTGGCTGGGCGAGGAGATCCGGCGGTTCTTCCTGCAGTACGAGGCGCTGACCCGTGATTTCACCATAGAGCTGGGTAGCCGAAATGCCATCACCTACCTGAACGGGCAGCCCGAAGACGGCTGGCGGGTCACCTGCATCGACACGGGCACCGACACGTTGACAGGCTCCAGG
>Ga0307372_10009943_pt1 | contig 12980 bp, 13 predicted proteins | sample OX1MG_FD_202533 | JGI IMG/M metagenome (GOLD analysis project Ga0307372, IMG submission 202533) | Soil microbial communities from Risofladan, Vaasa, Finland - OX-1 | ecosystem: Environmental > Terrestrial > Soil > Coastal area > Acid sulfate soil | place: Finland: Risofladan, Vaasa | collected...
GGTCGCGAATGCCCACGAAGGCCATCTCGAGCGTGCGCGGGATCGGACTCGCGCTCAGGGTCAACACGTCAACGCCAATCGAGCGCGCCTTGATCGCCTCTTTGTGCGTGACCCCGAAGCGCTGCTCCTCATCGACGACGAGCAGCCCCAGGTCCTTAAAGGCGACCGACTCCGAGAGGAGACGGTGCGTGCCGACGACGACGTCGATCGTGCCGTCGCGAAGTCCCGCCAGGGTCGCGGCCGTCTCGGCGTCGTCGACGAAGCGGCTCAGCATGGCCACGCGCACCGGGAAGCCGGCGAAGCGCTCGCTCAGCGTGGCCATGTGCTGAGCGGTCAAGAGCGTGGTGGGCGCCAGGAGCGCGGCCTGCTTGTGATCCTGCACGGCCTTAAAGATCGCGCGCAGCGCGATCTCGGTCTTGCCGAAGCCAACGTCGGCGCACACCAGGCGGTCCATCGGGCGCGACGACTCCATGTCGGCCTTCACGTCGGCAATGGCCTGGGCCTGGTCCGTGGTGAGCGTGAAGGGGAAGAGCTCTTCCATCTCGCGCTGCCAGTCGTTGTCGGGGCTAAAGGCGTGGCCGGGCGCGACGCTGCGCAGTCGATAGAGCTCCACCAGCTCCTGGGCGACGAGGTAGGCCGCGGCTCGCGCCTTGGCGCGCGTTCGCTGCCACTCGGCGCCGCCCATGCGCGACAGCGCCGGCGCGTCGCCACCGGCGTAGGGGGTGAGCGCGTCGATCTGTTCGGTGGGCCAGTAGCTGCGGCCGTCCTTGAACTCGAGGATCAAATAGTCGCGCGTGACGCCGTTGATCGCGCGCGTCGTGGTGCCCGAAAAGCGCGCGACGCCGTGCTGACGGTGTACGACGTAACTGCCCACCGCGAGATCGTCAAAGAAACCGTCGACGTTTCGCGCTCGCGCCCGAGCCGCCCGGGGCACGTGGCGTCGACCCGTGAGATCGGCCTCACTCCAGACCACGACCTCGGGATCATCGAGGAAGAATCCGGCGGGCAGGGCGCTTTCGAGCACACTGAGGCGCACCTCGAGCACGCGCGTGGGATCGGTCGTGACCTCGAGACCCTCACCTCGCAGCTGATCGGCCATGCGCTCGGCCGACGCGCGATTCGAACTGAGGATGACTCCCCGGCGGCTCCTCGACCACGAGCGCACGTGAGCGGCCACGCGAGCCGCGTCGCCTTGGACGGGTGGCGGCGACGACAGCGTGGCGCTCGCGACCCCCGAGCCCGACGCCTCGAGCGCCACGTCGACGCGCGCGAGCGCTTCGTCGTAGGTCACGTGCAAGAGCGTGACGTTCATAGCGGCACGCCACGTGGCGGCGACGGTGTCGGCGAGCTCTCGCTCCTCGTCGAGCAGGTCGTTCAAGCGCGAGCGCACCCGCTCAGGCTCGACCACGAGCACACTCGCGTCGATCTCGTCGAGCAGGGTGCGACGCTGGTCGACGAAGAGGCTCATCCAGCCCTCCATACCGTCAAAGAGGTCCCCCGAAGCGAGCCGTTCAAAAACGGGCGCGCCCCAGGCTTCGCGTTGGGCCAACTCGAGCGCGCGCTGGCGCGTGGCGGCCGAGGGAATCCATTCACGCACCGGCGCGATCACCACGCTCTCGAGGTCGTGTCGCGAACGCTGATTCGCGACGTCAAAGACCGTGAGTCGCTCGAGCTCGTCACCGAAGAAGTCGAGGCGCACGGGTTCGTCGAGTTGCGCCGGCCAGAGGTCCACGATGCCTCCACGCACCGCGAACTCCCCGCGGTGCTCGACCAGGTGCTCGCGGCGATAGCCCCGGCGTCCGAGGTCCTCGACCAACTCGTCGCGCGGTCGCTCGTCACCCTGGGCGACGAGCAGCGGCGCCAGCCAGTCCGGGGTCAGCACCTGGGCGAGCGCGCGCGCCGAGGCGACCACGACTTTGGGGGCGTCAACTTGGCCCAATCGCCAGCGCACGAGGGCGCGCTGGCTCATGACCTCCACGTCGGGACTGACGCGTTCGAGGGGATGCGTGTCCCAACCGGGCCAGAGCACGACCTCGTCGGTGCCGAGCCAGGCGGCCAGGGCCTCGCGGGTGGAGTACGCCTCGGCCGAGGTGGGCGTCACGACCACGCTCAGGGGTCGATCGAGCACCAGCGCCGCGACGGTGACGGGCGTCGCGAAACCACTCGCGACGAAGCCGCCCGAGGCGACGTTGGCTCGAAGGGTGGGAGCGACGACCTCGAGAACCCGACGAAGGGCCGCCACGTCGCTCACGAGTTGACCCGGCGCTGGGCCTCCTCGAAACCTTCGTCGAGCAGCACCTCGAGCGCGTCCGCGGCGGCTTCGACGTCGAGGCGAAGGGCGGCGCGGCGAGCGCCGGTGGGGCGCTTCAGCACGTAGTCGGCGCCCTGCTCTTTCGTCGGCGGCTTGCCGATGCCGATGCGCAGTCGCGCGAACTCTTGGCTCGCGAGCGTCTGGGCGATGGAACGCAGTCCGTTATGGCCCGCGAGTCCCCCACCGAGTCGAAGTTGCAGGCGGCCCGGATCGAGGTCGAGCTCGTCGTGGACGATGACCAGCCGAGCAAGGTCCTCGATCGAGCAGCGACGAATCAGTCCCGGCAAGGCGGCGCCCGTCTCGTTCATGAAGGTCGTGGGCACCGCGAGGGTGCTCGCACCGTCCTTCGAAGAGACCGTCGCGGTCGTCGCGCGCTGACGCTTTTCGAGCGAGAGTTTCACTTGGCGACGCTCGGCGACCAGGCGCACGGCGTCGCCACCCACGTTATGGCGCGAACCTTCGTACTCGGCTCCGGGATTCGCGAGCCCGACGATCAACCAACTACTCGACGAGCCCCGACGTTCCTCTCGGGCGCGGCGAAGCGCCACGGGGCCTATTCCGTAGCGGCGGCGTCAGGGCCACTCACGGCCTTGGCGACACGACCGGCGTGCGTCGCTACGACCGCGACCGAAGGATCGGCCGCCGCGACGACGCCCTCGGGCAGGACGAGGTCGTTCACCCGGATGGTCTGACCCGCGCGTAGTTCGGAAATGTCGACGTTGACGAAGTTGGGAATCTGGTCGGGGCGGGTCCGGATTTCGAGGCTGAACATCTGCTGGTCAACCTCCCAGTCGGCGTGTCGAACCTCGATCGCGTCACCCACGAGGTGCAGCGGCACCTCGGTGACGACGGGCTTGTGGGGGTCGACGACCTGGAAGTCCACGTGGGCCACGGTGCCTCGCACGGGATGACGCTGGATCTCTCGGGCCATGACGATGTAGGTCTGGCCGTCCGCGTCGAGGGTGATGAGCGAGTTCAGGCCCTGGCCGCCGGTGACCGCGGCGCGGAACTCCTTGGCGTTGACCGCGACGGGTAGCGGAGTGACGCCCTCGCCGTAGACGACGCCGGGGATCGAACCGGCGAGACGCAAGCGACGTGAGTTCGACGAGCCGTGGCGACGGTCGGTCGACGCGTGCAAAGTGACTTGAGACATGAACGACTCCTCTAGAGAACAGCTGGCGACCCTGGGGCGCAACAGGGTCTCAAGTCTAGCCAAAGAGCGCCAGGGCACCCCGCGGGGTCAAAGCAGGTTCTCGCCCCCGAAGATGTCTGACACGGAGGAGTCTTCGAAGATGGCCGAAATCGCGTTGGCGATAATCGGGGCGATCGAAAGGATTTCGAGCTTTTCGAAGCGCCGCTCGGGCCCCAGGGGCAAGGTGTCGGTCACCACGACGCGCGAAACGGGCGCGTTGAAGAGGCGCTCGACGGCCGGGGGCGAGAAGACCGCGTGGGTGGCCATGACCCAGATCTCCTCGGCACCGTTCGCCTTCAAGAGGTCACAGGCCGCCACGATGGTGCCGGCGGTGTCGATCATGTCGTCGATCAACACGCAGTGACGCCCGTTGACTTCACCGACGATGTGCCGCGCTTCGGCGACGTTGGCTTTGTGGTGCGGACGGGTCTTGTGCACCAGCGCGAGCTCACAGCCCAAATGCTGGGCGTAACGCTCGGCGACCTTCACGCGGCCGGCGTCGGGAGCGACCACCACCAACTCGTGGGGATTCGCGTTGGCCTTGAGATAGTCCTCGAGCACCGGGGCGGCGACGAGATGATCGACGGGGATGTCGAAAAAGCCCTGGATTTGCCCGGAGTGAAAGTCGACCGACAAGACGCGGTCCGCGCCGGCGGTCTGGAGCATGTCGGCGATGAGTTTGGCGGTGATGGGTTCACGTCCGGCCGATTTGCGATCTTGACGGGCGTAGCCAAAGTTCGGTATCACCGCGGTGATGCTCTTGGCCGAAGCGCGCTTGGCGGCGTCGATCATGATGAGTTGCTCCATCACCGCGACGTTGACCGGCGTGGCGTGGGTCTGGATGATGAAGACGTGCGCGCCACGAATCGAGGTGTCAAAGCGACAGTGGATTTCGCCGTTGGCGAACTCCCGGACGTTGGCTTCGGTGAGGGTCACGCCCAGTTTTTCCGCAATGCTCTCGGCGAGCGCGGGGTGACAACGCCCCGTGACGAGAACGAGGCGACGCTTCGCGAGAGACTCCACGGCGCCCAGCGTACAGGTTTCCCCCGACGCGCTTAGAGGGAGCGTCGCGTGAAGGGCTCGACGAACTCGCCCGCCGCGACTCGAGCGCCGGACTCGAGCACCACGAACGAGGACACGGTCGCGTCGCGCTCGACGACCGCGTTGGATCCTTCGACCATGCCCACCTGGGCGTTCTCGCCCACTCGTACGTCGCTCAAATGCGCGTGGGGGCCAATCTGCGCGCCACGCTCGACGACGCAGTGGCCCTTGAGAACGGTCCCGGGCAGCAATGAAACTTCTTCAGCCAGTTCCACGTCGGCGTCAATGTAGGTCTCGGCGGGGTCCCACATGGTCACCCCGCGCAGCATCCACGACTCGTTCACGCGTCGGCGCAGGACCGTCTCGGCGGCGGCGAGCTGGACGCGATCGTTGACGCCCTGGGCCTCGCTGGAGTCTTGTAGCCGCATCGAAACGGTGCGGTGGCCCGCCTCGTGCAAGACGCCGATGAGATCGCTCAAGTAGTACTCGTGCTGGGAGTTCTGCCTCCCCACTCGACGCAGGGCGGGACCGAGGAGGCTCTGGCGCACCACCATGATCGACGTGTTGATCTCGCTTAGACGTCGTTCGTCCAGCGTCGCGTCGCGTTCTTCAACGATGCGCGCGACGGTGCCGTCCTTGGCGTGTACCAGGCGCCCGTAGCCACTCGGGTCGTCCACCACCGCGCTCAAGACGGTGAGCGCCGCCACCTCGCTGCGGTGATAGGCGAGAAGTTCCGCGATGGTGTCTCGCCGCAGCAGAGGCGCGTCGCCGGGCAGTATCAAGACGTCCCCGTCGCTGGCGCCGATGGCGTCATTGACTGTCGGTAGCGCCACGGAAACGGCGTGACCCGTGCCGAGTTGCTCGCGTTGCTCGACGAAGGTCAAATCCTGATCGAGGCGAACGCGCTCGCTCAGGCTCTTTTCCACCCAGGTCGCGCCGTGGCCCACGACGACGACGGTCGCGCGCACTTCATCGAGCGCCGCGGCGTCGAGCACGTAACACACCATGGGCCGTCCGCAGAGGTGGTGCAGGGGCTTGGGCCGCGCCGAGCGCATCCGCGTCCCCTCGCCCGCGGCGAGCACAACGACACAAGTGGGACGACTCACCCTGCTATCTCTAGCAGCCGTCTTCTACGATGCCTGACATGGCTGACTTTGACTACGACGAGTTCGCGCTCTTTCACGAGAATCTCGCCGAGTGGGGCCTCGACGTGCCCGTGCCGCGCGTGCGGCGATTCTTCGTCGCGGTCGACGGACTGCGCCAGTTGAGCGGACTGCGCTGGGGCGACGAGGCACCCGCCGCCGTGCTCGTGCACGGCGGCGCCCAGAACGCGCACACCTTTGACACCGTCGCGCTCGCCCTGGGGCGGCCGCTGCTCGCCCTCGACCTGCCCGGCCACGGTCACTCCGACCCGTCGCCCTACCCGCACTCGGCGGTCGCGAGCCACGCCAACGATTTGATTCGCGCGCTCGAACAGTTGCTCGAGGGTCCGCTGCCGCTGGTTGGAATGAGCTTGGGGGGACTGTGCTCGATCCTGGTCGCCGCGAAACGACCCGACCTCGTGAGCTCGCTCACGCTCGTCGATATCACGCCCGGCGTGAACGCCGACAAGGCGCGCCACATCACCGACTTCGTGAACGGACCCAAGACCTTCGAGGACTTCGAGTCGATGTTGGCGCGCACGAAGGAACATAACCCGACGCGCTCGGTCGCTTCGCTTCGCCGGGGCATCTTGCACAACGCGCTCCAGCGCGACGACGGCACGTGGGTGTGGCGCCACCAACAACACGCGCCCTCGCCCCTAAGCGCCCCCGACGCCGGCGACCTCTGGGAGCACGTGGGGTCTCTCACGATGCCCCTCGTTCTCCTGCGAGCGATGGGACCCGGATCGGTCGTCGACGACGCCGACGAGGCGAAGTTGCTCGAGGTCTCCCCCGGCGCGCTGGTCGTGCACGTGGCTGAATCGGGGCACTCGATTCAAGGCGACCAGCCCCTCGAGATGGCGGCCCTGCTCGAGCGCCTGGTGCTGCGTTAGGGACCTGATGCCTTGGCTGGCGGGGGAGGGCTCGAACCTCCAACCTACGGATTCAAAGTCCGCCGTTCTGCCAATTGAACTACCCGCCATGGTCAATTCGACAATCTTCATAGATTCTTAGAGAATGTCTGGTGACACTTAATGCCAACCAGCAACACTAGAGCCTTACTGACCCGCAAGAGAAAGTCGCCGCGTGACTACAGTCGCCAACATCTCCTATATCGCGATCGTTGACGACGACGCCGCCATCCGCACCTCCTTAGGGCGGGCGCTGCGCATGGAGAACTACGACGTCGAACTCTTCGAAGACGGCGCGAGCGCCCTGCGGGCCATCCAGTTGCGCGCGCCCGACGCCATCGTGCTCGACCTGCAACTGCCCGACATTGACGGACTCGAAATCTGTCGGCGAATCCGGCGATCGGGTGACACGACGCCGATCTTGATGCTGACCGCGCGCGACGCGGTGAACGACCGTGTCGAGGGCCTCGACGTGGGTGCCGACGACTACCTGGTCAAGCCCTTTGACCTGGCCGAGTTGCTGGCGCGCTTGCGCGCGCTGCTGCGTCGCCACAGTCCCGGGGAGATCGACGGCACCGTGCTGCGCTTCGAGGACCTGACCCTCAATCCCCAGACCCGCGAAGTCTTTCGCGCGTCGCGGCGCGTCGAGTTGACCAAGATCGAATTCGACTTGCTCGAACTCTTCGTCCAGCACCCTCGCCAGGTCCTCACCCGCGACCAGATTCTCGACCTGGTGTGGGGCTACAACTTCGACTCGGGCACGAATTCGCTCGCGGTCTACATCGGGTACCTTCGCCGCAAACTTGAGGAGAAAGGCGAGGCTCGGCTGATTCAAACGGTGCGCGGCGTGGGCTACGCCCTTCGCACCTCGTGACATTTCGCTCACGCGTCATCTCCGCCACCGTCGCCGCGGCCGCCATCGCGGTCGTGCTGGCCTGCTTGGCCTCCTTCGTCACGACGCGCAACGCCCTCTTGCACTCGGTCGACGAATCCTTGGTGGGGAACGCCTCGCACAGTCACGTCGTCGCGGGCTCGGGCGGCACCCTCGGGAAGGAGGGCTCGACGGGCGACGAGAACGCGCGCGTGACCGGCTCGTACTTCGAGATCGTGTTGCCCAACGGCTCGACGATGCCCACCTCGAACGTGCCGATCGACCAGACGACCCTCCAGGTCGCCAAGGGCACAGTCACCACCCAGGTACTGCGCACGATCACCTTCGGCGGCCAGAGTTATCGCGAACTGATCGTCGCGCTGCCGGCCAACTCCGTCGTGAACTGTCCTACGGGGATTTGTCAGATCTCGACGACCGCGGCGCAGCTCTTCATCGTCGATATCACGGGCCAAACGCGCGAGCTGCACCGACTGGTCGCGACCCTGCTCTTCGTCGCCGCGGGTGGACTGTTGCTCGCGTTGGGGCTCGGTCTCTTCTTGGCGCGCCAGGCCCTGCACCCGCTCGAAGAGGTCACCAACGAGATCGAGACCGTCGCCGAGACCAACGACCTGAAGTACCGCCTCACCGAAGGTGACGCCGACGAGCTCGGGCGACTGCGGCGAGTCTTCAACCGTCTCTTGCGCTCGGTGGAGAACAGTCAGACCCTCCAGCGCCAGCTCGTTCTCGACGCGAGTCACGAGCTTCGCACCCCGCTCACGTCGCTTCGCACCAACGCCCAAGTGCTCTCACGCGCGGCGCACTTAGGCGAGGACGAACTGCGCCAAATCACCGACGACATGATCACCCAAGTCGACGAGCTCGCGGCGTTGGTGACCGACCTGGGCGAACTCTCGCGCGGCGAGCGCTCCGAGGGGCCCGTTGAGCGCTTGCGATTGGACGACTGTGTTGAAGAGTGCGTCGAGACCGCGCGCACCTACGCGCGACTTCGCGACATCACCGTCGAGGTCGATCTCCACGAGTCCTACGTCCTTGGACGTCGTGACCGCCTGGTGCGCGCGGTCTCTAATCTCTTGACCAACGCCGTCAAGTTCACGCCGCGAAACGGCCGCATCGTCGTGACCTCAAAGGATGGCGTCTTGAGCGTGAGTGACTCGGGCCCGGGCATCGCCGACGAGGACCAGCCCTTTATTTTCGATCGATTCTGGCGTTCGTCGAGCGCTCGATCACTTCCCGGTTCGGGTCTCGGACTGGCGATCGTGGCCCAGGTCGTTGACGAGCTCGAAGGTACCGTGCAGGTCGATCGCGACCCCGAACTCGGTGGAGCGCGCTTTACCATCACGCTGCCCGAAGCTGAAATTGACGACTAGGCCAAAATTCTGCCTATTTTCTTAGCCTTGCGCTGAGAATTCTTTACAAAGCGGTGGGAGACTTTTGTCTACAAAGGACCCCGTGACCCCCACTTCTCGAACCCCCCAGCAGCGCGACCGACGCTTCGCACGAATCCGACGCATCACCCAGGGCCTCTTGCTCGGCTCGGGTGTCGCGTCGGGACTCCTCGTGACGTTCATCGCCAGTGGCGCCAAGCCCTACACCACCACCCCGGTGACGGTCCCCTCGACCACGAACTCGGGCACCTCAACGACGCCGGGCACCTCAACGACGCCGGGCACCTCAACGACGCCGAGCACCTCGGTGACGACGCCGAGCGCCAGGCCCACGACCCCGACGACCGTGTACACCCCGCCCGCCCCCGCGCCCGTCACGACCACTACGACGTGTTACAGCACGCCTTCGGGCACCGTGACGTGCTACTAGGAACGAAAGTGCGTTTCTCTGTTTGGGGCATGACGGGCACACTCGCGGTTCAAGACGAAGGGTTCCTCCCCGAAGCCGAACGACGTTTGTGGCACTGGATCGATCTGGTGGACGCTTCGTGCAATCGATTCCGCTCCGACTCTGAGATCTCGCGCGTCAATCAGCACGGCGGCGAAAGCATCGTCGTCTCGGGCACCTTCGAACGCGCCCTCGAAGCGGCGCTGCAGGCGAGTCGTGCGACCGAGGGACTCTGTGACCCCACTGTCTTGCCGGCGCTCTTGGCGCTCGGCTACGACCGCGACTTCGACGAACTAGCGGAGCGCGACGTGCGTCGTAAGGCGCCCGTGCTGCCGCGAGGCGTGGGAGCGGTCCACCTCGACACGCGCTCGCACACGCTCGTGCTCGACCCGGGCACCCAACTCGACCTCGGAGCGAGCGCGAAGGCCCTCTGCGCCGACGAGGTCGCGAACGAACTCGAGGCCTTCGGCGGCGTGGTCGTAGAGATCGGCGGCGACGTCGCGGTGCGCGGCGTGGGCCCCCAGGGCCCCTGGGCCATTGGCATCAGCGACACCCTGGCGGTGCGCGACGACGCCCCCGCGATTACCCTGCGCTACGGCGGCGTCGCCACCTCGTCGCTCACGACGCGCACCTGGCGCGCGGGCGGGGAGCGCGTGAATCACATCGTCGATCCACGCACCGGGAGTTTCGCGGTCGGCCCCTACGCGAGCGCCACCGTCAGCGCTTCGAGCTGTGTCATCGCCAACGCGTTCGCCACGGCCGCGCTGCTCTGGGGTGAGGACGCCGGCTACCACCTGGCGCAGGCGGGCTGGTCTGCTCGACTTGTTCGCCACGACGATACGGTGGAGTTTGTCGGCGGCTGGCCCGAGGAGGCACGCACGTGATTGCCTTGACGACCCCTTATCTCTGGTACACCACACGAGCGACCGGCTTGGTCGCCCTCGTGCTCTTCACCGTCGTCGTCAGCCTCGGCACGCTCGTCGCCAATCGCATCGGTGGCTCGATCGTGGGACGTTTTGAGCTCAACGAACTCCATCGATCGCTCTCAATCATCGCCATCGCCTTTCTCACCCTGCACATCATCACCACCGTCATCGACAGCTTCGTGGCGACGGGCTGGATCTCGGTCGTCGTGCCCTTCACCTCGCCCTACAAGCGAACGGCCATCGCCATCGGGGCGGTCGCCTTTGACTTGATCTTGGCGGTGTGGATCTCGAGTCTCTTGAAGGTGCGCGTCAAGAACGAGACGTGGCGCTTCATCCACTGGTTCAGTTGGCTCGCCGTCGCGAGCGCGCTCACCCACGGCTTTCTCGCGGGCACCGACGCGCGCCACGGGGTTGGTCTCGCCATCGTGGCGGCCTGCGCCATGGTCGTGGCCGCCGCGGGCCTGTGGCGCTTCTTCGCTCGCCCCACCCGGGCCGCCGGGCGAACCGCCCTGTCCCCCTTGGCCGCCGCCCCCCTGCCCGAACGGCGCCCCGCGCGGCCGCTCGCACCCCCCGAGCGAAGCGCGCCTCACGCGCGTCCCGCGCCGCGCGCGCCACGAACCCCGCCCGCTCCCAGCGCACCACGAACCCCGCCCGCGCCGCGCACGCCGCCCGCGCCCAGCGCGTCGGGCGGCTTCACGCGCTCGTCGTTCAAGGACGCTTCGAAGCGCGGGCGCCGGTGATCGACGGCACGCGACTCCCTCGACTGCTGCACGGCACGCCGGGGCGTCCCCTCTCGCTCGACCAGCACGAGGAGGCCTTTCGCTCGGGGTTTCGCACGAGCTCGCTGGCCGACGAACTCGAAGCCTCTGGTCTCACCGGCCGAGGCGGCGCGGCCTTCCCCACCGCCACCAAGGCCCGATTCATTCGCGATCAACGCGGCCATCACAAGTACGTGGTCGTCAACGCCATGGAGGGGGAACCGGCCTCGCACAAGGACCGCACCCTCCTGTCGACCAATCCTCACCTCGTGCTCGACGGCGCCGAGATCCTCGCCTCCATCGTGGGCGCGAGCCGCATCGCCATCGCGGTGGCGCGCGATAATCCCACGGTCGTCAATCACGTCAAGCACGCCCTGCACGAACGAGAGCGCCGAACGAAGCGAGGCGCCGAGCTCGAACTGCACACGCCGCCGTGGCGCTACGTCGCGGGCGAAGAGTCCGCGCTCGTGCACTGGCTCGACGACCACGAGTCGCTCCCCCAGTACCGCGTACGCCGGCCCCACGTGCTGCGCATCGGTCACGATCCGGTGCTGCTCGACAACGCCGAGACCTGCGCCAACGTCGGGCTCATCGGCCGCTACGGCGCGCAGTGGTTTCGCCAGCTCGGCCCCGCCGCTTCGCCGGGCACCCAACTCGTGTCGGTCAGCGGCGCCGTCGCCCATCCGACGGTCCTCGAGGTGGTGCTCGGCACACCGCTGCGCGAGGTACTCGCCGCCGCGGGCGCCGATCTCGACCCCCAGGCCGTCTTGCTCGGCGGCTACGGAGGGACGTGGCTCGCGGGCGAGGACCTCGACGTCGCTTACGACAACGCCTCGTTGAAGGCCAAGAACGCGTCGCTCGGCGCGGGCATCATCGTGGTCCTGCCGCGCCAGGGCTGTGGACTCGTCGAGACCCATCGCGTGGTGCGTTGGATGGCCAATGAGAGTGCGCGCCAGTGCGGGCCCTGCGCCTTTGGCCTGCCGGCCCTCGCCGAGGACCTCGCTCACTTGGCGCGCCCCACGCGCGACCCCAGGGACGCCCTCACACGCCTGATCCAGCGCTCGGGGACTATCGAGGGCCGCGGGGCCTGCCACCACCCCGACGGGGTCGTGCGCTTCGTGCGAAGCGCTCTGGAGGTCTTTTCCCACGACGTCGACGCCCACCTCAACGGCCACGCGTGCGCGGGGTCGCGTTCGAACAAGTACTACGCCGCCGTGCCCACCCTGGAGCGCGAAGAGGAGCTGGTGTGGGAATAAGACGACGTAGCGGAGGATTCGTCCTGCGGGTCAACCCCATTTTGTGCGACGGCTTTGGCCACTGCCACGAACTGGCCCCCGAGTTGGTCATCACCGACGAGTGGGGCTATCCAATCATCAAGGCCGAACCCACCTCGATGTCGGACCTGGCCACCTACGAGAGCGCGCGCTACGCCGTTCGCGGCTGCCCGCGCCAAGCGCTGCGCATCGAGCGAATCAGCGAGGAAGTGAAGCCGCCGCGTCGATGAGTTCGAGCCGGTTGCCCACTGGATCATCAACGTAGCAACGCCGCTCATGCTCGATCGCGTCGTCGTCACGCACGTCGAGTCCCGCGTTCATCAAACGCTCGCGCAGCGCGTCGTAGCCCTCGACCAAGAGCGCCGGATGGGCCCTGTTCGCGGGGCGAAAGTCCGCTTCGACGCCTAAGTGGACCCGGGCAAGCCCGTCTAGGTACCACCGGCCCCCTCGTGCGGCCAAGACGGGAGGCTTTTCAACGATCGCAAAGCCCAAGAGTCCGACGTAAAAATCGTCGCAACGTGCCTCGCTCCCCGCGGGAATCGCGACCTGGACGTGATCGAGTTGCCACACGCGCGTTGCCTCCGAAAAAAGGGACCGATCCAAAACCTAGTAGTGTTCTTCGAGCCATGGGATCTCTGATTAAGAAGCGCCGCAAGCGCATGCGCAAGAAGAAGCACAAGAAGATGCTGAAGCGAACCCG
>Ga0307372_10009946_pt1 | contig 12976 bp, 10 predicted proteins | sample OX1MG_FD_202533 | JGI IMG/M metagenome (GOLD analysis project Ga0307372, IMG submission 202533) | Soil microbial communities from Risofladan, Vaasa, Finland - OX-1 | ecosystem: Environmental > Terrestrial > Soil > Coastal area > Acid sulfate soil | place: Finland: Risofladan, Vaasa | collected...
ATTCAGAGGCTCGCTGAACGCCGCTCACTTTTTCGCGCTGCGCCTATCTTCGAAGCTTGCTATGCGCGTTCGCTTGTGGGAAACTCCGCGCATGTTGCGCAGGAAAATTCCGGAATCGCGCGTTTCCTCTTCCCTGTCGCCGAATCGGCCCGTCAGCTTGAAATCGTTGGCGGAAGGCCTGGGGCTGGCGCCGGCGACGGTGTCGCTGGTAATTAATCGCAAGCCGGCCGCTCGTTCCATCCCGAATCGAACCAAAGATCGGATCTTCGCGGAAGCAAAAAGGCTGAATTACCGCGCGAATTTCGTGGCGCGTTCCTTGCGGCACCAGCGCACGTTCACCGTTGGCGTCGTGGTGCCGGAAATCGGCGAAGGTTATGGCGCGTTGGTTTTGAGCGGCATTGAGGAACATCTGCTCGAGGAAGGATATTTTTATTTTGTGGTCAGCCACCGGCATCGCGCGAATCTGAAAGAGGAGTATCCGAAGATTCTGCTCGAACGCGCCGTCGAAGGAATCATCGCCGTTGATACACCCAGCGAGCATCCGCTGCCCGTGCCGGTGGTTTCGGTCTCTGGACACCGCACCGTCGAAGGCGTCACGAACATCGTTCTCGATCATGCGCACGCGGCGCGGCTGGCGTTGAAATATCTTTTCGAGCTGGGCCACCGCAAGATTGCTTTTATCCGCGGGCAGAGTTTCAGCTCGGATACAGAGCCCCGCTGGCGCGCCATTGAAGAAGTGTCCAGCGAGCTTGGCCTGCCGGTAAATTCGAAGCTCACCGGCGAACTGGAAGGCGTTTCGTCATCGCCGGTGCTCGGATATGAAGTGACGAAGCAGTTGCTCGCCGCCGGCGAGGAATTCACAGCGCTATTCGCTTTCAATGACGTGGCTGCAATCGGCGCGATTCGCGCGATTCGAGAAACTGGCCGCAGAGTCCCGGAAGATATTTCCGTCATCGGCTTTGACGACATTCAAAGCGCTGCGTTTCAGAATCCCAGCTTAACGACAATTCGCCAGCCGCTCCGGAAAATGGGTCAGATCGCCGCGGAAACCCTTCTACAAAGAATCGCGAATCCGAAAAAGATTCGTTATGCCAAGACTATTAACGTCGAACCGGAACTCATCATTCGCGAATCCACGGGCTCCGTGCGTCGCTGATTTGCCGCTGAAAAACCACATGCGTTCCCCGGAAAACTACGGCGAGGCATCGGCAACACCTTTCCGCCGCGACTAAAATGCCTGCCACCGAATTGCGTGCGACCAACAGAGCTGCGAACACTTCGGTCGGCTATCTGTACGGCGGGTTCGTCGCCACGGGCATGGTCACCACGCTTCTGGGGCCGGTGCTTCCCTTCCTCACGGCGCGCTGGCAGCTTGACGACATGCACGCGGGCCTGCTCTTCACCGCGCAATTCGCCGGCTCGATGGCGGGAGTGCTGCTTTCCAGCGTGATTCTCACGCGCCGCGGTTTTCGTCCTTCGCTGGTGGCGGGATTTGGGCTGATGGGCATTGGCGTAGGCGCGCTCGGGTTCGTCACGTGGATTGTGGGACTGATCTCCATCACGTTATTCGGCCTCGGCTTGGGCTTAACGATTCCTACAACGAATTTGCTGGTGGCCGAGTCGAGCCCGCATCGCCGCGCCGCTGCGCTCAACACTTTGAATCTGGCGTGGTGCGTCGGCGCTGTGTGTTTTCCGTTCATCGCCACGTGGTTCGTAAAAATTCACAAGCTGCCCGCCATGATCTTGTTGCTAGGCGGCGGCGTTTTCGTGTTTTCGCTGATATTTGCCAGCCCGCTGGCGACGATTGTGGAGCGGCGCGATGCTTTTCAAACCGACGCGACGTCCAAGGGGCCGCGTGTGCAAGCGCGCGTGCTCGCGATCCTGGGCCTCTTGTTCTTTTTGTATGTGGGCACGGAGGGCGCCGTCAGCGGGTGGGTCGCGACGTTTGGACGCCGCATTCATTCGGGCACGGGAATCGGTTGGGTGGTGGTGCCATCTTTTTTCTGGGGCGGCCTGTTGCTGGGACGCGCGTTGGCACCGCTTCTCTTGCGGCGCGTCCGGGAAATTCCGCTGGCGCGTGCGGGACTTGTGCTTGCGACTCTGGGCACATGCGCCGTGCTGATTTCGAGGAATCTGCCGGCGTTGACGGCGGGAGTGGGGCTTGCCGGACTCGGACTGGCCGCGGTTTTTCCCATCACCATCGCGGAGCTTTCGCGGCGCTTCGAAGGATCGGCTTCGCGCTTCGTCGGCGCAATGTTCGCGCTGGGCGGGCTGGGCGGCGCGACGCTGCCGTGGCTCGTCGGCTACGTTTCAAACAAGTTCGGCAACTTGCGCGCGGGCCTGTGGGTTCCCGTCGCGGGCTGCGTAATTCTGCTGGCGCTGTATTTGCTGCGCTGGGATAAGAGCGCGCGCGAAGCCGCTACCCACAATTAGTGCCTACGCGAAATGACACGTGTTTCACGCGCTCCAATCGCGATGAACATCGAATAATCGGTGATTTTTTTTTGGGGGGGGGGGCTAAAAAGGGCTTATCCTAGACACACCTGTCAGTCTAGTTGCTCAAAAAGGCAACATCGAAGGGAGTATATTTACTTGACTGGCCTTACGCGTGAGGAAATCAGTTGTCAGAGCAAGCCCCACGCTCAAAATGCGAGCATGGGCCACCCCCAAAAGCTGGTCCCGAGGCTGGGCCACCCGCCCAGAAGCAAAGTCAAAATCATCTTAGCGCGTTAAGGGTGCTCCACCCGCTGAGCATGGCCCCACCCGCGGAAAAGTGAACTGATTGAAGGAGAGCGAGTGAAAAAAAATTGGAGCCGAGGGGCGGATTTGAACCGTCGACCTGCCGATTGCTCCAGAAACTCTATGTTGTTGAAGCGTCTAGCTCTTTCTTGCGTCTTGCAGAATGGTTTTCTACGGTATTCGGAGCTTGCTGTTCCCGTCCTGTTCCCATGCGCCCCGTGACCTGTCGCAGGAGGAGTTTGCCGATATGCGCGGCCTCGACCGCACATACATCGGCGGGCTCGAATGCGGCGAACGGAACGTCGCGTTGGTCAACGTCGAGAACATTGCAAGGGCCTTCCGGATTTCGCTGTCGGAATTGTTCCGCTCGGTTGGTTGATAGCCTACGACATTCAGCATCGATAGGACGAGCAGCACAGACAGGCACGACGAGGGCCTCAACCTGTCAACAGGTAAAGGATGGCACGCGCAAAAGTACCCCACTTGTTTACTTTCCTTTGAGTCAGGGCAGATTTCTCTGCAAGAGAACAGATGCACCCATTTAAGGAAATGTGTCCTCAACCCGGCGCACGGCGGAAGCGGCTTAAAACCTAAAACTGAAGATGTGCACTTTGACGCATCTTTCAATCTGACCGTTCGCGATAATCATCTCGGGGCGTTTTTGAAACGTAAGTTCGATTCAAAATCAGTGGGCGGCAGTTACTACTCGAGATCCGACGAGCCCGTCTGGAGACGAAGATGAAGCGAGCCAGGTTGGCCTGCGCTCTGGTGAACGGTCTGGTTCTTCTGGTTTTTTTGCTGAGTTTGTGTCCCGACACAAAAGCTGTTCCCAGCTTCACCCGGCAAACCGGGCTTAAGTGCAGCGTATGTCACAGCAATCCACCTGAGCTAACTGCGTTCGGCCGCAAATTCAAGCTCGAGGGCTACACCCTCACCGACAAAAAAGCGGACACGACCATCGAAGACAAAAACCTGAAGATCGACCGATACTTTCCGCTCTCGGTGATGGTTCTCATCAGCGATACTGCAACGGATAAAACCGTTCCCGGTACACAAAATAGCGACGCCGGATTTCCTCAGCAGCTCAGTCTCTTCCTGGCAGGTGAGATTTCGCCCCATCTTGGAGGGATGGTCCAGGGGACCTATGATCATCAGTCAGATCAGTTCACGCTGGATAATACAGACATTCGTTATGCCAAACACACCACTTTGGGTTCGAAAGATCTGCTGTACGGGCTCACGCTGAACAACAATCCGACCGTCGAGGATGTTTGGAACAGTACGCCATCCTGGGGATATCCGTGGATATCCTCCGAGAGTGCGCCGTCACCAATCGCTCAGCCACTTATCGGCGGAGCGCTCGCTCAGGATGTTGCGGGCCTGGGCGCATACACCATGTGGAATGACCATTTGTATGCAGATGTCACCATGTATCGCTCCGAGCATGCCGGGGGGCCGCAGCCGCTGACGGGTACGGGTTTTGGAATCAACATTCATGGAGTTGCACCTTACTGGCGACTGGCATGGCAGCAATCTTGGGGACTGAACTATCTGGAAGTGGGAACGTATGGCATTTACGTAAGCTCGTTTCCCGGCGGAGTTATGGGCCCAACCGATACGTATCTGGACCCCGCCTTTGATCTTCAGTACGAACGGCCGTTTGGCGTCAATCTACTGACCCTCCACGCGACTTATATTCACGAAGGTTCCAGCCTCGACGGCGCGTTTGCTGCCGGCGGCGCAGCCGCGCCCTCGCAGCATCTGAACACATTTCGGGCAGATGCTACGTATCACCTTCGCAGCCGTTATACGTTCACGCTTGCGGGGTTTTCGACCACAGGCAATGCAGATTCAATTCTGTACGCTTCCGCTCCGGTAACCGGCAGCTTGTTGAACAGCCCTAATAGCAGCGGCTTTATCAGTCAAGTCGGTTTCTGGCCAGTACAAAACGTCGAGCTCTCAGCCGCGTATACCAACTATACGAAATTTAACGGCACGAGCCACAATTATGACGGATTCGGCCGCGATGCTTCGGCAAACAACTCAATCTATATCGCCGTATGGCTGAACTATTAAGAGGGTGAAATGGAGTCGAGGGAGCCAGCCGTTACCGTTCCCAATGCATCCGAACCAGATCTCCAGAAAAGATGGAGGCCCAGCTATTGAAACTTCCTGCGATCGGAATTCGGCGGTTTCTGCAAGTTTCGAGCGGCTTGATTATTCTGGGCCTGCTCGTCGAAATCGTGAGCCTCCTGTGGTTTCATCCACTCTCGTTTGTGCTCTTTATATTCGTTGGCGTAATTCTGATAGGACTGGGAATCGGAGTTTATCTCATTTCGCTGGTCTTCGCTGTTTCTCCGCCCGCCGAGAATCGCAGATGAAATGCGCGGACGGAAATGAGTAGCTGGGCGATATCACTATGAATGGCAAGGAGTGGTGGTGGTTGGATTAACCGGGGTCCTCATTGCATTGATCGTGCTGACGATCGTGCTGGCCGGAGTGTTTCTCGTGCGTCCCTCGATCACGAAGGGAGCCACAGGCAAGATTCTCGCCTTTATCGGCCTGTGCGTTCTTCCGGCGCTATGCATCGGCTCGGGCATGTCCATTCACATGCAGCGTTCCCAACAGACCAGCTATTGCATTTCGTGCCACAGCATGGAAAGCCACGGGCAGAGTCTATACGTTCTGAATACGAGTTACATTCCTGCGCAACATTTCCAGAACCATTTCGTGCCGGCGGACAAAGCCTGTTATACCTGCCACACGGACTACACCATGTACGGCCCTTTGAAGGACAAGCTCAAAGGCCTAAGGTACCTTTATATGGAGTACGTGAGCACGCCACCCAAAACAATCCATTTAGACGGGACGTACAGCAACCTGCAGTGCCTGCACTGCCACGCGGGCGCCCGCAACTTTGAAGAAAATCTCGCGCGGATGCCGTCTTTAGCTTCGCTCGAGTCGGGCCAGATATCGTGCATTTCGAGTGGTTGCCACGATATGATTCACAACGTTTCCGAAGTAGATCACCTGAAAATGTGGACTGAGGGCGCTGCACCAAGGTCGGTCACTTCGGGGCCGTCCTCACCTGCGCCGGCCCAGGCGAAACCAGGCGCCGCAACCGCAGCATCGAAAGCGCCAGCTGGAAGTTCGGCAGGCGCTGCCACCGCTGCCGGAGGAAAGGGCATTTTCGATTCTCAACACTGCAGCACATGTCACGGAGCGAGCGGAGGTGGCGGCTCTGGCCCAGCGCTGACTCATATTTCCAGTCAGTATCCCCCCGCTAAACTGACAGCTGTTCTGAAAGCGCCGACGGCCAAGATGAAGGCCGCGGGCATGGTCGCTCTGACTTTGAATGCTGCGGATATGAAGGCCTTGGTTTCCTACGTAACCAGCCTCGGAGGAACATCAGCCACCTCTACAGCAATACCCCCGGTTGCTGGTTCGTCCCCCGCCGCGCCAGCCAAAGCGAAAGCAGCTGCGATGACCGAGGCGCCGAAGGCCGCTTCTGCAGCAGCACCACCGGCCGCTGGATCGACCTCACCTGCATCGGCTAAAGCGAAACCAGCTGCGACAGCAGCAGCGTCGAAAACAACTACGGGAAGCGCGGCAGGCGCTGCGACCGCCGCCGGAGGAAAGGGCATTTTCGATTCTCAACACTGCAGCACATGCCACGGAGCGAGCGGAGGTGGCGGCTCTGGCCCAGCGCTGACTCATATTTCCAGTCAGTATCCCCCCGCTAAACTGACAGCTGTTCTGAAAGCGCCAACGGCCAAGATGAAGGCTGCCGGCATGCTCCCTCTGACTTTGAGTGCTACGAATATGAAAGCCCTGGTTTCCTACGTGACTGCCCTCGGGGGAACAACAGCCGCTTCTGCAGCGACACCATCGGCTGCTGGGGTTACCTCGCCTGCACCAGGCAAAGCGGAGCCAACTGCAACAGCCGCACCGACGAAGGAAGAGTCCCGAGGTGAAGTGATCTACAAAGCGCACGGATGCGCTGGCTGTCACGGAGTCAATGGTGTCGGGGGTACAGCAGCAGCCTCTGGGCTTGCGGGCAAAACCCTCGCTCCTACGCTCCTAACCACAATGCTGCAGCATCCCACTGCCCACATGCAACAGGGTGGAATGCCGCCCGTTTCCCTGAGCAGCGAGGATTTGAAGGCACTCATAGCGTATGTAAGCTCTATTTCTGCCCCGAAAGCCAGCCAGCAATAAATCCGATCACAACTAAATTCAGAGCTCCTGACATACCCCTCGACGTGCCGCGATCGGCGTGCAGCGTCAGTTGGCCGGGCCGGATGTTTTGTTTTGCGCAACTCTCCTCGATCAGCCGTTTGGCCAGTTCCGCGCTTTCCCGCATGGCCACCACCCAGCCGGTGATTAGGAGCATGTGCGCCGGAATTCCAGTCTAACTGCGATTGTCCACCGTACGCCGTGAAAGGGACTGGTTCCGCATCCGTTCGCCGTAAGCGAACTGGCAACGATCGCGTTCCACGGCGTGGTGTTGCTGATCGGAATAGGCCCATCAGGCTCGCCTATTTTGCTGCGGCGTTCGAAACGGGTTGCCGTCTGTGATTCCCCGGTACCAAGGACAAGTCGACGGTCATCACATAGATCGTGATGGCCGCAAACATGAAAATCAGCCCCACCCAGAGGCGCCAGTCACGATGCGCGCGCTTCCAATAGGGCGTGGTGTCCCGAGGGATATGTTCCCCATCTATCGCTGTCTGACGTTGATGAACGTGCTTACTCTCGTGCATGGTCTGCCTTTCGCATTCATTTGGTGTTGCCCCACCACACTTCCTGAGACTCAAGGACGAGGATCGCGGGAAGCACCGAGACGCTGGGCCGAGCTTCCTTCGCGCGGAGCATCGCGCGCATCACGTCCCAAAGCGTAACCTCTTCACCGAGCTCGATATGGCTCGCCAATTGTCGGACTATTTGCCATTTTCTTTCCGTGAATCTGTCGCACCCACTTTGCGCCATCAACCTGACGAGGTATGTTCCATTCTGCACATAACCCGCCCTCAGCTTTCGTCATTCCAGAATCGCGCCGACGGACGGTCACCGAGAACTTCATTATGAAGAGCATCGGGCGGTGGTCGAATCGAGGTGCTGTAGTAACGCCTTCTGTACCAGCAAAGATGATAAGGACGGCAGCTGGCTCAAGCGGCCTTCAGCGTTTTGCTCTTGGAGGCAATGCATTCCATGAGATCTTTCCAGGACTTGCCGAATGATTTAGCTCCTTCATCCAAAAGTTGGGCTCCGAGCACGTCAAAGGCAATACCGGCTTTGGTGAACCTAGCCAAGACCTCGCCGGAGACATGGGCATCCGCGGGCAGGGTTTCGCCTATATCTCCATGGTCGGCGAGAGCTTTCAAAGTGGTCTCGGGCATCGTGTTTACCGTAAAAGGTGCTGCGAGGGCTCGTATATAAAGGATATCGGAAGCTTTCGGGTCCTTTGTTCCGGTGCTGGCCCAGAGGAGGCGCTGCGAACGGGCGCCCGCGTTGAGGATGCGTTGCCAGCGCGGCGAGTCGAGCAGGGAGCGGTAGCTCTCATAAACCTGCCCGGCGATGGCGATGCCGAGTTGGTTGTGCAATTCCTCGGGCGTTCTCTTCATCACCGCGACATCCCAGCGGCTGACGAATAGGGAAGCCACGGATCCGACCGCGGGATTCAGACCGGCGATAATGCGCCTTTCGATGCCCCGCAGATACGCCTCGGCGGCCGCGACGTATTGTGCGCTGGAGAACAAGAGTGTCACGTTGATCGGCACGCCCGCGAAGATCGCCTCTTCAATGGCGGGAAGGCCCTCCTTGGTCCCTGGAATCTTGATGAAGAGATTCGGCCGTTCCGCGCGAGCGTGGAGAGCCTTGGCTGCGGCGAGAGTGCCTGACGTGTCATGGGCCAGCAGGGGTGAGACCTCCAAGGAGACCCAACCGTCCACTCCGTTTGTCAGCGCGTGAATTGGCCGAAACAGATCAGCGGCCTGCCTCAGGTCTTCGATCGCGAGATCGAAGAACAGCGTCTCGCCCGACTTGCCTTCCTCCAATTTCTGCCGGATGGCGTCGTCATAATCGTGACTGTTCTTGATGCTGTGATCGAAGATCGTGGGGTTCGAGGTAAGTCCCGTGACCGAGAACTCCTGGATGTAACGGCGGAGTGTGCCGCTGGCCAGCAGACCGCGGGTGATATTGTCGAGCCAGAGGCTCTGGCCTATTTCGTGAAGTTTTTGGGTCGCTCTCATCATCTCCTCCTAGAAAAAATGGTACGGCGCTGGGCGATCTTTGTCGAAGAGGCGGCTTGCGACGATTGGTCATCGCGAATTCTTTCGATCGACGAGCCTTCATCGCAGAACTTCCTGTTTCTCCAGTGCCTGGACCTTAGCCACGCGCCGTTGATGGCGTGGAGCGCCGCTGAAACGAGCAGTCAGGAAGGTTTCGATCAGTTCCCGGGCGAGTGCAGCCCCGATCACTTCCCCGCCGAGACAAAAGACATTCATGTCGTCGTCTTCGACACCTTGATGGGCGGAGAAAACATCGTGGATGAGCGCGGCACGCACACCGGGAACCTTGTTCGCGGCGATGGATGCTCCTACACCGCTGCCGCAGAGCGCCACTCCCCGCTCAACTTCCCCAGACGCGACGGCCCTCGCCAACGGAACGACGAAGTCGGGGTAGTCATCTCCGGGGTTCAGTTGGTGCGCGCCGAAGTCCACGACTTCGTACGCCGAACTGCGTAACGACTCCGCGATCTGCTCCTTTAGGGCAAACCCGCCGTGGTCGGATGCAATTCCCACGCGCACTATGGCTTTTCCTTGAGCGGGCGGAGCAACTTGTGAGCTTGTCTGCAGACATTCTCCACTGTGAATCCATAGTGATCCATCACGACCGGTCCGGGAGCCGATGCGCCGAAGGTATCCACTCCAATTACGGCGATCTGGGGACCAACATAGGAGTTCCAACCAAGAGATGCTCCGGCCTCAATGGCCAATAGAGGCACGCCGGGCGGCAAAACCTTGTCCCGATATGGCTCTGACTGCATCGAAAACAGGTTCGTACTCGGCACGCTCACGACTCTGGCTCGGACGCCCTCGCTTGCCAATCGATCACGAGCCTCGAGGGCCAGATGCACTTCGGATCCTGTCGCGATCAGAATGATCTCCGGTTTCGCACTCGACGAAGAGTCCGCCAGGATGTAGCCGCCAAGCACCACTCCCTCGTATATTCCCGGATAGCGGGCCAGATCGAGTACGGGAAGCGCCTGGCGAGTTAAGACCAGGGCGACGGGACCGTCTTTGCGCCCAATCGCGATCCGCCAAGCGATAACCGTCTCGTTCGCATCCGCCGGTCGAATCACAACCATGCCCGGAATCGATCGCAATCCCACGAGCTGTTCGACGGGCTGATGGGTCGGGCCATCCTCCCCCATAGCGATGCTGTCGTGGGTGAAAACATAAATCACTGGCAGAGCGTTCATGGCCGCTAGACGCATCGGAGGACGCATATAGTCGCTGAAGATCAGAAAGGTACCCCCAAAGGGGATGAGACCACGGTGCAACGCCATGCCGTTCAAAATGGCGCCCATGGCATGCTCGCGGATGCCAAAGTGCATATTGCGACCGGCCCAATTTTCGGGCTCGAAGTTCCCGGCACCATCCATGTTCGTGAAGGTGCTAGGAGCAAGATCGGCCGAGCCTCCCATCATTTCGGGCAGGCGAGAATTCAGGACGGCGATCGTCTTTCCCGAAGCAATGCGAGTTGCCATCGGTCCGTCCGCCGAGGTGAAAGTGGGAAGGTTGGTGTCCCAACGTTGCGGAAGCTGCCGGTTGATGACGCGCTGGAACTCGGCGGCCAGCTCAGCATTATCTTTTGCGAAAGCCTTAAGACGCGATTCCCAATCCGCCTGTGCGGCACTGCCCCGCGTGATTGCTTTTCGGAAATGCTCCAAGGCCTCGTCGGGAATGTGAAAGAGAGGTGTAACGGGCCAGCCCAGTCCTTCTTTGGTCAGACGGACCTCCTCCACACCGAGCGGCTCTCCGTGTGCCGCCGCCGTGTCCTGCTTGTGGGGACTGCCGAAGCCGATGTGGGTGCGAACTAGAATCAGGGAGGGCCGCCCGCGTTCTTCCCGTGCCGCTTTCAATGCAAGGGCGACTGCATCGACGTCGTTGCTTTGTTCGACTCGCTGGACGTGCCAGCCGAAAGCCGCAAAACGCGCCATCCGGTCTTCGGTGAAAGCCAGCTCGGTGCTGCCTTCGATCGTGATGTGGTTGTTCGCATAGAGAACGATGAGCTTGCCCAGCCGCAGATGCCCAGCTTCTGATCCGGCCTCGGAAGAAATCCCTTCTTCCAGGTCGCCATCGCTCGCCAAAACGTAGGTATAGTGGTCCACGATGTGGTGGCCTGGTCGATTGAACCGCGCTGCGAGAGCCACTTCGGCGATGGCCATTCCGACGGCATTTGCCAGTCCTTGCCCCAAGGGACCCGTGGTAGCTTCAACCCCAGGTGTCTTGCCATATTCCGGATGGCCTGGCGTGCGACTTCCCCATTGGCGGAATCTCTCGAGTTCCTCGAGCGGCAAATCGAAACCAGTGACATGAAGCAAAGCGTAGAGGAGTGCGCATCCGTGTCCGGCCGACAGCACGAATCGGTCCCGGTCGGGCCAGAAGGGATCACGCGGGTTGAACTTGAGAAAGCGATCCCAAAGCGTGTAAGCCATGGCCGCTGAACCCAGGGGCAGGCCAGGATGACCCGACTTCGCCTTCTGAACCATGTCCACGGCCAGGAAGCGGAGGGTGTTGATACAGATCTCATCCAATGCAGGTGGAGCGACGGTTGTCGAAAGTGTCGTTGAAGGTGTCATGGCTGGCCTCTATGCCTCTTCTTGTCCTGATGGGACATACTCCACGCAAGAAAGCGAACACTCGTGTCAACCTTCGGAGTGGCTAGCGACCGGCTTCAGCAGCCCACATGCGAACTCTTTGCGACAATGCCGTACCTGCGAAAAGAATCAGTCCGGAGAGTTTGAGTATTTCGCATTGAGCGAGGTATCTCGACTCCGCTCTAAAGTGCGTTTGTCTTCGCCCACAACGATAGTTTTACATCAGCGGAATAAACAAACTGTGCCGTTTTGGTCAGTTTGGGCAGATACTCGCAACAAACATAGGCGAGATTACTGCTGCTCGGGTTTTGAGCCGTGTATCCGAGTCAGCGAAGGCTGGCCACGCTTTTTCGCTCCGGGGACCTTATGTTTGGCGGCTGCGTCTTCCAGGATGGCATTGATTTCTCCGCCGACCAGAATCGCAGCGCCGCTCAGATAGAACCAGAACATCAAGATGATCAGTGTGCCGAGCGAACCGTAAAGCAACCCGAAATCAGTGAAGTGACGAACGTACAGCTTGAACGGCACTGAAACGGCAATCCAGATTACCGCTGCGACGATGCCCCCAGGAAGCAACCATTTCCATTTCTGTTCAGGAAAGTTCGGGGCGAAACGGTAGAGACCAAGGAGCGCCAAAACAAGCAAGAGTGCAGCGGCCGGCCACTGTGCAATTTCCCAGACGTAGAAACTAGCCGAACTGGGCGCGATTTGGCGCAGGAGCGCGGAACCGTACATTACGATAATCAAAGCGGACGTGAGCAGCACGCCCATAGCAATCGCCAGGATCACGGCAATCAGAAAGGATTTCCACCAGGGCCGGCTTTCTTTCAGCTCGTAAATGGCGTTGAGAGCATCAATCAGTCCGGTGGTCGCCGATGACGAGGACCATAGCCCGAACAGTAGTGAAAACCAGGCTCTTCCGCCACCGGTCGTCTGCGCCAGGACCTGTCGTACAAGTGTGGAAGCGGTGGAGGGTAGAACTTCTCCCACGTATTTCATCACCATGCCTTGCGAACGCGGAGCCGAGCCAACCATCGAAGCGATGCTGGTTACAGACAAGAGCATGGGGAAGAAACCGAGCAGAAACCAGAAGGCCAGCTGGGCGGCACGGTTGACGACATCGTTCTTGGCCGCCCCTCGCCAGATGCCGTTAAGGAGTTCCTTCCAACCCAACCCTGCCAGTTTGGGAATGGTTGCCATCTGGCTTCCTCTCTGTCCTGTTATTCTTTGACCGCTACTGGTACCTGCTCCCGCTCCATTTACGGCATAGTTCTGATAATCGATGGTCAGCGTCTCCTTGCCGAATATTCTGGTGACTGGAACCGCTTCTTCTTTCGAGAGAAGCCAGAACCC